>Ga0182226_1000001_pt1 | contig 69832 bp, 113 predicted proteins | sample G6R1MG_27_FD_129658 | JGI IMG/M metagenome (GOLD analysis project Ga0182226, IMG submission 129658) | Miscanthus phyllosphere microbial communities from Michigan, USA - G6R1_MAIN_07NOV2016_LD1 MG | ecosystem: Host-associated > Plants > Phyllosphere > Phylloplane/Leaf | place: USA: Michigan...
GAGAAGCCGCACCGCATCTGGACGCGGGACGGAATCTTGAAGGCGTGGTCCGAGATCGCTGCGCCGGTCTCGACCGGGTGGTCGGTGATGGCGAGGTCGTCGGTATGCACCTCGTCGATCACCACATCGGGGATGATCGTCGAGATGGACCGGAGGGGCGACGAGATTAGCGCGTAGGGCGCGAGGGCGTCGCCGATCAGGCCGGCGGCGGCCCCGAGAAGTCCGGCTGCCATGGTTCGTTTCTCCACGCACTCCACAGCATGCGGAGGAGGCGTTTTTCCACGTAGCGCTGTGCCCGGTTGTGGGCGTGCAGCTTCGTCTCAACGCGTTCGGCCTCGTAGATTTTGCGCGCGTCGTAGGCCGCCTTGAGCGGCCCACCGGCTTTCACGATGCAAGCCCCAATGTTCCAGACGACCGAACGGCGAGCCGGGCTGTAGCCGTGGTCCAGGGCCGCCATGCCACCGATCTTCCGCTGTCGACCGTCGGGCATGACGGCGAGGCCCATCCGCTTCCACAACTTCGCCGGGTTGGCATAGCTGCCGAGGTCACCTGCCTCGCCCACGATGGCCGCGAGGCTGAGAAGCCCCACGCCGCGCATGCCTTCGACCCAGGATGCGACGGGCAGCGCCTTCGCCAGTTTGATCAGGCGCTTCTCGACTGCCTTGCGGTGGGTCTCAATTGCCTTGCGCGCCTCGTCGAGAGGGAAGATCGCGGCCAGCGCGATCTCTGCCATCTCGTGCGCCCCTTTGCCGAGCGCGGCCTTGTACATCCGGTCCGCCTCTTTCTTGTCGCCGCCTTCAGCGAGGCGCCGGCATAGCGCCTTTGCCTGCAGGGTCAGAGACTTCTCTGCGCGGTGCCATGCCTGCCGGCGGCGCCACTGCTCACGGATTTCGGCAATGGTGTCGGCGAGATCGACGCGCCTTGTATGGGGGACGCTGCCTCGATGGTCGATCTCGCCTTCGGCATTGCTGCCGATCTCTGAAAGGGGTGCGGCGGGCGGCGCCGATAGACTGGGTTCCACAACATGCTTGGCCGCCCGGCCGCGCCGGGACACACCCGGCATCTCGGGATTCTCAGCTCTCAAGGCCACGAGCTGCCTCCTGCAGCTCGCGCAGGCGCCTGTCGGACAGGACGTCCGCCGCAGTCTTGTTGCCCGGCACTGACTGAGCGACGAGGCGCAACCAGCGCGCCTTCACGCCCATATCCTTGCTCTGGGTCTCGTAGAACGTCGCGGCCTCGCCGATCTCCTCGCGGGTCGCCTCGCCCAGCTTCTTGCCGCCTGGGAGCGGGAACATCAGGAGCGTGCCGGTCGCGAGCTGGACGACACGATGGGCGCCCGTCACGCGGCTCGCTACCAGCTTTTCGGCCGGGGGCGACCACACCTTACGGCGCTCAACGCGGCACTGCATCGTCACAGCGGTGTAGCAGGCATTGGCGAGAAGCGGATCGGTGAGGTCATCGCGCAGGCGGCGATCCTGTCGGACCTTCGCCTCCATTGCGCGGGTCGCCTCGCGGACATCGCCTCCTGCGGCGTCCAGGGCCGCACGGGCGGCTTCGGCTACGAGATCACGGTCCTTGGGCTTTGCGCTTGCTGCCATAATGGCCTCCACGGCGCCGGCCCGCCAGGGCCTGAAGCGCGTCACAGGTGGTCGAGGTGCGACCGCCGGCGCCGTGAAGCACGGAAACTCGGGATCGCGCTTGAGCCGCCCTGGCGGGGCGGATTGGTGTGCGGACGACGACAGGTCAGGTGTGGGGAACGGCGTTCCAGTGGTCGTCGCCCGCTCCCGGCCCCGAGGCGGGCCCGGATCTCTGAATGTCTACAAACTGAACGATTCACCCTTCCCAAATCCTAAGATCACAGGATCAAGGGACAAATGGCCCGATACTCCGCGGTGTCAGACCGGCCCGACGTTGGGGCGCCCACTACCGACGGCCATCACCGCAGCAATGACCGCCTCGCGCAGTCGAGGCCGATCCTCGAGGCGGGCGGTGATCCGATCCCGCTCCGCGAAGTCCTCACGCGAGCCCGTCACGGGCTGACCGCGCCACAAGGCTCCATCCGATCCGACCGTGAACCAGATACCCACCGCCATCGCGTCCCGCAGGTACTCCTCGGCAACGAAGCGGAGATCGGGACCGTTCGCGCGGGCGGCCGGGACCCCGACGACATCACCGGCTAGAGCCGCGTAGGCCGTCGCCGCTATGCCGACGCTCGGGATGGCAGCAAGAGCGGAGAGAACCGCCCGGCGGGTCTGTGTCTCGTGATTTTCGTCCGACGAAAATTCGTTCGAAACGATCGCGCGTTTGCAATCGCGCAAATCGCTCGCAAATTTGGTAGAACCAAAAGCAGCCATTCCGCGCACCTCCATGCGTTGGCTTGGTCAGGGTCCGCAGGGAAATCTCACCTTCCCTGCGGCCCGTATTGTTGTTATACGGGTAGCATGTTTATCATGTCAACGGCTGTAGAACAGAAAAGCAAGGGGCGTCCGCCCGGCAGCGCGTTCGCGGCCCCCTTCCCTATGCGGTTCACTGCCGAGCAGATGGCGGCCATCGACGCTTGGCGGCGGACCCAGGATGACCCGCCCTCGCGGACGGAAGCGGTACGCTTCATCCTGTCCGACTGGCTCACAGGCCAGGGCCTCTTGCCTAACCGTGACGATCCTGAGGGGGCAAACTGATGAGGCAAGTTTGGCACATTGTCGCGTCCGCATTACCTTCCTCAGTGAAGCGATTCGCCGCCCCGTTGAGTCGACCCCAGGGGACTCTACCGATGACCGATCAGAAAAAGGTCTCTCGGCCGGGCGCTCCCGAACCCGAGCGTCCTCTCATCACGCCCGAAGAGCTTTCCGAAGCACTGAGAAACAACCTTGAGCGAGCAGATGACATCAGGCGCGACGCAGGCGAACGAAGAAGCCGACTTCGAGGAGCTCTCCGGGGCCCCAAAAGAAAATTCAGTCTATGACTTTCTATATCAAGATGTGCGGCGTGTTGGGTCTTTTCTTGCTCAATTCGAGGAGTACGGAGTACGGCAGGCGGTAAAGGCAACAGAAAGTGTTGGCCAGACCTCAACCCTTAAGGGAGCGGCGATGGGTACGCTTGGTCTTCCTACCGTAATGGGTGGGTCGGCTTCGGTGGACTCAACCGTTGCCGATGAAACAAAGGACCTCGCTGAACATACGTTCGATCCGCTTTGGGCCAACGCCCGCCGCCTGCTGGACTATATTGAGTCCGGAGATCATCTTGAGACAGATCTTTGGGAGGCAACGATTGGGAGTTTCGTTGAAATAAAAGGCTCTATATCTATTGTGGATTTGCACTATGTGCAGAGTATTCTGAAGAACGCAAATCTGAGGCGCACTTTCGTCGAACAGTTTGCGAAATCAAAGGGGCTCGGAAAAAATTCTCAAAGCTTAAAAGATTTCAACAATAACTTCGATCTTATAACGAGCCTTCCCCACGGAATACAGCTAACGGTTTACGACCATTCAGATGACGAGAGTCTTGTCCAGGCGTGGTCTACAATTTCCCATGAATCTCTAACGGCAACTGCGGCGGACCTTATGCTGAAGCATGGTGTCGTGCTTCGCGGTCACAGCTGGAGGGTAATAGGTATTCTTGATGCTCTACCCGATTTTCGAATTCCTTCGGCAGAAGATCCGGAACCGAAAACGCTTGATGAAATCGCAGTCGACATGATACCTAACGACTTCGTAAAAATAGCAGCAAATCTTGCCGCCGTGGCCCGTGATTTGATTGGCAGGCCGCGCACAATGTTTGGCGTCACCCCGATACTTATCTTCCGCGAGGTAAAGAAGGGGAATCGTTCCCCTGCAGGCGCTGCAGATGCGGACCTTTCTACTCAGCAGCCCGGCTGACTTCTAATGCACGCTAAGTCGCCCCGCCTCGACAGCCGCCACCCGGCGGCTATCTTGGTGGGATGCGTTAAAGAAACGCGCCGACCACCGAGGCTTCGTTGGCAAAGCTGATACTTGGGTTCTTCGGCGGATTGAGCATCCTGACCGGGATCATCATCATTGTGAACGCGGTGGTCACGGGCCCTGCGGAGATGGCTGCGGTGGCCTTTTATGCCGGGTGCGCACTGCTGCTCGCGGGCGCACCTCTCCTTGGTTTCGCGCGAGTGATCGTACTTCTTGAGCGGATAGAGCGAAATACGGCGCCGACACTCGCCAAGCCCGCGCCGCAAACGCTTGAGCAAATGTTGGTTGCCGCCCGCAGCGAGCCGATTCGGTAAAGTCGTCTCGACAGACGCGCGGGCTCGCCTATCTTGCGATCCATGCGCGCTGTCATTCTTGCCGTTGCCCTCACCGTTCCGACGGTCCTACACGCTGGCGACAGCGATCAGGATAGCCCGAGCGCGGGATGGTGGATCATCGCAGGCTCGTTCGCCAACGACGGGGCGGCGCGAAATGATGCTCTGATCCGCCGAAACTCCGAGGCGGCAAGGCGGTGCGGCCTCACGACCTTCAACGACTTCTCGTTCAAGTTCCGCGGCCTCAAGCCGGGGTACGACGTCGTCGTGATCGGCCCCTACCCCGAAAGGTCGTCGGCTCGCCGCTACTTGGCCCGCGTCAAGCCGTGCGTCCCAGGTGCCTACCTCAAAGAGGCAGAGCACCTAGGGGAGTGATCAGGCCACATTGCCCTGTAGGTTTCGAAGCAGGTCGGCATGGACGCGGGTCTGCGTCTTGCCCACCTCGGCGCCCACGGCCTTCGGATCCGACGCTCCGCTGATGTGGTAGGTGTTCGACTGCGGGGCCGTAATGGTCGTGCTCCGGTTCGCATTCGTGACGGACTGAGACCCCAGCGGCGCGCTTTCCGGCATGACGACCTTCGGTGCGTTCTGGAGGGCCTTGCCAAGGCCGTTGTCGAACCGCTGTAGCGCCCCCTCGATTTTCGGGATGGCCTCACGGTGCTTCTCAATGGCCTCCAGGGACTTCGCGTTGAGGCCGAAGGGCATTGGGGCCGGCTTGTTCTCTGGGGTTGGATCCGGACCCGCCTTGTTCTTCCAGGGCTGCGCACCAGCCCATTCGAAGTGCATCGGATCGCGGGATCGTTCGCTCCAGTCGCCGCCCCAGCTGAGCCCCCATTTGGCCGCCATCTCCGACACGTTCTTCGGCATGTCGGTGATTGAGGTCTTGTAGGGATTCTTACTCGGGTTGATGTCGATGGCGTTGCCGTAGGCGTGCTGCGAGATGCGGCCGGACCCGTTGGCCTGCCCGCGGTTCGCGTAGCCGCCAAGCGAGTCGATATTGTAGCCGGATGCCTCGAGATCCTTGAGGAAGCCGGCGAAGGACTCCGCTGCCTCTTTATGAACCGTCGCTTTCTTGCCGGACGGCGTGGTGACGGTCGTCAGGTTCTCCCCGGGCGCCCCGTATTGCCCGTTCATGAGGTTGGCGAACCCCTTCGGACTGCCGGGCACTCGGCCCGAGGTAGTCGAGCCCTCCTGCCAGCCTTCGTGCCGCTTCATCACGTCCAGCATCGCGTTGCGCTGCTGAGGCGTCAGATCGCCGAGCGGCGTGTCGCCGGTGATGCCTGCGGCCTTCGCGATGGCGCCGATGTAGCCCTGCGTGTCGTTCTCGCTTGATGGCGCGTACTGCTGCATAGCCTGCGCCAGGGTCTTGCCCTTGTAGCGCGGGTCATCGAACAGCAGTCCCTCCTGCGCCTTCCGGCCGGTCGCTTCGTCGGGGAAGACGGCGAAGCCCTTGTCGTCGGCGTGGGTCGCGCCCATCGCCTTCGTGGCGTCGGAGAATTTCAGGTTGCCGGGGTTGTTGTTGCGCCAGGAGCGCGATCCGCCGGAGCGAGTGCCGCCCGACCCGTCAATGGTGCGGCTCCCATTCGGTGCATCCTTCCCGCCCAGCCACTTCGGCGCATACTTCTGCCAGAGGTTGCGGCTGTCCTTCCCGTCGGCCGCCCGGCCACCACCGGACTGCCCATAAACCCGATCCCCGAGGCCGGGATCCAGCGTCCGCAACGCACGCTCGCCGATCCCCTGCCCCGCCTCGCCGGTCCCGAGGATGCCGTTCGCGTTGGCGACGCTGGCCAAACCCGCGACGCCGAGAAGTCCCAGCAGCCACGGCGGCAGGCGCAGCGCCCCGAACCCCGTGAGCAAGGTCATGATCTTGGCCAGCGGCGCCAGGACGTTGAGCGCCAGCACGGTCCCGAGCCCGATGAATGCGACCGTCAGCCCGTCCTGGCCCGTCAGCTTCTTCGCGACGGCGTCGAAGCCCTCCCAGATGTCCCGGAACGCCTTCAGGGCGGACGTGATGGCCGGTTCCCACTTCGCCCAGTCAATGAGCGTGTCGGTGCCGCCCTCCTTCCACTTCCGGAAGTCGTCGTAGAGCGCGAGGATGCCGGTGCCGAGCGCCAGGATAACGCCGAGCGGCCCAGCGCGCAGCAGCATGAGCGCCGCGCCCATGGCGCCGAGCTGGACGATGAAGCCCTTCGTCGCCGGGTCGAGCCGATCGAACGCGCCGAACAGGTCGGCCACGCGCCCGACGAGCCGCAGGATGGTCTCACCGATCCGGATGACGCCGTCGGCGATGCGATCGGAGTTCTTCAGGAGCCAGTCGGTGAACTTCGTGACGCTGCCGCCGAACCGCTCGACCAGGGCGCCCTCGATGCGGGCGCCGATGATCTCCAGGCCGGTCTGCATCCGGCGCCAGACGTTCATGAACGCGGCGCTGTCCTTGGCGGCCCTCTCCGGGTTCAGCCGGGCTTTGTCGAGCATGTCGCGGTACTCGGCGACGTGCTTGGTGAACTCCCCGCTCTTGAGGGCGGTCAGGGTGCGCTCGTCAATGCCGAGGGCGTCGGCGTAGGCCTTCGCTTGGAAGCCGGGCATCTTGGCGAGGACGGAGCCGAGATCCTGCACCACGTCAACCGTGTCGCGGATCTTGCCGTTGGCCTCCGTGGCGACGCCGAGCCCGTTGAGCATCGAGGCGTAGCCGGGCGAGGACCGCATGTTCTTCGCCAGCGCCTCGAGGCTGGCATTCGCCTCTCCGGCCGACGAGCCCATCTGGCCCGCCGCGTACCCGAAAGCGCGCAGGTTCGCCGCCGACGACTTCGTCCGCTGGCTGGAGTAGTAGACCTGCTCCATGTTGCCGGCGATCTGGACGAGCGCCGTACCGATGCGGGTGGCCGCGTAGGCAGCGGCCGCGGCCATCGCCAGGGTCGCGGTCACGAAGGCCGTGCTGCGCCCATGGCTGGCCGTGGCAGCGTCCTTGTCGGCGCGCTCGCGGTCCTTGCTCCGGGCGATGGTCTCCTGGGTGTGCTTGGCGTCGGTCTCGGCGACGCGCTTGGTCTCGGCGATAAGCTGCGCCGCGCCGCGCGTGCGGACACCGGCCTCGCGCCCCGCCTGGAGGATACGGCGAGCGGATCCGACCCCCTGGGCGTCCGTGACCCGCTTGTCGGAGCCGACGATAGCCCTCTCGACGCGCGCGGCCGATGAGACGGCCTTGGCCTCGGACCCACCGTCGACCCGGTAGCCGACGGAGACGAGGAATTCGCGCAGCACGTCACCGGCCATCAGCGAGCCTTTGCCTTCTCGGCCTCATGGGCGCGCCACTCGTTCTCGGCCTTCACGTCGAGCGCATCGTTCATCAGCGCCACGTCGGTGAGGGTGTAGGTGCCGTCCTGCAGTTCCTTGAGGGTGCAGAGCGGCGGGACGGACGTCACCGGCCGCATGAGCCAGTCTAGGCCGTCGGGGAGTCGGACGGGGTCGAAGCCTGCGGATCGCCCCCGGCGCTGAAACTCGGCCCGAGGGCGGCCATGAAATCCCGGAAGGCGGCCTCCATCACCTTCGCGGCGATGAGGTACATCTGCGGAGCCCGGATGTCGTCGAACATGGGCCGGCCGGCGCCCGCGCTCCAGACCGGCGCCCAGGCATCGCCCTTGCGACGCTCGACGACGCCGAGGCACGAGGCCAGGATGAACTGCGCGTGGTCGTCACGGAGATCGGCGAACGCTGACGTCAGCGCCCGGATCAGGCCGTCGGGCGAGACGGTGTCGAAGTCGATCTTGCCCTGCCCGCTCTTCAGCGCAGCGAGCGCGGGAATCGCCATGTTGAGGAGCGGCGCGAGCTTGCGCGTCACGCTTTCCTCAACCATCGCCGACATGCGCTTGGCCTTGTAGACCTGGCCTGCCACCTCGAATTCGATCATCGCTCAGACCCTCAGAACGCCAGACCGGTGCCGAGCTTCTGCGAGATGTGTCCGCAGTCGAAGACCCATTCCTGCATCCCGCCCTCGGTGGCGTTCACGTTGTCGGGGAGCTTCTGGAAGGCGCAGGCGCGGGCCGTGAAGCTGTCGCCGGCCACCGGGTTGCTCGCGCTGATCACGTTGCGACCGTGGAAGGCCGAGGACGTGGTCTGGAAGTTGTAGAGGTCCATCAGCAGCGCGTTGAGCACGCCGGTCTTCTGGACGCGGATGGTGATGGTGCCGGTGCTGGCGACGCGCAGGGAGTGCATCACCGAGCCGTCGGCGCCCGACACCATCGTGTTCTTCGGGTCCCGCATGGCGATGGTGATGCCCTCGTCGGCGATGCCGCCCTCGGAGAGCGAGAACGTGCCGTTGGGGGCGTCAATGGCGGCCTGGAAGTCCGCGAACGAATAGGTGCCGTAAGTGCCGTTGTCGGACATCGATCAGACCTCGATTAGCGATTGACGGAGATCAGGACGTCCACCGAATGGACCGCGCCGGCGAGCTTCACGGCGACCTGCATGGGCACCGACTTGCGGGCCTCGCGGTCCGCCTGGGACTGCAGCGCGACCGGCATGCAGTAGACGTAGAACCCGGTGTCGAGGGCGTCGCCGGTCTTCAGGGCACCGAAACCACCCGCGTTCCAGATGCCGGGCGCGACGAGTCCGTTGGCGACGGCCTGGGTCAGGCGCCCTTCGATGACGGTCTTCAGGAGATGCATGCCCGCGTCGGTCTGGGGCACCTTCGGCTGGGTCAGGAGGGTGTTGTAGAGGGCGGTCTGGATGTCGTTCTCCAGCCAGTCGAGACCCTGGACCTCGTCGAAGTACGAGCCGTCCGCCATCGTGCCTTCCTGCAGGATGGCCGTGGCGTTGTCGTAGTTCACGAAGACGTTGACGCCCTTCGCCTTCAGGGTCCGGGCCTGGGTCTCGGTCAGGGTCTCGGCAACGACGCCGGGCTCCCGCTTGAACTTCATCGTCAGGGTCGTATTCGAGCCCTGGAAGTTGATGGTCGCGGCCCGGCCGAAGAACGAGGCGACGGCGTAGGGGCTGACGCTGGCGTACTGCGTGAAGGTGCGGCGCAGGTTCGCGGTATGGAGCAGCGAGCCGAGGTCCGTGGTCGAGGTGGGATCGATCACGGTGGTGCTGTTGAGCGTGGCGCCGAAGATGCGCTTCTTGCCCTGGGCCTCGATGAAGGAGGCGGCGGCGATCACGTCGGAGGTCGGAACGCTCGTGGCGGCCAGGATCGCGGCGTACCAGTCGCCGGACCGGTCTGCGAGGGCGGCAAGCGCCTGCACCAGCTTCTCGGCCACGATGCCGGCGACGGGCGCCGAGGCCGTGGTGGACGTCAGCTTGAGCCGGGCGGACACATCGGTGCCGGATCCGGTCGGGGTGGCGTAGGACAGCGTCGAGGTCGTGCCGGTCGAACTGCTCGCGACCTCGAAGCGACCGATGTTGGCGTTCCAGACCACCGTGGCGCCGGTGAGCGCGGTATCAATGATGGCGGCCACCCCGTTGAGGTTGGTCGCACCGGAGAAGTCAAGGCCGGTGAGTGTCTTCACCGTGCCGTCCACCGTGATCGCCATCGACCCGGCGGTGATCGCCGTGAAATTGGTGATGAGCTGTTCGAGGCCCGTCAGGACACCGCCGCGGAGCGACCCGGAGCTGTCCGTCTGGGCGAAGCGGCCGATGTAGACGATGTTCGGCTGCGGCGACTGGCCGAAGTGGCGGGCCGCGGCCTGGTACTCCGGCGAGTTGGTCGGGAAGTCGCCCGTCACGCCCGCGAGGTTCGGATAGGCGCGGATGCGCTCCACCGTGTCGATGACCGCGCTGGGGCCCACGATGAGCGCCGCACCGAAGTTGCGGGTCGGAGCCGCGACCGGCGAGATGCTGACGCTGACGTTGACTACGTCACTGACGGGAAGACCGGATGCCATGGTTCAGTTCTCCGTGGACCAAGTCTGGTCGTGGGAATCGGTGCGGATGGGGCCGTTGGCCTCGACGAGGTTGCGAACGGCGTAGGTGCGGTCGATGCGGCGGGTGAAGCTGATCGCCAGATCCTGCCGGCGCCGCGCGAGGCCGTTGGGCAGGTCGGGCACGGCGATGATCTCGCCGATGCGCAGCACGTTGATGTGCTGGCGGAACAGCGCTTCGCGGTTCTGACTGATCTTCAGCCCCGCCTTGAGGGTTGAGGCGTAGGCCTCGGAGTTCGGCCCGTAGAAGCCGGTCAGGATCTCGATGGTCTCGTAGTCCCGGAAGGTGGTGGAGCCCTCGCCGGCCCCGTCGTGGATGAGGTTGCCCCGGATGCCTGTGGTGGAGGCGATGCGCTTCACGCCCACCGCGCACCAGTTCTCATCGACGTTCGGGATGCGCGGAGCCGCCTTGCCCAGCCCCGTGGCGGATTGGAGCCGTGGCAGCACACTCGTGCCCGGCAGGCCGGTGATGCCGGCCACCATCCCCTGGAAGACGAGGTCGAGGTCGAGGTCGTGGGCGATCGGCGCGGAGGCCGGCGCCAGATAGCCGCCAGACGCGCTGTCGTTGGGCATGGCCTCAGAAGCCCGGCGGATTGATCTGGTTGAGCGTGCAGGCTGCGGAGACGAAGCCCGCGCCACCTTCCGCCCAATCGTTGACGGCACGGACGGTGTAATCTCGACCCTTCCAGATCACGACGTCCGCATCGTTTTCGGCGTCACCCGTGGTGAGGGCAAAGCGCGTGTGGACCATGATCGCGCCGGACAGGCCTTGGCCTTCCAGCATGCGGTTCAGAGTTTCGCTCGCGGACGGGTCGACGGTGCCGGTGAAGGGCACGTCCGCCCAGCTGGAACTGGCCACCCCGTTGTTGCCCACGCTCACCACGCTGCGCCGTGCGATGAGCAAGGCGTTGTTGAAAAGGGCGATATCGACGAGCGGGGCGAGGAAGGCTGCGAGTTGCATCAGCGTCCCTTCTTCGGCTCAACCCGGTAGTCGATGGCGTCGTACATCTGCTCGGTGTCGAGGAGTGGCTTGGTGCTAGAGACCCCGCGCGCCCGGCGGGCCGCCAAGGTGCGCTCCGCGAGGGGCGCGAACCCGCCGCCCTCAACCCGGGCCTTCACAGCCTCTTTCGCAATAGCGCCGGCCCTGTGGAGGCCTTGCTCGACCGCGCCGCCCCCCTGCGCGGTGCCACGAAGGCTGGCGACGTCCTTGAGCGCCTGGACGCCTGCTTGCCGTAGGATCTCGACGACCGCCGGTTGGGCATCCCGAATGCCAGGAGCAAGGAAGGGCCGAGCCGGGATGTTCAGCTCCGGTGCGCCGTTCTCCATCACGTAGCCGATGACCGCGTTGGGCGGCGCGTCCGGTTCGCTACGCGGCGGGCTATCGGCGGGGATGCCGACGGCGACGCGGTCCTTGGACATCGCCAGGACAGCCTTCACCAGCAGAGGCATCCCGCCGCCGATCACCTTTACCGCCATGGGTCAGACCACCAAGACGGCCGGCTTATTGCGGCGAAGGAGTTCGAGGTAGCGCCGGCCGTAGGCGGTCGTAGCGAGGCCGCCGGCCGCCGCGGAGTCGCCTCCCGACCCGCCGCCGGCCCCTTCGGAAAAGGATGCCTTCACCGGCCCCACCTCGGCGCTGGACAGCGGCCCGGTCACGAGCATCTTCTGCCCGTTTCCGGTGTCCAGGGTCGGGGTGCCGTAGAGCTCAACGGCGAGGAGGTGGGCGGCATAGGCGAGGAGGGCCGGCTGACGGTCCGCCTCAATCCACGTTTCGTCGACTGCGCCCAGCGCTTCCTGCAGCAGCAGCGTGACGAGTTCCGGACTCGCATCCTTGAAGGACGGGTAGCGGGCCAGGAACGTGAGCGGGAGCGGCGGCGTCAGGGCCACGGAGGTGTCAGGCGGCCGGCAGCTCGCGAGCCCGCTGCAGAAGCGTCTCGCGGCTGGGATTGCCCTGGACCGGCTGGCCGCTGCGGTTCTTGATCAGGATCTTCAGATCGGCGTCCGACATCGTGGTGAGGTCGATGTTGGCCATCGGATTGACGGCCGGGTTCGACGCCGGGCCCGGGCTCTCAGCCGGCGGCACGTTGACCGTCGGTGCGCCGGGTAGATTGGCGCTGCCGGCGACCGGGCCGCCGTTAAAGATGGGCTGAGCGATCACGGCCTCGCCTTTCGCATCCTTGCGGAGCTTCAGGACGCCTTCGTCGATCAGGAACTTCACCGTGGGGTGCTTTTCCATGTCGGCGACGGAGACCTCGTTCGCCTCCAGGACGGTCAGCCCGGCGGGGCAGACCGTCATGTTGGGCAGAATGAGATCGGTGCTGCTGGTGTTGGTCCACGTGACGGCCATGGGCGGCCTCCTTTCGCTAGGGTGAGAGGCGGCGCCTAGATGGCGTCGAGGTAGCGGACTTCCTTGGGCAGGCGGATGTCGAGGCCGCCGAGCCGGAAAAGGCCGGGGACTTGGTAGGACAGGCCGATCGGCTGCACAGGCAGGAACATCAGCGGCATGGGATAGTGCAGCTTCAGAACCTCGGGCGCCTTGCGGTAAGCGATGAGGCGCGGGGTGCTGCCGGTGCCGAAGGTGTCGAGCGCCCGGACGCCGCGGATGTCGAGGGGCTGGCCCGTGCGGGCGGTGTAGGGGTTGTTCAGCCGGAAGAACGAGAGGATCGACTGATCCGAGCCGCTGGCGCGCGGCGTGGACGAGATCGGCAGATAGCGCGACCAGGGCACCAGCATCGTGTCGGCCATGCTGACCGTGTTGGTGTCGTTGAACCCGCCGATGATCACCGACGACATGTCGTAGATGACCTCGTCCGGGGTCTTGTGGTTCGTGCCGATCCATGCCGAGGATCCGGCAGCACCCATCGGCGCAACTTGGATCGGGACGCCAGGGTAGGAGAACAGACCCGGATAGTTCTTCTCGCTGTCGCCCAGGAGGGCGAGGCGGTCCACGAACTGCTCCGAGGCGAGGCGGGCGGCGCGCGCTTTGAAGTCGGGCAGGTTCATGTTGAGCATCTGGGCCTGCATGACCTCTTCGATGCTGAACTCGTAGCCGATGGCGGCCATGTTGACGGGGGTCTGCGCGACGTTGCCGTTCACGCTGACGAGCGGCACGTCGCGGCCCTGGCCGGACTGCCAGCGGGCCACGCCGGCGCGGTCCATGGAGTAGTAGGTGACCGAAGTCGCCCACGGGTTGGCCGAGGTGTCGACCGGGATGAGGTCGGGGTACTGCACCTCGGGGTAGCGGATCTCGTAGACCTGGGACTCAATGAACGAGGTCTGCGAGGTGACGAACCCGAGGTTCGCCTGAACGGCGTCGGCGGTGTACATGATGCTGAAATCCTTGCTTGCAGCGTGCGGCGCCGTGGAATGCAGGTCGCCACCGGCGACCGCTCGCAGGCAGGCCGGATGGCGTTAGGAGATGCGGAGGATGGCGAGGGTGTTGGCCGTCGCCGACGTGTCGAAGCGCGACCGCGGGATGGCGATGTTGTTCGTCGAGACGTTCGTGATTAGGCCAGTGGCCGGCACGAAGAACGCAGGGTCGCCGACGGCCACCTGGACGGATGCGACCACATAGATGCAGCCGAAGGTCATGATGCCGGCGGTACGGTTCTGCAGGTACAGGTTCGGCGCGTACTGTACCGAAGCGCCGGGGTTGTAGGCGTCGGCGGCCTGGTCGCGAACCGTGATGCCGAGGAACGCCGTATGCGTGGCATCAGGCAGGATGCAGCCGTGGTCGCCGGCGCCCTGCACCACCACCTTGCCGAAGCCGATGCCGACTGCAGTCTCGACGGTGCGGGAGATGGAGTTCCACTGCTCCAGATTGGCGCGGGCGCCCTCGTAGGCGATCGGCAGGTAGGTGTTGTAATCGGTCTGCAGGGCGGGCATGGGCCGCTCCTCTGTGCTTGGTTGCGGGGAGCGGCGATCAGGCCGACTGCGGGAGGTACTGGCTGGAGATGCGGGCCTTCATCGCCTCGTAGGCGCCGGCCGAATCGCCGGCCTGGACGGTGGTGGCCCGCGCCGTGACGGCCTGGCGCACGTGATCCACGGTGACGGGGCCGGCGGCCGTGAGGGTGTCGAAGGCGATGGCGACGTGGTCGTCCGTCTTGCCCTCGACAGCCTTGTCGCCGAGGCGCTTGGCGACGGTGGCGCGGCGGATGTCGGCCACGCTCTTGCCCTTGGCATCGAAAGTGGCGCCGAGGACGGGCTTGGCGGCGTCGAGGACCGTGGCACGCTCGGCCAGGGCTGCATCGAGCTTGTCGGCCGTGAGGGTCAGGGCCTTCAGCGTGGCGATCTCGGCGTCCTTGGCGTCGACGGCGACCTTGTGGTCCGCCTGCAACTTCAGGATCTCGCCGTCCTTCGCCTCAAGGGCCGTCTTATGGTCGGCGATGAGCGCGGTCTTGTCGGCCGTGAGCTGCAGGTTGTCGGCCGTGAGGGTGCCGAGCTGGGTCTGAAGGCCCTTCACCGCGACAATCGCGGCGTCGGACATCTCGACGGCGTTGTCGCCGATCAGGTGCGTCTTCATGGGTGTCGTCTCCCGTGCTGGGGCTGAGGTTTCGGTGGGGGTCCACGCATCGCCGATCCGGCACTGCGCGCCGGCGCGCCCTTGCGCGACGATGGCGATGTGATCCGCGACGATGTTGGTCTGCCGGGCTTGGTAGGGCGTGCCATCCGGGGCCGTGCCGTCGCCCCAGACGATTTCGGTGCGGTAGCCGACGCTGAGTTCGCGCTTGCCGGCCTGCACCGCCTGGATCGCCGCCGCGTCCATGATCTTAAGGCCGATCTTCAGGCGCTCACCGTCCCGCAGGACTTCCTCGCCCGTGGTGCCGACCGCGACCTGCTTCCAGTTGGCCGCCGATACGCCCGTGGGCGGGTGGTCCACCGTGACGGGGATCTTGGCGAAGGAGTGCAGCGACGCGTGCGAGAACACGTCGGCCGCATCCCGGTAGACGTTGACGACGGCGAGGTCGGGCCGGCCCATCTCGGCGCCGAGGTACTGCTGCACGCCTGTGCGGGCGGTGCGGGCGAAGGCCTCTAGATAGCCGGTGTCGTTCACTCGGATGTCACCGAGTGCGACGGTATCGGTTGCGTAAAGCATGGTGCGTCCTACGCCGCGTCGACTACCGGCAGGGGGCCGTGACCGCCTTCGTGGGGGCTGGGCCAAGTTGGGCTGGACTCGGCGCATCGGAACTGCGGCGGCACTTCGGGGTGCATCGTGAGCGCCAAGACGCACGCCACCTCGGCGCACGACATGCGCCCCTGCTTCTGCATCTCCCCGACCATCTCGTGGATGCGGCCAACGATGGATTGCGCCTCTACAGAAATCATCGCGGCCCCTAAATGCTAAGTCCGAGCTCGCCAGCTACGGCTCTGAGCCCGGCAGCGCGGGCCCGAGAGGGCGCAGGCTCGACAGCCTCGGCCCTGATCCTGACGATGCCCCGCGCGACGCAGCGGCACCCATAATCCTGCCCTGGGTGGCCCCGCTCGGGCGGCCTCGCCCAGGCGAACACCTGACCGTGCCGGGCGTAGTGACTTGGGCGCGCCTTCGGATAGGGGCCGCCCGGGTTGCCGCGGACCCGCTCGTCCTCTCGGGTCCACCACTCGTATTCGGTGATGCCGGCCTGCGTCTGGCGAAACTCGTTCAGGACGGCGTTGAGGGCTTCCATCTCGCCCTTGGCCGCGCGCCCGGCCGCCTTCCGGGCCTTCGCGACCCGTTCCAGCAACAGTGTTGCCTGCGCCTTCGCGGTGCCACCCGAAACGATGAGCGAGATCAGCCCCGCCTCAATGCCGTCGGCGACATCGGAGGCAAGCCCCTGGATGCCGGCCGTGATCTTCTGGACGATGAGCGCCGCGGTCGGCTGAAGGTCGCTCGCCTGCGCCACCGTGCTGATGTCGATGTCGATCGCCGCCTTCACGGCCTGGACCCACCGACCATCGAAGCGCGCGATGACCCGGTTCACGAACCCGACAATGGCACCCTTTGCCCGGCCCAATCGCGTGTCCTGTGACGTCCGGAACTGCCGCATGGCATCTCGGAAGCCGAGATCGTCGTTGGTGAGTCGTGACTGCGCCCCTCGGGCTGCCATGAGAAGCGCAGCGCGCTCCTCGGCGCCGCCGTCAATGACGCCAACGATGATGACCCGCAGGGCGTCCGTATCGGCGCTGCGCGATCCGATCGGCCGGATGCCGACGCGGTTGCGACGCTGACCGGAGCTGCGAGCGAGGGCCCCAAGATCATACCTTCGGGGCATCGAGCCGATCCGATGGGGCAGGCAACGCGCCAGAGGGGGGCTGCGGTTGGTTCAGCGCCCGCTGCGCGGCGAGGTCGTCTTCGCCGTCGTCCGGATCAATTTCGCCCGCCTCGACCTTGTCCTCGTACTCGTCGAAGGCCGCCTCCAGGCCCGGGTACTCACCACTTTCCTGAAGCTGGTTGCGCACCGCTTTGCCCAGCACTTCCTCGGGCACCAGGGCGGTGTTCACGTAGATCTGCGTCGCCTGCGCCCGCTTGTAGGCCACGTCCGCTTTCTCGCTCTCGCTAAGCTGCCAGAGCGGGTTCCAGCGATAGTGGATCTCGGGCGGCCGATTGCCGAGCGCAGACCGGATCAGCACCTCGTCGGCGCGCTCGAGATCCGGGGTGAGCTCGACGTTCTGTTCGGCTGACAAGCGGTCGTAGTAATTGCGGGTGTCGCCGTCGCCGGTGGACTGGAGGCCCGACGGGCTGTCGTTCAGGAGCCGGGTGACGGGGATGTCGGCCGCGCCGGCCGCCACCTTCAGGTAGAGCTGCAACAGGGGCGGGAAGCCCGCGAACTCGATCTGGCGGGTCTCCCACTTCTCGGCCTGCTTGTCGTCGCCGCCCTGCAGCAGCAGGACGTTGTGAACGCTCTTGATGAGGGCGGCCTGCGCGAAGCGGTTGGCGACGCGCGCCGTTCCCTCTGACGTCGCCAGGGCCTGCTGGAGCCCCGGCACGCTGACGATGTCGGTCTTGGCCTCATGGAACAGCGAGGCGACCTGTTGCAGCGATCCGCCGGCCTGCTGGACGGCGTCGTAGACCACTTGCAACTCGGAATCGCCCCAGCGCTCCTGCCCCTGAAGCTGCCGCGTCACGGGCCGTCCGATGAAGCGGATAACCCGGGACGGATGGATCGTGATGGAGCCGCGCGTGCCGGCGCTGAGGGTGTAGTATTCCGGCTCTCCGAAGTAGGGCGACATCGGGTCGAGGATGATCTGCTGGGCCGCCAGCTCCCACCGCGTCATGACGTGGAGGTAAAGCAGGCCGTCCCGTCCGATGCGCTCCGGCACGAGTTCCGACGACTGGTCGAGATCGGCCGTCCCAATGTAAATGGCCGCACCGCCATGTAGGCGGGCCTGCTGCTTTGCCCTCGCGACCTTGGCCTGCAGGCGCAGGCGCTTCTCGGTGGCCTCTATCTTCTCGATCTGGTCCTCGTCGGCCTGCCACGCGCGCCACGCACGGGTCATGTCGAAGGCCGGGACGTCGATGATTTTCCGCGCGATCCAGTTCGACCGGTAGGCCGCTTCAAGCTCGCCCGGCGCGATCGGTGTGAAGTGGAACCGGGTGGACGAGCTCTTGTCCTTCCCGGTGCCCATGCCGGACACGAGATTGGAGAGGCGATCTGTCAGCCACATGCAGATGCCTCAGAGTACGTCGAGCATGCCGTAAGAGACCTGCGGGATCGGCCAGTACGCCATGACGATGGCGTCGGCGATGTTCGGGGAGCGGGTGCCCTCGGGCATCTTCTCGATTGCGAGGCGCATCTTGCCATCTCGCTTCGCGGTCGGCTGGCTCAGCTCCTTCTCGATCTGCCGCAACTGCGGAAGATCGTCAGGGAGAACGATCAGATCCTCGGCGTTCCATGTGAAGCCAGGCTCGTTCCGGGCGCGCCATGTGCGCTCGAATCGCCGCCGCAGCTGCCACCAAGCCTGGGCCTTCAGATTGGCGTAGTAGTCCTTGTTCAGGGGCGAGTTGTCATCGCCGGGCTCGACGTGCTCGTCGGGGTCGAGGGTCGCAGCGCCCGCATTCCATGGAATGAGCTGCATGCCTTCGGGTAGTAGCCCTTCGTCCGCGAGCCGGTTGGTCTCGGCCTTCACGCCAGCGCCAACGCCGATGCTGTCGTACTGCAACTCGACCGGTCCGACGCCATCCAGGGCAGCCACAGCGCGCCGCGCCGTCGCCCCAGTGTCTCGTTCGCCCCATACGTCCGTGAATTTCAGGACGATGCCTTTGCGGGCCGCCTGAGCGTTGCGGTCCCCGCCGCCATCAGCGACGTCGAGGCCGGCACACCAGCCGCCCTCATCCGTAAGGCCCAGCGCCTTGTCCGCGCCGATGGCCGCCTTCACCCACTCGGCCGGGATGATGACGCCCTCGACGGAGGCGGCATAATTCCGATCCACCTCCTGGGCGAACACGTGCAACAGGCCGTCGTCCTGCGCTTTCTGGCGCCGTGCGTCGTACCAAGCTTGCGTCTTAGCGGGGTGGTCCCGCCAGTCCATGACGAAAACGTTGGTCTTGCCCTTCGTGATCGCCCCACCAGACCACTCAACGCCGGATTCGCGCCGACGGTGGAACACGTTGCCGAGGCCGTTCACCGATGAGATGTCGACTTGCACGCGGGTGTTGTCCGCCAGTGCTGCTTCGATCTTCTCAGCGCGCTCGTAGTGGGCGCTCTCATCCTTGAAGTAGATGAGCTTGCGCCCGCCGCGGCCGATGTTGTCGCCGGCTTCCCCGGTGATGCTCGCATCATTCTCCGGGTTGATGATCCGCATGTACGTCATGTGGTCGTCGGGCTTGAACCCGGCCGGCCAAAACTCGCGAGGCAGCGAGCGGATCAGGATGCGCATCTTCTCGAAGATGCTGTCGGCGTCCCCGATCCGGTCGACGAGCTGCTCCTTGCGAGACCCCCAGCCAACCGCAGCGCCCGGCCAGAACAGCCACAGCCACACGGAGAAGGCGCAGCACAGCCAAGTCAGGCCGACGTCGCGCGCCTTTTCGATAAGGCCGTTTTCCTCGGCGCGCAGAAGCGCCAGCAGGAACACCACACAGTCCTCCTGGCGGGGAAACAGGATGAACGGCATCCGCGTCGGCAGATCCGACCCCGCCACGCGCGGATCGTACGTCGTGCACCAATGGGTGATGAACTCGGCCGGCCGGGTCCGATAATATTCGCGCGCGCCCATCCAGAGCGCGGGGTTGCCCCTAAGCTTGAGTACCTGTTGCTGGCGCCACGCGAAGACGGAGACGTAATCGGGCGGCCACGCCTCACGCCCCGTCGTTGATGGTGCTGCCATAGGCGTCGGCGGCTTCCTTCGGGGTCATCGTCGTCACGACCGCCTGGAGGGCCGCGCCGCCCTTGCCCGTGATCTCCCGGCGGTTCGTGTAGGCGTCGCCGACTTCCTTGGCTGCCTGTTCGTACAGGGTGGCCGCCAGCGGCAGGTTCTTCATGTCCTCGGCCTTGTGGGCCATGCGCTGAAGGGCGCGGAGTCGGACTGATCGATGGGAGATCGCGATGGCCGCCGTATCCTCCAGGAAGGACTTCCGGGCCGCGTCGAACATCTCGCGCCATTGGACGGCAAGCTTCCGGCCTGCGCGCTTAGTTGGGTCGTAGGCCTCAATAGATTGAGGCGTCACCTCAAGGCGAAATTCTTTCTTGATGGCATCCCGAATCGTGGCGAGGCTGTCGAAGCACGCCAGCGACTGCACGATGAAGGTCCGAACCTCGTTCGGCAGTCCGGGTCGGGCCATGGCGTTTCTTCAAGAGAACTCAGTCTACGCGGCCCGCCGCGCCAGGCAGGCTCCGCACACATGCGCGACCGATGCCGCTGCGATTTCGGGCCCGCGATTGGCGGCCCTGACCATCTCTTCGATGCCGGTGGCGGCAATGCCATAGCGGCGCACCACCCCGACGAATTCCTCGACGTCGTGCCCCCGCATCGTGAAGGACGGGCGTCCATCCTTGCCGAACTTCGGGGCTCCGAACTCATTCTGGTCCTGAGCGCAGTGATACAGCTCATGCTCGACCAGGGCGCAGAACGAAGCGTCGTCGCAGGACGCGGCGTAGCTGGCATCCAGTGTGATGATGAAGTCCGGCACGTCGCCAAACCATTCCTCAACCTGCATCAGGGCGCGGGCTCTGGCCCACTTGCCCATGGCGCCCTGAGGGGCGCCAAGCTCGGCCTGCCCGACGATGGCCCTGCCCTTCCGGGCGTTGGCGACATTCGTCCAGAGAAAGCCGATGACAGCCTGTTCGAGGTGGGCGTGCTCCGGATTGTGGAGGGGCGCTTCATTTTCAATGAAGGTGTGGCGCACCCATGCCGCTAGGTCATTCGACGGATCGAACCGATCAGATGCGTCGGTCAGGATGTCGGCCGGCGGGAATGGCCTCGCCGCCCCTGTCGGCACAGGTGTCAGCCCTCGGCAGCTGCATCGCTCGTGCGCGTACCCCGCGTGCGGGCAGCCTGCGACACGGGCAGACCCGAATCCTGAGCCGGCTGGTTGTCGGCGGCGAGCGCCGGCGCAGCGACAGTGCCAACGACGGGCTCTGCCACGGCATCGACCTTCACGGGCAGCGAACCGATGTGGCCCGCGACCTGACGCATCGCATCCATGCTGGCGACCATGCCGGCGACTTCCTGGCGAAGGGCGTCAATACGGTCGTCGAAGGCGTCCTTGCCGCCGTGCTGATGCGCGGAGACAACGGTATCAATGATCTCGGTGACCCGGGCGTGCTGGCGGTCAAGCGAAGCCGACAGGTTGTCGTAAGCCGTCGCCAGGGTCGGGTTCGTGGCGGTCATGGCAATCTCCCGAGGATGCTGTGAGGCGCACGGTTGCCGAGGCGGCCGGGCCGGCTACGGTACTGTCGCACAATGCCACCCTTGGCCGCCCAACCGGAGCAAGCTCAGTGACGAAGCAAGAGCAGTTTCTATGGATCGTTCAGACCTGCATCATGGCGAATGGGATCAACATGAGTACTCAGCCCGAATACGCCGACGAGCGCAGACACCAGTACAGCGGGGTCGGAGCGAAGAACCTGATGGCCGATGCCGTTCGGGCCAGCCTGCGCATCCCCAATGACCTTGATGCCACCGACGCCGCAGACGACTTCTGCATCTTTATGGTCCTGGGCGACCGTGAAAGGCGCGGGGAGTGCCCGGAGTGGTTCGCGGCTCTCTCGTAAAGGGCTCTATCCGGAAGGCTCGCTTATGAATCGCCGAAAGGCTTCACCGGTCTCGGAAATTCCAGAAATCTGAACGGTACTGCTGAAATCGACCGACACGTAGTCGAGAAGCCGGTCCCCACTCAGATCGGATATAACACGCTTGGCAGCATGCTCATCCGTGCTGCCTCCTATTCCTTCGAGCAGCATCTGTTCGACTGAAACAGCGCCTGAGACAACGTCGGACCTGTTAACGAGCTTCACAGCCTCGCTGCCTGCTATTTGCACTGCTGCAATGTGTGCATCCGAGTATTTATCCGCGAGGTGGATGAAAGTCCCCCGAAGCACGTCGCTTAGTCGTAAATTTGCGGCGGTGTTCAAAACAATATTTCGAAGAGCCAGTCTTTTTTGATCGCTATGGGTCTTCATTGCGATCTGGGTCATTTGATAGACCGCGCTAATAAATTCTTGATTTTCGACTAGCGACGAGGGATCAAATTCAGCTAGTCGGTCCTGCAACTCTTGGACACCGCTTCCAATCAAGGCGAACCATGTCTCGCGGCGGCGCTCTAGCGGCTCGCCAATGAACCTTTTGATGATCTGCTCGACCGCGTACCCGCCTCCAGGCACATACGACGCCACGGCATCTGCGGAAGCGACCGCGATATGGTAGGCGACCGATCGATCGTCATCCATTGGGAAATTGGGCAGCCGATTCGGCTTCTCATCGCTCATCGCCGGATGATGACGACAATTCCCGCTTTGCGAAAGGCGTAGTCTTCCCTTGGTAGCCTCGCGTGACAAAGCCCGCCGGGGTGCGGCGGGCTGAGATCGGTCTGAAATTTGGGACAGAACAACCCTGACGCCTCGCCATTCAGACGTGGGCCGGGTCACAGAGACACATCCCGAGACGGGCAGTCCATCTGGATATCCTGGGCATGATGTATGCACCCAGCTATGAATGCGTCAAGTCTTTTCGACCTGACGGAACTCGAGTTCCACAGGCGTGACGCGGCCAAAGATGTCGACGCCGACCTTCAGGCGCTCGCGATCATCGTCGATTTCCTCGACCGTGCCGTTGAACGACGCGAAGGGCCCTTCCGCCACGCGGATCAGCTCCCCGATCTCGAAGAGGATGGCGGCCGCCTTCATAGCGTCTCCGCCCCAGCCGGTGATGCAGTCGGCGAAGTTCTGAAGCTCCTGAGGCGGGATGGTGATGGGGCGTCCGTCATGGTGAGCGACGCCGCCCCGGCGGTATCCGGTGGCGTCGTCGTAGATGCCCGGGTGCGATTCGACCTTGCGCAGCTCGGCGCCGTCGCTCGTGCCCACGAACAGGATCCGCCGAAGGATCGGGATATGCGCCAGCCGCGCCTTGCCGATCTCCGAGACGACGTGGACCGACTCGCGCGCCTCGAAAACCGGGATGCCAACATCGCGGACCTGCTCGGCCGCGCGCGCTGACCAGCGAGGCAGGGTCCGCACCACGTGCCACGTCCGGTCCGGGTCGACGATGAACCGCTCCTGCGGCTCCTTCCGCCATCCGTCCTTCGGCTTCTCGTTGCGCCCCTGGGCGTGCCGCTGGCGGGCCTTGGCGTCCGCGTTGCGGGCCTCCTCGCGGCGACGCTGCTCACGGAGGCGCTGCTTCTGGCTACGGGCCATGATGTCGATCCTCGATACGCTACGAGAGGATGGGGAGGGGTGGTTCAGGCGGCCGACGTATCGGCGGGCACGGGGGCCGGCGGCTCGGCCTTGATGTGGTAGCCGGTGCCATCGCCCATGAGGCGCCAGCGGCGTCCGCGGTTGACCGCCATCTTGCGCTCGACCTCGGCCCAGAGGCCGGGGATCCGCGCCAGGCAGATGACGACGTCTGCGGCCTCGCTCATGTCGTCGGGCTCCGCGCGAAGCTCGTCGAACTCTTCGCTGGCCCGTTCGACGGTCCGGGCGGTGGTGATCGGGCCGAAGGTGTCCTCGGCCCACTGGCGGATCGTGTCGAAGGTCTCGGTCATGGGGGATCTCATGCTGTGTGGGGCGGTTCAGGCTTCGGAGGCCTGAGCTTCGCGGATGAGCGCCGCCTGGTCGCGCAGCTGCTCAAGGGCGTCGGAGGCCAGGGCAACGGCCCGGGCCGCCGCGTCGAGCGCCGCAGGGTTCATCCCCGCGACGACGGCATAGGCCTCGGCGGAGACCTCGTAGGTGGTCCAGCGCCAGCCGCAGGCGTTGCACTTCCGACGGCGACGGGTACCCTCTGCGGCCGGACGGCTGTCGAGAATACCAACGTCGGCGGATCGGCATGTGGGTTGAGGGCAGAGGGTCATGCGGATGCGCCCTGGGCAAGATACCGCTCGGCCAACAACTTGATGCGGCTTTCGTCGCTGTATGTCTGGACGACCCCGGCCATCGGGTCCGTGATGCCTCGAGCCTGCGAGCCCTTCACGCCCAAGATGTTCATGATGACGGGGTCCGACCCCTCTTCGGCGTGCAGATAGATCGCCGTGACCTCGTCGGCGGTCTGGCCCGGCCGGTCGAGGCGACCGATGACCTGCTCGTGAACCTTGGGGGACCAGTCCAACTCGCCGATGACCACGGTCGCCGCCCGGGCCTGCAAACCATCCACACCCTCGCCAGACCGGAGCGAGATGATCATCAGCGGGGTGTCGCCGTCGATGAATCGGGCCTTCTCGCGCTCCTTCGCCGCCGGGCTTTCGGATCCGGTGTACATGGCGGGCCTGTAGGCCGCGAGTTCGCGGTTCCAGATGTCGTAGACCTCGCGATGCCAGCCTGCGAGGAGCACTGGAATCCCCTGGTCGAGGAGCAACCGAACGTAGGCCGCCACGTGCCGCGCCTTGGCGACGCCGGTGACCTGCCGGGCGAGGGCGTCGAGTTCGCGCGCGGCTTGGCCCCGCTCCATGAACGAGGCGGTGGTGACCTTGATCGCCAGGGCACGGGCAAGGTCCGCCGCATCGGCCGCCACGGCGGCATCGTACGGCACCTCGTGCACGATCGTGTTCACCGGCTTGCCAGACCGAACCGTGCGCATTAGCAGGTTCTGATCCCGCAGGTAGGTGCCAAGGGCGTCCGGGTCCTTAACCAGCCACTTGCCGTTGCCGCGCGGTGTGCACCATTCCCGATGGAAGTCTGCCAAATCCCCGAGCGTACCCGGTGCGATCAACTCGACGATCGGGAAAATCTCGTCGCCGTAGTTGTAGACCGGGGTGGCGGACAGGCCGATGCGCAGCCCAGTAGCTTGGTTCGAGAACACCGTCGCGGCCGCGCCCTTGGCCGTTGACGGCCCTTTGCGCATGGCGTGGATCTCGTCGAGGATCACCGATCGAAACATCCCGGTCGCGGCGATGTCGACCCACCCGGCCACGTTCGAGTAGCGGAACAGGTAGAGGTCTGCCGGGGGCAGGTCGTACGGCTTGGTGCCGGCGATCACGTGGACCCGCAGGTGGGTGAACCGCGCGGCGTAGCGTTGCCATTGTGCGGTGAGGTGCGGGGGGACGATCACGGCGGCCGGCAGGAATTCGGGCAACGCCACCGCGCCGAGGGCGGTGACCGTCTTGCCCAGACCAACGTCGTCGCCGATCAGGGCGCGGCGCAGGCGGCGGGTGATCTCGATCCCCTGCGCCTGGTACCCGTACGGGGCCAACCCGTCCCGAAATCCGGTGAATGGGGGCGGGGTCCAGTCGGGCAGCAGGATTTCCTCGACCGCCGCGATGTCCCGCTCGAACAGCGTCTTGCCGGCGATCATCGCCATGCGGTCTGCCGCCGCCATCGCCATAGGATAGCGCCCGGTGAACCATTGCAGGTCCGCGCAGGTGTCCGGTGCGTGGGCGAACGTGAACGTGCCGGTCTGCGCCTTGGGCAGTCGGGGGAACATGCTCTTGAGGCGCAGGGCTACGTGCGGCGGGACGTCGGCCATCACCCACCTCGCCGCGGCGGCATCGAAGGCGAGTCGTCCGTAGGTACGCCGCGGCGCGGCATCGTCGTGGGATAGGGCGAGTGCAGCGCTCACAGCCATGCCTTTCCGAGCGAGAGGACGAAGGTGGGCTTGTCGATGCTGGGCAGCGTCGTACTGACCGACGTCGCCAGGATCAGGGCGGCGACCTCGGGGCGCTCGCAGTACCGGACGCACTGGCGGTGGATCGCGCGCTTGCCGCCGGCGAGCTTCACCTCAATGGCGATGCGGCCGCACATCACGTCGACGATGCCGGAGTCGCCGAGGCGAACTTCACGCTCGGTCGGTATCCCGGCCGCGATCAGCGCCTCCGCGATCTCGGCCTGGGTGGTCTTCTCGTTCGTGAGCGAAAAGCGGCGGCCATACAGGGCCGCGACTACCTCGCGCATCTCCATCTGCACGCTTGGCGTCGCGGTCATGCCTCGTCCTCCAGATCGTCCGGCTCTCCGTAGAGGTAGGCCGTCAGCATCGGAGAGACGGTCAGCTTGGTCTCACCACCGAAGATCAGGCTCCCGTCCTCGTCCATCGTGTTGATGGTGAAGAGGCCAGAGCGGATCAGCATGACGGTGGCGTCCAGGGCTTCGCCGCCGCATTGCTCCTCGGATTGACCGAGGAAGCGGTGCAGATGCGAGCCGAGGGCATACGGGCAGATCGGGCCCGTGAGATGCGCCGCGTAGGCGACGGCCTGACCGAACAGAGCGGCGCGCCACTCGGGCGAGCCGGGAAGGACGCGGGGCGGCTTGGTGTATGCGAAGGGGGCGCTCATGCGGCTTGCCCCTCTTCTGCAGCTGCCGTCTCCGCTGCGGCGATCTCCGCCGCCAGGGCCGCCTTGCGCTCTGCCAGATCCCTTTCGGCAGCGGCTCGCTCTGCGGCCTCGACACCGGCCGAGTCCACGTCGGCGCCGGGACGGACCCGCATGGCGTCCTGCGCCCGCCGTACCGTCTCCGCTCGCTCTTCTGCGCTGGGGCTGAGGTCGGGCACGGCGTCGAGGACACGCTGCAGCCGGATGATCTGGCCGCGCACCGACGCCTCGACGCTCAAGGCGATCTCCCGCAGGCGGTGCTCTTTCGGCGCGAAGTCGAGATCCCGCCGATTGCCGCCGACCTCGCCCCGCCGCCACCGGCGCAGAGCCTCGCGCACCGTCCAGGCCGGCAGGTCGTCCAGCGCGTCGCGGTATGCGTCGATCTCGATGTCGGCGAGGTCAGCATCCTGTCGGGCCGCCGAGTTCCGGTTCACGATGGTGCCAATGACGGCGAGCGTCGAGGCGAGCGGGCCCGGCATCGAGGCCGCGTGCAGTTCCTCAATGCGCTGCGCGATAGCCGCCCGCTGGGGTCCAGTCGGCATCTTCGACCGAGGAATCGTCGCGACCTGACCGGTGATGGCCTTGGTCACCGGGTCGAGGACCGTCCGGCCGTACCCCAGGTCCGATACCGCTGCGATCTGCGTGGCGAGCCAAGGCGGTAGCGACAGCAGAGTTTCCGGCTGGCGAACGTCGACCGCCGGTAGATCCACTGCCGAAGAGCGTAGGGGTTCTAGATCCTGTGCCATTTTCCGCCGCTCTCATCACCCAGTTACGCCACGTTGCCGACCAGTCCCGCTTGCGTCCGTCCGCGCCGGACTTCGAGAACCAGAAATTCCGGAACTTCTCGCGTTCCCTGGCCGTAGCGGCGTCGCTGCCGAGTTCCGCCAAGGCGAAGGCCGTATCGGCATCCGAGGGCTCCCAATCGGTCGCGATGAAGCTGCCGCGCTCGGTGCCCTTCGACGGCTTGGGGACAGAGGTCCCTTTAGGGACCGAAGGGGAATCTTCTGTAGGGTTAGGGCTAGGGTTAGGGGCTTTTGTTTCGCTAACCCGCACAGAACCCGCCGGGTTAGGCAGATCGTTATTTTTCAACGACTTAGGTCGCCCACCCTGTTCACCATTCTTGCGATTGACCTCAGCACGCTTGCTGACGAACTCGCGCTCTTTGCTCAGCCGTTTCTGCGACCAGAAACCGGCCTCGAGCGTCCAGAACTCCATGATGGTCGGCTTGATGCGGAGCCACGTCCGGCGATCCACGCGCGCCCAGCGGGCCAGCCGATCGTCGTCGTCCGCCAGCCGGCAGTCCGGGCTGCGCCAAGCCACCATCATCAGCATGAGGTAGGCGCCAGTCTCCTGGGCTGAGAGATGGCCCGTGTCGGCGATGAACGCGTCGGTGAACAGCGGCAGGCTGGGGTACGCGCTCATGCCTTGCCGCCCTCTTCCGGGCGCCAATCCGTTTCGTCGCCCGCGCCCTTCCCCAGATTGCAGTCGTCGCAGAGGACCTGCAGATTAGTCACGTCGAGTTCGAGATCGGGGAATCGCGAGCGCGGCTTGATGTGGTCGACGTGCAGGGGCTTCCCGAGGGACGCTCGCGCACCGCAGCACTGGCAGGCCCCGCCCGCGCGCTTGAGGGCCTGATAGCGGGCCTCGCGCCAAGCGGGCGTCCGATAGAAGCCCACGGCCTTGCCGGCGAGCACGCGGGCTTGTGCGGCGTCGATCCGTGCGAGCATCTTGGCGTTCGTCCCGCGATGCCGCTCTTGGTGAGACGACAGGCGCGGACCGTTGCCGCCAACGCAGGCGATGCCGATCCCTGATCCGCACTTCGGGCAGGGGCGCAGCAGCGATGCGGCGCGTTTCGGGCGCTCTCTCATAACCGCGCTACTCCGCAGCCATGAGGGAAGACGAGGCGCCGATGGCCTCGACGGTCTCAATCCGCTGACCAATCCACCGCATGGCGTTCACGGCCATGGAGTTACCGAGTGCCTTGTAGCGGGGGCCGTCCGCCATCATCCCGCGCCCATGGGGGACGAGGGTGTAGCCATCGGGGAAGCCCTGCAAGCGCTCGCATTCGAGGGGCGTGAGGCGGCGGACGGCCCACATGCTGGGCTCACCGTTGTGGCCGATCGTGGCGATGGCTTCGGCCTGTGGCGACGAGGAACTCAGTGAGCCCGACCGATCCCAGGTGACGTCGGGATCCTGGCGCGAGTTGAAGGCAATGGCGGGCGGATGGGCGCCTGCCGCGAGGGGATGGCACGGGTCGCCATCCTGCGGGTTGCAGCGGTTCGCGACGCTCGTGATCTGGGTCGTGTCGAAGGCGATGAACGTCTCGCTCTCGAAGTCCATCCGCCCGCACGACCCACCATGCGCGTTGACGGCGGTGGCGACGCTAATGGGACCGCGCGTGTCATTGCCGCCGAAGGCGACCGGAACGATGGGCGTGCCCCGGCCCGTGCCGTCTTCGCTGGCGTCAAATCCCTCGCCGCGCAGGCTGTGAGCGACGAGCAAGCCTTCGCGGCTCTCGTGGTCGCCGTACGGGTTGCTGGCATTGATGGCGGGCGCATGCGGCGCCGCAATCAGTCCGCCGTCGCACTCGAAGTCTGTGCCGAGCCCGCCACCGCCGCGAGTGCGCGCGCTAAGGGTAGGGGCAGGACGCGCCCCCGCGTCTCGGCGCGGCGCAGGATCCCCGCGCAGGCTCGCGCGCTCAAGAAGTACCGCTGCGGGACGGCGCCAGTCTCCAAGATATCCGACAACGAACACACGCCGGCGTCGCTGAGGGACAGCCCGTCCAAAGCCGTCCACTCGGACGTACTGAGCGTCAAGCACTCGGTAGGCGAACCCATACCCGAGTTCGACCATGCCCCCGAGAATGGCACCAAAGTCCCGTCCGCCTCCTGACGACAGGACGCCGGGGACGTTCTCCCAGACCAGCCATCGGGGGCGCAGGCGCTGAGCCAGCCTAAGATACTGGAGGGCCAGGTTGCCGCGGTCGTCTGCCAAGCCGCCTCGGGGCCCGGCGACCGAGAACGACTGGCAGGGGGTTCCTCCCACGAGAAGGTCGATTGTACCGTACTGGCCTTCGCCGATCGTCGTGAAGTCGCCATGCAGGGGCACCTCGGGATAGTGGTGGGCGAGCACAGCGCGCGGCGCGGCGTCGATCTCGGAGAAGAACTGCGGGCGCCAGCCGAAGGGGTGCCACGCGACGGTGGCGGCCTCGATGCCAGAGCAGACGGAGCCGTAGCGGAGGGTCATCGGGCTCACTCCGCAGCCATGAGGGGACTGAACAGATCGCGGCCAGCCGCAGGCGCCTTCGGGGCAGCCTTGGCGGCCGCAGCACGATCCCGCGCCTCACGGAGGCAATCCGCATCGCTGCAGGCGATGACGCCCCGCGAATGGCTGAAGTTGCCGAATCCGTTTCCGGCGTTCGCCGATCCGCAGATGTCGCAGTAGGTCTCAAGCGCAGCGCGGGCGGCGCGATCGGCCTCCAGACCTTCAGCGGTCAGGACGCTCGGATCGAACCACATGCCGGCTGGGCCGGGCTTGGTGATGTCGTGGGGCTCGCGGGCCATGGGCTACTTCGCTGCCTGGAGGGTGACGGGCGCCCGCCACGAGATCCGGTGCATGGCCGTCGGCCCGCGGTGCGACCGATCCCAAACAAACCAAGCGAATGCCGTGGTGCTGGTGGTCTTCGGACCTTCCCAGCCGTCCCGGTGCATCATGGGCAGCCGGTTGCGGAAGACGTGGACGCGGGCGAGCGTGCCGTTCTCGAGGATCGGCCGGCGGCGCTCGGATTCGAGGAAGGCGAGGCGCAAGAGCATGATCACGCGCGGGCACAACTCGAGCGCGCGGGCGACGAACGCCCCGGCATCTTTGAAGGGCGGGTTCGTAACGATGCAATCCACGCCATCGGGCGCGGCTGTGGCAGCGAGGAAATCGGCGTCGGCCGTCTGACCTTTGCACCCGCAGTCGACGAGGTCGGAGGCGGTGACCGCGTGGCCGCCAGCGCGCAGCTCGCGCACGATGGCGCCGGGGCCGCACGCGGGCTCCCAGATTCGATGCGGCAGCCATTCAGTATCCATGAGGGCGCGCACGGCAACGGGCGGCGTCTCGTAAAGGTCGTGGCCACGGTCGGCCAGGGGATGGCGGATCATGCGCGTTGCGCCTCCCGCTGGCGAAGGGCGTGACGGGCGTCCTGCCAAGCCGCGATGACCCGGCAGACCGTCGACTGTTCGATTTCGGTGAGGGCCGCGATGGTGGACGTGTCCTGTCGCAGGATCGCCCACCGATGCAGGACGTCGCTGCTCTGAGCGGGGGTTGGCTCGCGCCAAGGAAAGGTCGGGGCAGCGCTCATGGCCGGGCTCCCGCAAGGATCGCCTCGACCTGTCCGCTCGTCAGACGGTGCGCGGCGGCGATGTAGTCGGATCGCTGGCCCTCTCGAGCGCGAAGCTCGACTTCGGCGCGCGTCGTATCGTCGATGGGCAGCATGGAGAAGACCATGCGGACGATGGTGCCGGCCGACTCGCGAACGGCGCTGACGTTGCGGACGAAGGCCTTGCCGTCGTCGGCGATGACGCCGAGTTCCTTGGCGGCATCGAGGCAGGGCTTGATGCGGTTGTCGGTGTCGCCGTTGAAGGGCGGCAGGTGGATGGTGACGTCGCACGGCCCGGCGATCCGACCGGGACGCTTCACGCTCGCCATGAGCACGGCACCGCTGCGCCAAGCCCGGTAGGCCGTGGTCTTGATCCGGCCCTGCGAGCCCCGGTTCGCGTAGAGCTTGTTCGCCGAGGGCGGCATCGGCAGTTCGATCGTCACGGAGCCGACGATCCGGCGCTGCGTGTAGCAGGGCCGTTCCTCGGGCTTCATGCGCGCGGCGGCGCGGCGCTTGGCCGAGCGCGACAGCGGCGGGTCAACCTCTTGTCCCCAGGGGGCGTCTGTGATCATCTGCCGGCCTTCCTGCCAAGGAGCGACTGCGCGCCGCCCGATTTCCCGGTTCCAAACGGGGCGTCGGGCGGCTCTCGTTCGTGGGGCTGCTCAGGCGGCCTGGGCGACTTCCGGCGTCGTGTCGGCAGCGCGTCGCAACTGGCCGAGGCCCATCGCCTTCGCGAGGTCGGAGCGCGCCTTGGCGTAGTTCGCCGCGACCATCGGATAGTCGGACGGCAGGCCGAACTTCTGCCGGTACTCGTTCGGGGTGAGGCCGTGTGACGTCAGGTGCCGCTTCAGCGACTTGTAGGGCTTGCCGTCGAGGAGGCTGACGAGGTGGTCCGGGGTGATGGACTTGCCGATCGGAACGGCCGGCGCGGCCGGCGCCTCGCACGCACCGACGGCCTGCTCCCCTTCCGACAAGGCGGCCCGAACCGACCGGATCAAGCCCGGAAGATCGGAGGCCGGGATCGCATTGTGGCTGACGTAGGCCGACACGATGCCGACCGTCAGGCTCAGGGCGCGGTCGTAAGGCGGGAAGTCGAGGAAGCCGACCTCCTCGAGGGCGTCGGGCAGCGGCGCGGAATCAGCGACGTCGGACATGGGTCGATCTCCGGATCGGGGATTGAGGCGGGAGCCGCCCGCCGGCGGGAAGGCTCAGGCGACCGAGTGTTCGGCCTGCGGATCGCGGACCGGCATGCGGTCGCCATCGGCGTTGAGGCGAGTGGGGAAGGACTCGGCGGCTTCGGCCTTGAGGCTGCGGGCGAGGTCGATGTTGACGGCCAGCCGCTCCATCAGGTGCTGCGCGTCGTCGGGATGCAGGCAAATCGCGAAGGCGCCGAAGTTGCTGTCGCCTGCCAGAACCATGATCTCGTCGGGATACGCGGAAACCTCTACCTGCGCGCGAGAGCCGTGGCCCTGGTCCTGGCGAAGCCCCTCGCTGGTCAGGATGCAGCGCTCGACGGGGGTGTTGCGGGTCATGGGGTGCCTCCGCTGGGGGCGGAGTGGCGCAGCCGGGACTTCAGTCCCTCGATGCCCGCCTCGATCTCCGCCATCTCTCGATCATCGCGGCGAAGAGCGCCGAGACGGACTGCCAAAAGCTCATTTTCCAGGCTCGCAATCTCAGCTCGGACGGTCCGCTCGACCTCTTCCTCGAGCACGCGCACGAGGCGCGAACGAACGTCCTTCGGCTCACGATAGAGCAGCGCGAGGATCGAGCCATGGGGCTCGCGCAGCCGGCGCGCGACGGCGCCGATGCAGTCCTTGACCGGACGGCCCGACTTCTTGGCCTCGGCGTCGACGAGCCGACGCGCGTAGGTTTTGCAGAGCGTAACCGCGCTCATTGCACGACGATCCTCTGTCGATTTTGTGCACCGCTGGTGAAGCATCGCTTCCACGTCCCCGTGTGATGAAGGATCACACACGCAGGACGCGATGCTTCTTGGCGGTGGGGGTTGCAGGGGTACGCAGCACAGAACGGAAGCGCGCATCCGCCATCAGCTGGCAGGCACGAGGGGTGGATGCGCGGGCAATGAAGAGTGGGGTTCGAGCAAATGGCAGATGCCACCGAAACGGACGGGGCCGGGGTCATGCTGGCGACACACACCGGCATGGCTTGGCTGGTGGAGCGGGAGATCGAACGGGACCCGGCGGCGCGGGATGCGCTGCTGGCGTTCACGGCAGAACGGATGACGAAGCTCGTCGCGACGCACCCAGACCTACTCCGGGTCGCAGACGCGGCCTGCGGGATCGTGGCACGGGCGGCGGACGGGAAGCCGACCGCTCCCGCCCGGCTGCATGGGTGAGCGCCCGGTCGGCAACGCGGAACGAGGGGGCCGACCGGGCGGCTACCGGCGGCGGGATTCACGGCCGGATCTTGAGATGCTGGCGGATCGCGGCGACGGCCACAGCCGGCGGAACGGCGTACGTCGCGTCGATCTCGTCCAGCGTCAGGCCGGCATCGAATACGCGGGCGATGAAGCTGGCGGGCACCGGCGCGGCCGGATCGGCATGGCGCCGGGCGGCGCGCAGGGCGTGCGCGATGTTGCTGACGGTGCGGTCGACGCGGGCCGGTGGGATAAGGCCGGACGCAAGCGCTATCCGCGTCCGATTTGTGTAAGCCCCGTTCAACTTCGGCTTAGCGGCCTTCCGGTCACGCCGGTTCTGCAGAACGGCGGGCCAGACGCCAAGATGTATGGCCCGGTGCCTGATCTGCTGCCGGCTCCGACCTGTCGCCGCTGCGATCTCCGAACCTGCAGCGCCTTCGGCGGCCATCGTGATGATGGTGCGGTCGTAGGAGGTCTTGATGGGGGCGCTCATGCGTGCGCACTCGCGACCTTGGGGAGGTCCGTATCGCGACAGGGCGCCAATCCTGCCTTCGGGCGATCAATGCCCTCCGGCCACGAAACGAGGGTGTCGGGCCAATGCTCCGCAAAGAACTGCATCGCCCGCTCGTATCGGCCGAGATAGAGGTCCCGACCCGAAGCAATAGCGTCCAGCTTGTTGGTGTCTTGGAACAGGCGCCAGCTGACCGTCGTGCGTCCGACCTTCATGGCGGCGCCGTAGAGTTCGGCCAACTGGAGGATGCGTTCTCTGCCGGTCATGGGAGCCCGTGTGGTCTGCTTCGGCCAACATCGGTAGTAATACCGCAAATGTCAACGGCTTTCTTACCGCTCCCTCGCCCTCCTAGGGGCGGTTATCCTACCGTAATGGAACTGCCCGCGATCCTTGCCCGCATCGAGAAGCGCCTTGCCGCTCTTGATCTGTCCGAAACCGCCGCTGGAAAGCTCGCCGGCAAGCCGGATGCGATCCGCAATTTGCGAAGGGCGTTGGAGAAGGATGAGCGGACAGGGGTCAGTACCGCTACCCTCAACGCACTCGCGCCCGTCCTTAAGACCACACCGGTATGGCTGTTTGCAGGGGCCGGGCCGGAAACTTCTGAAGGAGAGGCGCCCCCCTCAGTGATGTCGGATTCATCACCGGCGCTTGCGGGGGATAGCGAGGTCGCTCAGTCGAGACAGCCGATCGTGGCGGTAGTCTATGCGGGCCTGGTCGAGGCTGGCACATTTCGGGAGGTTTCGGATTTCACCGATCTGGAGCCGGAAGAGATCTACCAGCCGGCCGATCCTGAATTTCCCCATGTCCGCCAGCTCGCATTCGATGTGCGCGGCGATTCTATGAACGATTTGAAGCCCCGCCCAATCCTGAAGGGCGACCGAGTCGTAGCGCTGGATTTTGAGGGGCTCAGGGGCCGGGTTGCTCTACACACCGGTATGGTCGTCATCGTCCAGCAATCGCTGAACGGCGGTCTTCTCGTCGAGCGGTCAGTCAAGCAGCTTGAGGTCCACGAGGACCGCTATGAGTTCCATCCACGGTCCACACTCGCCAAGTACAAGCCCATCATCATCCCGCACGATATGCAGCCGGAGGACGGGCGCGAGGTGACCATTCTTGCCTGGGCACGCAGCATTCTCAACCGACTCTAGGACGGTCGGCCGCCGACGAAGTAGGCGACAACCCGAGATCGCTCACCGGCGCACGTCGGGCAGAGAAAAGCCGTCCGATTGGCTTTGTGGCGCACGGCGCGATCAACCTCGGCGGGCGTCCGTAGTGACGCACAGACTGCGACGGACGGGTAAGTTTCCCCGGCACATGAGAGACACCTAACGCGCAGGGTGTACGGCTGCTGTTGCCCGACGACGCTTCCATTACCCTGCACGCCCTGTCGCCCCACCCTGATGATGTTCCTATTCCGTTCTGTTTTGCGGCCAGAGTCAACCGACTTGGCCTAGGCCGTTGGGGCTGTGGACAGCAGACAGACCAAAACTGCGTCATCGCGGTTTTTCTACCGTTTAAGGCTTGACGCGGTAGTAGTACCGCATCATTCTGTCTCCATCGCCTCCCGGCAGATGGAGCCGCCTCCGATGTCCGTCACCAGCCTCGCCCGATACGGCACGACCGAGACGCCGGACATCGTCCGCGCCCAGAACCGCAAGCGTCGCTTCGCCGACCGCAAGCTCCTGAACAAAGAGCGCGCCGCCTACAATCAGCGCATCGCCGCCGCGAAGCCCCTGGTGAGCTTCGACGCCGATGACGCCCGGCGCCTCATGGACCTGGCCCGCACCGATGATCGGTCCGGCAGCTTCTGGCGCAAGATGGCCCTGGCGCACCGCGAGGGCGATCAGATGCAGGTCCGCGTTGAGCCCGAGGCCGCCAAGGTCTGGGCCGCCTGGATGCGCCTGCCGGGTGTCGATGCCTTCGGCCCCACCCTGACGCAGGTTGAAGCCGCCGCCGGCCTCAAGCCGAGCAAGGGCGCCGCCATCGCGCTTCACATCAACGACTTCCTCGCGACGCTCGTCGCTCTTGAGGCCGATGCCGCCGCCAGCATCCCCGACGCCGGGCCGGCTGCGAACTTCCTGCGCCTGAAGGCCTGCTTCGAGCGAGGCCTCATCCACGTCTACGTGACCCCGGCCCGCGCCGCCCGGCTCGCCGACGTGTTCGCCGCCGCTGGCATCGCCCGCACTCACATCGTCGCCCTGGACCGCATCGCCGGCCGGCCCGAGCCGCGCGCCTTCTAGGCTCGCCCCCCGCGCGCCCTTGGGCGCCCTGCCCCTCCCGCTTCGTCCCGATCCCCTGTCCACCCCGCGAGGTTGCCATGAGCAATGCGCCCAGCCTGACGCCCAAAGACGTCCGCGACCAAGTCGAAGACACCTGCAAGGCTCTCCGTGCCTTCGCCGAAACGGTCATTGCCGTGGCGATCGGCGGCGAGACGACCGACGGGGCCGGGCCCGTGTCGCTGAAGGCGGCCTCGACGCAGCGCATCAGCGCCGAACTCGCCCTGGACGACTTCCGCAGCGTGCTCGTTGAAGCTCTGACGGGCGCGATGCCGCCCAGCTACGTCAACAGCACCGATCTGGCGAAGGCGCTCACCGGTCGGTTCGAGGACAACGACATCGCCGCCGGGCGCCGCCCCGCCTCCCCGCTCAGCACGGCCATGCGCCGCGCCGACGAGGCCGAGCGCGCCGAGCGCCGGGCCATCGCCGACGCTCATGCCCGCGGCGAATCCATCTGCGCCGCCCTCGGCCTCGACCTCCCTCTCACGCTTCGGGGATCGCTGTGATGTCCAATGCTCTTGACCGCTACGAAAACGGCATGGGCTTCGGCCTCCTGCTGGGCAACGTCACCGCCGCAGAGAGCCTGATCGGCGCACTGCTCGCGCAGGCCGCCGTCATTGCGGAGCACGGCAGCTGCGACTCTCACGGGATCATGGTGAGCCGGACGCGCGCGCTGGCGGCCCAGGCGGCCAAGCTCGCCGCCGTTCTGGACGAAGCCGCCGGCGCCCTGCCCGTCACCCTTCGGAAGGCCGCCTGACATGGCCGCCGCTCACATCGTCTTCGGCGTCCTCGCCGTGGTGGTGATCCTCGCCATCGCCCTCGTCGCCTCCCGCATCCCGGCCTTCATCCAGGACGAGCGGGACCACCGTGATCTCCGTGATTTCGAGGTCGGCCCATGATCCCGCGCCCTCCCTACCTCACCGCCTGCAACGACAATTGGCCGACGGTCGACATGACCCGGTTCACACTCATGGGCTTCGCCGTCGCCCTGATCGGGACGATCGGCGCCCTCACCCTCATCGCGTGCGGGGTACTGCTGTGATCTCCAAAAAGGCCGTGTTCGGCCTGCCCCTCCCGATCTCCCATGGCGTTCGGCCCGACAGCAGCACGTACATCGTGTGTGGCGAGCCGCCCGATCATGGGCGGTCCTTCACCTTCTCCGGATCCCCGAAGGAAGCTCTCGCGCTTGCGCAGCTGCTGAACGCCGCCCCGACGATCCTGGCCGCCCTCAAGGCCGTCCGGTCCGATTGCCGCGATCCCGACACCGATGCCGGCATTTCGCCCGCCGCTGGCGAGCTCGTCGACGAAGCCCTCCAAGCCCTGGGAGTCCGCCCGTGAGCGCACAGGAACTCATCACCATCCCGTCGCCCCAGACGGCCCTTCAGGTCTTCTCGACCGAGGGCGGGATCGACCCGCTGATCGAGCGCGTCCGCGAGCGTGTCGCGGATCTCCCGACCGACATCTCCACGGCCAAAGGACGCGCGGAGTTGAGGGCCAACGCCTTCCTCATCACGAGGACGAAGACGGCGCTGGAGGCCCGGGGCAAGGAGCTGGCGGCCGAGCAGAAGCTGATCCCCGGTAGGATCGACGCCTGCCGCCGCAGGACGTGGGCCGCGCTCGAGGCGATCCACGACGCGTACCGCAGGCCCCTGACCGAATGGGAGGATGCGGAGAAGGCCCGGAAGGCACGGCACCGCGCCGAGATCGACCGCATCTACGCGCTGCCGAAGGACTCCGCGACGGCGGACGAGATCGCCGCGACCATCGATAGCGCCGAGGGGATCATCATCGGCGCCGATCTCAAGGAGTTCACGGCCGAGTATGCCGTCGCCAAGGACACGGCCTTGCGCGAACTCCGCGCGAAGCTGGCCGAGCGTCTTAGGCTCGACGCCGAGGAGGCCGAGCGCGCCCGGCATCTTCAGGAAGCCCAAGAGCGGGCCGCACGGGAGCGTGAGGACCGCATCCGAGCCGAGGCCGTCGCCGCGGAGCGCGCCCGCGCGGAACGGGATGCCGCAGAAGAGCGCGCCCGGGTCGAGCGCGGGGCTGCCGCCGAGCGCCATCGCGTGGAGATGGAAGTCGCCCGCGCCGAGGCTGCGGCGAGGGCCGAGCGCGAGGCTGCGGACCGCCGGGAGCGCGAGCTGCGCGAGGCCGCAGAGTCAGACCGTCGGCGCGCCGTCGATGCCGAGCGCCGGGCCGCCGAAGCGGAACAGCGCGCTAGAGAAGAAGCCAAGGCGGAAGCCGACCGCATCGCCGCCGAGGCCAAGCGCCGGGAGGACGACACCCGGCGGCGGGCGAAGGTCGAGCGCGAGGCTGTGGCCGCCCTGGTTGCCGATGGCATCGCCGAGGACATCGCCAAGCGAGCCTTTGCGCTGATCGCCCGTCGGGCGGTCCCGCACGTCTCCATCGCGTACTGAGGGCTGGCCCATGAGAGCCGCAGAGCCCCGCCGCGCGGTGCCCATGAAACTGCAGCGCGACCTCGCCCTGAAGCTGGTTGCCGACCTCATGCGCAAGCTCGGCATGCTGCCGCCCGAGGCCGAGCCGTCGTTCCAGCTTGATCACGCCCCGGCGCTCGCCCTACGCGCCGTCGACGAGGCCACGGGCGAACACGTCCCGCACCAGCACGACCCGGCCTATCTGGTCTGGCTGACGAAGGAGGCTCACGCCGCCAAGACCTTCGGGACGGGCGCCACTACGCGCGGGGCCGACGCGGGCGATATCGCGCACAGCCGCCGGCTCAGCGCGAAGGAGATCGAGTTCCGGGCCCGTCTCCTGGCGCGCGACACCGGGGTCGAGCCGCCGGAGCCGAAGCGGCGCAAGGCCAAGATCGCCCAGCGCCCGAAGAGGCCGCCGCGCCAGCAGCGCAGCGCCTCGACCATCCCCGAAAAGCTCGCCATCACCTACCAGAGGGACCGCTGAGATGCCTCGCATCACCCTGTCGGACCGGGTCATTGGTGCCCGCATCCGTGAAGCCCGCCAGCGCAAAGGCATCCATCAATCAGAGCTTGGTGCCTCGGTCGGAGTTCACGGCACCACCGTCGGCCAATGGGAGCGGGGTGAGATTGCTCTGGCAGAGGGTCGGATCTTTCCCGTCGCCGAAGCGCTCGGGATCGAGCCCGCCCGGCTGTTCCCCCTCGATGTCGTTGAGGTCACCGCCGATGAGCGCGACCTACTCGAGGCCTACCGCCGGATCGGCCTCAACTCGACCGGTAAGGCCTCGATTCACCGCATCATGGCGGCGATCGAGACGGGACGGGAGGCGGCGTCATGCTGAGGCCGTCAGATCTCTCCGGCTTCGATCTCCCGAAGCTCGCCGCTGATCTCGAGGCGACCGCCCTGCGCCAAGACCGGTGCCGGCGCCTTGCTGACCGGTTCGACGTTTCGCCCGACTACACCGGGACCACGGCGTCCGTTTCGCACATCGACGCCGACGCGGCGGCCACCGCCGAGGCCGCGCGCCTCGTGTCCCTGGTCCGTCGATTCGCGGCCGATGAGGCAAGCGGTCGCCCGTCCGTTGGGGTTGTTCCGCTCCGCGTCGTCCCGCGCCCGGCGCCCCGGCCCGGCATCTTCGCTCGCACGATGGCCGCGCTCGGCCGGCCCGCCGGCAAATCCTCGTCGACCGATTCCCTCCCCGCTTCTGAAAGGGCCCAGGCATGACTGCGGACGCCAACACCCCAAACCTCACCCCCGAGGGACAGCGGCTCGCCGATGCGCTGGACGTGATCCTGCACGTCACGGACATCCCGCAGCACAAACGGGAGGACGCGGAGTTCCTGCGCGGCGTCGTCTGCTGCGCACGGGATTACGCTCGTGCCGCGTCTCAGGAGTTGCCCGCCGCGCTCCTGCTGACCGCGCCTGAGGGCGAGGGGGCGGGGCTGCGGGAGGCTGACGCCAGAAATTGGTCTGTCGCGTCGAGCTTCCCGCACACCGCAGAGTCGTCCGCTGCGTGGATGGACAGCGCTGCCATGTTCTCGCGCAATGCGGACTTCTACCGCGGGATCGTGGTGCAGATCGGCGAGATGTTCGGCGACGCCGCCAAGACAAGCGACGATGGCTCGCTTCAGCACAGCGTTCTTGCTTTGAAGGTTCCCGGTCTGGTCGCCGCCGCCCTCGCCAAAACCGCCCCGATGGGTGAAGACGAGACGGGGGTGCGAGAGGCGTGGTCTCTCACCGGAGTATCATCGAGCGGATTTGGGTGGTCTAACAGCGAATGGTTCAGAGCTTCTGACGGTGAACGCAAGTCGTTTCCTATAGGGTTCAACCCGAATACAGGCGTCTACGAGAATTTTAATTTCGTCAGCAACGCCGCCCCCCAGCCGCCCAAGGCCGAGGCGCCGCCGACCCCCGCTGACGTCTATTACGCCAGAGGCAATTTCTACCACATGGATACGCAATGCGGGATGGGGAACGATTTCTACCACCTCTGGCGGTCCCGATCCGGCGAGTTCCCTTCCATGCCCCAACCCAAGGCCGAGACGCCGGCAGGGGTGGCCGGAGGTGCGCCCGTCTCTCCTCTGCTCGCCTCCTGCATGCCGCCGCTTCCTGACGGTCTCGTTTACGTCCGGACACCCGACGATAAATTCACTGTCCAACAGAAGCCCGTCTCTACGAACTATACGATGACCGCCGCCCTCTCCGCCGCTCCAGCGGCACGGCCTCGAGACGAGGTGTCCGGGTTCGTGCTGGTGCCGCGCGAGCCGACGCCAGCTATGAACCGGGCGGGAGCACAGACTTTCGGCGGACAGGGCGACAATGCAGACGCCCGCTACGAATGTGCCGTGATGTACCGGGCCATGCTCGCCGCCGTACCGGCCGCTGACGGGGGCTTGGCTTGATGGGCGCGATCACATCAACGGTCTTTCGGCGCGACGCCCCGTGCTTCAATATGGTCGGGCAGAAATTACCCGACCACTTTCAGGATACCGACGAGCAAATCAGCGCCGGTCTTGTTAGGAGACTGTATCGATATGCGCTTCGCAAGCTTGTGAGTAGCGGATTTAATGTGTCGGAATGGTCCTGTGAAGTCTATGCGATGGATCAGGATCTTCCGCCATCAGAGAGGTACTATATTGTAGAGTTCAGCAACGATATGGGCGGCATGATTGGCGTTCAGGGCATCCTTACGCTTAAAGGTCATCCGCATATTAACCACGGTATTTGCTGTGATTGGGGACGTCCATGAACGCCCCCGAAGACCAGAACGGCCTGCGCGAGGCGCTGGCGTACCCGCAATGGCGAGAAGTCGTCCGTCTGCTGGAAAACTGTACGCACCCACTGGACGGGCCGGCCCTTCGATTGTTTCGCGATGAGGGCCGCCTGATCCTTGAGGCGCTTAACCTCGTCATCGCCGAGCGGGATGCGGCGGTGCAACTCGCCTACGATCTGAAGTACGCGGCGGCCGGCGGCGAGGACGCTCCCGGCTCCGCCAACGCCGTCGCAGTCGCGGACGTAGACCGATGGCGACGCGAGGCCACAACCCGCATCAGCGCCGCCGAAGCCGAACTGGACGAGGAGCGCCAGGAGTCCGCACGCCTCGCGCTCGCGGTGACGGAGCGGCAGGCCGAGATCGCGCGGCTGAAGCGCGATGCTGAGGCGGCCAGCGCCCGACACAGCAAGACGGACATCTTCGGCATCGCCTTGCATGCGCTCGAGGCCGGCTTGCCAGGGATAAAGCCTGTAGTTCGGGATGCTGTCGCCAGAACCATTGCTCTCCGCATTCGATCTTCATTCGCCCAGAAGGAGCACCCCCATGGCTGAGACACAGAGCGCGCCGAGCTTGCGGGAGCTTTCTGAGGCGGCGACGCAGGGCGAGTGGCGTTGCGTCGAAAGCACCAGTTACGGCCATGTGTGGAGCGACACGCGCGAGCTGGGGATCTGGGATCAGGGCGAATGGCTAGGCCCGGCGCGATCTCAAGGTTATTGCAATGCCGCTTTCGTCACCCGGCTCGTTTCTGACTTCCGCGCCGGCCGCCTCATCGATCCCACCACCCTAACCGAGGCTGTCGCCGCCGCACGGGCTGAAGGTGTCCGCGAGGGGCTGGAGCGGGCGGCGGGGATTGCCGAGTGCTTGACGGACGCGATTGATGACCTGCGCGTGATCCGCGACATCCACAACGTTACCGCTTGTCAAGAGCGGTACGAGACCACTCTTGCGGCCTACCGTGCCCTCACCCCCGGAGGCCGGACCGATGGCTAAGGGCACGGGACTGACGAGCCGACAGGTCGATAAGGCGTATCGGCTGTTCTACGGCGATGGAATGACCCTGCGGATGGTCATGCAGGAGTTGGGCTGCGGCCTCTATGATCTCACGCCCTGGCTGACGGCGCCCGCCGGTCGCATCGCAGCGGCGGCCATTGAAGATGAGCGCTCTCGTGTTGCCGGCCGCGCCGCCCTCGCTGAACGCGGAGGGGCGGAGTGATGCGCAAGGCAGACCAAGCGCGGCTGGACCGCATGAATACCGCCTATCACGAGTGGGCGCAAAGCCCTGGCGGCCAACGGTACGGCAATGATCCTTGGGCCGCATTCCAAGCGGGGTACCTGACCGCAATCGACCAAGAGCCCTACCCGGCGAACAAGATCCCGATGCCGCAGAACGCGGACCAAGCCGTGGGGATGTGGCTCACCGGGGAAAGTTGGGTTCGGCACAACGCACCTGAGCGGTTGCGTCCCTCCCCCACCAGTCCCGGAGCGCAAGAGGATCGGAGCGATGGGTAGAGCACCACTCAATCCGCCGGCCGTTCGGTTTCGGCTTGATCCGGTCTATGCGCCGCCGGAGAAGATTGCCCGTCTAATGTCGCTCACCCCGGCGCAGTTCGCGAATTGCTGCCCTCGCCTCTACGCGCGCGGCTTCCCCGTGCCCGACGAAACGACCGGCATGTACGACATCGAGGCTGTCCAGCGTTGGCGTAAGCGCCAGCGCCCGGACCTCTATCCGGAATTGACGCTGACTCACGCGGAGCCGATCAAGACGCCACCACGCAAGAGCATGGGGGATCGCTTTGCCGAGGCCCAGGAGCGCCGCCGGAATGGTTGACCTTCCGACCTACGTGAAAGCGTACCGGAAGCCCTCCGGCCGCATGTTCTACTATTACGAGCGATACCGGAACACGGATCGCGCCTGGCCGCGCATCGCCCTGCCCTTCGGGCCGCAGACGCCGGAGTTCTGGCGTATGTGCGACTTGCTGAAGGCGGTGGATGCGACCCGCGACGGCGACGGCTGGGAATGGGCCTGGGCGCCCGAGAGTGGCCGGCGTTACCCTTTACCCTCTCCGCAGGGCGAGGGCGGCACTGAGGCCTTCCGGCTCGCCCTGGAAGCCGCACGGACCCGCGAGAGCCTAGGCGACGCGACGGACCGCAAAACCTTCCGCGCGCTCGTGGCTGAGTACAAGGCGCATGCCTCCTACGAGAAGCTGGCCGACCTCACGAAGCTCGACTACGACCGGCACCTGGGCATGATCGACGAGCTATGGGGCGACGACCCCGTGGCCGATCTCACGACGATGGACGCCCAGCGGGCTATCGACTCGTTCCAAAAGGCGCCCACGGTTGCGCGCTACTTCCGCGCCGTCCTGTCCCGCCTCATCGCGTTCGGCATTCCGCGCGGCTACAGCGCCCTCAACGTCGCCCGGCCAACCGAGAAGATCGAGCACGAGGCCGAGCCGCACGAGCCCTGGCCTGATTGGGCTTTCGAGCTGTTCTGCGAGCACGCTCGGCCAGCACTGATCCTGCCCGTGTTCTCCGCGTTCTACACCGGCCAGCGGTCGGTGGACGTGATCACGATGAAGCGCCCCGAGGGCGGCGAAATCAGCCTCATCGCCCGGAAGACGAAGAAGCTCGTGTGGCGGCCGATCCACTCGGAATATGCGGACATCATCGCCGCGCGCTCGCCCGGTACGTCGGAGGCCCTACACCTCAACGAGGATGGCTCGCCCATGACGCTCGCGGGCTTCCGCACGGCCTGGCAGCGCGACATGACGTCGATGAACGCCAAGGGCCAGCCCACGTCCGCGTCGCCGGCCAAGAAGGCGGCCATGAAGCGCATCCGCGACGCCGGGCTCGTGTTCCATGGGCTGCGGAAGAACGCCGTCAATACGCTTCTGGAGGTCGGATGCACTGAGGCCGAGGTGTCGGCGATCGTGGAGATGTCCGAACAGATGGTGCGACATTACAGCCGCGACGTGAACAAGCGCAGGCTGGCGATCAGCGGCTCCCTAAAGATGGAACAGGGCTGGTCGGAGACGCGGAAAAGGATCTTCGGAAAGGCGCTGGAGCCAGTGCAATCGGCGTGAGTTTGGAAACCCGACGTGATACCTTGGAAACCGTTCTGATTTGCCAGGCGCCGCCGGAGCGCCCCAGGAGGCGAAATTCCCCTTAAGGATCAACGGACATGACCGAGATTTGTGGTGAGCGCGCTGGGGCTCGAACCCAGGACCTACAGATTAAAAGAAACTCGTTCGCGGAAATAACGTGTTTAGAAACAGGGTTGGCGGTTGCCAACGGCCTAGACGAGAACGGGGGAAATTGTGGCCTAGCGGGGGGCGGTTTGGAAACCGCCACCCCCACCATCGCCGCCCTCTACGTCCAGCCGGACGGCTGCTACGCCGATCTCCCCGGCGTCGAGGTCTGGGACCAAGCGCGCGACGCCCGGACCTACGCCGGACCGCATCCGGTCGTAGCGCATCCGCCCTGCCAGCGGTGGGGACGCTACTGGCACGGCAGCCCGCGCAAGCCGCATCAGCACACGATGGGCAATGACGGCGGATGCTTCGCTGCTGCGCTCGCCGCTGTCCGGCGCTTTGGGGGCGTGCTGGAGCACCCGGCGCATAGCCATGCCTGGAGCATCTTCGGCCTCGCCTCGCCGCCCCGCGCCGGCGGGTGGGTTCCTGCCGACAGCGAAGGCGGCTGGACTTGTTGCGTTGACCAGGGGCACTACGATCACATCTCTCGGAAGACGACGTGGCTCTATGCCGTTGGCTGCGAACTGCCTGCCCTCCGGTGGGGTCGCTCGGCGTGGGCGCCGGACCCGTCCGAAATCGAGCGGATCGGCTTCAGGGCAGCCCAGCGCAACGGGGCGCTCAGCCGGCCGGGCCTGAAGAACCGCGCTCAGTTGCGCGCCGCCACTCCGCCCGCGTTCCGCGACGTGCTTCTGGCGATGGCCGCCTCCGCCCCCTCCACCGCAGAGAGGGGGTAGGGCCATGGCCTACTGGGACACGCCCGGCCGCTCCGACGAGTGGTACACCCCGCCTCAGGTCTTCGCGGCGCTCGGCTGCCGCTTCGATCTCGACGTGACCCCGGCCCGCCATGGGTCCGCCCACGTGCCGGCCGACCGGCTGCTGGCCGGCGATGGGCTCACGCAGCCCTGGCACGGCTTCGTCTGGATGAACCCGCCGTTCGGTGGTCGCAACGGGATCGAGCCTTGGCTGGCCCGGTTCTTCGACCACGGCAACGGAGTGGCGCTCGCCCCGGATCGCACCTCGGCGCCATGGTTCTGGCTGGCATGGGCGCAGGCCGACCGCATCCTGTTCACGCGCAAGATCAGGTTCCTGCGGCCGGACGGCTCGGAAGGCGTGTCGCCGTCGAACGGGACTGCCCTGTTCGCGGCCGGCGCCAAGGGCATCGACGCGCTGCGCGAGGCCGCCGACAACGGCTTCGGTATCCTCGCCAAGCCTGAGCGGTGGACAACTCCGGTTCGGCGCGTCCCCGCCCCCTCCCTCTCCGCAGGAGAGAGCGGACGATGAGCGACCGACCCATCATCTTCAGCGCGCCGATGGTGCGTGCCCTGCTCGACGGCAGAAAGACCCAGACCCGGCGGGTGCTGAACCCGCAGCCCTACCCGTTCGAGTGCGATGGGCGATCCTACTGGAACGCAAGCGGGTGCGTTGGCGGCCGTATCAGCACCAGCGACGCCGATTTGCTGAGGCTTCATCGCTGGGCGGTCGGCGACCGGCGGTGGGTCAAAGAGGCATTCAAGATCGGGATCGATGCCGATGCTGACGACGCTCTCGACCCCTACCTGAGCCCAGACCGCTTCGTTCTCTATGACCCACCTGGGATGCTCGATCAGGACTACATCGTCCCAGCTGCATACGAGGCCCCGCGCACGGCCGAACGCAAGCGCTACACTCGCGCCAAAGGTACGCCCGAGGCATGGACTGAGCTTGGGACTATCAGCCCCCGGTTTATGCCGCGCTGGGCCTCGCGCCTGACGCTGTCGGTGACCGAGGTCCGCGTCGAGCGGCTTCAAGACATCAGCGAGGCGGACGCGGTTGCGGAGGGCATCCGCCTGATGCGTGACGGCGGCGGCATGCTCGTCGGGCGCGAGGGACCGGGCAAATTCGTAACGCCATGGCCGACCGCCCGTGAGGCCTTCACGGACATCTGGGAAAGCATCCACGGCGCCAATGCCTGGGACGCCAACCCCTGGGTCGCGGCCATCACCTTCGAGGTCCACCGCGCCAACATCGACGCGCTCCCCACCACCCCCGTCGCTCCTAACCTCGCGCAGGGAGGCGAAACGCCGTGACCGACAAGACCTGTAGCTTCTGCGGCACCGTGCCGAACGCCAGCGATCCGACCGTCTGCCGGTCGCGGGATCAAGCCAGTGCGTGCGCATGGGCGGCCGGGCGTTTGAAACCTGACGGCATGTCCGAAGCCGACCGCATGGCGGCGGCTCTCGACCGGATCACCATGCTCCGGGCATTCCAGGGCGCCCGCCGTCTCGCCAAACGCAATCGGGATCGGAACTGGGTTTTCGCAACGGAGATGTTCGGGCTCGGAAGCACCTACGCCTGGGGCATGTGCGTCAGGATGGGGATCGACCCGGACGCGTTCTCCGCCGACCCCCTCCCTGCGCCCGCAACCCCGCAGGATGGAGAAGCGCCGTGAGCAACCTGTTCCTGATCATCGTGGCCGCTGGCAAGATCGGGGGCGTGGCCGGGCCGCTTCCTTACGATATGGATGAATGCCAGCGACGGCGCGCGGAGATGGCCGATGCGGTCGTTGAAGCGTGGAAGAAGCCTGAGGTCGTTGCGAAGCTGAAAGCGGACGATCCGGCCATCACGGTCGATGCCTACCGCTTCGAGTGCCGGCACCTTGCGGAGAAGCCGGCACTCGGCTCGGAGTACGTCCCCTAACCCCCTCCCCTCAATCGGTATTCGGTTTGGGGCGGGGGCGGTTGGGGTCAGGGGTCGGCGTCGGGGTTCTCAAGGATGTGCTCGCGGGCGGCCTTGTCCGACACTTCCCAGAGCCGGATGATCGTGCGGAGGTAAGTCGGCACGCCGCCCTTCCCCTTGCCGCGCAAGCCTTCCGAGATCGCGTTCTCCCGCTTGCCGGCGAGGCGCGCGAGTTCGGTCTGCGTGAGACCGGCGCGTCGAGCGCGCTTCTGCCAGGGTTCGTTGTCCACGATTGCGACGGGTAGCCCAGCCGCCGCGGGCGCACAATCCAGACTCATGAAAATCGATACTCCGGTGCCGATTTGCGGTGATCCGCGCTTGCTAGGAATAGCGAAAATCGGTAGTATTGTCCATCAAATCAGGAGATGGGCGTGTCCCAAATCATTCCCCGCGACACCGTCATGAGCATCGTGCGCAAGCGCAATGAGCGCCTGGACCTGTACGCCGAGGCTCACGCTTCGATTTCAGCCGCATCGGAGGCGCTTGCCCGCGCTTGGGACGCCCGGATGAGCCCGTCCGAACACGCCTTTAACTACGCGACGAAGCGCGAAGAGGCCGAGTTCTTGGGCGCTCTCAAAGTGCCGGACCGCGATGGCTACTTGACCACAGCCCGCAAGATTACCGACATCGACGTGTGGTCCCGCATCGTGAAGATGACCGAGCTTGAGAAGCTCATGGACAAGACGGCCAAGGATCAGCTGCGCCAGGAGCTGGCCACCGATCCGCCGGAGGTCACGGAAGAGAACGTCCTGGCGACCGTCGAGAAGTTCGCAGGCGAGGCCGGCATGATCTTCCGACGCGGCATCGCCACGATGTTCTCAAAGCTGGATCGGCGCTTCCGGTCTCATGATGGCTGGAAGGTCGGATCGCGCGTGGTGCTGACTCACGTCTTCGACACCTTCGGTTCGTGGTGCTACCGGGGCAATGAGCGCGACACGATCAGCGACATCGAGCGGGCGTTCTACGTCCTCGACGGCAAGCCCGTGCCGCCGTCCTATGCCGGCCTCGTTGAGGCGGTCGACGCGGCTCGCAAGGGCAACGGTCTCAGCCCCGTCGCCGCCTCCGTCGAAACCGAGTTCTTCCGCTGCCACACCTTCAAGAACGGCAACGCCCATATCTGGTTCAAGCGGGACGACCTGCTGGAGCGGGTGAACAAGCTCCTCGGGGAGTATTACGCCAACCCGATCCCGGAAGAGCGCGAAGCTGACGAGCGGGACCAGACCTTCGCGGCGAAGACGATGCCGGCGAAGCGCGACGGGTTCTTCCCGACACCGCCGGAGGCCGCGGCCCGCCTCATCGAACAGGCGAGCCTCTATCGGCGCCAGGATGCTCCCATCCTTCGCGTGCTGGAGCCGAGCGCCGGGACGGGCAACCTCGCATCCTTGGCCGTCGCCAAAGGCGCCACAGTAGACTGCATTGAGATCCAGCCGGGCCTTGCCGCGGGGCTGCGCCAGTCGGGGCGTTTCGCCAAGGTGCTCTGCGCCGATTTCCTCGGCATCCAGCCTGCGCCGACGCCGATCTATGACCGCGTGGTGATGAACCCGCCGTTCGATCGGGAGCGCGATATTGACCACGTCATGCACGCCCTGAAGTTCCTCAAGCCGGACGGCCGGCTCGTGGCGATCATGTCGGCCGGGACCGAGTTCCGGGAGACCAAGAAGGCCATCGCCTTCCGTGCCCTCATGTCCCGCCTCAAGGCCGACTGGCGCGACCTGCCGCCGGGCTCGTTCGCAGCGTCGGGCACCTACTGCAACACCGTCATCCTGACCGTGAACATCAATGGCTGTGAGCCGTACTGACGCCCCCTCCCCCTAACCCCTTCCTCCGCTCGAACAGGAGACCGGACGCTATGGCTGAGACGACGAGGAAGTGGCGATCAATCGAAACGGCGGCGGGCGGAGTGGTTGTGGAGACCAAAGCTGACGACGCGGGCGGCGAACGGAACGTCCAGAAGCTTAAGCGCGAGGGGCGGCTTTGGTGGACGCCCGACAATTATATGTGCGTCTACTACCAGCCGACGCACTGGCGCGAAGCTCCCGATCTCTCGACGGCTGTGGAGGGCTGAGACGATGGGCTACAACACGGTAGCGGTTCTCTACAACGACTTCACAGGCGAGTTTAAGCGCGATGGCCGGATCGGCCAACGCATCGCCGACGCCATGCGCGATTACCACGACAAGGACCGGCATCGCCGCAACTTCGGTGCCGGCGTCGTCATCTCGCAGGATCACGCTGACGGCGAGCAAGTCGTCATCGTCAGCCGCAATTTCGGTTGCCGCGCGGACGAGGCCGAAGTGCTGGGCCGGATGGCTCTGGATCAAATGCAGTCGTGCCTGGAGCGCCACGGCTACAAAGTGACGAAGCCCAAGCGGAAGAAGCTCGCCGCTCGCTCGACAGAAGAAGGGGAGTGAGGGGGATGTCCGTACCGACCACAAAGCAACCCGATCCAGAGCCGCCTTTCGAACGGTGCTGCTTCTGCCGCAAGCCGACCATGCACTGGCACGCTCCAAAGGATGTGGCGGTGTGCCTTGAGTGCGCCGAGACGCACGAGCCAGCCGAAGTGCCGAGCAAGGCGAACTGGCTCGCGAAGGAAGATGCTCTGACGCCGAAATGGCCGTGACAACACTTCTTCGCCCCTCCCCGGAGCCAGCATGACCACACCCATGCCTGAACGCCCCTGATCCTGCCGCCCCTGCGGAGGCGAATGGCCGATGCGCAGCAGTTTGCCTATGAGGCGCACAAGGGGCAAGTGGACAAGGCCGGCAGGCCGTACTTTGAGCACCTGACGCGCATCCATTCGCGCCTGCTGAAGCTCATGGACGGAGTGCCGGAAGAGCATTGGGATGGCCTCCACCGGGGCGGCCTCTTGCAGATCGCCTACCTCCACGACGTGATCGAAGACACGCCGTACGACGAGGATGACCTTCGGCGCGAGGGCTTCAGCTCTGATGTCGTGAAGGGCGTGGAGATGCTGTCCTCGCCCGGCACCAGCTACCTCTCTTGGATTGACTGGTTGGCCGCCCATGCCCCGCTCCCGGTCATCCTCGTCAAGATCGCGGACGTTGAAGACAACTCCGATCCCGAACGCCTCGCGCTTCTGGATGAGCCCACACGGGAGCGGCTGAAGAAGAAGTACGGGGCCGCTCTCCCGATCTTGAAGGAAGCCGCCGCGCGAATGGGATGGAGGCAGGGGTGACACCAGTAATCGTCTCGGCAGGGCTCTTCCTAGTTTTGCAGAGCCTGCACTACGTCAATCCCGTGTTGTCCTTTGGGGTGGCCGGCGGAATGATCATCACTTCGTTAGCGCTACCGATCGCGGATCGCCCCGTGAAGCCACGCCGCGCCGCCCTCCCGCCATGGATACCCAAAATGGATGAGATCGTGAAGCTGATCAATCTCAAGACCGGAGAGGTCATCAACGCCGATAGCTACGAGCTTGCGCGGCGCGGGATGCCGGATGGGTACGAACGCGCGGACGGCGTTTCAGTCGATGGGTGGATCAAAGCTCTGAGGCGCGCGAAGGGACTTACGGAGACCACCGATGCTGGGTGATGCGAAGCCGCCAGAGGCCACTCTAGGCGCCATCCACGACAAGGCTCGGATCGAATGCCGCCCGGATGAGCGCGCCGCCTACATCGTGAATGCCGACGAGATGTGGGCCGCCGGCATCGACGCCATGCTCGCCCAAACAGGTGGTAAGGAATCCTTACGCACTGCGCCTGCCGCTTCGCCCGCAGAGGGGAGAGAGTCATGACCCAAGCCGAAGCCGACTGCCTGCGAGGCGTCGTCCGCATCCGAGCGCCGGGGGGCGGAGAGGTTGTCGTTGATCTGCGTCGGATCGTGGAAAAGGCTCTGCGCCACCCCCGATCCCGTAGCCTGAGCGAAGGAGAGAGACCGTGAGCAAAGCGCCGCTCGTCATGACCGTAAGCAAGGAGATGATTGCCCGGATCGACCGTGAAACGCGCACCTATACGGCGACGATGGAGCTTCGCTTGGCGACGCCGAGTCGGGCGACGACTAGGCCGCCTCGCCTGCAACAGGCATTCCAGTGGTGCTCGGCCGAAGGCGCCGGGATCGAGTGGCGTGACGTGCCAATCGTCGTCGTTGACGACTAAGGTGCCCCATGACCCCAGCCCAAGCCCTCCTAGCCGAAGCCGTCGACTTCCTCCTGGCCCAAGGCGTCGCCCTGGTGATCACAGAGCAAGGCTACGAGGTCGACGGCGCGCCGGTTTCCGAGGGTGAGATCGTCGCCAGGGCGTTCGCGCTGGGCATGGCGGGTGCGGAGCGGGTGCAGTGACCCCTCGTCGCTTCCCCGCACCCTGGCGGGCCGTCGAACTCGACGCCGCCTTCCGCATCGAGGACGCCACGGGCTACCCCGTCGCCTTCGTGTATTCTGAACGGAACGACGAGCGCCGGGCCGCGATGATCGACAAGATGACCTACGACGAAGCCCGGCGGATCGCGGTGAACATGGCGCGGCTGCCGGGATTGCTGGGGGCGAAGACGGAGGGGGATTGACCATGCGAGTTGTGATCTATGACGCCGAGGACATGGAGCCGATCACGGTCATAAAACTGGATGATCGCTGGGTCCAAATGCTCAAACAGGGGCGGGAGGTCACTATGGCCGTGACACCTTTACTGCCGACTTCCTACCTTGAAGAGCCGCTCGATTGGGAGCGCACTTATCAAATTAGCCGGTGCCGCCTGCGGTTCGAGCGCATCATGAAGGGCGACAAACTCATGATGTGGATCTGCACGACGGTAGATGGGGAGAGCGCGCTTTTGCTCCGGTCCGTGTTCCTACCGGGCCAACAGAGCGCCGTCGCCGACGAGCGGGAGCGGGCTTTCCGTAAAGGGCTTGGTGCAGCGCTCGGACTGCGCTGAAACAACAAAGCCCGGCTCGTCGGAGTGACGGCCGGGCTCGGGAGGGGGTCTATATTGTCGAGAGCATCACCTCCGCACCACCCCGCCCACGATAAGCCCCACCAGCACCCCCATGAGGATGTAGACCGTGCAGAGGTCTTGGGGCTCGGTGGGTGGGCAGGTCATGCGTCCCGCCCGTGCGCCCGGTTTTCGATGGCTTGTTCCCGCTCGATATCGCTCAAGAGCTTCGTCTGCCGGCGGGCCTCTTCGAGCATGCCCCAGACGTATTCGCGGACATGCGCGCCGTCTTCGGCGGACCGGCGGGCGATGTCGCGCATCTCCCGCATCAGGTCGAGGGTTTCGCGCGGACCCTGCATGAAGGGCGGGGGTACGTCGGCCAAAGTCGCCGCGGCGGGAGGCGGCAGATGGTCCCGATCCCCCCTGGCCCGCGTTACCATCCATCCGATGATGAGCATCGTACACCCGCCGACGAAGATCTGAAGCGTCTCTTGGCGAGCGATCGTGTCCTTCAAAAACTCCAGCCACCCCATCAGCCAGCGACCTTCTCAAGCTGCGCGATGGCCTGTGCGAGGCGTGTCTTGCGCGCGACGCCGTCGAGGACGGCAATGTAGACGGAGAGGCATTCGAACCCGGCCAGGGTGCCAAAGACCGGGATGACGAAGCTGGGGGCGTGGGCCACGGTGAAGGCGTCCCAGACCAGGGCCATGGAGAACTGGCCCATGATGAGGCAGCCCACCCCCGCGCCGAACGCCCGGGCATAGGCGCCCTTCGGTCCCACCCTGGCGTTGTTGATGAAGCCGTTCATGAACAGGGCGCAGACGCGGATCGCGCCGACCGAGCCGAACACCATCGCCATGTTAGCTTCGCTGAAACCCATCTCGGCGATGGGCCGCAGGGCGGCGCGTTCCATCGTATCGCCCGGCAGGGCGAGAGTGAAGGCGACCAGCACCATCATGGTCGCCATGCACCATTCGAACAGGCGGTAGGTGCTGTAGGGGCCGGCCGGGTGCATGGGCAGCAGGGGCCTTCGGGCGACGGAGGGGTCCGAGCGCCAGGGCATCAGCGCCGCCCCGGCGTCTGGGGCCCGCCAGGAATCGCCCCCGGCACGCCGTTGACGCGCTCGTAGGACCGCTGGGCGCCGAGGCCGAGCAATCCCAGCAGGACCGGCATGAGGTCGCCCGTGGATAGCGTCGGCGGCACCGGAAAGGCGATGCCCGCCGCCGTGCCGATGATGGCCGCGGCCCACGTCATGATGGGCGCGAAGACGAACTGATAAGCGAAGCCTGCGACGCACACCCAGGCTGCGGCCGGCCGCCAGCGCGACGAGAACCGGTCGTTTCCCTGCGCCTCTGCGAGGTTGACCGCACTCTGCGCCGCGTTCTGTTCGGAGATCGCCTGCATCACGGCGGCCTCGCGCGCCGTCAGCGCCGTCTCAATGGCTGCCTCCGCTTCGGCGCGCTTGGCCGGATCGGGGATAAGCCGCTCCGTGATCGTGCGCGCGATCTCCGCGACGCTCGGGATGGCCGCGCCGATGCCCGCACCAATGGCCGGACCGGCGCCGCCCGTGAAAACGCCGCCGATGATGGAACCGATGAGTCCGCCTGCCATGGGATCAGCCCTTCGGAGGATAGGCGGCGCGCAAGCGCGCCAGGATGCCCGCCAGGAGGCCGGGCTTGGGTTCGGGGGCGGTGGGAGCCGGAACGGGCGCGGCCGGCGTCAGCACGCCGCTGTTACGCGGCGCTGGGGCTACGAGCGGGCCGATGGGCTTGGTGGTGACGGGCGGGACAGGGACGGTGACCGCAGTCTCCCCCGGGGCGTGTCGTGCCGCCAGCAGGGCGGTCCGGAACGCCTGGAAATGGCCCGCGATCTCGTAGGCCTTGTCGGTGCCGTTGATGATCGCCCTGGCGCCCGTGGCGTTCGGCACGGCGCCGTTGAAGTACTGCGACAGCTTGCGGCCGGTGAACCAGCCCTCGGCCATGCCCCGGAACATGATGGAGGCCGCGATATCCGGCACCATCGCCATGTCGGGCGTTACCGTCAGGTCCATGGTCCGGTCGAGAACGCCGAGGGCCTGCAACTCGCCCGTCGCCCGCCGGTAGTTCGCCCGCCCGGTCAGCTGGACATAGCCCCGGCCGGCGAACTTCACGCCGTCGCCCGGCACGGTGTTGCCGAGATCCTTGGCGACCTTCGGCCGGTCGCCCTGAGGATCGTACATGCGCCGATAGTAGGCGTCGCCCCCGTACTCCTTCACGGGGAGCATGGTTTTGGCCGTCTCATGAAACGCCGTCGCGAGGCAGTAAGCGAGCGAGTCGGTGGCGAGGAGCGGCGGGCAGGCGTCCAGCAGGCTTTCCATGCCGGAGACCTGGCCCTGCGACAGCGCCCCACCGAACGGCTTGGCGCGCACAGCAGTGAAGAACGCGGCTCGGTTGAGCGCAGCGGTCATGGTCTCTCTCCGGGGAATGTCAGGCTGGGAAGCGCGGTGGGGATGGGCGCGCGGGGGAAGGGCGTAAGTTGCGCCAGTATTCGGAAGGTGCGATATTGAAGCTGTGGGGCCCCAGCGCTCTCTGTGCCACCCTCCTTGCCGGAAGGTAGTTCAGTCTGTGTTGGTCCTGGCCGGGCTGGCATTCCCTCTTCCGAAGGGATTGCTGGCCCGACTGCTTTTTCGCCTCACCTTGCGACCCGCGTCACGGCGTGGTGTAGTAAGCGGGTCAGTGCGGCTGCTGGAGAAGCAGGAACCAACGGGGATAGAGCGGTCACCCGCGATTGCGGTGATGCCCCGGCAAAATGGGCCTTGATCGTCGTGCTGTCCGGTCCCACCGGGCGGCTCGCCGGGAGCCTTGAGGAACCAAACCGCTCAGCCGGTATCAAGCCCGGCCCGCACTGACGCCCCTACCAGTTCCGCGATACCCGAGCCGTCCAGTACAGGACGATGGGGCTGAGAACCGCTCCGGCCAGGAAGGCGAGCGTGTGCGTGTCGAACTCAGACATCAGCGAACTCCGATCCAGCGTTCCATCCAGAGATCGATCCCGGCCTGCCAGACCGTCCAGCAGAGGGTGAAGTAGGCGCACTCGGTGTCGTTCATGGCGAACTCGTGGTAGGGTGTCGAAAGGCTGTCTGACGCCAAGCCTGGAGGATGCCGTGACTGCCAACACTAGCGTGATCGAAAGTATTGCCTTCGTGGTCGTGGGCGCCCCAACCTATGCCCCCGCCTCTGATCTTGACGTCAAGTTCTGGCGCGACGCGGAGGCGGCGCGGCGCCTCACGTCGATCAGCGTGATGGACACCTTCATCCAATCCCTGTGCGAGCATCGAGCGTGGAATGAGCATGCGGACAGGCCCCTCAACGCCACGACGCGCGACCGCATCGCCTCGCGGCAGCAAAGCCTCCTCGCCGAGTGCGTCGTGCGAGGCCTGTGCTCCGAAGCAGTTTTGAAGCGGCCCGCCGCCTAGTTACGGCCCGATCGCCACGACGGTCACCACCGTTCCGTTCGGCGCCGTCGTGAATGGGGCCGTGTTCAGCAGCAGCGTGCCTTGGGAGGCCATCGCCTGCACCGTGCAGCCGGCCGCCGTGGTCGCCGTGACCATGCCGCAGATCATCTGCCCGCCGGACCAGCCCTCGACCACGAAGGCCAGGGGCACCGCCTTGAACGCTGGGCTGAAGGTGACCTGCGCCACGCCCTGCCCGCCCGACACCGTGCCCGTGAAGGTCTGGAAGCGCAGGCCCGTGGCGAGGGTGTCGGCGGCCTGGAGCTGTTGCGGCAGCCCATCCGATCCGACGACGAGCGGCGTGCGCGCGGCCATGGCCGGACCTACAGCAGGATCGGAAGCTCGACGTCGACCTCAAGCTCCGTGCTGGACAGGGCCGAGCCGATGCAGACGTTGACCTGGCCGGCCGTGGTCGGCGGGGTGGCGGTGAGCTTGCCCGGGTTGGCCGCGTCGAGGAAGTAGTAGGCGCCGACGGCGAGGCCGCCGGTGGTGCCGGCCACTGCGTCCCACTGCGTGGTGGACCCGGTGAGAATGCCCGACTGCGCGACGCTGCCCGTGGCGCCCGCGGCGATGGAGGCGTCGAAGACCAGCCCGACGATCTTCGCCGTGGTCTTGGCATTGGCCTGGCCGCGCTTCACCGTCGTGCCGGTCGCGGCATAGACGGGCGTCCCGAACGGCAGCGTGGTTGCGCTCTCTCCGTTCGTGGTCGTGCGCAGCGACGGCGCATTGGTCGGGACCGAGATGGTGTCGGGCGACTGCAGGACCTGCGGGAGGCCGTCATCGCCGAGGACGAGGGGCTTTCGGATCGCCATGGGGTGTCTCCATTAAGCTTGCGGCTGAATTGCAGGGCGGGCTTGCTTGAGCATTTCCACTCTGGCCCGCGCCTTGGCGGCGGCCCACGTTCCGGGCGGGCGGTCCGTAAGATTGGCCAACCAGATGTGATCTTGAGGCTGGTGGCCGCCGCGATTGATTCGGACGGCGCGGCGCTTTCCGGTCGCGGCGTTCTGTTGGTAATCCCAGACGCCGGTCTGCCCCACCGACCGCCAGCCGAAGAGAGCCCTGAACCATCTCATGTTCGCACCCTCACTCGACTGAATCGTAGGTGGCCGCGAAGATGTCCGGCTTGCAGGGGTAGAACCGATCCGGTTTCGGCTCCGGGATGATCCAGTCGCCGGGCGCGAGGTAAGCGCGCTGTTCGTGCGCTGTGATGACGTAGGGATACATGAACTCGCCATCGTCACCGGAGCGCAGCTCCCAGTGGACGCCTTTCTTCACCCCATTGTCCGGAAACCATTGTTCTGCAGTGATTTCGACGGGCTTCTTGCGAAACTTCGGCATAGGGGCGCCTCCTTCTACAGCAGGATCGGATCGGCCTGGATCGCGGCCAGGGTCTGTGGACCGGTGGCGTTGCCGATGCGCACGAGGCAGCGACCAGCGGTGAGGTCAGGCGCGGGCGTGATTCCGCCGGCGGCCCCGAGGAAGTACGGCAGGCCGGTGGTAAGCGACGGCGTGCCGGCGATCGGCGTCCAGTCGTCCAGGGTGATGGGCGCGAAGCAGGCCGATCCGACGAAGCCCACTTCCACCGGCGCGCGGACGAGCCCGACGACGAAGGCCTGCGTGTAGGTGTCGGCGCGGGCCGGAATCAGCGTCCCGTCGAGGCGTGAGATGCAGGCCGGCAGACCGGCCGGGAGATCGGCGCCGGCCACCGCGGTGACCGCCTCGGCCGGCGGGCGCGTGGCGAACACCCCCTCGAGATACGCCATCGCCGCATCGGGCGTCGCGAACGTCTCCCCGTCGAGCGCCGCCATCTCTTCCCACGGGCACAGCAGCTCGCTCTGCGCCGCCAGGGAGTGAACCCGGATCTGACCGTCGTCGCGCAGGTGCGCGCTCAGGGTGAGCGGCGGGAACACCCCGCCCCCAACGATGACGATGACGCCGGCTCGATCATCGAAGCCGACCCGCATCAGGCGTACCCCTGGGGCGTGATCTCGGGAGAGAACTCGAGAAGCGTCCCGCCTGAGGTCGAAAGCATGTAGATCTCGGCGCCGGACGTGGCGAAGCGGCGGCGGGTCTGATTGATGAAGCTCACGGAGCCGCGCTCCTCGTCGCCGGCCTCGGCCGCGAGCACGAGGGCCTGGGGGCCGAAGTCGAAGTCCGGATTGCCGGCGGGCCGCACCGCGATCCGCAGGGCCGAGCCGCGCAGGGCCGGGACGATGCGATACGAGAACTTGTAGGAGTAGAGGTCGCCGGGCGCGCGAGCGCGCAACAACCCGTCCGACCAATGCACGAAGCCCGCCCACGGGCCCGAGAGCGGGTTCAGGTTGGCCGTCGACGGCGCGAGGTTGCGGACAATCCGCACCCACTGGCCGGCGGCGAGCGTGATGGGCGTGCCACTACCATCGGGCGTGACCGCGTCGAGGTCGCTGTAGTCGATGGAGCCGAAGCCGTGCGCGTTGGCGCCGGGGCGGCCTTGGGGCGGAAAGGCGAGCGGCGTCGGCATGGTCAGAACGCCCACGTCGGCACGCCACCCACGATGCGCAGCGCCTTGCCCTCGTCGATGAGGGGATCGAAGGCGGGATAAGCCGGCGGCCCCTGCGGACCGATGAGCATCGGCGCCGTGACGATGCGGCCATCGTAGGGCTGGGCGTCAAGAAGGACGGGCGACTGCGCCGCGAGCGCGATGGCGGCCGACGACGAGCCCGGCAGCACCAGAAGCTCGACGCGCCCCAGCCACTCGACTGGAGCCGGGTTCGCCGGGTCCGGCCGGCGCAGGACGTCGCCCCGCACCGCCGTCGGCCGCTCGACGCGCCACACGCGGCCTGCCACCGGCAGGTCGATCCGGAAATAGGGCGCCGCCCCGCCGACGAACGCCAGCGTCCCATCCAACGTCGAGGCCGACATGACCACCGGGCCGCCCCGGATCGGGGTGAAATCGACGGACAGGGCCGTACCGGAGAAGTCGATGGATTCGCCGGGCCGGACCGCGATGGGCTGGGCCAGCAGAATGTCGGCTATGTCGATGACGGCGGTGGCGTTGCTCATCTGCCGATCCAAGTGTGTATGCTACTGCAGGATGGCGGCCCCAATCCTGGACGTGTTCGCATTTGTATTTCGCAAGGTAGGTATCGCAATGAATGAAACGGCAGCAACGGCGTCATACCTACCAATTATCATCTCTGCTATTTCTGCGGCTATTTCGGTTGCTTCTGCAACAATCGCGTTTTTTTCTCGCAAGGCTGCCTTGAACGGTCAGCTCCAATCATGGATGCTTTCATACCTGAAAGAGCACGCCGCCTTGCATAACTCGACCGAACTTGAAAATCCGTTCCAAGCAAGTGTTTTCAAGGAACTAAAGCCAAAGTTTCAAAACCAAGCAAATATAGTTGCAGGAATGCTGGTCGGAACTATAGACCTGATGTACCGAAGCGGCGATCCTCGCGCCGAGGTCTGGTCGGGCTACCTGAAGGCGCTCGAAGGCCCAATCCTGGCGACTGGGTTTGATCTCGAAGCGTACGCTACCGAAAAGAAGTTGAAGCAAAAGATTGCTTCGGAGCGCGAACGGATGAAGGGCAAGCCTCAGAGCGCGGCGCTGCAAAAGTTGCCCTAGCGTTACGCGGCCTCCGGCAGCGGCCAGACCCCCGACAGGTCGCCCTTCGACACCCGGTCGGCGCGCCACAGGCTCTCGATCACGTCGGCCTCGGTGAAGCCGAATACGTCCTTGAGCTGGAGAAGCTGCGCCAGGAGGACGTTGTTGCTGTACTCGACGCGCTCCTGAGCCACGACGCCGAGCGGGTTGCCCGCGTCCACCAGGGTCTTGATCCGGCCGAGCACGTCGGCGAGGCGACCCCAGAGCACCAGGGCCACGCGCCAGTCGCCCAGCGTCGGGTTGTCGGGGATTGGATTGCGCGCCGCTATCTCGTCCGCCGTCAGCGCCACCACCTCCCGCACCGCCGGGATGGTCTTGGTGTCCGGATCGGGCTTACCCTCGACGGGATCGGAGAGGCGGTGCGTGTCGGGATCGAACGGGGGATCATCCGCGATGGCGATGCGGAAGTAGCTCTGTCCCGTGCGACCAGACCAGCCAAGATCGGTGATCTGATCCTCGGACGGGTTGGCGGCCACGAGCCATGCCGGAAGCGGCCCGGCGGGCTCCAGGGGCGTCAGTTTGGAGAGGGTGAGGAGGCGGTAGTTCATGCTGATCCGGCCTTGCGGTCGCGCGAGCGCCCGTGATGGGGTAGGCGATGCGAGTTGGCGGCTATGGAGTGCTGGGTGGCGGTGCGGATCGACCCGAAGCTGATCTACGAGATTCAGGCCCCGGAGGGCCCTCGCTACTTCGGCGACATCTACCGACCCTATGCCGTCGATGTCCGGATCGGCCCAGAACATCGGCTTCGGTTCGGTAGATTTTCGAATGGCCTTATCGGGAACATGAGGGTCCTGAACCTCCCCAATGACACCGATGAGGTGTTCACATCCGGGGCGTTCTGTGAGGCTGACATTGATGCTCGGATCATCGTAGGCGGCAATCACAGGAACGACACGCCCTGCAACATTACGATCGGCAGCTTCGGTAGTGCCTACGGCCTGTTCATGAGCGAAGAAGACAGGCTGACGTTTTCCTCAAACAGCCGGCCGGTCCGGTTCGGTAACAACGTCGTCCTGTCGTCTGGTGTGCGGGTCCTCGGTGGCGCCGATGTCGGGACCGCATCAGTCATCGCGGCAGGCGCCGTTGTGACTGGCCCGTGTCCGTCTTTCGGCATCTATGGAGGCGTGCCGGCGCGGCGGATCAAGGATCGCTTCGATGCCGAAACACGTATGAGATACGATGCGTTGCGGCTGCCGGAACTGAGGGCACATTGCATCCCTATGATCCCGGCCATGCTCGCAACAACCGCGCAGTCCGACAATTTTGTGCCTCAATATGTCGGCCGGGTGCCTCGACTAATTTTTGATGGGCAGATTGGAGAGGGTGGGACGGTCAATATCCGTCGGTCCGACGAGTATTACATTGGTTCAGAGAGTATCACCCACCAGCCAACGGTTGAAAAGTTGACGCAGTATTTTAATCAAGCCAGAGAGCGGCCCGAAGTTCTTAAATGGTCGCCTGATATTTTCTATGCAATGGGGATCGAATAGATCGTTCTATGGCTTCGCGCTCCAGAACTCGATGACAACAAGACCGCTACCGCCGAACTGATTGGAGCCTCCGCCGCCGCCTGGAAACCCGCCCGGCGTCGACACGGACCCCGGCCCAGCGGTAAGAATCAGGTCCAGGCTGTTGTTTTCGCCTCCAGCCCCCCCTCCAGCGTCGAGCGTCCCTGGACCAGCCGAGACCCCGCCATTGGTGCCAGAATTGCCATATCCTCCACCGCGAGCTGTAACCTGCCCTAACACTACGGCTCCACTCAAGCTTAGATCGCCACTTGAATTGCCTGTTGGGGCAGAAACTAAAAGCACCCCATCTACAGTAACGCTGGAAGACTGCGTTGTGCTGGGCGCACTATTGCTTCCGGTTACTTTGATCGAAAGCTGCTGGCCCGGCGTGCAATTGATATCGGATCGCGCAAAGGTTCCGCCGCTGCCGCCGACCCCATTAGGGTTTTGGCCGCCGCCGCCGCCCCATGCTCGACAAGACAGCCAGCCTGATTTCGCGGGCACGCTGTCGGAAACGGTTGCGACGGTCCTATAGGCTCGACGCGCAATGAGCGTCGCCCCGCCCCCGCCTCGCGCCAGCGCGAGGTTACCAATCTGATGCGGCTGCGGTCCCCAAGCCATCAGTAATCCCCCGCCAACGGAGTGATATCGACATAACCCCCAGACGGAAGCGTCGAGAGAAGCGCGGCGAAGTACCCGGAGCCGGGGCCGACTGCGAGGGCACGGTTGGGTGAGGCGTCCATGAAAGGCTTGGCGTCGGTGAAGAGGTCGAGCGCGGCGGTGCCGGCGGTCGAGCCCGCACCCGAGGCCAGGGTGGATGTGCTGAGAAGATGCAGGCGCCAGAATTCGGCGTTGGCCGGCGGCGTCTCGGCGGTAAAGGTGTTGGCCGGGAACGTCAGCGTGGTCGCGGAAACGGCGGTCGGCTGGGCCGGCTCGACGGCGGGCAGGTTCACCGTGTTGCGGAAGCCGGTGCTGTCTCCCACGAGCCAGCCATCGGTGATGAAGCTGCCCGTGGTCCGGGCGATTGTGTTCGTGGTGATCGACGCCGTGCCCATGTCGGACACCTTCGTCAGGCGTCGGGCCGCGAAGAGGCGGATCGCGAGCGCGCCCGGGGTGCTCTGGAACTGCGCGGCCGTGAGGGCGAACAGGCGCGAGCCGCCGGCCAACGGAGGCGTCACACCCGAAGCCGCATCCGCCGACGCGAACACGAACACCGGCCGGGTCGCATGAACCGGCAAGATCCGCGCAGGCGAAAACGGCCGGTATGACCCGACGTGAAGGGGATCAAGTGCCATTTGGATCTCTCAGGGGAAGGTCGAAGCGTTGATGAAGCGGGCGGTGCGGAGGGCGCGGCCGGTGTCGCCGTTGACCGGGAACGACCAGGTCGACACGCCGTCCGACATCAGCACCGCTTCGGCGCGGGGGCTCGCCAGGACGCGGGCCGGCAGGCCGTTGATCGTGTCGCCGCTTGCCGCCGCGATCGTGAGGGTGTTGGCGCTCGAGATGCCCCCCACGATGTCGAGGATGCGGAACTGGACGCCGTTGGAGACGGAGGCGGCCGTTGGCAGGGTCCACGTGCGCGGGGCCGTCAGGGGCGTCGCCACGACGATGATGCGATCGGTGGAGAGAAGCGTCGTGTTCGTGTCGCCGGGGCTCTTGTAGGAGATGCCCTGCGCGACCTGAGCCACCAGGGCGGTGACGAAGGCCGTGGTGGCGAGCCGCTGCGAGTTGTCGCCCTGGGGCTGGGTCGGCGCCGTCGGCGTGCCGGTGAAGACCGGGGATGCCAGGGGCGCCTTGGCCGCCAGGGCATTCGTGATGGTCGTCGCGAAGTTCGGGTCGTTGCCGAGCGCGAGGGCCAGTTCGTTAAGGGTGTCGAGGGCGCCGGGGGCGCTCGCGATGAGCGCCGTGACGGCGGCCTGGATGTCGGCCGGCGTCGCCTTGCTGTCGAGTGCCGATTGCAGGCCCGCCACGTCCTCGATGACGAGCGCGGCGATGGCCGCCGCCACCGCATCCGCCACCTTGGGGTCAATGGCCGCGATGGCGTCGTAGAGCTCCGTGAAGTTCGCGTTGGCCTTACGGAACGCGTTGCGGATCGGATCGCCGCCACGGTCGTTCGCGGTCGCCCCGACGAGGATGAGCTGCTGCGGCATCGGGCGCTCAGTCCATCAGCTCGGCGAAGGCTTTGTCGACGCCCGACTTTGCCCGGATGCTGTTCGCCGCGATTTTGGCGCGGACCGTCTCAGCCACGGCGGTGCACGCCTTCATGTGCTTGCCGATGGCGATGATCCGCGCCTTGGCCTCGGCAAGCGTCAGACTCACGGGCCCATTCGTGTCGGAGTAGGTGACCGTCTCGTCGCCCACCAGATTCGCGAAGGTGAAGGCGTTCGTCAGATGGCTCTGACTGTCGAGGTCAGTCGGGACGCGCGTGCCTTCGACGGTGACGCCGGCCGCCTGCGCATCGGCGAGCACCTTGGCGGCGTAGTCGTCGAGCGAGGCGTAGACGCCGGCCGGCAATTCGGCCTGCAGAGCTTCGGCCGACTGTGCGTCCTCGGCGTCGCGGGGCCACGGCGTCGCTCGGCGCCCCGAGCCGATCCACACGGCATAGTCGGGGTCGGATCCGGATACGACGCTGCCTCGCGCAGAAGAGTAGACGGCGCCATCGTCGCGCAACCAGTACCAGTCGCCCGGCGTGTAGGGCGGCGGCAGGGTACGCGGCAGGAGGTCTTCGGCAGCTTGATTGTCAGGCATACTGGCCTCCAAGGGCAGTCGTGCCGGCCACCGTGCCGGGGAACACGGACTGCCCGGCCCCGAAGACGATGATCACGGCGTTGAGATTGACGAAGTAGCGGGCCCCGCTGGCGCCGCCGGAGAAGCTCGCGCCGGGCGTCACGTAGATCTGGCCGCCGCCGTTGGCGTAGGCCGCGGCGGTCGTGAAAGTGGGCGAGCCCTGGATGATGACGACAGCCGGGGCGAAGTTGATGGTGCCGCCAGTCGCGGCGAACAGGCCGGACGACGAACCCGCGAAGATGCAGCCATCTTGGATGTTGATGGTCGAGCCTGGGCCGGCGCCGACATGGTAGCCGGTCGTTGTCGTGGTGGTGAGGAACGTGACGTTCTTGAACGCGACGTTGACGCCGCCGTTCGTGGTGATGCAGCCGCCCGAAGCGCTGTTGTTCTGAACGGTGAGGCCGCGAAAATCGACGCCCGCACTGCCGGCCACGCCGAGCGAGCCGCTGATGATGTAGGCCGCCTGATTGCTCAGATCGCCCTGAATGACGACGTTCGAGTTGGGCCGCAGGCCGGTCGGCGCCGCATAGGTGCCGGGCGTCCCGAGCTGGATCGTGAGCGGCTGGCCCGTCAGGACGAGATAGGTGATGCCGTATTGGTAGGCCGCTCCGATGGAGGCGAAGGCCTTTGACGGGGTGTTGTCCGAGCCCTTATTGGCATCCGAGCCGTCGGTCCGGACGTAGAGGATCGGGGTCGCGACAACGCGCTGCGCCTCGCCCTGCGCGAGGCTGGTGAGCCGGAAGAACCCGCTGGTGAGGCTGCCGATGTAGCGCAGGATCGCCGGAGCACCCTGCGGAAGGTCGCCGCTCTGGAGGGGCGTGCCGTTGTTGCGCCGGATCTCGCGGTTGCCGAGGCCGTTCACCGAGAGGAATGCCGCGTCCGTGTTGCTCGACTGCGGCACGAGGCAGACGGTCATACCCTCGTAGTACGCGCTCGGCGCAGGGCTCAGGCTGGCGACGTAGTTGTTGATGACGCCGGTGTCGTTCGCGAACTTCGCCGTGTCCTGGAACTGCGCGTTTGCGGCGGCCAAGGCGTCGGCGAGCGAGCCGATGTCTCCGTCGTCCCGCGCGTCGCGCGGCCCACGGGTCGCGATGTAGACGCCGATGGCGGATGCCATGGCGGTGCCCTGCCGAAGCGCCTTGTTGAACTGCTCGGAATAGGCGGTCCCGCGCTGGAACCCGGTCTGCCGGCTCGCCAGCGCCGACCACGCGGACTGCGAAGTGACGTTGGCCCCGGTGGACGTGCCGAAGGGCAGGAATTCGTTGACGTTGGCCATGGGGGCTCCCAACGGGCAGATCTGGAAACCCCGCCGGCTGGCAGGGTTGTGAGGATGGGGCTGAAAGGGGTCGGCGAGCGCCTAGACGGCCTCGGCCTGGAGGAACTGCGGGGTCACGCCGAAGGCGCCGCGGTCGAAGCCGCCGATGGATTCGCCGTCGAGGTCGAACCCGAACAGCGGGGCGTCGTCGGTCGAGGTGACCATCGTGCCCATCTGCACGCCGGCCGGTTTGATCGGCAGGAGGCGGTTGGCGAGGATGGCAAGGTCGATGGCGTCCGGCATCTTGCCCGACACCGTGACGGTGATCTCCATGTCCAGGGCGATGCGGCTGCCGTCACTCTCATTCGGGTTGAGCCACCGAGCGGTGTCGAAACCGCGATCCGGCACGTCGAGAGCGAAGATGTGCGGTTCAATGAGGGCGTCGTCGTAGCCGCGCGCGTCGATGTCGAAGGCAAAGAACGTCTCTGGGGTCAGCGCCTCGGTCCGGTCCTCAATGACGACCCGCGTGTCCGGGTCGGTGAAGTAGGCGTCCAGCACGTCCTGCGCGCCGGCCAGCGTGCCGTCCTGACGGTTGGCGACGGTCTTGGCCTTCAAGAGGCGGCGATACCGCTCGTCCTCCAGGCGGAACGCCCCGATGATCGTGTCGAACGGCCCGCGCCAGACGCCGACGTCGAGGCCGCGGTCGGGATCGTCCAGGGCGAAGTAGTTGCCCCGCACGGGGTAGGTGATGTCGCGCGTCCGGCCGATGTAGAGGCCGTTCGTGTCGAGTTGCACGCCAACAGCGGTGTCGAGGTCGAACGCCGAGCCGATGGCGGCGATGGCGTCCTGAGCCTCGGCGACGGGGCCGACGGACGCCCGGACCGTCTCTGTGAACCGTGCTTTCCCGCGGTGCCAGGACGTAATGAGGGCGACGTACTGGTCGCCAGGCTCGCTCACTGCGTCACCGTGAAGAGGATGGAGTCGGGGCCACAGGTCGGCGCCTCGTCAAAGCGGAACGGCAGATCGTCCTGCCCGAGCGGCTGGCCGTCGCGGCCCACCGACAGGGACAGGATCTCGAAGGTGCGCGCCGCCGGGTCGCCGGGAAGGAGCGCCGGCCCGAACGCCCGGGTGAGCAGCAGCGAACCATCCTGGCCGCCGCCGATGCCGAGGCCGACGGTCCAGTCCGTGAGCGCCTGGGCGATCTTGGCCTGGACCTCGAGGTTGTAGCCCTTCAGCGCTTTCAGGCTGACGCCGTAGGCCACGGGGACCGCCACGGGCCGGGAGAACGCGATCTCGCGGGCGATGCCGAGGCGGTCGCCCGTGGGGATCTTCGACGTGCCGAAGGTGGAGACGCCTGGGCCCTTCCGGGCCGCAATAAGGGCCGCGATCATCTGGGCGTCGCCGCCGTCGACGACGAAGGCGATGCTGTGGCCGGGCAGGCCGTTGTCGTCGGTCTGGTCTAAGTCATTCTCGTAGGCCCGGAGGTGGGCAACGCCGTCGAGGGCCGCGACGGTGCCGACGACGCCCTCAAGGAGCGTGCGGGCCGCGAGCGTGGTCGAGAGGGTCTGACGCTGGCGCAAGGCGGCGTCGCTCTCCACCGGCAGGCCGGCGGTCGCCGCCTCGAGGTTCGTGACGCTCTGCCAGCCGAAGGTCGGGGTGGCGATGCTGGTGATGGTGCCGGCCGTCGCCGTGATGGCGCCGAGGTCGGCCGCAGTCGCCGTGACGGTGATCTCGCCGGCCAGGGGGAAGGTGACCGTGGTCGGCAGGATCCACTGCGCCCCGGCCCCGTCGGCCGCGATGCCGCCCGTGATCGTCGCGCCGGCCTGGCCGATGAGGCGCAGGTCGACGCTGGACCGGGTCGCGCCCGAGCGGGTGAGGCCGTTGATCCTGACGACGCGGTCGAGCCCGACGCCCTGCGCCGTCGCGGGGGAGAACGCATTGTAGACCGCCACCGCCACCGCGTTCGCATCGTTGAAGGCGGTTGCGATGAGCTGCACCCACTGTCCGTCCTGGCAGTCGTTCCCGAGGTAGACGTCCTGCCCGTAGATCCCGCGAAACGCGGCCTGGAAGAACGCCAATACGTCGGCGGAATCCGGCTTGTGGATGCCGGTCGCGTCAATGGTGACGAGGGGCGTGAATGCCATCGGTCAGGACGCCTGAAACGTGGTGGGGCCGTACTGCGTCGAGATCGTCACCTGAGCCGTGAACGCACGGGTGTCGCGGTTCAGTTGGCTCGCGTAGGCGTCGATGCCGGTCAGCCCCGGGGTGCCGAGGATTCGCGAGCGGATCACGAGGTCGCGGGTCGGCCCGGTGTATTTGCCCAGCACCTCCGTGCGCCACGGTGTGCCATCGGTCGTGTCCCGGAACCACTCGCCGCGATAGAGCTGAAGGCGGGACTGCGCGATCTGGGCGACGCCCTCCGGGCTGTCCCGATGATAGTCGGCCTGGTTGCGGCCGAAGCGCATGTCGCCGTTCTCGTCGACCTTCCGGACGCGCATCATCGACTCCAGAGCGCGGCGAGCGCGTAGCGGACGGTCTGGATGCCGTCGCGCGGCGCCCCGGCCCCGGAGGCAGCGAACAGCGCCGCCGTCATCATCGCGCCGATCACCGCGCCTAGGCCGCCCTGAAGTATGCCCTGCAGCACGCCAGCCCCGATGGGCTGGCTCGATGTGATCTTGCCGTCCACGCCAAGGGCGCCCTTCATGTCGATGCCGGACGTCGCGTCAATGGCAAGCTTCATCGCGGTCTTCATGGAGATGCCAGCGGCCGGGTTGAGGTTGAGCGTGTGCTTGCCGCCATCCACGGACGCGGCGATTCCGTTCTCCGGGTGCCACGCCATGGTGTGCTTGCCATCCTCGACGGAGACCGCCACGCCGTTCTTCGGGTGGACGGAGGTCTTGTGCTTCCCGTCGTCCGTCCGGGTCTCGGCCGCCTCGGTGTTGATGTCCTTCAGGTCGCGCGGCTGGGAGCGCAGGCCGGGGAGGAAGATGCCGTCGGAGAGGTGATGCGAGCGGGTGTCCACGGCCTGCTGAGAGCCGCCGGACTGGTGCCAAGCGTCGATGGCGCGGGAGGCGAACAGGACCATGCCCTCCCCGCCCTGCTTGATCGGGAACGTGGCGGTCATGCCGCCGCCGCCCATGAAGTGGACGATGCCCTCCACCTCGGGGAGATCGACATGCTTCAGATTGCCGTCCGCGTCGCGCACCTGCGCCTTCACGGTCGGCTGGAGCATGGCCTTTTTGCCGTCCGAGTCCTTCGTGATGGTCACGGGCAGCATGGTGTAGGTGTTGCGGTTCTCGGCGTGGATTGCGGCTCGGATGATCTCCTCAAAATCAGCCGTGCCGCCCAACTCGAGGATGCGTTCGCGTAGATCCAGCATCAGTTCCACCCAAGTGATTTCTGGGCGTTGGTGACGCCAGGTCCGCTTTTCGCGATGCAGTAGAGTTCACAATACCAGGGCGTCCCGCGGGTATCGCCGATGTGGTCCATGCCGACCACGCGGTAGAGGCCGTCCGCCGCCAGTGAGGGCAGGTACGGCTCGGAGTTGAAGGGCTCGCCGCCGTAGGAGAGGTTCTGCGCTGCCTGCTGGATGCTCTTCTGGTCGATCTTGACCGTCGAGTTGATCCCAATCTTAGAGTTGATGAGGCAGCGAGCGATGATGCCCTGTTCCGCCTGCGCCGGCAGGCCGATAAGCCCGGTCCGCGAGGTGAGGACGATGGCCGACCCGTCGCGCGCGCCGTCCTTCGGGATGACGTCGAGGTTGTCGTCCCGGATGTTCCATGTGCATCCCGACGAGTAGGCAAGGGTGCGGAGGTGATCGCGCGCCATCCCGAACAAAGTCACGGGGCGCGGGTACTTGATTTTGGAAAGGGCGTCGGGGATCTGCCCCTGCGTCACGCCGAAGGGCTTCATCGCGTCCAGACAAGCTTGATAGATATCTTGCCCTGTTGAGTTTGCCGGAAGTGTCTTCGACACGATGGCGTTGTTGTAAGCCCGCTCCTGGGTTGCGGCGAACACGTCGAGGTAGGTTTCGGTTGGGCTCTCGCGGCCCATTCGAACTTGCTTGATCTCACCTTTGAAGATCCGGCCAATCTCGTCGCGGTAGCCGGCGTTCAATTCTACGGGTTTACCTTTTTGCCCCAATAGTTTCTTCGACGTAATTTCATTGAGGTTGGTGATGCGGATCTCGGCGACCCGTGGTGCCTGGAGGGTCGAGTCCTTGATGTTGAAGCGGACCCGTAGGGCCGTGTCGTCGCGCGCGTCGGCCGCCCCCGTGAGTTCGATGACCGTGCCGGCCACGTTGAGCTGCGCGCGGCGGATGTACTGCAGCGACATCAGGCGGCCTCGAAATACAGCTGGGCGTTCGTGCCCAGGTCGTTGAAGCCCGGCGGCGACGCGGGGTCAGCCACGTCGAGGACGAACAGGCGCCCCCGGATGCCGAGGTAGGCGTACTGCTTGAGCAGGTTCAGGCCTGTCACCAGGGGAATGCCGCAGACCAGCGGGTTGCCGCTCGCATCCGAGATATCGAGGATCCACCCACCTTCATCCGCGTCCGCGTAGACGAGCCGGAAGCCGAAGGTGCCGGCCGGCAGGTCCACACTCAGGGTGCAGGGCGCGTTGGCAATGGGGATTTCGTAGAGCGTCGTGCCGGCGTTGCGCAAGCTGGCCGGGTTGAAGACCCAGGGGACGAAGATGCCGCCGTCTGCCGTATAGCGGGTCGTGTCGGCGGTGATCGCGGTGTTGTCGGCCGTTGGCGCGTAGGGCGACGGGAGGGCCATGCGTCGTCCTCAGAAGAGGCTCGCTCCCTTCGCGTCGAACGCCGAGGGGTAGCGGCCGAAGGTGGCGATGTTGCTGGTATCCCCAGGAGCGAACAGAGGGCTTGAGATTGATTCGCTGCTGCCCGGCGTGACGTAGGTCGTGGACGGGTTGGCCGGGTCGAACGAAATCATCTCACCGATTTCGACTTCGCCGCCGGTGGTGAGGCTGGCGCCGCCGCCGAGGAACGAGGTGTTTCCCGCCGTGGAGAAGCCCGAGGGGTTGTCCAGCGGCGTTGGCTGGGTCGTCCCGCCGTCCGTCGTGCTGGCGGTCTTCTCCGGCATCGCCTGCGAGTCCTTCGACGCGCCGGTGGTCTGGGTCCGGGTCAGGATGATCTCGCGCAGGCCCGCGATCACCATCAGGGTGTTTTCGGAGGCCTCGTTGGTTTCGACCGCGACGCGCTCGAGGAGCATGTTTCTGTAAACGCGCTTGCCCGTGAATACGTCGAAGGGCTCGCGGCGCGCCTGGAGGGCAAGGAGCGCCTGGTAGACGCCCTGGACGTACCCTTCCGTGCCGGCGCTCGAATTGGAGAAGCCGCACCGCATCTGGACGCGGGACGGAATCTTGAAGGCGTGGTCCGAGATCGCTGCGCCGGTCTCGACCGGGTGGTCGGTGATGGCGAGGTCGTCGGTATGCACCTCGTCGATCACC
>Ga0182226_1000002_pt1 | contig 58895 bp, 87 predicted proteins | sample G6R1MG_27_FD_129658 | JGI IMG/M metagenome (GOLD analysis project Ga0182226, IMG submission 129658) | Miscanthus phyllosphere microbial communities from Michigan, USA - G6R1_MAIN_07NOV2016_LD1 MG | ecosystem: Host-associated > Plants > Phyllosphere > Phylloplane/Leaf | place: USA: Michigan...
CCTCGAAAAACCCCCGGAGGCATTTTTGCCTCAAACAATCCATATCCCCTCGAGCGGTAGTGGTCGAAAGTCCATACACGCCCTCTCAATTTCACTCGAAAGTAGGCATCAAATGGCCACGAAGACCATGACACTCGACCTCGCTCACTTCTCCCTGCAGTTCGACGACAACGCGCAGCAGAAGGCGCACGACGCACGCAAGCTTTTCGGCCGCGGCTACGACGCGATCACCGGAACCGAGGCCGGCGAGGACGACACCGAGCGTGCTCTCGTCCGTGAGGCCCACGAGGCCGGCTACACCTTCTACGTCATGCGATCCAACTGGGTCGCCGTCCGCCGCGACCTCATCGAGCGCGGCTCCTACAAGTTCGGCCACGAGATGATCGTGGACAACGACCGCTTCGTGGGCAAGGCCGACGACCTCCACATCACCTGGGCCCAGTGGAAGATGAAGGACGTCGGCGAGATCACGATCATGGCCGGCCACTACGCCACCAAGGGTCGTCCCGGCGAGGTCGCCGAGCGCCGGGTCAACGTCGAGCCCAACAAGGACTACGCCCGCGGCATCGGCCGTCTCGCCGAGAAGTTCGGCAAGGGCCCCAGCCTGGTGTTCTACGGCGGCGACCAGAACATCGTCGACCAGCACACCGACACGTTCTTCGGCGAGGACCTGACCACCGCCTGGGACGAGCTCAAGAAGTGGCAGAACACCGGCCACGGCAACATCGACGTGATCGCGTCCTTCGACAAGGACAAGCGCGTCAAGGCCAAGTACATCCGCGCCCTCAACGACCAGAAGCTGTTCATGCACACGGACCACTTCCCGGTCGAGGCGGGCTTCACCATCGACAAGCTGGTCTAGCACCGGAAGGAGGCGAAGATGGCTGACCGACGGTCCGACGAAGAAGGACCACGCCCCAAGCGGCGTCAACCAGCCACGTCTCCTGAAGCTCGAGAACTCCAGATGATCTCCCTCGCCATGGATGCTGCTGAGAAGCAAATTCTGGATGGCACCGCTTCGAGCCAGCTCCTCACGCACTTTGTGAAGCTTGGCTCGCAGCGGGAGGTCAAGGAGCAGAAGCGCCTGGAGCTCGAGGCCAAGCTCCTCGAGAAGAAGGCCGAGACCATGGAGACAGCGGAGCGCGTTGAGATCCTGATGCAGGACGCTCTCAAGGCTTTCCGTGGCTACCAGGGCGAGAACAACGACGAGATTCCCGATTTCTAGGAGACCAAGCAATGGGCATGAACGATCCGTACGACTGGTGGCGGCTTGCCAACCTCGTTGGCGGCGTATTCTGCTTCATCTGGCTCATGGGCGGTCTGAAGCGTCAGCGGCACCAGTGGAACCCCAAGACGCGAGACTTCTGGTATTCGCGCCTGATGTGGTCGGTTGTTTCGATGTCTCTGTCTGTCGAGAGCGTCTATTACGACCGCGAGATCACAATCACCCTGCCGTTGGTCAGTGTCGCCATCCTGGTGACCTTCAACGGCCTTCGACGGAGAGGTTCGTGGGGTTACATTGCGCCAGAAGACCAGAACGTACACGGAACTATCACGCATAACGACGTTTGAGGAGCGATTCCGTTATTTGGCCCTGAGCGGCCGAGTCGGAGACGCCACGTTTGGGTATGAGCGCCGGTACAACCAGGAGTTCTACACCTTAACCGCGTGGAAGCGAGCCCGCCGGGCCGTTATTCTCCGCGACCTCGGATGCGACCTCGGTATCGAAGGGTACGAGGTCCACAGCAACCTGCACATCCACCACATGAACCCGATGACCGTCGAGGATGTGGTGAACCGCAATCCCAAGAATCTCGACCCCGAGTTTCTGATCGCTACTTCACTCCAGACGCACAACGCCATCCACTACGGCGACGAAAGGCAACTTCCCCGGTCTTTCGCCGAACGTACTCCGGGTGACACCACGCTCTGGTAACCGAGAGGACAAACTGATGGTCTACAACCGCGAAGAGGCCGCCCAGCGCGCCGAGAACGCCCGTACCAACATCCCCGGGACCTGCCAGATCTGGACCCGGACCATCTTCGGCGCTCTCAGCGTCGGGGACTTCGATGGCGACGGTGACGCCGACGCCGTGGACGGCTGGAAGCAGTCGACCCGCAAGCACGCCGGCGACCGCCACCCTCCGCGTGGTGTCCCGGTCTCGTTCTCGGGCGGATCCAAGGGCTACGGCCACCGTGCCGTGTCCGTGGGCGACGTCAACGGTCAGGCGCTCCTCCGATCGACCGACATGAGCTCCTTGACCCACAGCTGGCGTCCCGGCGTGGTCGGTCTGGTGTCGATCGCAGACATCGAGCAGGCGATGAACGTCAAGTACCTCGGCTGGTCCGAGGACATCTCCGGCGTGCTCATCCCGATGCCGCCCACCAAGAAGCCGGCCGTGGAGAAGAAGAGCCGTGGGGTCAAGATCGACTCCGCGCTCAAGGACCTCCGGGCCTCCAAGGGCACCGGTGAGCGGAAGATCCTGATCGACCGCGCCATCGAGACCCTCGCCGCCCTCCCCCTGATCAAGTAGGAGCTGACATGGACCGCCTGGCAGTCATCAAGCAGCTCCGCGAGGTCGGGGTCAAGGCCTACACCCGCGAGGAGTGGGGCTCGGTTCGTCCCGAGGCCTACATCGTCCGTCGCGGCACCCACCCGATGCCCGCAGGTCGGGCGAAGTACCACTTCCTGCACATCACCGTGACCGCCGACACCGACACGGTGCAGGAGGGCTGGCGTGGTGCCAAGCAGATCGAGTCCTACGGGCTGTCCACGCCGAAGATGGTGTCCTACCAGGACATGATCACCAACGAGGGCCTGTACTTCCAGGGCCAGGACTACGGCACCAAGGGCACGCACACGATCAACGACCGGAACGTGGCCAACTTCGCCAACGACCTCAACCTGCAGGGCTACGCGCTGGCAATCCTGCAGAACGTCGAGGACGAGGTCACCGACGTCCAGGTCCTGCTGGCTGCCCGGGTCTTCGCGGCCCGTGAGCTCGCCGGCTTCGTCAACAAGTTCGCTCCGATCTACCCGCACCGGAAGTTCGCCTACAAGGCCTGCCCCGGTGACAAGGCGGTCGCTCGGCTCGCCGAGATCCAGGAGCTGAAGGACAACATGGTCCAGCGCGGGTCCCTCAAGGAGATCCCGCCGCTGCCGACCCGGGGCATCCGCGTCGACACCGCCATCCAGACGCTCCGGGAGACCGGGGCCAAGGGAGACGGCAAGCGGGCCAAGGCCGTCAAGAAGGCTCGGCGGCTGCTCAACAAGATCAAGCCCATCTGACCCAACGCTTCAAAATGGAAGGAGGTGACCGGCATGGAGGAGAGCATCCTCAAGTCCACCAAGAAGGTTCTTGGCTACGAGCTGGATGACGCGTTCGACGACGACATCCTGATGGGCATCAACACCGCGATCTCGACGCTGACCGACCTCGGCATCGGGCCGCAGGAGGGTTTCCACGTCGAGGACGACTCTGCTGAGTGGTCTGACCTGATCGGTGAGAAGGACCGGACGCTCAACCGGGCCAAGACCTACGTGCACCTGCGCGTGAAGATGATCTTCGACCCGCCGGGCACCTCCTACCACATCAACGCGATGACGGAGCAGATCACCGAGCTGGAGAGCCGGCTCCTGACTCACCGGGAGGTGAACGCATGGGTGCCGACGATCTCACGATCACAGCAGGACGACCGTTTCGCCGACTGATCCACGTCCCGGAGGCTCGCAAGCTCTGGACCGACGTCGCCGAGCTGGAAGTCCGAGCTCAGATGCGGGCAGGCAAGACCACCGAAGCTGAGCTGATCTACAACCTCCACACGTTCATGAGCTGGGTCCTCGACACCGACGACCTGGAGATCGAGTGGACCATGACGGGCCAGCAGACGCGAGCCCTCCACGAGACCATGCTGAAGTTCAACCGCAAGGGGTACTTCAACATCGTGATCTCTGACAAGGGCGTCGTCGACGCACGAGCTCTGGTGGTACCGGTGATGCTACTGAAGTCGGTAGACACCACCACCCGGGCGGATGGTGACACATGACCGCCGGGGACAGCGAAGAGATCGACGTATCCTTCGATGGCCCCACACCGGTCGTCATCGTCAAGGTGGCAGACCCCATGCCGCCCATCGTCGTCGAGCTCGCTGAGCCGCCCGACCCAGTCCCGCCTGTCGTTGTCGAGTTCTCCGAGCTCGGCACAGTCGGTCCCCAAGGAGAGCCGGGTCCGCCTGGTACTCCTGGGGCACCCGGGGCACCAGGCAACAACGTGGAATTCGAGGCCGCCCTCGATGACCACCGCAACGACCGAAGCCCCCACCCCGTCTACGACGACGGTCCCTCGTTCCTACTTCTCTACATGAATGCGAAGGTGTGATTTCCCATGTCTCTCGAGACTCGCCTCAAGGACTACATCCTGGCGGCCGGAACCGACTACAAGCAGTTCCGGACCTGGATCACCGGTTCCTCGACCGGTGACCTGTCCACCCTGACCACCACGGCTAAGGGCAGCCTGCTCCAGGCCATCAACGAGGTCAACGCCCGCGCCGCCGGCGCTCCCAGCTCGGCCACCGAGTCCACGGCCGGCGTCGCTCCCATCGCGACCCAGACCGAGACCACCACGGGCACCGAGGACGGCAAGATCGTCACTCCGCTCAAGCTGCAGCAGAAGCTGACGGCCTGGGCGCAGCCGCTCAACGCCAACCTCACCAACATCGCGAACCTGGCCAGCCAGACCAACTACGGTCGGGCGTTCCTGACCCTGGCCAACCAGTCGGGTCTCATGGCCCTGCTCGCGCCGGCCTCCGACACCGTGGCCGGCATCAGCCGCAACGCCACGCAGACCGAGACCAACACGGGTACCAACGACTCGGCCGCGGTCACGCCGCTGAAGCTGCAGACCCGTCTGACGGCCTACGCCCTGCCGCTGTCCTACCTGGACACCGACGGCTCGATGTCGAGCAACAGCGACACGAAGGTGCCCACGGTCAAGGCCGCTCGCGCCTACGCCGACGCCCTGCTCGACGCCAACAACGCCTACGTCTACAAGGGCGGCATCGACGCCAGCACCAACCCGAACTACCCGGCCGGCAACGCGGGTCACACCTACAAGATCACCGCCGCGGGCCGCGTCGGTGGCGCGGGTGGCGACGTCGTCGAGGCGGGCGACTCGATCACCCTGCTGGTCGACGGCTCGGCTGCCGGCACCAAGGCCAGCGTCGGTTCGAACTGGCTCATCACCCAGACGAACATCGACGGCGCGGTCGTCGGCCCGGCCAGCTCGGTCGCCAGCAACATCGCGGTGTTCTCGGGCACCACCGGCAAGGTCGTCGCGGACTCGGGTCTCTCGGTCGAGACCGACACGGCCCTGAGCTCCAACGCGAACACCAAGCTGCCCAGCTCGCTGGCGGTCAAGACCTACGTGGGGAACTACGCCTACTCCAAGACGGCCGTCGGCGACACCGAGGCTGACCTGGCGGCGTACTACACCTCTGCGAAGGCGTGAGCCTGGAGAGCCGTCTCAAGTCTCTCCTCGATGTAATCGGGGCGGACATCAAAGCTCTGTCCAACAAGCAGCATATTCCTTCGGGAATGCTCATGGACGGTGCGATGGCGTCCGCCCCGTCGGGCTGGCTTGTTTGCGACGGATCTGCGGTGTCTCGGTCTGCATATCCCACGTTGTTTGCTGCCATCAGCACAGCGTGGGGTGCAGGAGACGGCTCTACCACGTTCAACCTCCCCGACATGCGGGACCGCGAGCGAATCGGCGCGGGTACTCGTTCGGTCGGCAACACAGACGGCGTGGCCAACGGGAATCGTCTTGCCACACGGACGAAGAGTCACTCTCACGGCCACAGCCTGAACACCGACAGCCAGGGGTCGCACTCCCACTCCTCCGGCAACCTGTCGACTAGCTCGGCTGGTGACCACGCGCACGCGATCGACTTGGCCTCGAACACAGTTGCGGATCACTCGCACACATATTCGGCCACGACGACAACTAACGGGGATCACTCGCACTCGCTGTCGTCGGCCACCAGCACCGGTGTGCCTTCGGGCACCGGTGGTGGGCAGCGGCTCACAGGTGGTTCGACAGCAACAGCCGGTGCCCACAACCACGGAGTGTCAGGAACGAGCTCGGCGTCTGGGTCTCACTCGCACCAGACGACGGGCAACTCCTCGACGACTGGAGGACACAGTCACTCGGTGACTTCTGGCTCCACCGACAGCGCCGGATCTCACTTCCACAACGTCGGCGGAACGGTCAACGCAAACACCACTCCCGAAGACTCGTACGCCGTTACCAGCGTCTTCATCAAGATCTAGGAGGCCTAAGCATGAGCGAGATGACCTCCATCGAGCGAGGTGAAGAGTTCCTGATGCACTTCGGTGTAAAGGGAATGCGTTGGGGCGTCCGCAAGCAGGATGAGGGGCCCACGGGCGACCTTATTCTGTCAAAGGAGTGCAAGAACGGCACCCAGCTCAGCATCTACAAGCAGCCGCCGCCGAAGTGGGTCCTGAAGGAGATCGAAAAGGACCCCTCGTACAAGGAGCAGGCGGATCTGCAGCACACGTTCGAGCTCCGGGACAAGTCCGGTTCGAAGGTGGGCAGCGCTGCGTTCTACCAGGCGTCGCCGACCAAGCTCGACTTGGAGTGGATTGGTGTGCAGAAGGCGCATCGGTCCAACGGCTACGCGCGAGCTGCGCTTGAGGGCGTCATGGACTACTCCCGGGCCAACGGCATCACGGATCTGGAGATGAGCGCGACCAAGCTGGGACAGCCCCTGTACGAGAGCCTCGGCTTTCAGCGTACGCCGGGCACCGGAGGCTTCTTGTCTCTTCCCACGTACACGCTTCATATTCCGGCAGAAGTCAGGCAGAGCGACGCTTCGGCTAAGTCGTTGGCTGACTACATCATCGGCCGAATCGACGCATCAGCAAAGCTCAACGACCTGAACCATTCCGGAAAGGAGGAAACCATGACTGTCATGACAGCAGCCCAGCGTGGCGAGGCTTTCCTGGCTCACTACGGCAAGAAGGGCATGAAGTGGGGTGTCCGGAACGACAACGGACACGTCGGCGAGCGGGTCAAGCTCAAGAAGCTCGACAAGATGGACAAGCAGTGGGAGGCCGCCAACAACGGCGTCGCAGGTCGCATGGCTGCCTACAACCACGCGGCCGAGAAGATGAACAAGACCGAGCTCAACCGGATCAACAACAAGCCGGAGCACGTCAAGGCCCGCGACGCCGGCAAGTTCAAGGACTGGAACAACCCCTCTCCCGAGCTCGACGCCTACAACAAGGACATGGAGGACACGTTCAACGGTCTCTATGCCCAGGCGATGACTCAGCTGGGGAAGAACCCCTCGGGGACCAAGCAGTTCGTCATCAAGACCGACGACGACGGCCAGCCCTACGCCGAGCTCGACGTGATCAAGCACGCGGCCGGCGACGTGGAGCCTCGGTACAAGCTGAACCTGGACGCCAAGGGCATGGTCACTTCTTTCACCATGGAGGAGGCCGAGCTCAAGCACTACGGCGTCAAGGGGATGCGCTGGGGAGTCACCACCAAGTCGGGTGGTTCCGGTGGAGGCGGCAAGCCGCCGGTCGAGGCCACGATCAAGTCGGCCAAGCCCGGTACCTACGTCAAGGCCACCGGTGGAGCGCGTCAGCCCCCGCACGAGGACGCCGTCAAGGCGGTCCTGGCCCGTCAGAAGGCGCGAGCAAGCACCACCGACTCGCTGTCCAACGACGAGCTGCAGAAGGTCGTCACCCGGATGAACCTCGAGCGGCAGTACGCGGACCTGTCGTTCCAGTCCGACCGTCGAAGCAAAGGCCAGCGGTTCATCGCCGGCCTGACCGGGCGCAAGCGTTACAACGGTGAGAAGCGGAAGTACGAGGACCCCGACGAGGCCAACGGCGAGCGGCTCCGCAAGGCCGCAGACATGATCGCCGAAGAGCGCCGGAAGTCCCGGGCAACCGTCTAGAGACCGGAAGGAGGTCAGCAATGAGCTTGTCGAACACAGCAGTACCGAAGTACTACGGTCAGTACCGAGACGCGGTCACGCGTGGAGACATCCCGATCTGTCGCGAGATCGAGATGGAGATGAACCGTATCGACAAGCTCATTGCTGATCCCAACGTCTACTACGACGGCGACATCGTCGAAGGCTTCATCAAGTACTGCAACGCCGAGTGCACGCTCACCAACGGCGAGGACCTTGACGTCCTGCCGATCTTCAAGGTGTGGGCTGAGTCGCTCCTCGGCTGGTACTACTTCGCGGAGCGCTCGGTCTACGAGCCTTACAAGGAGGACGGGACCGGCGGACGCCACGTTCGCAAGTCAGTCAAGAAGCGTCTGATCAACAAGCAGTACCTGATCGTGGCCCGAGGCGCGGCCAAGTCGATGTACGCCTCTCTTCTGCAGAGCTACTTCCTCAACGTCGACGCCTCGACCACGCACCAGATCGCAGTTGCGCCCACGATGAAGCAGGCTGACGAGACCCTGTCACCCATCCGCACTGCCATCACGCGCGCACGCGGGCCCTACTTCAAGTTCCTCACCGCCGGCTCAATCCACAACACGACCGGAGATCGGTCGATGCGGCAGCAGCTGGTGGCTACGAAGAAGGGCATCGAGAACTTCCTCACCGGTTCTGTGCTTGAGATCCGACCGATGTCGATCAACAAGCTCCAGTCTCTGCGCACCAAGATCAACACTGTGGACGAGTGGCTCTCCGCCGACATCCGAGAGGACGTCATCGGTGCCATCTCCCAGGGTGCGGCCAAGGAGCCTGACTGGCTGGTGCTCGCCATCAGCTCCGAGGGAACGGTCCGCAACGGCGCAGGCGACACGATCAAAATAGAACTGATGAACATCCTCAAGGGTGACTACGTCAACCCGCACGTCTCCATCTGGCACTACAAGCTGGACGACGTGAAGGAGGTCAACAACCCAGAGATGTGGGTGAAGGCCAATCCGAACCTGGGTCTGACCGTCAGCTACGAGGACTACGCTCTGGAGGTCGAGCGAGCCGAGAAGGCCCCGGCCAACCGGAACGACATCCTGGCCAAGCGCTTCGGCTTGCCAATGGAGGGCTTCAGCTACTTCTTCCCCTACGAGGAGACGCTGCCGCACCCCCGCCGGCCTCGCGCCTTCGTCGGGATGCACTGCGCCATGGGCGCGGACCTCTCACAGGGCGACGACTTCTGTGCGTTCACGTTCCTCTTCCCGCTTCGCGACGGAAGCTTCGGCATCCGCACCCGCTCATACATCAGCGAGACCACCATGCAGAAGCTGCCGGGTGCGTTGCGCTACAAGTACGAGCAGTTCCTGGAAGAGGGCACGCTGATCGTCATGGACGGCATCGTCCTGGACATGATCGAGGTCTACAAGGACCTGCACCAGCACATCATCGGCGAAGGCTACGACGTTCGCGCGTTCGGGTACGACCCGTACAACGCCAAGGAGTTCGTCGAGCGCTGGATCCAAGACTTCAGCGAGTGGGGAGTCATCAAGGTCATCCAGGGAGCTCGGACCGAATCCGTGCCTCTTGGCGAGCTGAAGAACCTCTCGGAAGAGCGAATGCTCATATTCGACGAGCTGCTGATGTCATTCACCATGGGTTACGCGATGACGTTCGAAGACACAAACGGAAACCGCAAGCTCATGAAGAAGCGAAACGAAGAGAAGATCGACAACGTGTCTGCCCTCATGGACGCCTATGTCGCCTACAAGGCCAACAAGGAGGATTTCTGACATGGGAGTAGCCTCTCGTCTCAAGCACGCTTGGAACACGTTTCTCGATCAGCCGCAGCTGCCGGCCAACAACTCAATCAACGCCATTCCCAACAGCGTCCTCGGCGGCAGCCACTCGCACCGGCCCGACCAGGTCCGGATGCGGATCGGGGGTGAGCGGTCGATCCTGTCGGCCATGATCCTCCGCCTGGCAATCGACGCAGCCTCGGTCGATATTCGTCACGTCAAGCTCGACGCTGACGACCGCTACGTGGAGGACTTCAAGTCGGGGCTGCACCAGTGCCTCAACCTCGAGGCCAACATCGACCAGACCGGGCGCGCATTTTTGCTCGACGTCTTCATGACGATGTTCGAGGTCGGCCACGTGGCCATGGTGCCGATCGACATGTCGACACGGCCAGCCAACGGAGGCCTCTTCGACGTCCAGACCATGCGAGTGGGAACGGTCGTCAACTGGTACCCCCGCCACGTCCGCGTCAACGTCTACAACGACCGCACCGGCCGGCACGAGGAGGTCACTCTCGACAAGGAGCACGTGGCCATTGTCGAGAACCCCCTCTACTCGGTGATGAACGAGCCGAACTCCACGTTGCAGCGTCTGATCCGGAAGCTGAACCTCCTCGACCTGGTCGACGAGCAGTCCAGCTCCGGCAAGCTCGACATGGTCATCCAGCTGCCCTACCCGGTGCGGACCGAGGACCGGCAGCGAGATGCAGCTCGGCGTCGAGAAGACATCCAGATGCAGCTCAAGAACAGCCAGTACGGCATCGCCTACATCGACGCCCAGGAGAAGATCACCCAGCTCAACCGCCCGGCGGAGAACAACCTCCTCAAGCAGGTCGAGTACTTGCGCGAGCTGGTCTACACCGAGCTGGGTCTGACTCCCGGCGTCATGAACGGCACCGCCCCCGAGGCGGAGATGCTGAACTACAACGCCCGGACGACGGAGCCCTCCATCTCGGCGGTGGCCGATGAGCTGAAGCGGAAGTTCCTGACCAAGACCGCCCGCACCCAGGGGCACTCGATCATGTTCTTCCGTGACCCGTTCAAGCTGGTTCCGATGTCTGTTCTGGCCGAGCTGGCCGACAAGTTCACCCGCAACGAGATCGTGTCGTCGAACGAGTTCCGCGGCTTCATCGGAATGCGTCCCTCCAAGGACCCGAAGGCCGACAAGCTGATCAACTCCAACATGCCGCAGCCGGCAGAGCCTGTCGCTCTGCCGTCGAGTGTTATCGACGGAGAAGTGGTCAGCGACACCGACGACGATCCCTACGCCGGACTGAACGACACACTGGATGGGATCTTCGCCGACCTCGGAGTCGAGGGATGACCTACGACCCGGCAAAGGCTCGTGCGTACTACCTCCGCACGCGACAGCTGAAAGGCCGTCGCCCAACAACTGCCGCCGTAGCCCTCCCGGGCCGCGGTGGACGCAGACCAGTCCGCCCCGCGTCTGGTTCCGCCAAGGTCAGCCCGTCATCTCGACAGGCTGAGCTCCGTGCTCAGAAAGAAGCACTCGAGAAGCGTTTGGACCGTCTCCAAGAGGTCCTGCGCGAGGCTGTAGCGCAAGCCAAGAGCCGTAGCGGTGTCAAGCCCCCTCCCAAGGAGGCCGCTGCCAAGACCGCCGAGAAGTCTCCGGCCAAGAAGAGCGCTTCGAGCAAGGAGTCCGGAAAGAAAGACGCGCCGCTCACCACCAGTGAGAAGCGTGAGAAGGCCCGGAAGGCCAAAGAGGACTACCAGAAGTCTGGTGGTGGGTCCTCTCTTTCACAAGATGTGACAGTACTTCAGCGACAGGTGAAGGACATCCGCAAGAAGATCGAAGCGGCGCTCGATGATGCACAGTCGGGCAGCAGCAAGCCGCGTTCGGGAGCTGAACCTGTCGTCACGTCAGTACGTGTCGACCGAAAGACCACCACCGACGGACCGAGAGGCCGTTGACACTCAACCGAAAGGAGACAGCCAAAATGAAGCCCGACTTCTCTGGCTACGCCACAAAGGCTGACATCAAGTGCACCGACGGCCGCGTGATCACCGCCGGCGCGTTCGCGCACCAGGACAAGATCGAGGTCCCGCTCGTCTGGCAGCACGGCCACGACTCGCCGGCCAACATCCTGGGCCACGCGGTCCTCGAGCACCGAGCTGCCGACCACCCCGAGGGCGGCGGCATCTACTGCGAGGGGTTCTTCAACGACACCGAGATGGGCGTGACCAGCAAGGCGCTGGTCCACCACAAGGACGTCAAGGCCCTCTCGATCTTCGCCACCGGCCTGGTGGAGAAGGTGCGCAACGGCTTCCGCGAGGTCATGCACGGTGACATCAACGAGGTGAGCCTCGTGATCAAGGGTGCCAACCGTGGTGCCTTCATCGACAACGTGCAGCTCGCCCACTCCAACGGCGACAAGGAGATCCTCGCTGAGGAGGCGGTCATCTCGGCCGGCCTCGCGCCCACCCCGCTGGGGGAGGTCGTGTCCCACGCCGATGCCGCCGTCGAGACGCCGCCGGTGGTCACCAAGACCGCCACCGACATCTTCGACGAGATGACCGAGGAGCAGCAGAACGCCACGCTGGACCTGGTCGGAGCAGCGATCGTCCAGACCGAGGAGGCTGCCGCTGGCGCTGCCTCGACGGCTGACACCACCGGTGGAGACACCGCGGCCCACTCGGCCACCCAGACGGCTGAGACGGCCGTCGACACCACCACCCAGACGAGCGAGCCCGCCGTCGACACCACCGGCAACACCCTCACCCACACGGAAGGCGACAACATGTCCCGCAACCTCTTCGACACCGACGCCGGCGGCTCCATGACCGGCATCGACACCTCCAAGCGTCTCAAGCACTCCGAGCTCGTCGCCATCGTCGACTCGGCGCGCAAGTCCGGCTCCTTCAAGGAGGCCGTGCTCGAGCACGCCGGCACCTACGGCATCAACGACATCGAGCTGCTGTTCCCCGACGCGAAGGCGCTGACCCAGACGCCGGAGTGGATCAGCCGGCGCATGGAGTGGGTGTCCACCGTCCTCGGCGGCACCAAGCACTCGCCGTTCGCCAAGGTGAAGACGCTCTTCGCCGACATCACCGCCCCCGAGGCCCGCGCCAAGGGGTACATCAAGGGCAACCGCAAGGAGGAGGAGGTCTTCGGCCTGCTCCAGCGGACGACCGGTCCCGCGACCATCTACAAGAAGCAGAAGCTGGACCGCGACGACCTGCTCGACATCACCGACATGAACGTGGTCGCCTGGCTCAAGGGCGAGATGCGTCTCATGATCGAGGAGGAGGTCGCCCGCGCGATCCTCGTCGGTGACAACCGCTCGGCGCTCAGCCCCGACAAGGTCAAGGACCCCAAGGGCTCCATCGACGGCACCGGCATCCGGTCGATCCTGCACGACGACGACCTCTACGCCATCAAGCACGAGATGGCCGCGAACGTCGCCCCGAAGGACACCGTCAAGGCCATCACCCGGGCGATGATCCCCTACAAGGGCACCGGCACCCCGACGATGTTCATCTCGCGGGCCAACCTGGTCGAGCTCATGCTGGAGGACGACAAGTTCGGCCGGCCGCTCTACGCCGACCGCGCCGCCCTGGCGGACAAGTTCGGCGTCTCCGCGATCGTCACCGTCGACCTGTTCGACGAGTACGACGGGCTGTACTGCATCATCGTGTCGCTGGTCGACTACACGGTCGGCACGAACGCGGGTGGCGAGCTCACCCCGTTCGAGGACTTCGACATCGACTTCAACCAGTACAAGTACCTCCAGGAGACCCGCCTGTCGGGCGGTCTCACCCGGCCGTTCTCGGCCCTGGTGGTCAAGCGGGCCCAGGGCACCTCGGTGACCCCGACCCAGCCCTCGTTCGACGGCACCACCAAGAAGATCACGGTGCCCGAGAAGGCCGGCGTGGTCTACCTCGTGAACGGTGACGAGACCGAGGCCGGCCAGACCGACCCGATCACCGAGACCACCGAGGTCGAGGCCGTGGCGGACGACGGGTACTACTTCCCGACCGGCACGACCAAGACCTGGACGTACAACCCCTCCTGACGGAGAGGTAGTCCCTGATGGCGAAGTCTAAGTGTGTCGTCGGGTTTGTTCACACGGTTCGGAAGAAGGGCGTGTCTGTAGAGGAGGTCACCGAGAAAGGTCCGTATACCGCGGATCTGCCTCGGGCTTCTCGCACTCTTACGCAGAGTGAGAACACCAACCCGGACGTCACCATGAGCAACACCGCCGAGATCATTGCTGACGCGTACGCGCGTGACAACATCTTCGCCATCCGATACATCAAGTGGGCGGGGGTTTGCTGGACTGTGACTGAAGTTACGGTGCAGCGCCCCCGCCTGCTTCTTCGGCTGGGAGGTGTTTACAACGGGCGACGCGCCACAGACTCGTAGAGAAGACTTCAACGATCTTCTCGAGGAGCTACTGGGATCAGACCAGGTGCACTACCAGCCACCGTCGGATATTCAGATGCAGTATCCGGCGATTGTCTATCGGCACAGCCGATCAGACACCGAGTTCGCTGACAACCTGCCCTATCGACGCGTCGATGGGTATCAGGTCACCGTGATTGGCTATGAGCCGGATCACCCGGTATCAGCCAAGATCGCAAAGTTGCCGACATGCACCTTCGAGCGGTCATTCTCGGCAGACCACCTGCACCACGACGTGTACAACCTCTTCTACTAGAAAGGTAGAACCATGGCAGAGCTCACCTGGAACACCGCCGGTACGCGCGAGTTCGAGACGGGTGCCGACCACGGCGTCCTCTACGAGCCCGACGAGACCGGTGCCTACGCCACGGGCGTGGCCTGGAACGGTCTCACGACCGTCACCGAGTCGCCCTCCGGCGCGGAGGCGAACCCGCAGTACGCCGACAACATGAAGTACCTCAACCTGAAGTCGGCGGAGGAGTTCGGCGCGACCATCGAGGCGTTCGCCTACCCCGACGAGTTCGGGAAGTACAACGGCGAGGCCGAGCCCGAGCCCGGCGTCTCGCTGGGTCAGCAGGGTCGCGGCACCTTCGGTCTGTCCTACCGGACGCTGAAGGGCAACGACCTCGTCGGCACCGAGTTCGGCTACAAGCTGCACCTGATCTACGGGTGCGACGCCGCCCCCTCGGAGAAGGCGTACGCCACGGTCAACGACTCGCCGGAGGCCACCACCTTCAGCTGGGAGCTGACCACCACGCCGGTCGAGGTCGGCACCGTCAAGGGCAAGCTGTACAAGCCCACGGCGTCGATCACCATCGACTCCACCAAGGTGGCGCAGGCCAAGCTGAAGCTGCTCGAGGGGATCCTGTACGGGACCGCCTCGGCCTCGGCCAAGCTGCCCACCCCCAAGGAGGTCATCGCGGTCTTCGCGGCCGCCTGACCCGCACAACGATGAGGAGGCCAGAGAGTGCTCGTACTAACGCTTGATGGAGACGAGGGATGGGACGACGAACTCGAGCAGTTCGTCTACACCGACCCCGTGGTACTTGAGCTAGAGCACTCTCTGGTCTCTTTGTCAAAATGGGAAAGGATTCACGAAACTCCTTTCCTCGGCATGACCGAGATCAGTGAAGACCAGTTCATCGACTACATCCTGTCCATGAATCTTGGCTCGGACGTTCCTCGGGAGCTCCTCAACGAGAGGATCAACGAGAAGCACGTCCTTGAGATCAACGCATACATCAACAAGCCCATGACCGGGACCACGTTCCCGAACCAGCCGAGAGCATCCAAGGCCGGGGAGAAGATCTCAGCCGAGCTGATCTACTTCTGGATGAACTCGTTCTCCATCCCCAAGGAGCACGAGACCTGGCACCTGAACAACCTCTTCACGCTGATCCGAATCCACCAGGTGAAGTCGGAGAAGCCGAAGAAGATGGGCCGTTCCGAGCAGGCGGCCAGAAACCGTGAGCTCAACGCCGCACGCAAGGCCCGTCTGGGCATCGAGGGATAGGAGGACCGTATGTCGCGCATCGAATGGAGCAAGGCAGGGGAGCGGTTCTTCGAGACCGGCATCGGCAACGGCGTCCTGTACACCAAGGGTGCCGCAGGCGTCCCGTGGAACGGTCTGGTCTCTGTGGAGGAGGCACCGACCGGCGGAGACGTCGAAGGTTTCTACTTTAACGGCGTGAAGTACCTCGACATCGTCGCTTCAGAGGACTTCTCCGCCACGCTGACGGCGTACGCAGCTCCTCCTTCATTCGCCGCCTGTGAGGGCGAGAGAATGCTCGCCAGGGGCCTCTACGTGACTCAGCAGCCGCGCACGACCTTCGGTCTGTGCTACCGGACGCTGCTCGGGAACGACCTGGAGGGAACCGACTACGGGTACAAGCTTCACCTGGTTTGGAACTGCACCGCTCAGCCTTCGAACCGGTCCTACAAGACGCTCAGCCGTGACGCCTCGCCGGACACGCGGTCGTGGACGCTGCAGTCGGTCCCTCCGTACGCCTCGGACTACAAGCCCACTGCGCATATCACGATCGACTCCACGCAGGCTGACCCGGAGCGTCTTGCTGCGGTCGAGAGCCTGCTTTACGGATCTGACGGCCTGAACCCGCGGCTGCCGGACCAGGTCACAGTGATCCAGGCGTTCTCGTGAGCCGGCTGTCGTGGGGTGTCGATATTCTGTCCCACGACAGCGGTATCGACCGAGGAGTGGTGTTCACCGAAGACAAGACTCGGGTTTGGAACGGGTTGGTCTCGGTTGAGGAGCAAGCCAGCGGTCCGGTTGAGATGATCCGCTACTTCGACGGGGTCTGCGTTGGCGTCACCTACGAGAGCGCGGACTACATCTCGGCTATATCTGCGCTTACGTACCCCGATGGTCTCGACGAGCCGTCTCGCGTTCGTGGTCTGTCATACCGAAGCGACCACGGCGGCGGTTACCGACTGCACTTGGTCTACAACGCCTTGCTGACCCCTGGACCCGTCACATATTCCAGCCTCGCCAAGGACATCGACCCCACCGCGTTCACTTGGACGGCGCGTGGGGTGCCGGACCGCCTACCCCGAGCGCGTCCTTCTTCTCACCTGATCCTCGAATCCACTCAGGGCCTCAAAAGCCTTGCCACGGTCGAGGACCTTCTCTACGGAACGGCCACATCCAAGCCATATTTGCCGAGTCCCGAAGAAGTAGCTGCGATCTACGGTGTTGAGTCTCTCTTCATCGTTACCTACCACGGCGATGGAACCTACACAGTCGAAGGCCCTGACGACATGGTTGTCAGCGATGGCGACGGCGGGTTTCAGCTTGTCTCGCCAACTGTGCTGTCTGTAGAGGACGGCACGTTCGCTGTTTCCACTTACTAAGGACGTGCTATGGCTGAAGTAACCAGCTTCACCAAGGAGCGGATCTTGGAGTTGTTCGGTGTCGGGGCCGACATCGAGGCAACACAGGCTGAGGTCCTCGCTGCCCTGGCTGAGCTCAAGGCTGAGCTTGAGAAGAACAACGCATATTTGACCGATCTCAACCAGCAGACCCTCCCGAAGCTCCAGCAGGACCTGTCGGAGAGCAACAACCGAGTCAGCGACCTCAACGACAACGTGCTGCCGAACTTGGCCGACACGCTTGCCGACAACGAGGCGCTACTCGAGGACATGAACACCGTCACACTTCCGCTCATGCAGTCGGATCTGTACGCAGGACTCGAGAACGCACGCGCGCTCACAATGCAGTTCTTCTCGGATGAGCCGCCCGAGAGCACGGAAGATCGCGATCTCCAGGTCGGGGACGTCTGGTACGACACCAACGACGGCAACCGCACCTACAAGTGGACTGGCACCGAGTGGTCCACGTACAGCATCAACGTCAGCGACCTCGTGGTCTCTGTCAAGCAGTTCAAATCCGGCAAGCACCTGATCTACTAGGAGGAACCACATGACTGTCGTCACCAATGGCGCGGGTATCCAGAGCGCTGGCGTGCTCCCCGAGCCGGAGCCCACCGCTCCCGTACTCACCGTCGTCCCCGACCTGATCGAGGAGACCGTCGAGATGAAGCTGGTCCCGGAGGTCGTGGAGCTCCCGAAGCGGACGCCGAACCTCGACCCGTCGGACCTGGCGGCCATCCTTTCCAACGAGGACGCCATCAACGCCATCCGTGCGCTGTTCCAGAAGGACTTCGACGCCGCAGTCGCGGACTCGGAGCGCCGGCTGGCGCAGGCCCGTGAGCTCGAGGACTCTGCCATCCGCGGAACGCCTCGCATGGTCCACGCCGAGGACCTCAACCTGCCCTTCCCCGTCACCGACGGGTACCTGCTCACTGCGAACTCGCCCAGCACCGGCTACATCGCCTGGTCGAGCTTGCACGTGGTCCTGGAGGGCATCGACTACCTGATCGCCGACGGCAACACCAACCTGAAGTACGCGTGGTTCGTCAAGCCGGCCTCGGGCACCTCGGTGACCCTGCAGACGTCGAACACGATGCCCACCCTGGGTGCCAAGGACGCGCTGATCTTCGTCAACAACTCCGGTGTGCCGGTCTCGGTCCTGGAGTCCTCGATCGCCTACGCGGTCGGTCCCGGAGCGGTCAACTCCGACGCGCTGGCAGCCGACGTCAAGCTCACCCTGACCAACCTGCAGAACGCGGACATCGCAATCCAGGGCAAGCTTGACGGAGTCATCACGTCCTACTACCAGAACGACGCTCCGTGGCCCGCAGGCTCGCCTTCGCCGTCCGGTGGAGACACCAACATGGGCGACATCTGGTACGACGCCAACGACGGCGGTGCGTTCCGATGGACCGGTGCGTCGGGCTCCCCGGCCAACACCTGGCAGCGGATCGCCGACACCTCGACCGCGGAGATCGCGGCCAAGGTCAACACCAAGATCAGCACCTACATCAGCTCCACCGCGCCCGTAGCTCCCACCGGCGGCTTCACGGTCGGTGACTTCTGGGTCGACACCGCCAACGGCAACGTGTCCAAGCGCTGGGACGGTTCTGGTTGGGTCACCATCCAGCTCGGTGACGCGGCGATCTCGGGTGTGTCGGGGGCCAAGATCGGCTCCGGCATCAACGCCTCCAACGTCACCACCGGAACCCTGACCGGAACGCTGGTCGGAACCGGCATCAACGGGTCCAACGTGACGTCGGGAACCGTCGTGGCCGCTCGAGTCGGTGCTGGTGTGGCCGGCGCAGCCCTCGGCTCGGCCACCGGCCAGGTCGGATCCTCCCAGATCGCGTCCAACGCGGTCACGCCGGCGAAGATCAACGCCGCGTTCCACCTCCTCTACTGAAGGGTTCAAAATGGAAGCCGATCGCAATCAGAACTCCACCGACCAGACCAACATCGGGGAGGGCATCACCGAGTCCTCGTGGGTTTCTCCCGAGGTCTTGGCCGCACGAGAAGGTGAGCAGGTCGAGTTCGGTTCCACGCTCGTGGACCAGCCCGGCAACGACGACTAGAGAGGACTAGCCCATGGCCGTGCCGGCGATCAGCAACAACTCCCCCTCAAATGGCAGCATCGCCTGGGCAGCTTTCTCCATTCAGTACAGCGGCACCAGCTTCCAGATCGCAGCGGGCTCTACGGCTCAGCGGTGGGTCTGGTGGCGGTACAACGGCGGCGCAGCCACCATCGAGGCTGGCGCGGACGTTCCTTCCGACCTTGGCGACGATGACCTAGTCCTCTTCGCGAACAAGAACGGGGTGGGCGTCCGTGTCCAGTCGTCGAGCTTCGTCGACGGTGAGCTGCTGGTAGACGGGTCAATCTTTGCCGACGCCCTGTCGACCAACCTGGTCCAGACCAAGCACATCACCACGGTGGGCTTGGACGCTGCAGTCATCAAGTTCGGCATCATGTCGGGCGACCGCATCGAGGTTAACACGCTTGTTGGTGACCGCCTGGCCGCCAACACGGTCTCGGCGAGCAAGCTGGACGTCACCACCATTGCCGACAACGTCGCGCTGAACGGTCGGTTTGACGAGCTTCGCCCAGACGACAACACCATGCCGCTGTACTTCGCTCGCGGCGGGTGGAACTCGGACGCAAGCAACACCGCTGCGGCTGTGTCGGTTGACACCACCGCGGCAAACGTCGAGACCGGCACTCGGTCGGTCAAGCTGACTTCTCAGTCGGCTGCACCTGGACGAGACCCGTCGTTCCGGACCGACACCGCAGTTCCGGTCACGCCCGGCGAGGTGTGGAACATCGCAGGCCGAGTCAAGGCCTCCGAGGCCATCAACGGCGTCTATATCCGTCTGATGAACCAGAACGGCACCGAGGTCAACCAGTCCATCGAGAACCGCGCGGTTGGTACGGCGTGGACGACCCTCGGTGGGCAGTTCACCATCCCCGCCGGGATGACTTCGATGCGTGTCTTCGTGCTCAAGCACCAGTCCACGGTCGGGTCCAGCCTGTGGGTCAACGAGCTGTCGGTCCGCAAGGTCGGCGTCTCGGTTCGTATCGCGGACGGGACGGTCAACGCCAACAAGATCGTGGCGAACTCGGTCAACACCGGGCACGTCACGACCACGGGCCTTGATGCTGGTGTGATCAAGTTCGGGACGATGTCTGGCGACCGCATCACGGCCAACACGATCAACACTGGCCACGTTGTGACGGGCGGCCTGAGCGCTGGCGTCATCACGTTCGGTCAGATGAGCGGCGACCGGATCGTTGCCAACACGATCAACTCGAACCACGTGGTCACCACCGGTCTCGACGCGTCGATCATCAAGTTCGGCACCATGCACGGTGACCGAATTCAGGCCAACACGATCACCGCAGCCAAGCTGTCTGGTGATGCCATCGACGGTAAGACCATCACCGGTGCGACCATCCAGACGGCGCTGTCAGGTCAGCGTGTCACGTTCGACCTCGACGGTCTCGAGGCGTTCAACTCCTCGGGCAGCATCGTGACCATGATTGCGGCGGCAACGGGCGCTCTGACGTCGGCCAACGCGCACTTCAGCTCAAGCACCAACGCCACGACGGGTTCGGGCAACACTCCGGCTCTGCGAGTTGGCTCCCTCAATGGGCGGCACCTTCGCATCGACGGCAACGAGCTGCTGGGTATGAACAACGACAGCACACAGGGCGAGCTCTACCTGAACACGGGTGGAACCACTCGAGTGGGCAACATGAACCTGTCTGGCATGTTCTTCTCTCCGGCTACGTTCAACAACGCCATCGTGGGTACCGCAAGCGCGCTGACGCTTCGCACCATCGACGGCGCGGGAACCACCACCGGGCAGATCCAGGTAGCTGGCGTCCCTTACGGCCAGGCCAAGCTTATTTCAAACCAGGTTGGTCTGATGTTCTTGGGTCAGCGCCTCGGTGTGGTTAAGCCGGCTATGGGTGAGTCCGACTTCAACTCCGGAAACGTGCTGTCGTTCGTGTGCAACCAGATGACCACGTTCAACGGAGTGTTCGACAACTCCTACGTTCGTGGTGGTAGCAACAACGTCGCGGTCTACATCACTCCGGGCGGTAAGTTTGGAGCCACGACTTCGTCTCGTCGCTACAAGCAGGATATTTCGGCGCTGTCTCTCGACGACGTCAAGCCCGTCTTGAACATCGAGTCGGTTCGTTACCGCCGCAAGGAGACCGTCGAGTACCTGGGCGAGGACGTTGCGTCCTTCGAGCCCGGCTTCATCGCCGAGCAGGCCCACAAGGCCAAGGCCGATCTCTGGGTGAACTACGACGCTATCGGTCGGCCCGAAAGCTTCAAGTACGCCGAGATGTCGGTTGCACACAACATGATGATCAAGGACCTCTACGAGCAGAACGCCAAGCTCGTGGAGCGTCTTGCAGCACTCGAGTCCGCACAGGCGGCTTGAGCCATATTCACCGAAAGGAACCACAATGTCGCAGAACGCCCCTGAGTTCACCCAGGACGAGATCGCCTCGGCTCAGTCCGCTGAGAACGAGATCTTCCTGCAGAGCCAGATCAACACGCTCACCAACCGGGTCGTCACCTTGCGCGCCCAGCTCAACCGGGCCAACGCTCAGATTGCTGAGCTCACGCCCAAGGCCGACGTCGAGCCCGGAGAGGGCATCGACCCCAACTAGCACCACCAGGAGGAGCCATGTCGATTTCTTTCGAATCAAGCGGCTCTTTCGACAGTACAGAGGCGCTGCTCAGGTCCATCGTGAACGGCGACATATTCAGGACCCTGTCTCGCTTCGGTGAGGCGGGGGTTGCTGCTCTGGCTGCGGCTACTCCGAAGGACAGTGGTGAGACAGCCTCGAGCTGGTACTACGAGATCAAGGAAGACGGGAAGTCCTGGAGCATCATCTGGGGCAACTCGCACATGGTCGACGGCCAGATCATCGCTGTCCTTCTGGAGCACGGGCACGGAACGCGGAACGGCGGCTACGTACAGGGCCGCGAGTACATGAACGGTGCGATGCAACCGATATTTGACCAGATGGCTGAGGAAGCGTGGAAGGCGGTGCGATCTAGATGAGTGCAGATAGCAGAATCCTCACGATGAAGTTCGACAACGCCGACTTCAAGGCGAAGGCGACTGAGTCCCTCAGCATCCTGGACAAGCTCAAGGCCTCGATGAACTTCGGGACCCTGGGGACCGCTGCGAGCAAGTCTCTCGGTGGCATTGGCACTCTTTTGGGCAAGATCGGCCTGAACAACCCCTTCAAGAACTCGCAGGCAGGACTCAGCGAGCTTCAGCGGGGTGCCAACAGCTTCCAGCTGCAGGGCATGACAGGGGCGGTGACAGGAGTCTCAAGCTCCTTCATCGCCATGTCGACGGTGGCCATCACGGCACTGTCGAACATCGTGAACCGGGCGGTCGACGCGGGTCTGTCGATCGGCAAGTCGCTCACCATCGACCCGGTCAAGACCGGTCTGGACGAGTACGAGACCAACCTCAACTCGGTGCAGACCATCCTGGCCAACACCAAGGTGTCGGGAGCCGATCTCGACGACGTCAACGCGGCGCTGGACGAGCTGAACCATTACGCCGACAAGACGATCTACAACTTCTCCGAGATGGCTCGGAACATCGGTACGTTCACCGCGGCTGGTGTGGACCTGGACACTGCGACGTCCTCGATCAAGGGTATCGCCAACCTGGCGGCACTCTCGGGGTCGAACTCGCAGCAGGCCTCCACCGCGATGTACCAGCTTTCGCAGGAGATCGCGGCCGGCCGGGTCAGCCTGATGGGCTGGAACTCGGTCGTCAACGCAGGCATGGGTGGTTCCACCTTCCAGCGAGCGCTCGTCACCACCGCTCAGAACATGGGGACGCTCAACGGCAAGACCGTGGAGTTCCAGGGCAAGATGAAGAACGCGACCATCGACGGCAAGTCGTTCCGCGACTCCATCATGGCCAAGCCGGGCGAGCAGTCCTGGCTCACGTCCAAGGTGCTGACCGACACCCTCGAGCAGTTCACCGGCGACATGACCGCGGCCGAGCTGCGGTCGCAGGGCTTCACGGATTCCCAGATCAAGGAAATCCGGACGATGGCCCAGACGGCGCAAAACGCCGCTACCAAGGTCAAGACGCTGTCTGGCGTCATGGACACCGCACGTGAGGTTGTCGGATCGGGCTGGGCCAAGACCTGGCAGATCGTATTCGGTGACTTCAAGGAAGCCAAGCAGCTCTTCACCGGTGTCTCGAACGGTCTGAACAACATCCTCAACGGGATGGCGCAGCGACGGAACGACCTTCTGGGTGACTGGAAGGAGCTCGGCGGGCGAGACATGCTTATCGAGGGGCTGTCCAACGGGTTCAAGGCCCTGATGGCGATCCTCAAGCCCGTCGGTCAGGCGTTCCGCGATATCTTCCCGCCCAAGACCGGCGAAGACCTGATCAACCTCACGCAGAAGTTCGTCGAGCTCACTAAGCGGATGATGCCGTCCAAGGAGACGGCTGCCGACATCCGCACCACGTTCCAGGGCGTCTTCTCCATATTCTCGATCATCGGGAAGATCATCTCGGGCGTTGCGTCGGGCTTCAAGGCCTTGTTTGACACCGTGGGCGGGGGCGACGGAAACTTCCTGAACTTCACCGCCAGCGTCGGGGCCATGATCACCGCCTTCAACCAGTTCCTGGAGAAGTCGGGCATCATCAAGACGTTCTTCGTCACCATCGGCAACATCGTGGCGGTGCCGTTGGCCATCATCAAGGGCTTCGCTTCTGCGATTGGTTCTATATTCGAGGGCTTCGACGCTGCCGGCGCGGGCATCCTCGAGGGTTCTGTCGACCGAGTGGGCCAGAAGCTGTCTGGCCTGCAGGCCATCGGTGTGAAGATCCAGAACTTCTTCGCTGGCGTCGGTCAGTTCTTCGGTTCGCTGGGCGAAAAGATCGGTCAGGCCCTGAGCGGCATCGGCGACGCAATCGCCAACTCGCTCTCCCCCGACACCTTCGACAAGTCGCTCGATGTCATCAACACCACCCTGCTGGGTGCCATCGTGCTGATGATCAAGAACTTCTTCAACGGTGACCTGACCATCGACCTTGGTGGCGGGCTGTTCGACGGGATCAAGGAGACGCTGGGCTCTGCTACCGGTGCCCTGAACAACCTGCAGCAGACGCTCAAGGCCGATATTCTCATGAAGATCGCGCTTGCTATCGGTGTCCTCGCTCTGGCTCTGTTCGTGCTCGCGTCTATCGACCCCAAGGGCCTTGCGCGTGCGCTGGGTGCCATGGGCATCGGTTTCGGTGCACTGGTCGTGACGCTGTCCAAGCTGATGGCTGTCCTGGGTCCCGTCGGTGTCACCAAGATCTACGTGATCTCTGGTGCGTTGACCAAGCTGGCCCTCTCGCTTCTGCTGCTGTCTCTGGCGCTCAAGGTGCTGTCCAGCCTGAGCTTCGGCGAGATGCTTCGCGGTTTGGCTGGTCTGGCTGGGATGCTGTTCATTCTCACCAAGGCCATGGTCCCGCTCGCAGCAAGCTCGAAGGGGATGGGTCGGGCTTCTGCCTCGCTTATTCTCGTCGGTATCGCGCTGAACATCTTGGCAATCGCCCTGAAGATCTTCGCGTCCATGAGCTGGGAAGAGATGGCTCGTGGTCTGACTGGTGTTGCTGGGACGCTTGGCGTCTTGGCGATTGCCATGAAGTCCATGCCCAAGGGGATGATCAAGCAGGCCATCTCGATCGGGATCCTGGCTGGCGCTCTCGTGGTGCTGGGCTTCGCGCTGAAGATATTCTCGACGATGAGCTTCGACGAGATGGGCCGGGGCCTGATCGCCCTGGGGAGCGCTCTTGGTGTGATCAGCGCAGTCATGCGCACGATGCCCAAGTCCATGCTGATCACTGCACCGGCTCTCGTGGCTGTAGCCATCGCGCTGAACATCCTCGCCGGTGCTCTGAAGATCATGGGGTCGATGAGCTGGGAGGCCATTGCCAAGGGGCTCGTCGTCCTGGCGGGTGCTCTTGCAATCCTGTCGATCGGCCTGAACTCGATGAAGTACGCCATATTTGGTGCGGCCGCCATGGTGGTCGTCGCTGCGGCGCTGTCGGTTCTGGTCCCGATCCTGATCACGCTGGGTCTGCTGTCGTGGGAGACGATCATCAAGGGCCTCACCGCTCTTGCTGGTGTATTCGCAGTGGTCGGCCTCGCCGGACTGGTGCTGTCGCCCATCCTCCCGGTCCTGGCAGCCTTGGCTGGCGTCTTGCTGGTCTTCAGCGTGGCGCTCTTGGCCGTTGGCGCAGCTGCGTTCCTGTTCGGCACCGGGTTCGCCCTGGTCGTCGCATCGGGTACGGCAGGTGTTCAGGTCATGGCTCAGATGATCGGGTCGATCATCAAGCAGATCCCCGCAGCGCTCGCAGCCTTCGGGCAGGGCGTCGTGAAGTTTGCTCAGGCAATCGGCCAGGGTGCCCCCAAGATCGCGGCAGCGTTTGGCCGAGTGTTGAGCAACATCCTCAACGCGGTCATCCGCAACACGCCCAAGCTGGCGCAGGCGTTCCTGGTGATGCTGACGGCGGCCCTTCGGGTCATCGTCACTGCAGCGCCCAAGATCGCAGACGCTGGTCTTCGGCTGATCATCGCGTTCCTGGCTGCCATATCCAAGCGGATCCCTCGGATCATTGACTTGGCAGCGGACATCATCGTCAAGTTCATCAACGGCGTCGCTCGCAACCTGAGCAAGATCATCAACGCCGGCGTGAACCTGATCTTGAAGTTCGTCCAGGGTGTCACTCGAGCCATCAACGAGCACAGCGAAGAGCTGGGGCGCGCTGGTGCTGAGCTTGGTCTTGCGCTGGTCCGCGGTATGGCGTCTGCCATTTCCGGGGGTGCTGGTGCGATCAAGGACGCTGCGGTTGGTGCTGCGAAGTCGGCGTTCAACGCCGCCAAGGACTTCCTTGGTATCGGTGGGCCTTCCAAGCTGTTCCGAGACGAGGTCGGTGGCGGCATTCCCAAGGGCATGTCCCTGGGTATCCGTGACGAGACACCTCGCGTCGGGAAGGAGATCACCGACATGGGCAACACGGCGATGCGCACGCTCAAGATGACCATGCGTGGTCTTGACGACGCCTTCGCGCTGGACCCGAACCTGAACCCGACGGTGACGCCGGTTCTGGATCTGACCCAGCTGTCTCGAGAGGCGACCAAGATGAGTTCCATCCTGGCGACCTCTCCTGTCATCCCGTCTGTGTCCACTGCGGCCGCGACGGATATTTCGGCGGCCTCCACGGCTGCGCAGGGTGGACCCGATGACGGTCCCGAGAACGGTGGCGGGGGTGGAGACACCTACACCGTTTACGAGCAGCACCTGCATTCACCCAAGGCCCTTGACCCCGTCGACGTCTGGCGAGGAACCAAGAGCCTGTTCGCCATGAAGAAGGAGGAGCTGACGAAGTGAAGTTCGACAAGATCCGTCTCGTAGGGACAACCAACGTCGACCTCCCGATCCTGGAAGAGGCGGGGTCGAGCATATTTGTGTTCAAGGGCGCAGATGGGCTCGGCCCCCCTCCGATCACGGTGAACATCGCACGGACCGTGCTTGACGCTGGCGTGTTTCAGAGCAAGAAGGCTGCTCTGCGCCAGCCCATCATCCGCATCGGGTTGAACCCCGCGTGGAACTACGGTCAGTCCCCCGAGGAGTTGCGGACCGTCTTGTACGGCCTGCTGACTCCTCGGGGTGGCGGCCTGGTCAAGATGCAGCTGATGTATCAAGACCAGGTCGTCGCAGTGGCCCAGGGCCACATCTCGTCCATGGAGCCGTCCATATTCACCAAGGACCCTGAGGTCCAGGTGACACTCGAGTGCGACCACCCGTACTTGCTGGCTCCTGAAGACCTGCGTCAGCAGGCACACAAGACGGTCGTCGGAGGGTGGACTGTCATCGACGTGGAGAACCCGGGAACCGCTCCGTCAGGGTTCCTGATCAACCTCGTCTTGCGGGCCAACGTGGGCAACCAGCTGGTGTTCAGCGACCACCCGTCAGGTCGACGTGTCGATATTGTCGGGCTGAACTGGGTCGCCAACGACCGGTTCACCATGGACACCCGAGAGGGCACCCGTGGTGTCTACCGAAACGGTGCGCTGATCCTGAACAACATGTCGCTGGCGTCGGAGTGGTTGACCACTTACGGCGGGCTGACGCAGTTCAGCATCAACACGCCGGCGTTCGACTGGGTCGACTACGGAGTGCTGCACAAGCCGGCTTACTGGGGGGTTTGAGATGGATCTCGTTCGTCTTGGACCTGCCTACTCGACAAGCTACGTCCCCGATGTCCTCATCGAGGGATATTCGTCGCTGATCTGGACAGAGCGCAAGCGCAACCCGGGCGAGTTCGAGCTGAAGTCCACTGACGTGGACCGGCTTCGGGCGCTTATTCCGGAGGACTGTCTCATCTCGCACCTCGAGACCGAAGAGGTCATGGTGGTCGAGACGCACGAGATCGGCACCAACGAAGCCGGCGACGACGAGATCACGATCACCGGTCGCTCGTTCGACATCATCTTCGAACAGCGAATGCTGGACGGTCCCTACCAGAAGAAGCGACGGTTGCGCCGCGCATATTCTGCCACCTCGGCAGCGTGTGTGCTCATGGTCAACGCCGTCGACAACACCTCTGGAAAGGACCTCACTCGAGGCGATTCGGACGCCGACTCTCCGGAGTTGAACGACTACGCGTGGTCGACTCGAGACGCCGTGCCCAACATCGTCATCACCGAATCAGTTGCAAGCGAGGGGGCCGTACGCAACTGGAACGTGGAGAAGGGGGCTCTATATCCCCAGCTCATGACGATCCTGGAAGCACAGAACCTGGGTATCCGGACCCTTCGGCCGAAGTTTGGCTCGTCGGGCACGGTGATCACCGTTCGTTCTGCGCTAGCAGCGCGAGGTGAGGTTGTGCGGACTGCCAACCCTCAGATCAACGCGCTTCGGCTCGACATATTCTCCGGCGTAGACCGCCGGGGCTCTGTCGTCTTCAACTACCTGCACGGCCACGTCAAGAACCGCAAGTACCTGTTCTCCTCCAAGGACTACAAGACTTCGGTAGATGTCAAGACCGACGTGATCGTCAACGACGTATCTCGCAACGCCACTGAGGCCGGGTACACCGGTCTTCGACGCAAGGTGGCCGAGTACGACGCAGGATCAGCTGAGATCCCGGCCGCACCGGAGAAGCCTGACGAGCTGCGCAAGAACGCAACCAAGCAGCAGCGTGAAGAGCGTGCCGATGCCATGGATCGGTGGCAGGACAAGTACGCCAGGTGGAAGAACAAGCGAGCTCGGATCCTCGCTGACTTCCGCGAAGAGGTCGCTAACGAGGCTCAAGGAGTCCTTCGACGGTCTCAGAGAACCTACCTGTTCAGCGGGGACATTGCTGAGAATGCGCCCTATATCTACAAGGTTCATTACAACCTCGGTGATCTGGTCACGTTGAACGGTGACTACCGAGAGGCTGAGACCATGGTCGTGGAAGAGTACACGAGAACCGAAGACGCCACTGGCGAACGAGGCTTTCCCACTCTGGCTACGCCCTGACATCCCCCACAGGAAGGACATATTCATGCTGACGAAGTGGCAGTTCAACGTCCTGTTCGTCGTGGGCGTTGCGGGTGCTGTCGCGCTTCTGGTTGGTCCCGAGTTCGGGTTCAACTTCAGCAGTAACCCAACGGCGGTTGCAGGTATCGGTGCCATCTTGACCTATGTCCTGACGCAGAAGCCCACACTCACGAAGAACCACAAGAAGGACGACCCTGACAAGGGGCCGCCCCAAACCTCAAAGGAAGGGGAGGACGATGCCGTTGAATGACCGTATCGGCTGGCTCATTGTTGGCTGCGTAGTCGGATTCGTGATCGGATATTTGGTCCGGTCGCTTCGAGAAGTGAAGGAGGAGCTCGACGAAGTGAAGCACACGGTCGACTCTCACGAGCACGCGTTGGACGAGCGAGGTAGCTTCAAGCTGCCTGAGTTCCGAAACGTCGTGCTGCTTCTCGTCGTCGGGATCACCGTCTACGCAGCGTTTGCAAGCCAGCTGGCAAGCAACAACGTTCGAGATCAGCAGCAGCAGGTCGAACGTGTGACTGCGTGCAACCAGGAGTACCTGGACCGAACCATCACCGCGATCAACGAGCGCACGACCTACAGCACCGCGCAAGCGGAGGCTAACGTCGAGCTCCAGCGTGCCCAGTCGGCATATCTGGGGCTGATGTTGAGCGACCCACCTCTCAGCGACGACCGTCTGCAGGCAGCGCTCCAGGACTACTTCCAGTCCGTCGGCAAGTTCATCGACCTGGCCGGCCGTACCGCTGAGAAGGCACAGACCAACCCGTACCCAACCACCACCGAGCTGACCGACTGTCTGGCCGGCAACTGAAGGAGCACAAAGTGACCGACACCTCCACCTCGCCCGAGCCCAACGGCTACCTGTCCGCCAAGAACTACGCGCTGGTCAAGAAGCTGTCGCTGTACCTGCTGCCCGCCCTCGGCGCGGCATATTTCGGTCTGGCTGCCATCTGGGGCCTGCCGAAGGCCGAGGAGGTCGTCGGATCCATCGTGGTCCTCGAGACCCTCATCGGCGTGGTCATCAGGATCAGCAACTCCCGCTACGAGGCTTCCGGCGACAAGTACGACGGCCAGGTCCTGTTGACTCCAGACCTGGAGAACGGGATCACCGACATGGCGGTCACGTTCAAGCCGGAGTCGGTGGCCAAGAAGGGCGAGCTGCTCATGAAGGTCAAGGACGCGTAGTTCCATATTCGTAGGGTCGCAAGCAATACACGTCTCTTAATGAGACCCCTACGAAAGGAACCACCATGTCCTTCCTCTTCCGCACCGAAGACCCCCAGCTCACCGACGCCATCGCCAAGGCCTACTCCCAGCTCGAGACCGAGACCCCTGGTGACGACACGTACGGCCAGACGCTGAAGCACATCGCTGATCTCAACGACCTCAAGAACGAGGGCGTCGACATCAACAAGCTTCTCGTCCTGGCCGGCAACCTCGCCATCGGGTTCGCCGTACTCAAGTACGAGGACCGCTCCGTGATCACGTCGAAGGTCTGGACCTTCATGCAGAAGATGTGATATTCACACCTTCGTAACATCCCGAACTGAGAGGGCTTGCACCCACAACGCAAGCCCTCTCAGTTTCGCGGGATCTGCAGGGGACTCTAAAAATTTGCCCCTTCGCAGGTTTTACACAGCTCCTAATGAGACCCCTACCCATCCCTCAAGGAGACCCCCATGGACGACATCGCTTTCACGATCGACCACGTCACCCTCAACCTCGTCACCCTCAACGAGGACCTCGCCCCGCTGCTGAACAAGCTGTCGGAGGCACCCGTTCCCGATCTCACCATCGAAGAGCGCGTGCTCCTCCGCCACCACCTGCTCACGCTGCACAGCCAGGTCCGACTTCTGGACAACGCGGCTGCTGACGCCTCGATCATCAACGCCCGTCGCACCCTGCGCCACCCCTTCAAGAAGAAGTAGCACCTCGGCCTCAGACCACCTGTATCCCCATACTCGTGGTCTGAGTCGCACAAAATACACACCTCCTAATGAGACCCCTACCCATCATTGGAGACATCACTATGACCAACACCACCACCCAGCCCGCCCCCGTCGACTCGCCCCTCGCGACCTTCTTCGGCAACATGCTCGGTGCCGTGCTCGTCGGCACGATCGAAGACAACACCAAGTAGTACCTCAGCCCCAAGCCACCTGTATCCCCATACGCGTGGTTTGAGGCTCGCATTTTTTACACACATCCTAATGAGACCCAACCATCAACCAAGGAGATTCCCATGACCACCGACGCCACCGCTGTCGAGCCCGTCAAGACCAGCCCCGTCGCTGCCACCATCAACTTCGTCAAGCGCAACGAGCGCCGGATCCTCATCACGACCACCGTCCTGTCCACCACGGCGGCGGTCATGATGCGGTCCGGCATCGCCCAGCACAACGAGTTCCTGAAGCAGCACGACCTGTACGACGAGTTCTACACCCTGACCGAGGACGTCTGAGCACCCCTCAGCTGATCCACTAGCCTCAAGCTCAAGCCACACACGTGGTTTGAGTCTCGCCGTTTCGATATTTGGAGGAAGCAAGATGAGCACGTTCACCGGCCGGGCCCCTTCGGGTCGCGTCTCTCGCATCGGCAAGGGCCTGCTCGACGGCCTCGTGACGATGTCCGATGCTCTGCACGACGGCGGCCTGCGCACCCAGATCGAGGACATCGACGGTCAGATCGAGGTTCTTCGCCGCGAGCGCGACAGCCTCATCAGCAGGCTCTACGAGCCCGGCGACCTGAAGGTCTCCGACGACTTCGACCCGACCTGGCGCAAGCCCGAGACCACTCCCACGCCCAGCGGCCCCGGTCGTCTGACCCAGTGCGCCGGGCGTGAGTACATGGGCGTCTACCACGGCGCTCACCCGGGCTGCCCGTACATCGACTCCATCCACAAGGCGCACGACTTCACGCTCCGCGACTGACCAACCACCCATCCGCAAGACCTATATTTAGGAGCTCCACATGTCCAAGCCCAAGACCCTCGCCGTCTTCGCGGTGATCGTCGCTCTGCTGTTCGCCCTCACCAACCTCGGCTCCGCCGAGGCCAAGAAGCCCTTCAAGCCGGCCCAGCGGGCGGCGGTGTCGGGCACCTACATGGTCGGTGACTCGACCACGCAGCGCGTCTACGAGAAGCTGCAGGCCCGTCACCCCGACTGGAACATCGACGGTCGTGGCGGTACGCCCATCCGGGCCCTGCCCAGCCGGCTCGAGTTCTACCTGGCCGAGAACCCGGCCCCGCGGTACTTCATCCAGGCGCTCGGGACGAACAACTCGTCCGACCCCGACTGGACCAAGGCGCGGCTGGTGGCTGCCATCAACAAGCTGCCCGCCGAGACCACGGTCTACCTGATGCTCGTCGTCCGTGCCGGCGACTTCCAGAACGACAAGGACGCCAACCTCATCGAGTACAACCGGTTCAGCCGTGAGCTGTCCAAGGAGCGTCCGAACACGTTCGTCATCAACTGGCGCAACACGGTGCTGAGCGATCCCACGCTCAACAACCGCACGGGTCTGTCGTCGCTGCTCGAGGACGGCACCCACCAGACCGGCTCCACGTTCGGTACCCAGACCCCCGGGCCCGGCGTGGACACCTACATCCGCCTGATCGAAGAGAAGGTTCCCGCCTGATGGGCAGAGCGTTCCAAGTCAAGCTGGTCAAGGAGGGCTCGGCTTCGGCTGGGCCCTCCGGGGCTGACGTCACCCCCGAAGAGATCAACGCACTCGTCAAGGACCAGGTCGAGCACCTCGTGCTCTCGATCGGTGCCTTGCTGCTCGCCAAGAAGGCTGCGGACACCGTGTCCGAGCTGATCCTGATCGCTGGAAGGAAGCACATCTGATGGTCAACATCCACGACATCCAGTACATGTCCGCCGAGGAGCGCCTCGACTACCAGAACAAGATGGCCCGACGCGCCGCCGGCAACCTCGCCGTGTTCTTCGCGGTCAAGGTCGGCATCGCTCTGGCCATCCGCAAGGCGGTGCGCCGTGGAGCGTGACCCCCGCTGGGAGAAGGTGACGGGCGGCTCCATGACTCACGAGGACATGGAGGACGTCGTCACGGTCGTCGTCGAGGTCGAGTACGACGGGCAGGTCTACACCGCCAAGAAGGCATATTCTCCGACTGCCATGGAGCGTGCCAAGGGTCAGAAGTGGGACCTGTACAAGTACTTCATGAACGAGATCCTGCGAGACCTGCAGCGCTACATCCGGTAGTTCGCAAGAATTACACATATCCTAATGAGATGCATAGTCTGACACGAATGTAGTCACTTAACTGTGACGGCTGTTTGCAGAGTTCGATGCTCCTGCAGACCATCTCATTTTCGCCCCATCCCCCAATGTTAGGAAACACAGTGTCTGAGTTTCTGACGCAAGCATTCATCCTGCTCGGCAACGTACTGCAGTCGCTCGCCGTGCTGGCCCTGATCCTACTGCTCGCATATTTGATCGCGACCGAAGCATGGGCCGCGTTCAACACCCACCGACAGATCCAGAAGGACATCAAGTTCTTCGCCCAAATTGAGGAGTACCGCCATGATTTTCTCTGACCTGTTCAAGACCGGCAGCCGTCTGGCTTCCGAGAACGCCTCCGCTCTGCTGACCTCGTTCGGCATCGTCGGCACCGTGTCCACCGCTGTGCTGGCCGGCAAGGCATCCTTCGAGGCCGCCGAGATCCTGACCGAGCACGACCGCGACGCCGAGGTCAAGCGCCTGTCCGACGACACGCTCGTGCCGGCCCGCGGCAAGCTCGACACCGTCAAGCTCGTGGGACACCTCTACGTGCCGGCCGTCGCCACCGGCGGTGTCACGATCGGTGCCATCGTCATGGCCCACCGCGTGAACTCCAAGCGCATCGCCGCCCTGGCCACCGCCTACGCCCTGTCCGAGGGGCGCATGGACGAGTACCAGGAGAAGATCAAGGACAAGCTGGGCATCAACAAGGAGAAGACCGCCCGCGACGAGCTGGCCCAGGAGCGCGTCAACCGGGACTTCGAGGAGTACGACGACGAGTTCTTCGACCGGACGGTCATCAACGACAAGAACTGGTCCAAGGTGCTTTGCCACGACGCCTACACCGGCCGGTTCTTCTACTCCTCGGTCGAGGCGATCAACAAGGCCGTCAACGAGCTCAACAAGGAGGTGCTCGACAGCAACTACGCCACGCTGTCGGACTTCTACGACTCGATCGGCCTGGACCACGTGTCCATCTCGGACGACTTCGGCTGGAACACCAACGAGATGTGCGAGATCGACTGGTCGACGTGCACCACGCCCGACGGCATCCAGCCGGCGCACTCGTTCGACTTCGTGAACCGCCCGATTCTCCGCCCGGGGAGCAATGCCTCTTTTCGCTGAAGAGGTCCTCTGCAACCTCGGCCCGGACTGCTGGCTTCACTGCGAGTGAATGCCTTGACTACCTGCCTCCTCGATTTAGAGGAGGGGTATCTGTGTCCGGATTGCTAGATGCAGACGCGCGAGAGTTCATGAGCTGGCACTGGGGCCGGTAGCAACACCTGAGGGGGCGTGCCCAGACCATGCGCCCCCTCCCAATGTTCCCCTTTCATATTCAGGAGACCCCGTTATGACGCAGAAGCAGATCACCATCACGTTCGACACCGACAACGACAACACCGCGCTGGAGCTTGCCCACGCCATCCGGCTCATCACCCCGAACATGGTCGACAACGTCACCGTGAGCGCCTCATGGAACGCCGACGCTGCTCCGAGCCAGGGCTTCCACGACGTGATCATGGTCGCCTTCGACCTCCGCGGCCGCAGCGCCAAGGACGTTCACTACTGGCTGCAGGAGCGGATGCCCAACGGCGACAGCGACTACGAGGATGGCAACCGCGGAGAGATCCGCCTCGACTCCTGGTGGGTCGCCAACGACGAGCGCTTCGACGGCTCGGACTGCGACTCGGCCGTGTTCGTGTCCATGGGCAAGCAGGCCGAGGCTCGTGCCCTCCTGCGCCAGCACGGGCTGCTGGCATGAGCAACTCGGTCACCAAGGAGATGCTGGCCAAGTGCTTTGGCATCGCCTACAAGACAACCAAGAAGCGCGACATCCTCGACTACGTTCTTGACATGCTTGCCGTGGCGCAGAACGACAGCGAGAAGGCTGGCGACATGGACACCTACTGGTACAGCATCGGTTTGGCCGACGCTTACGAGGGTGTCGCCCGCTTCATCGCCCCTGTCGAGGACCTGAGCGAGCTGGAGATGCTCCTGCACAAAGACTCAACCCTCGCCGTCCCCGGCAACATCACCGACACGATCAAGGAGAACGCAGCATGAAGCACCTCGAGAAGATGGCTCAGCAGGACGCTGAGATGTACGCCGCGGCCGAGATGGCCTACGGCACCGGAGCCGGCACCCGCCGCAAGCTCGCCTACGCCGAGATCGAGGGCCGGTACAAGATCCCCGGCTACTACGAGGCGTTCGCGTCGGCCTACGACAACCTCGACATGGACAAGTTCGCCAAGGCCGCCATCAAGGAGCGCAAGCACCTCGACCGGGTGGACGCAGTGGGCCGGAACGTGCGCGCCCTCCACTCCGGCAACACGCGCAGCATGACCACCGGTGTCGCGGTGGTGTTCATCGTCGCGACCTACGCGCACAAGACCGGCCTGGACAAGCCGATCATCGACGAGGCCAAGGTGCAGATCTCCCGCGTCAAGGCCCAGCTCGCCGACCGCAAGCGCCGGCGCGAGGTCCACAACGTCACGCACGTCCACAACTGAGCGTGCTCCACCCCGTCGAGCCGCCCAGTCTCGATATTCTGATCCAGCGTGAGGCGGATGCTGCCGAAGCCTTGAGCATGGCCTTAATCCGCCTCACGCTGGCTCGTGTCGCGTTGCAGAACCGCATACGCGATATTCGAGAAGCACAACCCGACCTGTTCAACCAATCCCCGTAAGGAATCCAGATGTTCAAGAAGACCATGCAGTTCGAGGACCTCGAAGGCAACGACCGCGTCGAGACGTTCTACTTCAACTTCACCAAGCTCGAGATCGTCAAGATGATGGAGTTCGACCAGCTCGAGGCCAAGGTCGAGCGGCTCACCGCCGACGCCGACGAGAAGGGCCTGACCACGGTCGAGAACACCCAGGAGGCCTACCTCATCTTCGAGGACCTGACCGCCAAGGCGTACGGCATCAAGGGCGCGGACGGCGTCACCTTCTCCAAGTCCCCCGAGATCGAGGCCAACTGGCGCAACCACTCGGCGTTCCCCGAGCTGATCTTCGAGCTCCTGGGCGACACCGACCTGGCGTCGCAGTTCTTCGAGAACTGCCTGCCCAAGAAGGCGCTGGCGCAGGCCAAGGCCGAGCTGGAGAAGTCCCAGGCCGAGAAGCCCACCGCCGAGGACATCCGCGGTCTGGTCGAGACCGCCGCCGAGCGTCAGGCCAACCCGGAGACGGCGATCGCTCCCGGGGTCCCGCCGCAGCACGCCACCGAGCAGGAGGTCGAGACCGCGAAGAACCTGTCGGCCGGCCTGAACGACTCGGAGAAGATCGACGGCAAGACCGACGCCGAGATCATGATCATCGCCGACCAGGACCCGACGAAGCTCACCGGGGCTCAGCTGCAGCGGGCGTTCTACATCAAGTCGCGCCCGTAGTTCATATCGTGAGTCGGGGCCAACAGCAAGGGCCTGATGGGGATCGGGGTCTCACCCTCTTCCGGATGCTGTTGGACCAAACGACAACCGTGCCTTGCCTGCCGTAGCTTCACACCGCGGGCGTTGGCGAAACCTGTGTGCCCCGCACTCGCGATATTTACACACCGCTTAATGAGACCCAACCACTTCCACGAAAGGTTCCCCCATGAACAAGCTCGAAGTTACCAAGCTCGTCGTTGCCACCATCGTCGGCTCCGGCACCTCCAAGATCACTTCGCAGATCATCGCCAACAACACCAACCCCGTCACCACGTTCGACAAGATCACGAACGCTGCCGGGTCCATCGTGATTGGCGCGATGGCTGCGAAGCAGACCAAGGACTACGCCGGAGCCGAGATCGACCGCTACGCCGCGCTCTGGAACGAGACCAAGTCCAAGGACACCGCTCCCAGCGAGTAGTACGCCTCAACCCACCCAAGCTGACACCACACACGTGGTTTCAGTTTCGCCCTATCCAGAGGATTCAATATGGAACCGTCTGAGTTTCCCAGCAACGCGCACCCCAGTCCTCGCTCTCGTCCCGGAGCGGAGGCGGTGAAGGCACCCGACGCCAAGCTCGCCCAGATCACCACCGCGAAGACACGCAAGAAGCCCCTGCGTGTCAAGTTCAAGGAGGCGTTCACGCCCGGTGACACCAAGGGGATGGGCGAGTACATCAAGACCGACCTGCTCCTGCCCACGGTCAAGGACCTGCTCAACGACATCATCGACACCACGAAGGCCCGTATCCTCTACGGGAACAACGGTTCTCCGATGCGTCGAGGCGTGGGTCAGATGGCTCAGGCCGGCTACACCTCGTATGCCCGCATGGGTATGCAGGCCCAGGGCTTGGCCAGCGCGAAGAACGACTCGCAGGTTGTCGACAAGCGCGCCCGAGCAAACTTCAACTTCGACCAGATCGTCATCCCCACCCGGGTCGAAGCCGAGTCGGTCCTCGACCAGATGTTCGCGATCGTCGCCCAGTACCGTGCCGTCTCGGTGCGCAACCTGTACGACATCGTGGGCATGGACGCTCAGTACACCGACGAGTCGTGGGGCTGGACCGACGTCCGCGGCTCCAAGGTGCACCGAGTGCCCGAGGGCTTCCTGCTTGATCTCCCGCGGCCCATCCCGCTGGACTGACATGTCGACCGTTAGCGAGCGCGCCCGTCTCAAGAACGCATATTCGGGCAGCAAGAAGTGGGCTGACAAGGTCGACAAGATGTCAGACGCACAAGTCATCGCAGTACTCCGCAAGTTCCAAGCAACCAACAAGCTCTGAAGGAGCACATACATCATGAAGGTTTCGCTGCCCAGTGCAGTCACGTCCAAGTTCTCCCGGCAGCTCCTGGTCGCCGAGAAGCACAGCCCCCAGCTCCTCTTCGGTGCCGGCATCGTCCTCGGTGTCTCGACCGTCGTCACCGCCTGCAAGGCCACGCTCAAGCTCGAGGACGTCCTCGACGAGGCCAAGAAGGACCGCGACGTCGTCGAGGAGATGAACGCCGAGGACCCCAACCGCTACACCGACGCGCAGTACCGCAAGCTGCAGACCTACATCGTCGTCAAGAACGCCTACCGGGTCTTCAAGCTCTACACCCCCACCCTGGTCCTGGGCTCGCTCGCCGTCGCCAGCCTCACCAGCTCGCACCACATCATGAACAAGCGCAACGCTGGCCTGTCGGCTGCCCTGGCCGCCACCGACAAGGCGCTGAAGAACTACCGCGAGCGCGTCCGTGAGGAGTTCGGCGACGAGAAGGACCTCGAGCTCTTCTACGGCAAGGAGGACGCCGAGGTCTCGACCTTCAACAAGAAGGGGGAGGTCACCGGCACCAAGACGATCGCCCGAGCCGCCGGCAAGTCGCAGTACGCGGTGTTCTTCGGTCGTGACACCACCTCCAACTGGAACCCCCAGCCCGAGTACAACCTGGCGTTCCTCTGCGCGCAGCAGGAGTTCGCCAACAACCGCCTCCGGGCCAAGGGCCACCTGTTCCTGAACGACGTCTACGACGCCCTGGGGATGCCCCGCACGCCCGCCGGCTCGCAGGTCGGGTGGCTCTGGCAGAAGGGGACCGGCAACGACTGGGTCGACTTCGGGGCCATGACCGGCGACATGAGCTCGTTCCTGGAGTTCGTCACCGGGCACGAGGACGGCATCTGGCTCGACTTCAACGTCGACGGAGAGATCTGGAGGAACATCTGACATGAGCGACGTCATCAACCACGAAGCGGCGCTGGACGCCGCCGAGAAGTCCCTCGACGTGATCGAGGACCAGCTGGACAACATCGAGGCCGCAGCCGTGGTCGTCCGCAACAATTCGGTGCTCATCGCCGGCGCTGCTGTGGTCGGCCTGGGTCTCGGTGCGGCGGGCGGTTATTTCTTCGCGAAGAAGAAGCTGGCCGCTGCCTACGAGGAGCAGATCGCCACCGACCTTCGCGAGGCCAAGGAGCACTGGACTCGCATGACCAAGACCAACGAGGACGGGTCGGTGCTCACGCCGATGCAGGTCCTGGCCGAGGCTCACGGTCGGGGCGCTCTCGACGAGGCGCTGTCCACCCGGGCTGAGTACGCCGGCGAGGCGGTCCTGGACGACGCTGGCATGGACCTGCAGGAGTCGGCGCTGGCTGCCAAGGCGGAGGCTCGTCTGCAGAGCGGTGCTGTCGAGGTCAGCGAGGCCGTGGAGGAGAAGATGGCGGAGCCCATCAAGGAGGTCACGAAGACGGTCACCAAGACCATCTTCACCGAGCCCAAGGGCTCTCCGCTGGTGGACCTGGACATGGACATCGAGGGTGTTCTGCGTTCTCGCGAGACGCCGTACGTGATCACCCACGACGAGTACTTCGAGAACGAGACCGACTTCGTCCAGTCGTCGCTGTCGTACTTCGACGGGGACGGTGTGGTTGCCGACGACAAGTCGCAGCCCATCCGTGACCACGAGGCCATGATCGGAGAGGACACCCTCGAGAAGTTCGGCGTCGGGTCCAAGGACGGCAACATCGTCTACGTCCGCAACGAGAACCTCGAGGTGGACTTCGAGATCGTCCGCTCCTTCGGCAAGTACACCGTCGAGGCCCTCGGGTTCGACGAGCCCGACACCCTGTCGCACTCGGACAGGCGTCGCCGGCGGTCCCGGTCAGTCGACGATGACTGATGGACCCAACGCTTGACGAGCTGTACCTGACGTGGCTTTACGGCCAGGTCGCCTCTGTCAAGAGACGCGCACCAAACCGTCGTCATCTGTCTCTGCTCGCCCAGCTTAGCGACAAGACGTTCGTCTGGTTGATCCCAAACGACGACAATCGCGAGGCACATGGGCTTGAGTTGCGGTACGAGTTCGCAACCGAGACCGGTCTCGATATTTCAGCGATGAAGGAGGGCGAGTGTTCCATGCTCGAGATGCTCATCGCTTTCTCACGGGTGCTCGCTTTCGAAGTCGAAGGCGAGCCCCGTGTGTGGTTCTGGCACATGATCGAAGTGCTGGATTTGGAGCAGTTCAATGACAAGGAGTACGACCACCACGCCTGTGAGGTAATCAGCGAGAAACTAGACCGGGTCATCTGGCGGACATATTCACCAGACGGCACCGGAGGCCTGTTCCCACTCAGGCACCCAAGGCAGGATCAGCGACAGGTCGAACTGTGGGACCAGGCCAGTAGCTATATCCTAGAGAACTTCTGAGAGGAGGTAGGACTCATCGACTTCTACAAGATGCGAACCAAGGAGAACAAGAACGGAACCACCGAGCTATATCCTGGTTTCGTAGTCGGTAGATCCTCTGACCTCATGGTCCGCGGCGGGCAGTTCTACGCCGTCTGGGATGAGAAGGCTGGTCTGTGGTCGACCGACGAGTACGACGTGGCTCGCCTGGTCGACGAAGAGCTGTTCGCTGAGGCACAAGACCCCAAGCACACTGGGCGCATGATGATCGTTCGCGACATGCGATCGTTCGAGTCCACGGCTTGGTCTCAGTTCAAGAAGTTCGTCAACCAGATCCAGGACTCAAGCCAGCAGCTGGATCAGACGCTGACGTTCGCCAACACCGAGGTGTCCAAGAACGACTACGTCTCCAAGCGCTTGCCCTACTCCCTTGCTCAAGGCGACCACAGCGCCTGGGACGAGGTCGTCGGGACTCTATATTCAGTGGAGGAGCGCGCCAAGATCGAGTGGACGATCGGGGCAATTGTCTCGGGGGATTCGAAGACCATCCAGAAGTTTGCGGTGTTCTACGGAGCCCCCGGGTCGGGTAAGGGCACGATCTTGAACGTGATCGAGAAGCTGTTCGCCGGCTACACGACCACGTTCGAGGCCAAGGCCCTTGGCGGGAACAACAACCAGTTCGCCACCGAAGTCTTCAAGGAGAACCCCCTCGTGGGAATCCAGCAAGACGGCGACCTGTCCCGCATCGAGGACAACGCACGGCTGAACTCGATCATCTCGCACGAGTACATGACCATGAACGAGAAGTTCAAGTCGGCCTACTCCGCTCGGGTGAACGCGTTCCTGTACCTCGGTACCAACCAGCCGGTCAAGATCTCGGACGCCAAGTCCGGCATCATCCGGCGACTGATCGACATCAACCCCAGCGGGGTTCGCATTCCTGTGAACCACTACCACACGCTGAACTCTCGGATTGACTTCGAGCTCGGTGCTATCGCTCAGCACTGCCTCGAGGTCTACCAGGACATGGGCAAGAACTACTACAGCGCCTACCGTCCGCACGAGATGATGCTGCAGACTGATGTGTTCTTCAACTACATCGAGGCATATTACGACATCTTCAAGTCCCAGGATGGCGTAAGTCTGGCCCAGGCCTACATGATGTACAAGGAGTACATGTCGGATTCCAGCATCGACAGGATCTTGCCGAAGTACAAGTTCCGCGAAGAGCTTCGCAACTACTTCAACGAGTACCGAGACCGCTACGAGGTTGACGGGCATATTGTCCGTAGCTACTACCTCGGGTTTAACGCCAACAAGTTCAAGGCCCCGGCCAAGGACAAGCCCGCATTTTCACTTGTCGTTGAGGAGACTGAGTCTCTTCTCGATGAGGTGCTTGCGGGCGAACCGGCGCAGACCGCCACAGTGAACGAGACGCCTCGTCGCAAATGGGCCGAGGTCACGACAACTCTGGCTGACCTGACCACCTCTGAGCTTCACTACGTCAAGGTGCCGGTCAACCATATTGTCATCGACTTCGACCTCAAGGACGAGGGTGGCGAGAAGTCGCTGGAGCGCAACCTGGAGGCCGCCAGCGCGTGGCCTCCTACCTACGCCGAACTGTCCAAGGGAGGCAACGGCGTACATCTCCACTACATCTACGACGGGGACGTCGAAGAGCTCAGCAACCTATATTCCGACGGGGTCGAGATCAAGACTCTGCTCGGTGACGCATCCCTGCGCCGGCGGTTGAGCAAGTGCAACAGCATCCCTGTCGCAACCATCAGTAGCGGCTTGCCGCTTAAGGAGAAGAAGATGCTCGATCCCCGAACCATCCAGAGTGAGCGCGGCCTGCGTGCCATGATCACTCGGAACCTCGAAAAGGAGTTCCATCCGAGCACCATCTCGTCGGTGAGCTTCATCAAGAAGATCCTCGACGAGCAGTACGAGGCCAAGCTGGAGTACGACGTCACCGACATGCGAGCCCAGATCATGGCGTTCGCGGCGAAGTCGTCCAACCAGCAGCTGCCGGCCCTGCGCCTGGTGCAGCAGATGAAGTGGAAGGGCGACACCGAGCCGGCTGCACCCAAGCCGCGTGAGGAGCTCACGCCCAAGGAGCGTGTCGAGGCCGACCAGGTCGCGCACATCGGCTCCGGCTTCGTCAAGGACGACCGCATCGTGTTCTACGACGTCGAGGTGTTCCCCAACCTCTTCGTGATCTGCTGGAAGTTCCAGGGATCCGACACGGTGGTCGAGATGGTCAACCCCTCGCCCGTCGAGGTGCAGAAGCTGCTGGGTCTCAAGCTGGTCGGCTTCTACAACCGTCGCTACGACAACCACATCATCTACGCAGCCTCCATGGGCTACCCGGTCGAAGAGCTCTACAAGCGATCGAAGAAGATCGTTGAGCACAACGACCACACGCAGATGTTCGGCGAGGCCTACTCCATCTCCTACGCCGATATCTGGGACTTCAGCAGCAAGAAGCAGTCGCTGAAGAAGTTCGAGATCGAGCTCGGTCTGCCCCACATGGAGAACGACCACCCGTGGGACGAGCCGGTACCTGACATCATGATCCCCAAGATCGTCAAGTACTGCGTTAACGACGTCAACGCAACCGAGAAGACGTTCGAGGACCGCTACCAGGACTTCGTGGCCCGTCAGATCCTGGCGGACGTCTCCGGCTTGACGGTCAACGACCCGACGCCGAAGCACACCGCGAAGATCATCTTCGGCAACGACAAGAACCCGCAGGCCAGCTTCATCTACACCGACCTGGCCAAGGAGTTCCCCGGCTACACCTTCGACCCCACCCAGAAGCCCATGAGTCAGTACCGCGGTGAGGACCCTTCGGAGGGTGGCTACGTCTACGCCAAGCCCGGCATGTACGAGGACGTGGTCGTTCTGGACGTCGCGTCGATGCACCCCACGTCGATCGTGAACCTGAACGCCTTCGGTCAGTACACGCCGAAGTTTAAGGACCTCCTGGACGCTCGTGTGGCGATCAAGCGGGGTGAGTACGACCGAGCCAGGACCATGCTGGACGGCAAGCTCACGCCATATCTGAAGGACGAGGCAGATGCTGAGAAGCTCTCCTACGCCCTGAAGATCGTGATCAACATCGTCTACGGCCTCACCTCGGCGAAGTTCGACAACCCGTTCCGCGACATGCGCAACCGCGACAACATCGTCGCCAAGCGTGGTGCGCTGTTCATGATCGAGCTCAAGCACGTCTGTGAGGAGAAGGGTCTCAACGTCGTCCACATCAAGACGGACTCGATCAAGCTCGCCGGCGCGTCCGCCCAGGACATCCAGGACGTGATGGACTTCGGGGCCAAGTACGGCTACGAGTTCGAGCACGAGGCCACCTACGACCGGTTCTGTCTGGTCAACAACGCCGTGTACATCGCACGGTACGGGTGGGCTGCGAAGGCCAAGAAGATCGGCACGTGGGACGCCACGGGTGCGCAGTTCCAGCACCCCTACGTCTACAAGACGCTCTTCTCCAAGGAGCCTGTCGACTTCGACGACCTGTGCGAGACCAAGCAGGTTCAGCAGGGTTCCATGTACCTGGACTTCGAGCACGACAAGCCCATGGCCACCGACAAGGAGGGCCTGAAGTTCGTGGGTCGCACCGGTCGGTTCACGCCCGTGGCAGAAGGCCAGTCCGGCGGAATCTTGTACCGCATCAAGGACGACAAGCACTACAAGGTGACCGGCACCACGGGTCACCTGTGGATGGAGTCTGACATGGCTCAGAAGACCGAGTCGGTCGTCGACATGTCCTACTTCGACAAGCTCGTTGCCGAGGCTGAGCAGGCCTTGGGCAAGTACGGCGACTCGGACGAGTTCGTCAACTGATGCGGCACTGGCTGATCTTTGTCGGATATTTGACTGTGGTGATCCTCGTGGCGCAACTCGCGGGGTTCATCGCGCACCTGGTCTTCGGCGTGGAATTCGACGAAGCCGTGCAGTACGCCTACGTCGGGATCCTGGGCACCTTCGTCTCCGACAAGGTTCGGGATTGGTAGTGAAGGTCGTCGTGGAATGCGGCCAGTCGTGGTGGCGGTGGCGCTCTTGGGTGCCATATCCGTACCCGGCTGGCCGCAACTGGTCCGGCTTCTTCCGCACTTTCAACGGCGGGTTTGCGGTCGGACCGATCATATTCATCAAGTAGCCCTACATGTGACAGGAGTCACCAATGGCAACCAGCAAGAAAGGTATGTCGGATGAGGAGTGGGAGCTCCTCGCTGACATCGGCAAGATCATGAAGCAGTTCCGACTGGATGCGGGTCTGATGCAGAGGGATGCGGCGAAACTGGCCAACACCTCTCAGGCCCGGGTGCCTGTCCTGGAAAAGGGACAGGCCGACGTCATGATCACCACGCTCAACCGCTGGGCGAACGTCTACGGATACGCGTTATCTGTGTCGTTCGTCCCTCTGCAGTACGAAGAGGAGTTGCCCCAGGGCGACGCCTTCGACGCGGCTCTCGCAGAAGCGATGGCCGACACCACTACGGAAGGACCCTGATGGCCGACACCGAGAAGCAGCGCACTGCCCGTTCCCAGTACGCCGCGTTCGCCGACTACCTCGACCGCGACCTGCCGGCCGGGCCCAACCGGGACGCCGCTCAGGCTGCGCTGGAGGAGTCGCTGGAGCACGCCGTCAAGGCTGCCGCCGAGTGAACCCGTTCGAGCACAAGCGAACCGGACGCATGATCGAGGCTGCCCAGGTCGACTTCGATGAGGAGAAGGTCAAGGAGATCGCGCGCTGGTGCGGCGGTCTCTACGTCGTGGAGAAGGACGGCGACAAGGTCTTCCCCGGCATCAACGTCCCCACCCTGGGTGGCACCAAGCGTGCCTCGGTCAGCAACTACGTCGTCAAGAACGGCAAGCACTTCCACGTCGCCTACGCACCCATGTTCGAGGAGACGTACATGGCCTCCGAGCTGCCCCAGCGGCCGGTCGACAACATGAACCGCAACACCGGCTTCGGGGTCCCTCACCCCAAGCTCTGACCCAATGTAGTCCACTCATATTCAAGGAGCACCGAGATGGCAACGAAGAAGCAGAAGCGCGAAGCGGCCCTGGCCAAGCGGGAGAAGATGCTGGCTGCCGAGCGCAAGGTGGGGTTGGACGCCCTGGAGCGCGACCGCCAGCGCCGTGACCGGGAGGCCCGTCAGGCCAAGGCCGACGCCCTGCGACGCAAGAACGCACCGGAGTCCAAGGTGCTGAACGCGATGTTCAGCCTCGACTACAAGGAGCGGATGAAGGGCTGATGCCGGTTTCCAGGAAACGCACCAAGAAGAAGCCCTCGCGCAAGCGCAGGGTCCACAAGACGCCTGAGGTCACCCTCGCCGACATGATGAACGTCATGGAAGCCATCGAGGAGATCGAAGCTGACAAGCAGGCCGCCGAGAACAACACTGAGGAGAACAACGCATGAGCCGCATGACCAAGAAGCAGTTCCTGTCCCGCATCCCGATCGCCGGGCCGGGCAAGCACCGGCAGACGCCCATGGAGTCGCAGCTGGCGCAGGCTTCGGCCCACCGCCGGTTCGAGGCCCGCAAGCGCATGACCGAGCTGCAGGTCTCCCAGGAGCGTGAGGCGAAGTGACCGGCACCGAGCTCGCCCGGGTACCCAACAACGCCCTGGCCAACCCCGGCAACCGGCCCCAGGACGGCACGCTGGTGATGGAGGACGCGCGCATCGTCTTCCGCAACTTCGCCGGCGCTGAGGGCATGTACAACCGGGAGGGCGACCGCAACTTCTGCGTCCTCCTGGACGAGCCCCTGGCCCAGGACATGATGGCCGACGGGTGGAACATCAAGCGCCTCAAGCCGCGTGACGACGCCGAGATCGGTACCGCCTACATCCAGGTGTCGGTGGGCTTCAAGGGTCGTCCGCCGATCATGGCGATGATCACCTCGAAGGGCCGCATCAACCTCGAGGAAGCCGACTGCGTCCTGCTGGACTGGGCCGACATCCTCGTCGCCGACCTCATCATCCGCCCCTACCACTGGAACGTCAGCGGCAAGACGGGTGTCAAGGCCTACCTCAAGTCGATCTTCATCACGATCAACGAGGACTTCCTCGAGCTGAAGTACGCCGACGTCGAGCCGGTCCAGATGAACTCGGCCAACTCCGAGGACAACGTCAAGGCCATCGAGGCGACCGCGAAGGCGCTGCAGCAGGCCAACGACTCCGGTCAGGACGCCGGCGACGACATCGTCGACGCTGAGCTGGTCGACGAGAACGACTTCTGATGGGGCGCTACAAGAAGCTTCCCGTCGAGATCGAGGCGTTCCAGTGGGACGGTCGGGCTGAGTCTGCCACCGAGATCATCGAGTGGGTGCTCAGCAACGGTGGTACCGCCACCTACGACGACCGTGAAGACCTCGACATGGATCCGGTCATCCACATCCGGACACTCGAAGGCTCGATGGAGGCCGGCAAGGACTGGTACGTCATCAAGGGGATCGAGGGTGAGTTCTACCCGTGTCGCGCCGACATCTTCGAGAAGACCTACCGCCGCGATCCCAACACCGAGGCCGGCTTCATCGACCTGGGTCCGGAGCTGTTCGCCGACAACATGCGTGCGGTCATCTCCTGGTCCGGTGAGAACTACTACCGGGGGTGCGGCGCTCAGGTTCGCGAGAACGAGGACGGCTCGACCAGCCACTGCGTCAAGCCGAACAACCACTCGAGCCTGACCCACGAGGACTTCGACGGCAACACGACGGAGACCTGATGGAGCCGCTCACCGCTGTCAACGGGTGGATGTACCCCGACGGGCGGGTAGTCCTGATCAACGACCAGGAGTACCTCAAGCCTTGTGGTGAGCAGGTGACCGGCGTGGTTGAGGCTGGTACGGCGACTTTCTGCACCAAGATGGTCGACCATGCCAGCCTCAACCACGAGGACTCCGCCGGGAACCTGAGGTCCATCTGATGGCCGACCTGCCCGCCTTGTTCGAGATCCCGTACACCACGGATCTCAAGTGCCCTGTCTGCGAGAACGACCTGGAGGTCAAGGCAATTGCCTCCATATCTCCGGGAACAGCTCGCAGAGTGGGGTCCGCCGGCTTCCGCAAGCCCATCATCAACGCCGACGTAAAGGTCGAGGTCGTCAAGATCGAGATCAACCACGTTTGCAACTACACGAAGCCGGAGCCTGACTGATGCCCTGCAAGCCCACATGCATCTGCAAGTGCAACACCGGCATGTGTGAGTGCTGGGACGGCACACGGACCAACAAGCTCACGTTGGTCGTCACCACGATCAGCTCCGGCAAGCTGGCGGCCAGCACCATCAACCAGATCAACGCCAACCGGCGTGACCAGTTCAAGAAGGAGAAGCCATGAACGGCTACACCTCACACGGGCACCCCATCGAGGGTGTCCTGCAGGTCGGCCCTCGTCCCGTCAACGTCGCTCGGTGCGGCGGCGAGAAGATGTGCGTTGTGTGTCTTCGAGAAGCCGACGAGGCCCGCGGCGACGTCGTCACGCATCCCGCGATGGACCGCATGGAGCGCGCCAAGCTCCTGGTGGCCCAGTACTACAACAAGAAGGCCGAGAAGACCGACGACTACATGCTGGGGACCGACTCGGTCTACATCGTGTGGTACGTGTACCTGCTCGGCGGCTGGAAGATGCTCCTGTCGACCACCGCCAACGACGGCATGTACTACGAGCTGACCTACGACAAGGACGGCCGGCAGACCTTCTTCGACGCCTACAAGAAGTGGGAGAACATCGCCGTCCCCGACGGTGAGTGGATCCACGAGTTCTGACCCGCACCAACCACCCAAAGTACCCCGCAACAGAAGAGGACACATGAAGACTGTCAAGTACGCCCGCAAGCCCATCTACGTGGACGTCGTCCAGGTGACGGCTGAGTCCATGGAGGAGGTGGCCGAGTGGTGCAAGGGGCTGATCCAGACCAACGCCGACGGCGAGTACTTCGTCAAGGTGAAGGTCCACCGCCCCCGCAGCAACCGCCAGACCGAGGCCTTCGTCGGGGACTACATCCTCTACTCGAACACCGGGTTCAAGGTCTACACGCCGAAGGCCTTCAAGAAGAGCTTCGAGAAGGTGCACAAGCTGACCAAGGCCCAGGCGGACGAGGCCGGCATCCGCCCGCCCATCGAGAAGCCCTCGCCGATCGACCGCTTCAAGCACGAGTGACCAGCCTGATCAGCACGATCCCGAGCGAGCTGGAGATCGTATCTCTGGCCGCTCGGGCTCAGGCGCACATGCGTCCGAGTCAGCTGCCGTCTGCAGTGGTGGCTCGGTCGTTCCTGTCGGCCATCGAGTGCGACAACATCATCGACGAGATGTCGGTGCGTGAGGGCTACGAGCACGACGGATGCGGTGCCTTCACCAAGGAGGCGGCATATCCTCTGCCCGAGTCCAGCTCCCTGCAGATCGTCAAGCGAGCTGCGCGGAACCTCAACGAGTACTACTGGAACTTCGAGCTGGATGAGGAGCCGGCTGCGTGGATGCAGACTTACCACGCCGGCGGTTCATATCCTCGCCACACCGACGCAGAACCGGGTCAGTCGCGCAAGCTGACTGCCGTGGTGATGCTGACCGACCACGCCGACTACGGCGGGGGAAGCTTGCTGATCAAGGCCGACCCCAAGGAGTACGTGGTCTCCAACCGGCGGGGCACCATCGTGGTGTTCCCGTCCTGGCTTCCGCACAGCGTGGACTCAGTCACGCGAGGCATCCGCCAGACCATCAACATGGGGTTCTGGGGTCCGCCCTTCACGTGATCTGCGGGTTGCACATGGGTTATTCGCGAGCCCGTGTGCTTCCCGGAGGTCAGATACCTCCACGCAACACCCCGTATCACTGTCCGGGGAGAATGGCAGCCCTGCTTCCCCGCACTAAGCCGCTGTGAACGGCTTTGGGCTGTCGCTTGAAGGTTGGGCCCAGGAACTGGAAAGCCTGGGTCCTTCCTTGAGGCAGATTGCCTCGTACCGAAGGAGGAATTCACATGTCCCAGAACGACCGCCAGGACCCCGCCGAGACCTACAAGATGGACACCGCCGTCGACACCGAGTCCCAGCCCGAGCCCACCGCCCCGGTGCCGGCCGAGCCGGAGCCCGTCGAGGTCGTGCCCGCGAACCCGCCCGTCGAGGTCACCGAGGAGGGTGGCGGGGCCAACAGCTCCGTCTGACCTCTGTCGCCGGCTGATGAACGTGGGGGATAGGCCTGGGTACGGGTCTGTCCCCCGCTTTGATCAACCGCGCACGTTTTACACACGTTCTACTGACCCTACCTAAGGAGAACCCCAATGTTCGGCAAATCACTGACCGACCCCCAGCGCATCGCCCTTCTCAAGGCCGTCGTGGGCTTCGACACCATCATGGTCTACGGCCTGCTGTGGCACCTGAACCACTCCGAGAAGCAGCGCAAGGACCAGCGCCGCAAGCACGAGATGAGCCACAAGATCAACATGGCGTTCATCGAGGCGTGCGACCCCTACCCGGAGATCTTCGCCAAGGTCAAAGACGCGATCGACTTCGACATGATCCTCTACACCAACGAGCTTCCCCTGAGCTAGTCAACGCAGCTGTTAGGGCTACATACCCTTTCAGCTTTCCCCTTAATACTACCCAAGGAGCACGACATGCACGCCGACAACCACCTCTACAACGAGCTGAACACCACCAAGTCCAATCTCGACACCCAGATCGAGATGGTCAAGACCCTGGCTGAGGCCCGAGGTGTCAGCTGGCTCGCCATGCAGGACCGCAACGGAAACATGGTTGCCACGCCGCTGCTGGTAGCCCGCGCCCACGTGCTGCAGGCCATGACCGCGATCAAGATGGGGAACAAGAAGTGACTACCACCATGCCCGAGACCCGCGTTGACTGGAACCTCGACCTCAACGTCCCCATGTCCGACATGATGCCCTACGACGACTCGGGCGACCCCGACTTGCGCAGCCATATTGTCAGAGGTGAAGAGAACGAGGACCTGTGGTCTGACGGCATGGACGGTCAAGACGTCGTGGACCTGGCCCGGATGCTGTCAGTTCCGGTCACCGCCCTGTGTGGTTACACGTTCACGCCCAAGCACAACCCCGAAAAGCACCCCGTGTGCGGCAAGTGCATCGAGATCTGGGAGAAGCTGTGACTAGCTACCTGGCGCAAAGCGCCGACGTGATCAACGACTCCATCCGGCTCGAGCGTCAGATGGACTGGATGCTGTTCGGCAACGAGCAAAACACTCGGCTGTGGTCGGGTGAGGACTGGGTGCCCGGTGACCCGATGTTCCCCGACCCCCGCAGACCGCTCGGGTGCGGCTGTGATGAGTGCGCTGAGATGCTGCGGTCGGTTGGTCAGAACGTGCGGCTGTTCAACCACGCCATCGAGTACCCGGCCGAGTACACGGGCAACACTCCCCGCTCCATGATCGACCTCTTCGACGATGGTGACCGGTACCCCGCGATTCGCTGCGAGCCGTGTGGAGTTTCGTGGAGGGGTCTGGAAGCGTGCTGGGTGTGCGGGAAAGAGCGCCCGACGCTCTTGGCGCGAATGCCCTCAGGTTCAGCGGCCTCGTGGACTGCCGATGAGCCCCGCATGGCCCAGGTGGTCGACGTTGCCGAGGTCCCCGGCGGTGGTCTGTCTTACCAGATGCGGTTCATGGACGACTTCACCGTCATCTCGGCTGAGGCGGCCGCCACTATGGACCGCATCATGGCTGAGATGTGGGCGGCCATGAACCAAGAAATGCGACTTTTCACTCGCAGAGTGCAAGCCATAGACATGAGCATGTTCAGTCTTGGCCAAAACCCGCCTATATCCATCCCCGGCGTTCGCCCCGCCATCGTGGAGCCCGAGGCCGTCACAGCAACTGATGACGAAATCCTCATCCCCCAGTCGCGCATCAACGAGATCGTGGCCCAGCCGTGGGAGATCCCCATGCCCGAGCCTCGTGAGCTCAACCTGTTCGACGATTACAACACGCCCTGGACAACCCCCATCAACCAGCAGCGAAGGAACCGAGACTGATGAGCAGCTACGCCTACACCAAGCAGCCAATCTGTGCAGGCAGGACCCTGGTCGCCAAGACCTGCCTGGGTTGCGGTCAACTCAAGATGGCCGAGCACTTCTCCAAGTCCAAGCGAACCACGCAGGCTCGGGCCTACTACGAGGCGGCGTGCAAGTCGTGCAGCAGTGCGCAGTCGGCCGGCATCACCACGCGCATCAACGACGAGCTGCTGCTCACCGCCCACAACCACCACCAGATCTGGTCGGGTGCTGAGATCAAGCGTCTCGAAGAGCTGGACGCGCTGGGGTGGAAGGCCAAGGACATCGCCAAGGACATCGGTCGAAGCCTGAACTCGATCTATCGGATGCGAACGCTGTTGAGGAAGGACAAGGAGTGAACGATGAGGACTGGGTGACCGTTCTCATGTACGTCGGCCTCGCTGTGTGGGCGGCATATCGGATGTGGCCCAGGAAGCCGAAGCGCGGTCTGGTTCCCACTTCGCCGGACTACAAGATGTACGAAACGGCTCCGGCAATTGCTGATCTGTGGCACAACACAGAGAAGATCTCCAAGTGCGGTGATTGCAAACTTGCAGACCAGCCAATCGTAACGTCCGGGTTTAACATCGGGTTCACGTTTACCCCGGCACGTTGCAAGTACTGCGCTGAGTTCAACAACCTCACCCACCACCTCAAGACCGCCACCCAGGGCCGCTGGTTCAAGTGGTGCAAGAGACAAGGAATCACATGAAGATAGGACCAACCCGAAAGGCAGACCGAGAGGACGCACTACTCATGATCATCTGGGTGCTGCTTGCCCAGGCAGTCATATCTCTGGCGTTCCAGCTCATCGACGACCTGTGGCTGATCTTGCTCTACACGCTCATGGTGTGGGTCGGCGGCGTGGTCTCGAGGCAGCTGTACGGCAACATCCGAGCACGATGGAAGGGGATGCGATGAACGGAAAAATGTTGGGGCGGTGCGCCGAGCCCATTGCGACTTGTAACTGCAAGAAGCACCACAAGCCCACTCGTGCTTGGACCAAAGCCGCACGCAGCCGTCAGCGAGCTCGAGAGAAGCAGCAGATGCGAAAGGAAGAGCGATGAAGCACAAGTTCAAGCTCACTGGATCCGATGAGTGCCAGCTCGTGTTCGAGTGCACGCACGCAAGGTGTGTCACCAAGATCGTCTTGCAGCGATGGGCATATCTTCAAGCGTTCCAGCTGACGGGTGCGTTGAGCACCCTCAGGTCGTACCACTACCAGGGGTGTCCAGCTCAGGCCTTCTCTTACCCCGGAAGGAGCATGATCTCTCGTGTGTAGGCACAGTTTCAAACTAGCCCGTGTAGGCGGGTGGTCATATTCATTCGTCTGTAAGCACTGCGGTCACCGGTGCGTAGCTGACAAGTACGAGTTCCGGGAAGGCTGTCTGAATGGTAGTAGAACTCCACCCACATCAGTCTCTCGCCGTGGAGAAACTCTCTAACGGCAAGATTCTCTACGGAGGCGTAGGCGTAGGCAAGTCCATCACGGCGATGGCCTACTACGTCCAGAAGGTCTGCAACGGGATCTTCAACGAGTGGGAGTCGATGAAGACGCCCAAGGACGTGTACGTCATCACCACCGCCAAGAAGAGGGACTCCTATGACTGGGAATCAGAAGCCATCAAGTTTGGCGTCTCGCCGACCCGCGAGAACTCGATCGACCGCACGCAGATCGTGGTCGACTCCTGGAACAACATCGACAAGTACACCCACATCAAGGACGCGTTCTTCATATTCGATGAGCAGCGGGTCGTGGGATATGGGGCCTGGACTAAAGCGTTTATCAAGATCGCCCGGGATAATCAGTGGATTCTTCTCAGTGCTACACCGGGTGACACTTGGCTAGACTACATCCCTGTATTCATCGCTAACGGCTTCTACAAGCACAAGACCGAGTTCGTATCCGAGCACGTGGTGTGGAAGCCGCGGGTGAAGTACTACGCCGTTGACCGTTATGTCAACACCGGACAGCTCATCAAGTACCGCAATCAGCTTCTCGTCCACATGCCGTATGAGCGTCACACAACGCGGCACGCGGTCGATATCTGGTGCGACCACGATGAGACGGCTTACAACAAGGTGACGAGGGCCCGATGGAATGTGTTCGAGAATCGTCCGCTGAGGGACGCCGGGGAGACGTACGCTGTGGCGCGGAAGGTTGTCAACAGCGACTGGTCCCGCATCGAGGCCGTTGGCTCGTTGATGACGAAGCATCCACGACTGATTGTGTTCTACAACTTCGACTACGAGCTGGAAATGCTCAGGACGCTAGGAGAGATTGAATGGCAGACGACTGGGACTTCAACGAGTACGCCCGACTCGTCCCCGAAGAAAGCATCATCTACTACACCGACGCTCTCGACGACCCCCGAAAGCTCGTCTTCCTCTGGATGTCCGAGCCCACTCCCATCTTCGACTACCTCAAGTCCCAGGAACGGGTCTACGACGAGCTCGGCGTCCCGGCTCGCAACCGGTGGCCAGACAAGCCCAAGCTCTACGTCTCAAGCACCCGGCCCCTTGACTTCGGTGGCGTCAGGGAAGGTGACACCTGGCTCGACCCCGACGACGGAACTCAAGCAGTCCGACGAGACGGTGAGTGGGTTGTCGTCGAGTTCCCCCACACCGTCAACACCGACTTCGGAACCTGCGGGGAGCCCGGCTGCAAACTTTGCGGTCGCTGAGTGGAACGGCCATAAGCACGAGGAGGTTCCAACTACTGCGCGGTGGCTGTACTTGGTTCAGTACAGAGCTGGCGCAGAGGGTTGGAACTGCACCACCACAGATGCCATGGCGTTCTACTCCCAGACCTATTCGTACCGTGACTGGTGGCAAGGTCATGGTCGAATCGACCGGTTGAACACCCCGTTCAAGGATTTGTGGTACTACCACCTTGTGTCCAAGACGCCGGTCGACAAGGGCATCAGGGCCTCTTTGAGGTCCAAGAAGAGCTTCAACGAGCGAGATCTGGTCTTGTAAGGCCTGTTTTGGTGGATTTCTGCCACTTTTCTGCCAAAACTCAGCTAATTACTTACTTCCCACGCGACTACTTTAGTAGTATAGTATTAAGTAGGTATGTTTACAGCCGCCTCTCGCCCGGAATCTTGGCAGAGCAAATTACAGGAGGATCCATGGAGATCGAGAAGCGCAAGAGAGCGTTGCGCAAGAGGTACGCAAGAGCAAAGATCATCTACAACAACCGGCTCGAGTACGAACGAGCTATAGCTAGCTACAGCTTGCTCTTTAACCAGCCAGATCTGGTAGACCGGCTGCTGGATGCAGAACCCAGGCCGTACACGATCGTCGAGCCGATCAAGCGCAAGCCGTGGTGGAAGCGGTGGCATGACTGACCAAGAGCTCTGGCACGAGCTGGAGGAGTTCCCCGACTACGCAGTCAGCAACCTGGGCGTTGTTGGCAACATGAAGTCGGGCATGACGCGCAAGCCGTCCATCAACCAGCAAGGCATCGTGAAGATGTCGCTGTACAAGAACGGGAAAGAGCTCCACACGCGATCTGTGGCGGTGCTCGTAGCTGAGGCGTTTGTCGAAGGTCAGACCGACCTCTTCAACACGCCCATCCATCTCGATGGCGACAAGATGAACTGCAGAGCCGACAACCTTATGTGGCGACCCCGCTGGTTCGCGGTTCAGTACCACAAGCAGTTCTTCGAGTCGGCGTTCCGTCACGCAGAGGTTCCGCTCATCGAGCTGGACTCTCATCAGACATATCCCAACGTCATGCAAGCCTGCATGGCAAACGGGTTGCTGCACGGTGACGTCTACCGCTCGTTCACGCAGGGCTACCCAGTTCCCTTCACTCTGCAGGAGTTCCGCATACTAGAGTGACTCGAGTGGTATTAAACAGTGCTTAGAACGTGGATTATAGTAGATAGGTGGAGATTAAGCCTTTACCTTTCCTCTCATATTCGGGAAGGGTGCTGCTATGCCATACGAACGCGACTACCAAGCCGGACTCATCAAGCGCATCGAGAAGCTGCTTCCCGGTGCGTGGGTCCGCAAGGTGGATATGGATCAGGGTTGTCCTGACCTTCTCATCTTGTGGGGCCCGGTTTGGGCAGTGCTTGAGGTGAAGAAGAAGAAGCCCACGGCTTCTGACTTCGAGCCTAACCAAGAATGGTACATCCAGTTCTTCTTTGAGATGTCCTTCTCGGCCTGCATCTATCCAGAAAATGAACAGGAAGTCTTGTATGCACTTCAACAAACACTTGGAGATCGACGGGCTGCACTCGACTCTTAGCCCATCCAGCCCTGCCTGGTTGCGCTACGACGACGAGAAGCTCGAGAAGATGTTCGTCAGCAAGCAAGCCGCTGCACGCGGCACAAGAGAGCACGCCTGGGCTGCCGAGACCATCAAGCTCGGTTTCCGTCAGGCAGAGACCACGAAGACGATCAACCTCTACATCAACGACTGCATCAACTACCGCATGTCGCCTGAGGTTCCGCTGATGTACTCAGAGGTGTGCTTCGGCACTGCTGACTGCATCGGCTTCCGCGACAACGTCCTGCGGGTCTTCGACTACAAGTCGGGCATGGGCGCAACCAAGGTGGACCAGCTGCAGATCTACGCTGCGCTGTTCTGCCTCGAGTACGACTACAGCCCGTTCGACATCACGTTCGACCTTCGGATCTACCAGCACAACGCCGCACGCCCCTACGAGACGGATCCGGAAGTCATCTTCTTCATCATGCAGCGCATCGTTTCGGCAACCCGCATCGCAGTAGCTGTCCGCAACGCCGCTCTCACTGCCTGAAGGAGGTAGCACCGTGTCCATGATCATCCCCGAAGACGAGTACGACAACTACCTCTCTCACTACGGCATCCAGCGCAAGTCTGGTCGTTACCCTTGGGGTAGCGGCGGCAAGTGGGGATCTGCTGGAGACGAGCTCGCGGTCAACCGTGCGTCTTCGTTCTTCCAGGCTGTGGCTGAGCTGGAAGCGCAGGGTCTGTCGAAGGTGGACATCGCCAAGGGCCTGGGCATGAACTCGACCGAGATGCGACAGGTCACGACCATCGCACGCAACGCCGAGCGCACTGCAAACCAGGAGAAGGCTGAGAAGCTCCGTGAGAAGGGCTGGTCCACCTCAGCCATCGGTCGTGAGATGGGACGCAACGAGTCCTACATCCGTTCTTTGCTCGACCCCAGCACCAAGGAGCGCGCCGCTCGTCTGAACCAGACGGTGGACGTTCTGCGGGCCGAGGTCGACAAGGGTGGATATCTCGATGTCGGAAAGGGCGTGTCCAACAACCTGAGCATGAGTCGTGAGCAGCTGAGCTCGGCTCTGGCGGTTCTCAAGGATGAGGGATACGTCGTTCTGAACGATGTCCGTGTGCCGCAGGCTGGTACGAAGCAGCTCACTACTCTGAAGCTGCTGGCTCCTCCTGGGACCACCAAGCGCGACGTCGTTCTGAATATGGACGACATCAAGGGCCTCACGCCCGTTGTCAAGGACGGTGTGCTCACCGACTTCGGTCTGGTCAAGCCGCTGCAGATCAAGCAGGACCGGATTGCCATCAACTACGCCGAAGACGGCGGAGCCAAGGCAGACGGTGTGATCTACGTGCGTCCCGGTGTCAAGGACATCGACATTGGCGGCAAGGCCTACGCTCAGGTCCGGATCGACGTTGAGGGAACCCACTACCTCAAGGGCATGGCCATGTACAAGGACGATCTGCCCAAGGGCGTCGACCTTCAGTTCAACACGAACAAGAAGCGGGCCGACATCGGTACCGACAAGCTCGCGGCCATGAAGAAGCAGTCCGACGACAAGGACAACCCCTTCGGTGCACAGATCCGTCGTCAGATCCTCGAGACGGGGCCCGACGGCCAGAAGCGCACCACGTCTGCCATGAACCTGATCAACGAGGAGGGCAGCTGGGACAAGTGGTCTCGGAACCTCTCATCGCAGGTTCTGTCGAAGCAGAGCCCCAAGCTGGCTCAGCAGCAGCTCGACAAGACGTTCCAGAAGAAGCGGGACCAGCTCGACGAGATCATGGCTCTGACCAACCCCACGGTCAAGGCCAAGCTTCTGCAGACGTTCTCGGATGAGGCTGACTCTTCTGCGGTACACCTCAGTGCAGCCGGCCTTCCTCGGTCGTCCTATCACGTGATCCTCCCCTTCAACTCACTGAAGGACACCGAGGTCTATGCGCCCAACTTCAACAACGGTGAGCGCGTTGCTCTGATCCGCTACCCCCACGGTGGCCGGTTCGAGATCCCTGAGCTGACGGTGAACAACAACCACCCCGAGGCCAAGTCGGCAATCGGTCGTGCTGTGGATGCGGTGGGCATCAACCACAAGGTGGCTGAGCGCATGTCTGGTGCGGACTTCGATGGTGACTTCGTCATGGTCATCCCGAACAACACCGGTGCGATCAAGTCTGAGCCCGCACTCAAGCGGCTTCAGGGGTTCGACCCTCAGAAGTACAAGCTGCCTGACGATGCGCCTCGGATGAAGGCCAAAACCAAGGGCAAGCAGATGGGTGATGTGTCCAACCTCATCACGGACATGACCATTCGTAAGGCCAGCAACGACGAGATCGCTCGCGCTGTGGCCCACTCGATGGTTGTGATCGACGCTGAGAAGCACCACCTGAACTACAAGCAGTCTGCTATCGACCATGGCATCGCTGCTCTGAAGGTCAAGTACCAGGGCACACACGAGAGCACAGGTCAGCCTCGAGGTGCAGCAACCCTGATCTCACGGGCTACCTCTCAGACCCAGGTACTGGACTCCAAGGCACGTCGTGCTGCTGATGGTGGGCCTATCGACAAGGCCACGGGCAAGAAGATGTTCACGCCCACTGGTGACTACTACGACTCTGAGCGAGTCATGAAGCGCACTGGTGAGGTACGCACCACCCGCATCTTCAAGATGCGCAACTCTGTGCAGTTGGCAGAGGTCGATGATGCGTTCGACCTGTCGTCTGGTACTCCAATGGAGTCCGTCTATGCGACACACTCCAACAAGCTCAAGGCCCTGGCCAACGAGTCTCGTAAGGAGATGGTCTCTCTCAAGCCCAACCCGTACTCCCCTTCTGCGAAGAAGGCGTACGACGTGGAGGTGAAGGAGATGAACGCAATGCTTGACATCGCATTGCGCAACGCCCCCCGTGAACGTCGAGCCCAGCTGCTTACGAACACCGTGGTCAAGCAGAAGCAGGCCGCCAAGCCAGGCATGGATGACGCTGAGCTGAAGAAGGTGAGAGCACAGACTCTCGCTACCATGCGCGCACGCACAGGTGCAGACAAGGACAAGGTGGATCTCAATGAGCGGCACTGGGCTGCGATCCAGGCTGGTGCCATCACCTCACACAAGCTGAGGGAGATCCTTGACAACGGTGACATCGAGCAGATCAAGACCCTGGCCACGCCCAAGGTACAGCTCAAGATGAACACAGCGAACCTTGCACAGGCCAAGCGCATGGCTGCTCGTGGTGCAACGCAGGCCGAGATCGCAGGCGCACTGGGCGTAAGCCTGACCACACTGAAGAAGGGACTGGCTGATGGCTAAGGATCAACTGCTGTCGACCAGCGACAATCCCTTCAACCCATGGACAGAGTGGGATCAGTGGTTCGCATACGACATGCGTGCTGGGTACCACACCCTCGCCTACCTCGCTCGCATCGACAACTCAAGTGATGACATGAGTGAGTTGGCACAGGAGGAGGAGTACGATCGCGCGCTTGCGGAGATTCTTGAAGAGAACATCAACGGCCTCTACATCGGTGTCGACCGACCTGAGTAGTTGACTCTTCGGAATTTTGAAGGGAGGGGGGAGGGGTCTCAAAAACCACCCCCCCCTCCCTTCATCGCCGCTCTCCTCGAAAAACCCCC
>Ga0182226_1000003_pt1 | contig 50995 bp, 65 predicted proteins | sample G6R1MG_27_FD_129658 | JGI IMG/M metagenome (GOLD analysis project Ga0182226, IMG submission 129658) | Miscanthus phyllosphere microbial communities from Michigan, USA - G6R1_MAIN_07NOV2016_LD1 MG | ecosystem: Host-associated > Plants > Phyllosphere > Phylloplane/Leaf | place: USA: Michigan...
CCCTCGCGCCCGCCGTCGACGGTCACGGTGATGGTTGCGGGAGTGACGGACGCGACAGAGGGGCCGCCTGTGCACGGCGCGACCCGGCGACGGCCCCAGAACGGCTCGATCTGCATGGGGCGGCGCGCGTCGTAGATGCGGTACGCGAGGCGCAGGTCGGATCTCGCCTGGGCAGCGAGGCCGCGCAGCTCGGCTGCCTTGCCGCCCCCGATGCCGAACGGGATCATCGCGGCCTCGGCGACGATGGCGGCGAGGGGCAGGTAGGCGGCATCGTCGATCAGGTCGCCGTTGAGCTTGGCGATCTGATCGTCGAGGAGCTTGCTGCAGACCGGCTCGATGAGGTCGTCGACTTCGGACCGGTCCTCGTCGGATGGCGCCTCGCCGGCAGCGAGCACGCCAAGGTTCTTGAGAACCCGGGCGATCAGTTGCTCGCGCGTGCGCATCAGCGCGCCTTCGCGGTCTTGGGTGCAGCCGGTGCAGTGGCGGCGTCGAGGTCGGCGCGGGCCTGGGCGAGGTCGGCGCTCATGGCGTCGAGACGCTTCAGGGCTTCGTCGCGCTCGGAAACGGCGAACCCGCCGTCTTCCTGGGCCTTGGTGAGAAGGGTCTTGAGCGAGGCGAGTTCGCCCTGCGCCTCCTCGAGCGCCGTCAGGGTGTGCTCGTGGGTCGCGCGCGCCGTAGCGGCATCGGCGAGCGCTGCGTCGCGGGCCGATTCAGCGGCGTCGAGGTCCTCGAACAGGCGTTGGTTTTCGGCCATGCCGGTTTCGATGACGTCCTTGAGGCGCGCCACCTCGGCATCCGAGGCCGGCGGCGCCAGCAAGATCTCGAGCGGCGCGGCGGCGACATACTCGCGCCCGGCCGCGCGTGCAGTCAGGGCGTCGGCGGTCGCGAGCGCCGGATCGGCGATGCAGTCCGGCGAGGCGTTCCAGCCATCGGGAAGGGACTCGCCGGGGGTGAGGTCGAAGATGCGGGCCGAGCCGTCGGGCTGGTAGCCCCAGGTCGGCGAAGTGGGGATGGTCTCGTCCATGTCGGGCCTCGTCTGTCGCGGGGCCGGGCCCCAGAACGACGAAGGGCGCCACGAGGGCGCCCTTTCGTCTTAGCGGTGGTGGGGTGGGATCAGCCGTTCAGGCGGACGCCGAGGCGGGGGTCGACGGCCTTCACGCCGTAGAGGATGTCCAGGCGCCAGTTCGAGATATCGTTCGTGCCGTCGTAGTACGGGATCAGGCGGACGGTGAGCCCCTTGTAGGACTCGCGCTCGCACGACACCGCACCCTGCGGCTTCACCAGGGGGACGCAGGTGAGCGCGAAGGCGCTCTTATGGGCCATGATATTCTGGGTGTAGGGGGTCGAGGCCGCACCCATCCAGGTCACGACGGCGCCGGACGCCGGAGCGGCCGAGACCGTGGTGAAGGCGCCGTTCGGCAGGGCGGCCGGGGCGATGATCGCCGGGCTGATCTGCAGGGTGGCGTTGCCGGTACCGTCGGCCGTGGCGGCGGCGAGCACGGTGAACTGCCGCAGGAAGGGCAGGATCTGCTTCGTGACGTGGTTGACCGCGAACACGCCCGCGATGGTGAAGACGTCACCCTTCGAGACGGTGCCGCCGTTGCCGAGGCCGCTGACGTTGAGGAGCTGACCGCCGAAGTCCTTCACCGCGACACCGTTGGCGAGCGTCTGGGTGTAGGTGACGTTCTGGTTCGCACCGTTGACCGTGCCGTTGGTGCGGGTGCCGGTTACGTGAACCGGCACGTTCTGGCTCATGTACGTGTCGACCTGGGCGATGCGGCCGACGCCGCCCTCGCGATAGGCGTCCTCGACGAGCTTGTCCGAGTAGAAAGTCGACTGCGCGCCGGCCAGACCCGACTCGTCGTCGGGCGAGAGCATGGCGAACCGAGCGTCCTTCGGGACGGACAGGTTGTTCATGCGGGTGGTGCCGCGCAGGAAGCCGGCGTAGCTCGACAGGGTGGTGCCGGGCGTGCCGACCCAGTTGGGCAGGCTCGAATAGAGCGACATCACGTCGACGTCGACCTGGTTGGCGAGGCTGACCATGGCGGGCTTCAGGACCCGCTCGGACAGTTCGCCGATGGACAGCGTCATGTCCGTCGAGGTGATCTGAAGGTCGACGCCCTTCATCTTGTCGACGGTGACGGAGGTCGTGCCCTCGGTGATGTTCTGCGGCTGGGCGACGGCACCGTCACGCACCTGGAACTGCGGAGGGCGCTTGATCGTGACGGCCGATCCGACGTTGTAGCCGTTCACCTTGGCGGCGAACTCGTCCTCGTAGCCGCGGTGGACCTTGGAGGCCGCCACAAGCTCGTTGTCGAGGATCTTGACTGCCGCCTTGGCGATCACGGATGCGGTGAGGAAGTTGTTGGGCATGGTCCGGGGTTCCTATCGGGTGGACCCGCGCTTGCCGTAGGTCTTGGCGAGCCACGCATCGATCTCCGCATCGGGAGACGAGGGCGCGGCGCCGCCGGAGACCGGCTTCGCGGGAGCGGGGGCGGAGGTGGCTTTCTTGGGTTTCGCCAGGGTCAGGCGGTGTTCCAGCGCGCCCACGGCCTTCGCGGCCTGGATCGCGCTCATCCCGTTGAGCTTCGCCAGCTCGGCGGGGTTCTTGGCGAGGTAGTAGGCGAGCAGGCCGCCCTTCTCGCTCTCGACGACGAGGGATTCGACGTGGGGCTTTACCTCACGGCTGGCCGCGCCCTTCACGACGGTGTCGAAGTCCGGGATGGCTTCCCGAGCCTCGTCCAGCCGGTCGTTGAACGCCTCGACGGCGGCCTCGCGCTCGGTGACCTGAGCGCGCGATGCCTGCGCCTCCCGATCGGCCGCCCGCTGTTCGGCGAGCACCCGCTTGAGGCGGTAATCGGCCTTGGCGTCCTCGAACGCCACGTAGTCCTCGAAGTCGGCTTCCTTCGGCGCGGGGCCGATCTCCTTCTCGATGCTGGCCTTGCGGTCCCCGCCGTCACCCGTCGGTGCGCTGCGGCTGGCAAGCTCGGCCTCGAGCCGGGCGATCTTCTCCTGCATCCGATGGATGCCGGTGCGCTTCTTGGGCGTCGCCGGTTCGCCATCGTCCTCGCCATCGCCCTTCGGGGCGGGTTTCGGAGCGGCGGCGTCCGGCTCGGCCTGTTCTGTCCCTGGCGTTGCGGCCTCGGCGCCGTCGGCCTGATGGCCTTCCGGTGCCTCGGTCGCGTCCGAGACCTCGCCGCCTGCCGCCTGCGTTTCCGCCGGCGCGCCCAGCACGATCAGGTCCTCGTCCATGTGGTTCGTCCATGAAAAAACCCGCCACGCGTGAGCGGGACGGGTTGGGGCATCATCGCGGCCTGCGCGGGGTGCACTGGCCTGCGTGAAGGAAGGTGCGCGTCGGGGCCCGAAGGTGGCACGCGGAGATGATGAGAAGGGTGCGAGACGGGACTGCCCTGGTGGCGCCCGCGCGTCTCGCGACGCATAGGGGAATGACGGGGATCGCCCGACGGGTCAAGCGCCTACTGCGTCGGGTCCGCGGCCCAGAGGTTCACTTTCACCCCGTTGGCGACGGTGCCGAACACGTCGAAGCTGATCAGGCTCGTGAGGCTCACGAGCACGGCCGGCAGCGTTCGCGACCGCTGCGCCTTCACCGTGATCGCGGTGTGGGTGTCGTTCGTGCCGTCCGACGTGAAAGCCCGCGCGACGACCTGGACGACGACCGGCGACCCCGTGTCGTCGACCATGTAGCTGATCGGGGGCACGCGCCCGACCGCGCAGACGATCGGCCGCGCGAACGTCCAGATCGCCGTACCGTCCGCCGTCGTCGTCATCGTGGTGCGCTGCACGTGCGTGGCATGGGTGTGGTCTTCGAGCGCGTAGCGCGGGGACATGCCCCGGCCGCTATCGAGCGCCGTCGCAGGGGGCGTGGAGGCCGCTGGTGCCGGCAGCATCGCGGCGACCATCGCGGCCACCTGTTCCTGGCTCTGGCCCGTCCCGTAACCCGACACGGTCAGCCTCCGTTGCCGGTGGTGATCTCGACGGACGGCGTGCCACTCTCGACGGCCAGCGCCACGAAGTGCTCGGAGTCCTGCAGCGTCCAGTACTCGACGGCCCCCGGCGCGATCCCCGCCGAGCCAGGGACCGCCCCGGGGATCGTCGCGACCACGTCGGCCTTGCCGAACTGCACGAAGATCTCGCCCGTGCCGCGATTGCGGACGCGGACCTGACACCCACCGCCGGCGGGCAGGCCGGCGAGGCGAATCGCGGTCCCGGCGGCCGTCACGGCGCCGATGCGCAGGGTGGCCGCCGCGTTCGGACGGAAGGGCTGGATCGCAGGCATCAGGACACCATCATCGGAGCGGCGGGCTCGCCCAGCGCGCTCGGGTCAAAAGAAAGGGCGCCCTGAGGCGCCCCGGTGGGTTCGATGGGCATCGTGCCCGGCATCGGCATCGCGCCCGTGGGCGGCCCGCCCTGGCCGCCGGGATCGGGCATCGGCGCCTCGGTCGGGCCCGCCATCTCCTCCATCAGCATGGACACGAGGTCCGTGAGGTTCTGCAGCGCGGTCGCGATGGCATCGACGCGCAGGTCCTCGGCCGGGCTACCGCCGGCCCCCTCGGCTGGTCGCGCGGCTTCGACCATGCGGGCCTCATGCTCCATCGCGGCCCGCTGCAACTCACCCTGGATCTTCGCCATCTCGGCCTGGAGCTTCTGATGCTCCATCGCGAGCTTGGCCCCCTCCAATTCGTGCTGGGCCGTGGCGAGCTGTTCCTGACGCTGCTGGGCCTGCATCGCGGCCTGTTCCTGCGGCGAGGGCGGCATGGGCGGCGGCGGGGCTTCGCCGCTCTCGCGCGCCTCCTCGGCCTGGATCTGCGGGGGCAGCATCGTCTTGATGCGCTTGGCGATCTTGTCGGCGAGCGGCCAGTCCTGCGCCTGGGCGAGGAGATCGAGCACGAGGGGGGCGACGTCCGGCGCGGCCTGCACCAGGGTGATCATGCCCTCCAGCGCGGCCTCGCGGCGGGTCGTGTAGCTCGCGCCCATCTCCATGGCGACGTCGTAGGCGCCGACCGTGACGTCGTTCTGAATTTTCTCGGCGACGCCGTCGTCGGCGATGCCCTGAGGCTGGTTGATAGTCACGAGATCGACCTTGCCGTCCTCACCCACGATCCGGAGCGTGCGCGCCGTGTCGTAGATGTGCGGAATCATGCTGATGACGATCGCGCCGGTGTGCCGGATCGCCCGGCTGAAGTTCACGATGTACCCGAACGACCCAACGTCACCCTCCTGTTGGCGGGCTCGGATCGCCTTGCCCGAGGTCTCGTTCGACCGGGCGCCGAGGCTGGCGTCGTAGATGCCGGTCACCGCCTTGATGTCTTCGGCCGCCTCGCGGGTCAGCTCGGCGAGGCCGGACGACGCCACGGGTGGCGCGACGCGCTGGGGCGCGTTCGGCGATCTCGGGTCGGTGTTGTAGGGCAGGAACGGATGCGCCTCGGTGTTGGCGGTCTGCCAGATGTGCTCGTAGCCCTTGAACTGCTCCTCGGTGCCGACGAATGGCGCCTTGGGCTGCAGCGCCACCACCTCGGTCTGGGTCGAGCGCGAATAGTTGTACGCCCGCTGCGCGTCCTTCGCCTTGCGGACCACGCCGCGCCGGACCCGCTTCTTGCCGATCACGGTCTCGATGCCGATGACCGGCACCACGGGAATGAACCGGCCGGGGATCAGATCGGGACCCTCGAGGATCTCCGTCGCCGAGATCACGTAACGTTCGATCTTGTGCCCGGGGCGCTTCTCGATGCGCGCGCCGGCAGCCTCGGCCAGGGTGAGCTTCTCGGCATAGTCCTCGTCCGCCTTGTCGGTCAGGTCGAGGATCTCGCCGTCGGGCATCAACGCAAGGGTCTTCTCCACCGGGGTCTTCACGAAGTACTCGGCGGTGCGCACCACGTCGGCCGTGGACCACTCGCCATACCCGCCGTCGATCAGCCGGCTATCCCCGATCTCGGCCGCGACCTTGTCCGGATAGGTCTCCTCGAACACGTCGCGGGTGAGGTCCACCGGCACAAAGCAGAACTTGGCGTCCTCCCGCGTCGGCAGGATCGCGTCCGGATCCCAGCGCACGCCGAGACCGTCGGGCACGGGCACGATGCGGATTTCCTGCTCGAACGTGGAGTCGGAGCCGTATTCCGTGATGATCTTCCAATGGCCGATGCCGGCGGCGACCTGCTGGTCGGCGGCCGCGAAGTAGGCGGCGGGCGCGTCGGAGCGGTTCTCGATGTACCGCGCCAGCCCGGCGATCACCTCGGCCGTCTTCGGGTCGCCGCGGCTGTCGACGGGCACGGACTTGATGGCGGGCCGCATCTGGCGAATGTCGCCGGTGATCTGCGCGATGGTGGTCCCGAGCCGGTCGAACTCCAGGCAAGGCCGGCCCTCGCGGGCGCGCTTCGCCTCCTCGGTCCACTGCGCGCCCTCCACCTCGATGAATTCGAGATCGGCATAGGCGTTGTCGCGGTTCGCCTGATCGGCCGCGTCCGCGCGCAGCCACCGCTTCATGGCGATCTCGACAACCTTGTCGACGACGCGCTCGGGCTTCGGCTCGGGCTTCAGCGACGAGGGCCGAGCCGGGCGCCGGGGTTGCTTGCTGGCCATCAGGCACCCATCCAGCCGCCACGACGGGCGGCGACCTTGAGTTTCAGGGGGGCGGCGTCGATCACGGGCTCGGCGAAGGTCAGGGCGACGGCGTCCCAGAGGTCGGGCGAGGGGATGCCCATGCCGCGCATCTTTTCCTTCGACCAGAGCTGCACCTGGCCGCGCGAGTTGTGGCCGTAGCCCGTCGAGCAGGCATCGGCCTGCAGCTCGTCCTCATCCGGCACGTCGACGCCGGCCGGGTCCTCGAGCCATTCGAGGGAGTTCATCCAGATCTCGGCACGCCGGTTCAGCGGGCCGGGCAGCTTCTCGCCGTTGGTGGGCGAGTACCGCTCTTCCTGAATAGGCGCGCCGCCGAAGTTCACCGGCACGATGATGTTGCGCCCGCCGACCCCGTACCCGCGCTCCATCAGGATGTCGTAGACGCCGGCGCCATAGCCGCCCGTCACGTCGATGAAGGCCTTCACCGGGCCATCCCGGTCGATGTGACCGGCGAGGTAGTTCGCACTCTCCGGTATCGACAGACCGGGCTTGCCCCCGGCCCACAGCACCTTGCGGCCGCGCCGCTTCGCCAGGGCGTGACGATCGCCGCCCTGGTGGGCGGGATCGTACCCGAACACCAGCGGGCCCGAGGGCTCCACGGTACGCTTTCGTGCGGCCATGACCAGCTTCGCGCTGATCAGGCCATTGGTGTTCGCCATCTGGAAGGCCTCTGCCGCCGTCGCGGGGTATTCCTGCCGGAACAGGCTCTCGCCGAGATCCGCGATCTTGCGGCGGCGCCAGAACATCTGATCGGCATCGAGGCCGTGGGCCTCGGCGTAATCGATCTCGGACTCGCCTTGCTCGTCGGGGTCGAGCGACAGCGAGAAATCGGGCGGGGCGGTCTTTCGGTACCCGTCGTCCCAGAACCAGGGGACGAAGATCGCCTGGAACTCGCTCTCGCCGCGCTCGGCCTTCCGCCATTGCTGGTGGAAGTAGTTCCCAACGCCGTTCGCGGTGCTCTCCAGGATCACCTCGGTGCCCGGCTCGTCCGCGATCGCCTGCAGGATGCCCGAGGCGTGGCTGTGCGCGTGCGGCCAGAACCCGACTTCCGAGCCGTGGAAGTTCTGCAGGGTGTTGCCGCGCCCGACCGCCTTCGAGCCGGCCGTGCCGACCTTGTACCCGCTGTCCAGGCGATCGAAGAGCAGTTCCTTCGCGTTGGCCGCGCCCGTGGAGGGCTTCACCAGCGACGGGCAGTGCTCGTGGTACCGCGACACCATCTCGAACAGTGCGGCGGTCGAATCCTCCTGGTGGGTCAGGATGAAGGTGCGGACGCCCCGGCTGTGGCTCGTGCGCCAGAAGAACCGACCGCCGATGTAGGTCGACGCGCCCTGCTGGCGCCCTTTTAGGATCAGGGCTCGGACGCTGCCCGTGGAGAGGAGCTGTTCCTGCAGCCGAGCGTGGATATAGCGCTGGGCCTTGTTCAGCGTGAACGGGACGATCTTGCCCGACTTCGTGCGGATCCGCAGGCAGCGCGGGGCGTAGTGCTCGAAATCGTCCTTCAGCTTCTGCCGGATCGCACGCTCGCGATCACTCAAGATCCCCGAGAGCGTCTTCGTGACTGCGGACGGTGTGGTTTGCATCGATCCGCTGCCGGTTCGTGAACACGTCGCCGACTTCCTTCGCGACCTGGGCGAGCAGCTGCGCCGCGAGCGCGACGTTGCCCTGCGCTTCGGCCTTGTCGATCAGGCCTTCGAGGCGGCGCAGGCGGGTGACGCGATGGGCGACGCCGATGCTCGCCTGATCGTCGAGGAAGGCCGCCCGGGTCCGCTCGAACAGCGTCCGCCATTCCTCAGCGAGCGTGGCCCCGGCCACCTTCGTCGGGTCGTAATACTGGACGGCCTGCCGCGAGATCGTCTCGCCGAACTGATCCTTGACCGCCTTCGCCACCGTCGAGGGCGAGTCCCAGCACGCAAGGCTTTGCACGATGAAGGTTTTCACCGGATCGGGCAGCGACGTGTCGGACATGGCGGCGTCAGGTTCCGGTCAGGGCGCGACCGCAGGTCCCGCAGGCCCCGGCGATCTCGGCCTCGCAGATGATCGGCGCCCGATTGGCCGCAGCGACCAGGGCCGCCGTCTGGCCCGCCGCAGCACCGACGCCATAGCGCGCCACCACCCCGACGAACTCCTCGACGTCGTGGCCCCGGATCTCGAACACCGGCTCGCCCGTCATCTTCGAGAAGCGCGGAGCGCCCCACGCGTCCTTGGCCTGACCCGCGTGATACAGCTCGTGCTCGACGAGGCTGCAGAACGTGGCGTCGTCGCACTGGTCGGCGTACCCGGCATCGAAGGTCAGCAGGAAGTGCGGCATCACGCCGAACCACCCGGTGATCTGCTGCTCGAAGCGGGCCTTCGCCCAGCGATTGCCCATGAAGGTCGCCGTCTCGCACATGCCGACGACGGCGTTGCCCTGGCGGGCGTTCGGGACTGCGCACCAGAGCACGCCGAGGCGGGCGCTGCGCAGGTGCGCGTGATCCTCGTTCAGGAGTGACGCGTCCTCGTCGATGAAGGTCGCGCGCATCCAGTCGTGCAGCTCGTGGGCCGGCTGCACCGGCGTGAGCGTGTCGTATCCGTCCTGCCCCAGCAGGGACTCGGGCGGGCGCGGACGGATCAGCATCAGGCGCCCGCCAGCCCGACCACGGGCACACAGCGCACCCGCACCGTCCGGGCGCCCGGCGGGAGACCGCGCAGGGCCGGCAGGGCATCGGCGAACCGCTCCATCAGGGCGGCGCGGGACTGGCACGCGTAGGCGCCGGCCCAGCGCCGGGACGACATCGGCAGGAGCTGGCACGCATCGGCGCGGCAGGCGCGGACCTCGATGCGGAAACCGATGGTATCGGCGTGGGCCTGGCCCACGAGGAGGTGGGCCCAGAGCACGATGGCGCCGATCACGACGGACATCAGGGCAACGCGCCAGACCTCAATGATCGGGGGCGGCGAGGGGGCGGCGGTGTTCGACATCACGCGTCTCTCGGGGTGATGAAGCCGATGGGACCGAGCCTGTCACGCCGCATCAGCGGGGTTCCGGAAGCGTCGACGAGGCCGCTGTCCCGCCAGTCCTCGTCGGGCTCGAAAACCATGAGCGAGCGGACAACGGCAAAGCGGTCCGTGTCGAACGCGTCGGGGTAGCTGTCCGCGCGCGCAGGACGTGCCGAACGAATGGCGCGGTATTCACGCATTTCACGCGACTCCCTGCTCGACGCCGAAGCACCGCAGCGCGTCCTCGGCCGACAGCTTCACCGGATCCGGCCCGGTGACACCGAGCGAGGCGCGGCCGGCGCTGATCTCGCGGCCGGCGAGCGCCGTGCGCATCCGCCGGCGGGCCGCCGCGCTCACAAGGATCACCGCGCCGGGCAGGGGCCGCAGCGAGGCGGGCGGACAGCGATAGACCACCGCGTCGTCGTCGTGGGTCACGGGCATGGTCCTGTCAGCGCGGGAGGGGATGGAGGTGGACGCGCGCGCGGCCGGCGATGAACGCGACCTCGCGGGTGCGGCCGGGGACCGGCTCGGCCTGGGCGGCGAGGGCCATGGCGGCGACCCAATGCGCGGCGGTGGGACGGCCGCCCTCGACGGTGAGGGCGAGGCCGGCGAGGCGGCGGGCCAAGTCGACGGCGCTCACGTGGTCGGCGCCTTCGCCTGGCCCTCGCGGGTCCGCTTCAGCCACGCCCAATAGGCCGAGCCTGCCGGATCGCGAGCGATGTCACGCAGGGCGCGCGCCGCGTCGGCGGCGGTGTGTTCGGGGCGGGCGGTCACAGGAAGCTCTTCCCCGCGTTCTCGCGGAACAGCTCGCCGTCCTCGATATAGCCGAGGGTCGTTTCGAGCTTGGCGTGCCGCATGTGCTTGGCCGTGAGGCGCAGGTCGGCGCCGTCGTCGCCCGCCGTCGTCGCGAAGCCGCGCCGGGGCGAGTGGCCGCTGAAGGCTTCCGGATCGAGCCCGGCCACGGCGCAGCGCGATTTCAGGATGCGGGCGAACTGCCCGGCGGTCAGGCGGTCGGGCGAGAGCCGGCCACGGTCGGCGCCGCGAAACACCGGGCCGTCCGCGATGCCGGAGGCGTCGAGCCAAGCCGCGACGGCCGCCGGGATCTTCAGCTTGCCGTCGAGGATGGCGACGGATCGGCCCTGGCCCTGCTGGTCGGTCTTGCTCTTGCCGATCCGGACGAGGAGGCCGCGCCGGTGCCGCTCAAGGTCGGCGACGTCGAGGGCGACGAGCTCGGACCGGCGCAGGGCCGCGCCGAAACAAACCAGGATCAAGGCCCGGTCGCGCACGCTGGCGAGATCGGTCCCGCGAATCCGCTTGATGACCTTGGCCAGAAGGTCGACCGTGAGGGCCTGTTTCTTCTCCGGGCGCCGGCCCAGCGTATTGCGGATGCCGGCCAGGATTGACCGCACCTCTTCGAGCGCCGTCGGCGCGGTGTGGCCGGCGGCGCGATGCACGGCCGCGATGGCGGCGGCCCGGCGGTCGATGGTCGACACCGAGCGGCCGAGGCCGGCGAGATGCGTCAGGTAGCGGCCGACCACCCGTCCCGCGGCGGGGAGGGGGTCGGCGCCCTGTTCGGCTGCCCAGGCGGTGAAGTCGCGCCAGTCGGCGGCGTAGGCCCGGCGGGTCGCCGCCGATTTCGAGGCCGCGGCGAACCCGGCCGCCGCCGCATCGAGCGCGTCGAGGGGCTCGCCCACGTCCGTTGCCGGACGCACGATAACAGCGCCTCCGGACATGGCTGAAAACCCCGTTTGGGTGCACGAGAAGGGCGATTATCGTGCACCCCGGCTCATCGCGGCCGGGAGCCGATCAGGCCCGAATTTCGAGGTGCATATTTCCCGGCATATTTTGCGCGGGAATTGTCGTGGTCAGGCCCGCGCCGCGATTACCCGCGCACGGCCCCGGAACGCCACGGTCGCGCGGGTCCCGTCGATGGACCCGGACTGGAACGAGGCGATGACGGAGCGACGCGGCGCGGTCTCGCGCGGCAGTTCGGCGCCGGTCAGATCACGATGGAGACGACGCAGCCCGGCGCGGATCTCGCCGATCTCGCCCAGGAACGTCTCGACGGTGTGGCGATGCCCCGGAACCCGGAGGCGGTCGGCAAGCCGGAGCAGGTCGGCGACCCGCTCGGCGTGTTCGCGATCCGTCATCATCGGGTGCCGATCATGTCAGGGATACCGGCTGGCGTCACGCGAGTGGAACGCTCTGGCTGGGGAAGGGGTCCAGACATGACAACGCCCGGCGGCTGGTGGGCCCCGGGCGCGTGTCGTGCGACGTTGACGTGATGGCGGGTTTCGCCCGTCGGGTCAAGGAGGGCTTCAGGCGGGCGCCATCCGTTCGAGCAGCGTATCAACGTCCTCTTTGACGATAATGTAAAACTGATCTTTTCCCTCGATTGCTGAAAAATGAATGTACGAACCTCCGTCGTCTCGTGTCTCTAATCTGCAAACTTGAGCAGCGTTGATGACAGATTTTGTCTCGGTCGTGTAGTCACGTGTAATGAACGTGAGGCGAGTGGCAGTGAACCAGATCATCGCGAAATCCCCGTTTCGAGATGACGATGCTGACACAACCACGTCAGGCTGTCTTGATGCCCGAAGCCTGTAGCGTCCCGCCCTGCGCGATCAGGCGCGCCGGCATCTGCAGTATGTCCTTGATGCGCCGCTTCGAGCAGTACGCCGTGTGCTCGAATCCGTCCCAGCGAACGGCGTCGACGATCCAGGTCTCGCCCGAGTAGCGCCACACCTGTCCCGGCAGAACCTCGGGTTCGGGCTCCGGCAGCATCGGCCTCACCGCCGCTGCGGCGGGAGGGACTTCAGCCGCTCCGGCGTCGTGTCCGCCAGCTTCGTGTAGTCGTCGGTCCGAACCGGAGCCCCCGGCCCCCGCGCGGTGTGCTGCGCCTCGGTCAGCTCCTCGAGGAGCCACCGGAACCGCTTGGCGATGTCCGTGGACGCCCGCTCGCCGGTCCCGCGCCCGCGCGCTTCGGCGTAGCTCGCGAAGCTGAAGCCCTCGGACAGGATCGCGCGGAGGAATCGCACGCCGCTCTCGCCGATCACGCGGGCGGCGCGCTCGTTCATGGCCTTCACGGCGCGGGCGGTCTCGATCCGGCCCAGCATCCGGATGTCCTCGACGGTGAAGGCGTGGGAGACGGCGAGCGAGCCGGGACCGGCGCCGGACGTGGTGCTGTCCCAGGTCCCGCCCGAGCGCACGCCCATCTGCTTCTCCCAGACCGCTTGCAGCATCCGCCCGACCTGGAACTGCGCCTCGGTGATCCGGTCGGCGCCGCGCTCGGCCGCCAGCACGTCGACACGGCGATTCACGCTGGCGGTGATGAAGCTCGACGGGTCGTAGGGGTCGCGGACGGACGCCTTGCCCGTGTCCACCTCGACGTCGCGGGCGGTGAACGGCGCAGCCCGGGCGATGCGGGCGCGCTTGCGCAGCGGCGCGGCGCCGGCCTCACGCTCGCGGCGGGCACGGGAGGCGGCGCCACGGATCGACATGCGGTCGAGGATCACGTGGCAGGCCGTCATCGCTTCGTGATCCTCGGCCGCAGCCTTCGCGTCGAGCTTCTCGCGGAAGGCTTGGCGCTCGGCCTTTGCGGCGCGGCGCTCCTCGGCCTTCGCGCGGATCAGGGCGAGGCGGTCAGGGTTCGTTGTGCGGGTGGTGCTGGACGACTTCGTTGCCGACGCGGTCACGGGTGTGCCCCAGGGCTCGGGCGCGACCCCATGGGCGCGCCAACTGCATACAGGCGTCCGATGGGCTTGGCGGCAATGTCAATCGAATTAACTTCTCGCAGGTGTCGCATCGGTGGACGCCAGCCCGATGGAGATCATCGCCACCGCCATGTCGACGCCGCGTAGAGCCTGACGCCGGTCCCATCCCGCGATCCGGCACGCCTCGCGGAAACTCGGCTCGCGCCCGACCTGCGCGTTGAGCCAAGCCTTGAGCTGCGCCTTCATCCGCCAGTCGTGGACATGGTTCTCGGGCCAGCGCTGCACCCGCACGTCACCCGGCTTTGGGCCGGCCTGCGCATCGGCATCGCTGTGTCCGGCCCACGCCGCCAGGAGCCACAGGCGGACGCGCTCGGGTGGGTAGGGCGTCGGTGGATCGGGTCCTTCGGGACGGCGTGCCAGCATCGGATTCCCGATGGCCTCTCTTTCTGTCGGTCTGATTGGTCTGTGGGGGTTTCTGAGGTTTTAGGGGTACTTTTCAGTCGGGGAGGAAAAAGATGCTGAGAGATTCGCGCATGCGCGCCAAATCGACCCCATAAACCCGACAAACCCCCACCGATTCTGGACCTCGCACATCACAGCAGCGTGCCTTGCTCGGCCGGTTCGATCCGAACGAGAGCGTATCGGTTGCCCCGCTTCTCGTCGGGAATCATCTCGAGCCGCCAGCCGTGCACGATCCGCCCCTTGATGCGAGTGAGCCATCGCCCGAGCCGCTTCGTCGAGATCACCGGGCCGCTGTTGGCCTGCCGCATCAGGATGTCCCGGAACTCGGGATGGACGAATCCACCCCCATCCAGGAAACGCTCCGAGGCCGTCTCCTCGATTTGGCTGGTGGTGTAGTAGGCGCCGACCGACAAGGCCTCCCGCCAAGCCGCGAATAGCTCGCTCGTCACCACGAGTTCCGGATCCTCGTCCCGCATGGTCTTCATGCTGTCGACGGGGTCGGCCTGGCCGAGCCAGATCAGGGCGGACCGAACGGTATCGGACCACGGCCCGTAGCTGCCGATGGGGCCGCACACCCGCGGCGACCCGGCCGCGCGGTAGGCGCGCACGATGGTAATCGCCGCGGCGACGTAGTCGCCCCGCTTTGCCAGGATGCGGGTGATCGGGTCGAACTCGAACTCGCGAAGCTCGGGCTGCTCCACCCCGGCGTCGAGGGTGGAGAGCAGGGCGCGGCGCGTCATGTCGCCCAGCAGCGTGAGGTTGTTGCCGGTGGCGAAGATCGTCGCCCGGCACTCGATCTCAGGGGCCTCGCTCTTGCCCAGGATCCGCACGCTGACCAGGGGGCGTTCCGTCATCTGGCAAAGCATGTCCCCGCCGAGTTCCCCGTTCACGTTGTCGATGGAGATGACTGGCGCGCCCTTGAGGAGGTGGGCCCCCAGGCGCTTCTCGGTCTCCTCCTCGGTCTTGCCGACCGCCATGACCGAGCACGGCCGCCCCGTCGCGATGGTGGCGAACACGTCGACGAGGAACGACTTGCCCGTCCCCGCCGTGCTGGCACGGATCCCGTGCAACGGCGCCACCGGCAGCGCAGGCCGGATCACCGCCGTGATGATCCCTGACAAAGCGACGGCGCGGTCCACCGGTCCCACGAAGGGGAAGCCGGCGAGCGGTTCGAGGAGCAGGTCCAGCGCTTCCTCGGCTTCCTCACGGCCGGGTTCGTCGAGGATGTCCGGCATGCGCAGGTCCTCGTCGAGCATCAGGTACAGCCGCGTGGCGGGGTCGTACCCGGCATCCTTAAGGAGTGAGCCGTCCGGGCGCAGCGTCGGCGTGGTGATGATGCCGGCGACGGGCGGGAGTTGCCACTTGCCCTCGCGGGCGAGCAGGGTCGCCGCGACCTTGGCCGGTGGGTCGACGTTGACCCAGGATTTGCGCCGCTCATCGTACCGCTGGAACTTGGCCGTCTGCGCCAGGATATCGGTGAGCGCATCGGCGCCGAGAGCCCGGAGCCGTGCGACACGCGTCATCAACCCGCCGGCCGACGGCACGGCCTCGGTGATGGGTTGAACCAGATTCCCGGCCCGGGTGAAGATCGGCACGCCGGTTTCGATCAGCGCGCTCTCGGCCTCGTCGACGACGCGGGGCATCTCGCTCGCCACGACGCGGATGATCGGCAGGTCGTGATCCTCGCGCGGCATGGCCCGTCGATCAATTTCCTGGCGCGTGCGGCGCCTGTGCTGCCGCTGGGCATCGTGGAGCGTGACGACCTCTGTCATGCCGCCACCTGTCCGATGGAGGCCGCGGGAACGACGATGCCGGGCAACGTCACGCGCTCGAGCATGGCTTTCAGCTTGGTCCCGTGTTCGATGTCTGTGGCCTGGATGGTGCCGGCCTCGAGCAGTTCGGCGCGGGCGAGGCGCTCGTCGACGACGACGACCCCGCGCCGCCCGGCGGCGAGCCACTCCGTGGGCTTGGAGAAGACGCAGAGGGGATCGGCCTTGGTCGCCGGGCAGGGATAGTCGATGCCGAGCAGCCCGATGCGGCCGAGCCAGGTCGCGAGACGCCCGCTACGCGGATGCCAGCCCACCACATCGATGGGCGCGCCCCCGACGTCGCGGGCGAGCAGGGTGTAGGCTGCGACCGGCTCGACGGGGTCGCCGCGCAGGTTGCGCACGAACTCGAATCGCGGACCGCGCCGAAACACGATAGCCTGCCGCAGGAGCGGCTCGAAGGCGCCGAGACACCAGTTCACGCGAGGCCCGGGCACGCCGTGGTCGCGCAACCCGTCCATATCGACGGGCCGCAGGGGTCTGCCGCGCCAATGCGCCTCTTCCGGATCGTGGTGGCGGGAGCGGGCGGCCATCACGACTGGACCACCGTCACGCGCTCGGCCGCCCGGGTAAGGCCGGTGTAGAGCCAGCGCCGCGAGTGCTCCCGGAAGGCGTCGCACTCGTCGAACAGCACCACGTCGTCCCACTGCGAGCCCTGCGCCTTGTGGACGGTGAGGGCATAGCCGTAAGTGAACTCCTCGAAGGCGCGCCGCTCGTGCGGCTGCAGCGAGCCCTCCGTGCCGGCGAAGAACTCCGGCCGCACGGCCACCCCAACGGGCGGCACGCTCTTCTCGGTGTCGGGTAGCAGCCCGAGCTCGACGAAATCCTCTGACCGGTCACCGAGCGAGGCGACGTCCCAGAGCCCGCCGTTGAGCAGGCCCTTCATCTTGTCGTTCTTCAGGCAGACGAGGCGGTCGCCGACCTCCGGCCCGGCGGGATCCCGATCCTGGATGGCGCGGATCTTCGTGTTCACCGAGCGGCGGGTGTTGTTGCGCCCGACCAAGACCTGATCCGCCCGCGTGACCGCAGACTGGCCGAGGGCGCGCCGCGGGATCACACGACTGTCGCCGTACTGGCCGGCGCGGAGCCAACCGCCCTCTCGGACCGTCATCGACATGCGGATGATCGGGTTCTCGGCCGCCTGCCGGTGGATCTCCGTCAGCATGAAGTCCGGGGCCCGTCCGGTGAAGTACCCGGCGCCGTCGACCGGCGGCAGCTGCGCCGGGTCGCCCAGCACCAGCACCTTCGCGCCGAACGACATGAGGTCGGAGCCGAGTTCCGGCCCCACCATCGACACCTCATCGATGACGACGAGGTCCGCGTCGGCGACGGCGCTGTTGCGGTCGAGCTCGAACAGCGGTTTGTCGCGGCCCGAGCGGACCCGGTAGATCAGCGAGTGGATTGTCGAGGCACCCTCGCAGCCCTTCGACTGAAGCACGAGGGCGGCCTTGCCCGTGAAGGCGGCGAACAGGACATCACCGTCCACGCCCGCGGCGAGGTGCTTCGCGAGGGTCGTCTTGCCCGAGCCGGCATAGCCCGCGAGGTAGAACGGACGCCCATCGTCCGATTTACGCCAAGCCTCGACGGCCTTCAGCGCCTCGTCTTGCTGCGGCGACCACGTCGTCATCGCGTGGCCCTCCGGCGTCCGGTGGCGCCCGCTCGGCGGCTCGGCTCCTCGAGGAGGTGGACCCGGTCGAGGTTGCCCGCGAAGAATCCGACCATCTGCACGGTCCGGCGCAGGTCCTCGGCTTCCTGGCGACGGGCTTCCGGGTTGCCGCCCTCGATCCGCGCCAGCGCGGCGGCCGATTCCTCTGCGCGGGTGGCGTAGCGATCAAGACGGATCAGAAGCTGGGTCAGGCCATCGAAGCGGACACACAGCGCACGCTCGGCTTCGGCCTGTTCGGCGAGCCATTCGGGGGACGGCTGGTTCATGCCTGCCCCCGTGCGATCACCCAGGACAGCGCCGTATCGCCGAACAGCCCGTCGGCGCGGCCCACGAGGAAGCGGCTTGCGATCGCCGTCTCGGCGGCGGCCGGCGTGATGGCGCGCCCAGCATAGGGCCCCCGATTCGGTGGCGGGGCCGGCACGGGCGGGTCGAGCCGGTAGCGGCGACCGCGCGGCGCCGGCTCGGCGACGAGCATCCAGCCGGCGATGCACCACGCCACGATGCGCTGGGATGCCGGCGGCAGGTCGGAGGGACGGGCGAATCCGGTCATGAGAAGTCCTCGACCGCCCAGCCACCGCCGTCCTTTTTCGGCTTCACCCGGACCGCGATGAACCGGAACGGAAACCGCTCGGCCGCGACCTTGATCTTCACGCGCGCGTCGTCGGCCCAGAAGCCCTTGACCTCGTGCATCTCCAGCACGCCGTCCGTGAGCATCACGGCGAAATCCACCGTGTAAAAGCAGTTGTCGGCGAGCCGCAGCTTCACCGCCTCGAACAGGTACCAGGCGACCTCGCCGGCGGCCTTCCGCGCTTCGAGGTGGCCCGCATAGGCCGCCTCGGTCTTGTTCATGGCACCGGTCTTGAGGCGTCCGAGCGCGAGAACGGACGCCCCCAAGCCGGCCCGGCGGGGCTGGACGGGGGCGTTCATGCTCAGACCGCTTCCGTCTCGCGAGCGTTGCGGCGGCGCGTACGGGTCGGCCTCTCTGCCTCGGGTTCCGGCGCGGCCTCCTCGCCCGCTTCGCTTTCGGCCTGGCTCTCGTAGCAGCGGCCGCCGCGAGCGATGATCTTTTCGCGCAGACCTGCACGGCGGTCCGGCGGGAACTGGCTCAGGTCGACCGTGATGCCGGCGAGGCTCTCGGCCTTGTCGATCATCGCGACGTTGCGGGCCACGACGTCCATCTCCGGAAGCCCGTCGTCGGCATCGAGGTCCATCGCCCGCTGATCGGGTTCTGCCGCGGCCGCCCGGCGCTCGCCGAAGTACTCGCCGACTTCAGCCAGCACGACGATGCACTCGCCCTGGCCGTGCTCGGCCAGACGGGTGATGTTCTCGACGGAGGCCGCTCCGGTGATCTCGAGCTTGATCCCGTCACCGACGTTCCACTTGCCGGTGCGCATGGCCAGGTGCGGGAAGCCCTGGTTCGCGACGATCTGGAGCGACTGGCGCACGACCTTCTGGGCGAGCTTGTCGACGGCTTCGATGCGCCACTGCTGATCGCGCTGGGAAAGCTTCGACCAGGGCGTCTCCATGTCCCGCAGGAGGGTGAGGAGACCGTCGCGAACATCCCCGCGAAGGGTGTCACCCGCCAGGGTGGCGGTGTTTGCTGCTTGCACAGACGCGTCTGTTGTGGCTTCCATTTCACTCTCCAAGTACGGGCACCACGCCCGATCACGGCCGCCCGGATCCCTGCTTCGCCGCAAAGGGACCGGGCGGTTCTGTTTCTGGGATCAGGGGTGCGGACGTCCGCCGGGCAGACGCTCGTCGCGCCGGGGGACGCGGGGCTCGCCGCGCGAGCGAGTGTCCTGGGTCGCGGAGGGCGGGGCTTCGACGGCGCTGTCCTGGCCGCGCTGCTCGGCGGCGCGGGCGGTCAGCGTCTCGCGCAGCAGGTACGCCTCGAACGCCCAGATCTGCCGGAACGCGTCGTCGTAGGCGTACCGCTCGCCAGCGGCCTGATCGTAGTTCTCGGGCGAGACGCAGGCAGACTTGCCGACGAAGGTGAAGCCGGTCCGCATGGTGATGACGCAGAGCGTCAGCACGCCGTTGCGGAAGAACTCGGAGCCCGCGATCTTCGCCGTGATGCTGTCGGCGGTGACACGGGGTGCCGTCGAGCGCTCCACCACGGCGTCGGCCTCGTTGCGGCTCAGGGCCGGTGCGCCGGTGCTGTCGGGCCGGCGCGAGGCGACGGCGTATCCGGCCTCGAACACCGCCTTGGGCGAATGCGAGAGGTAGCCCTGCGGGTGCGTGGCGGTCGGCTCGTATCGGACGAGGTAGTCGCCAGCGGCCGGGACGCCGCGCGTGGCGAACCCGAGGGGCGCGTCCACGACGAGGCCGCTTTCCAGCGTCACCGTGCCGGATCCGTCCCGCAGGCACTCCACCACCGCGATCCGGTGCGCCTCAACGTGCTTGTGGCTGACGTGCGTCGGCTGAAACGCCGGCAGGGGCGCCGTCTTTTGCGCGAAGGCTCGCGCCTGTTCTCCACCATCGACCATGGTCACTCTCCCTGTTGGGCCGCCCGGAACAGCGGCAAATCGGTAGGGGGCTTCACACGCCGCGCCACGGCCGGAGCCGGCGCCAGAGCCGGTCCCACCAGGCCCGCACGCGCGCCTTCAGCCGCGCAAAGAGCAGCTTGAGCCGCAGCGACAGCAGGGTCCGCAGGGCCGGCGATGCGGGTGGTGATCTCGACGTCATGGGCGAGCTTCCTCAACTGCCGCTCGACTTCGCGGGCATGGGCGGCCTCCAGGGCCGCAAGGACGTGGGAGGCGACGGCCTTGGGCGGCCGGTAACGGAGCGCCCAGAGCTTGGAGAAGGGCAGGGCGGCGCGCTGGGCGACCCGCTTCATGGCGTTGGCGGTGTCGCCGGGGCCGCGCGTCTCCCAGCGGAGAAGGTCGTCGGCGAAAGACTGAGCGCGCGTGATATCGGCGTCAGGCATTTGCAGTTTCCGCAAAAACCTTTTGCACATGAGCAAATCCGTCCGTGGTTATTGAAAAACACGGGCGGGGGACGCTGGCATGCAAATGGAGGTGGAACGGAGTACGCGGAACGCAGGCGTGATCGACGGCTTGGCGGCACAGGCGATCACGCAAGGGCAGGGACGTGGCGGCCGACACCGGAGAGATGCCGGGTCGGCCACCACGCTCGCGCACCGGAGCCGAGAGGGCTCGACGGGCGCGATCTCGAAAGGAAACGCCGAAACCGCGTGTCGAAACGCAAAACCCGTTCGCGGTCTCGGCGCTCGGCCGGATCAGTCCGGCGCGAGGGGAATGGGGGAGGGCGGCGCTCACAGCAACCACGCCCAGATGCAGAAGGCGACGAGGGACGCCGCGAAATCTGGCAGCCCAGCGATCAGCGAGACACCGGAGCCGGTCGTGCAGCAGATCGTGATCTCGACAATCGCCAGAACGGCGAAGAGGACGGCGAGCGCGGCCATGTCAGGCGCGTCCCGCGATGAGCGCAGACGCGAACGGGATGCACGCCGCGATGGCGTGTCCCGTCCGGTCCGCTACCTTGGAAGGTGCCAACCAAACCAAGGAGCTACGAATGACGGAGCCCGCGATCGATCCGCGCGCGGACGCAATAGAGATCGCCTTGAAAGCGATCGCCGACCGGCTGTCCGAGTCGAAACGCCGGGAAGCGCTGTACGAGCTGGGGGCCACAGCTAGTGCCCTCGCTTCTGGAGCGCCGGACACGGCGGCGGCAGTACTGCGCCTTCACGCAAAGCTTGCGGGTCCTTGAGCGGGGAAGCGCTCAGGACAGCGTTCGCGCGTACGATCGCTTGGGCGCCGAGCAGGCGCTCCAGACCTTCCGTCCGAAAGCCGTAGAAGCCAGCCCGATCGATGATCGGCGCCGGGATGCGCTTGCCGACGCGAGCGGTGGGACGAGAGTTCGGAGTAGTGCGGCCCTGCCAGGGGGTGCGGCGGCGCATCAGGCGGCACTCGCTTCGGCGGCCACCTGCGCCGATGATGGCGGGCGGGGGACCTCGAACAGCCACTCGTCCCGCCAGCCGTCCGGGTCCTTGGCGATCGCCTCCTCTCGGATGATCGTCAGCTCGCGCAGGTTCGGGAACAGTTCCCCCTTCTCCCAGCGCGAGACGGTTGCCTGCGCGACGCCCGTCTTGGCAGCGAGTTCAGCCTGCGAGAGGCCGAGGACCGACTTTCGGATATGGGCGATCGTGCTCATACGCATAGAATATGCGCAAGCGTATCGTTATGTCCAGCCCATTCATACGTCTGCACATTCGACCGGAGATATTCCCTGGCGTATATCGGGGGCACGATGATCACTCCCGACGACGTGCAGCATATTTTGAAATCTGGCGGCCTCACACAGGGGCAGCTCGCCGAACGAATTGGCGTGACGCAGCCAACCGTATCGCGGTGGCTCAAAGGGGCGACGCCAGATCCGCAGCAGGAAGTCGCCCTGCGCGAAGTCATGTCTTCGATCGGAGTTGATCAGGCGGTGACCTCTTTCATCGCGAAGAGGCAGCATGTTCCGCAGGAATACCGCGACGCCCCATCCGCCCCCATCATCGACCGCGGCGCCTATCCACGCGACGTACCGGTTCGCGGAATCGCGGTCGGCGGCGAGGACGCGGACTTCACCCTCAACGGTGAGACCGGCGACTTCGTGCGCCGGCCGCCGGGCCTGGAGGGCAAGCGCGGGGTCTACGCCCTGAACATCGTCGGTGAGAGCATGTGGCCCGCCTTCAGGGATGGCGCACTCGTCTACGTCGACAGCAACCGCATTCCCTCAGCCGGCGACGACGCAGTGATTGAGCTTTACCCCGACGAGCCGCACACGGGAGAGCCAGGCCGAGGCTTCCTGAAGCGCGTGAAGCGGATCGGCCCGTCAAAGATCCAAGTCGAGCAGTTCAATCCTCCGCGCGACCTCGATTTCGAGCGCAAGGTGATCAAAAGCTTCCATCGGGTCATACCATGGGAAGAAGTCGTGGGATATTAACTCGAAATTTAGGATCAAAAAATCAGACGTCTGCAATATTCAGCATGAGTGACTCAAGTGAGCGGCATTAACTCAGGTAGCGCGGCGACACCGACCATATTAAAGATCGGTGAAGATTGCGCGGTTCTTTTAGGATGTGTTGTCGTTGAGTGGTCGGAACTAGAAAATCAACACGAAATTTTTCTCGGTCTTTTGAAGCGCAACCAAGATGTTCGCTTCCGTGAGCGAAGAGGGTCAAAGCCCTTTATCGTCAAGCAGCAGCAATTAGTAGATGCTGCAAAAATATGTTTTGGCGACAGAGACACTCTGACTATAAAGATTGCGGACTTTTGCTCAAAAATCGACAGACTATCTCGGCAGCGAAATTTGTTAGTCCACGGGATTTGGGTCACGAAAGAGGGAGATAGCTGTGTACTACTGGACCAATTCGATGATTTGAGAATGGGTCATGACGTAAAATATTCAGTAAAAGCAGAAGAAATACGCGATCTTATATTTGATATTAAAAACTATAGACAAAAATTATTGGAGCTATTGGTATCAGCTATGCCGCACCATCCCGCTAGGTTAGATTTTTGTCCGCCTTGGCTAACATCGCAAGAAGTATCTGCACTGAAAGCCTTATGGTTGAGTAATCCGCAGCATCTTCCCATTGATGATAAACGTCTTGGGCCGCCTCAATCATTTCGAGCGTGATCGGTCGTCCATCTGGTAACGAGCCGAATTCGCCCGCGATGATTTGCTGGTTTGTCGGAGTTTTTTTGTAGCTTCTATCGCCCATTTTCGAACTGCTTCCTACGCAGCACCGGCTGGTTGCCGCCAGCCCTCAATAGCCGATCACGCCCCGCCTCGCGCGGGGCTTTTTCGTTTCGGGTGGCCGGGTAATCCGGCGCCCCCGAAACATATCAACCGTCCATGCGCATGAAAAACATACTCAAGCGTATTGACACACATATGCGCTGACGTATGATCGCCCCATCAGCTCACGCCGATGGAACCCAACGTGCCCCAGCCCACCGCCCCCACCTGGATCGAAACGTCCCCGACCCGCAGCGACCTGATCGGCGCGCAGGGCGTGATCCTCGGCTCCGTGATCCGGTCGTACGGCCGGTGGGACGCCGAGTTCGTCGACACGAAGGCTCACAGCCCGAACCTTCGTCGGCCCCTCGGTCGCCATGAGACCGAAGCCCAGGCGCGGGCGGCGGTCCAGATCGAACTCCGTCTCGCTGCGATCAGGACGGCCGTCCCGCCGACCCACATCATCCGCTTCACGATCCCTCACACGGCCCGGTCGACCGAGGACGTGCTGTCCGAGACCCGCGTCGGCGATACCGCCGCCAGCGTCGTCGAGTACCTCGGCACCGGGCAACTCGACCGCTACGTGCTGACCGAGGTCTATGCGCTCGACCTGACGCCCGGCGCCCTGGCCCTCACCGACGTCACCGCCCCGATCCTCCGCGACGTCGCCGCCTACGTCGAGGCCGCCGCGATCGAGTTGCCCGCCAGCCTCGACGACGCATTCACGCGCCACGGCATCCCGCAGCCCACGGCCTGGATCGAGGCCAACGCCCTGCGCGACCTCGATTTCGAGGACGAGCGATTGGGCCCGGCCGACTGCCTGGACCGGCGCCGCGCCGCCTGATGCTCGGCTTCGTCGTCGATGCCCTCGCGCTGATCGGTCTCTGGTCGGTCGTGCGCCGCGCCCGCCGGCTCTTCCGGCGCTGAGATCCCGCCGAGGGCCGGGTCGCGCCCTCTCCGTCACCACCAAGGACACGCTCCCCATGAAGCGCATCGCCCTCGCGGCCCTGGCCGCCGTCCTCGCCACGTCCCTCGGGGCCTGCGGGCCCTACCAGCTCTCCGAGCAGGAGCGGACCACGTCCGAACTCGGCGCCCGCGAGATCGCCGACCGCAGCCAAGCCGAGTTCGTCGGTTGCTCCGGGCAGGATTCGGACAAGGACGGCTACGTCACCTGCACGATCAAGGACCGGGCCTCGCCCCGTGCCGAGCACGAACTGGCCTGCGCCTACAAGAGCCGCGGCTGCAAGCGGAAGGTCTGAGCCTCCGCGCGCCTCTCCCCCTTCCGCTTTCACCCCCGAGCGCGTCGCGCTCCCGACGAGAGACAATCCATGTCCGATCCCACCATCGTCAATCTCGGCAAAATCAGCGGTACCAATCTCAGGGAAGTCCTCGATGCCATCGCCGGGGCGGCTCGTACCAAAGCGGAGGCTGAGGCCCCGAAGCGTACCGTGGCCGAGGACATCGCCGCGCTGGAAGCTGCCGCAGAGCGGTACGTCGCGCCTTGCCCGTTCAAGCCCCGCGACCTCGTTACCCCGCGTGCAGACGGCTCAATGAAGGGGGCCGGTCGGCCTCACATTGTTCTGGAAGTGATCGGGGAGGCGCCTTGCTGCATCGAGCCGGTGGCAAACGGGAACCCGAGCAGTCCCGATTTCGGCAAGCGCCTCGATATGCGTGTCGCCGAGACCTGCGCCTGCGGCCACGGCGAGATCTCGGCCTACTGGGTCGAGTCATGGGAGTTCGAGCGCTACACGCCGCCGGCCGAGACCGGCGAGCAGGCCCCAGTCGCGCCGCTCGATGGGACCATTCTGGGATCCGCCGCCTGAGCCGCCCACCGGGCCGCTCGCGCCGGGCGGCCCGGCCTTTCTCTCCCACGTCGCGAGCCCGTCATGCTCACGGACCCCCAACTCGCCTGCCTCTTCATCGCCGCCGGTCCGTTCCTGATCGGGCTCGCCTGGGCTCTGGGCAACTCGGCCCCCATCGTCTCCGGACTGATGATCGACCGGGCCGAGACCTCCGTCCTTCGCCTCCGCGACTGGATGGAGGCGTGAGCATGGACCTCGCCGAACTCTACGGCCGCGCCCCGTACCGCATCCGGTTCGGCACCCGCGCCACCATCGAGGACCGGCACGGCAAGGGCGCCTTCATGGTCATCGAGCCCGCCGACCGGCCGGCCGAGCGCATCGCCTTCGCCGAAGCCTGGATCGCGCAGGTCAACGCGGCCGCCGCCCAGGCCGAGCCGTCCGCCCTTCCCGCCGCAGCCGAGTGAGCGCCGCCATGAAGATCATCGAGCACGCCGAAGGCTTCGTGGCCGGGGCCGGCCTCTACCACATGCCGTCCAAGGTCTATCACGCCGATCCGGCCCCGGACCCGTCCCTGTCGTCGTCGATCGCCAAGGTGCTGATCACGCACAGCCAGGAACACGCCTACGTCGCGCATCCGCGCCTCGGGCAGGCCCCCGACGCCGAGCGCGATCCGACCCGACCGATGGAGATCGGCACGGCCGCGCACAAGCTCATCCTCGGGCACGGCGCCGATCTCGTGATCATCGACGCCGCCGACTACAAGGGCGGCGCCGCGAAGGCTTCCCGCGCCGCCGCCTACGCCGCCGGTGACGCCCCGATCCTCCGCCCCGATCTGGAGAAGGCCGAGACGCTCGCCGAGCAGGTCGCGCTCCGGCTCGCCCGCATCGAGGGTTGCGAGGGTTTCCAGTCCGCGCCGGCCGAGGTCGTCGCCATCGCCCGCGACGTGTCCGGCGCCTGGCTCCGGATCATGATGGACCGCGTCGAGATCCACGCCGACCACGCGATCATCTGGGACGTGAAGACCGGCGACCAGTCCGCCGCCCCGCAGACCCTCGGCCGTCGCGTCGAGAACATGGGCATGGAGGTGCAGGCCGCGTTCTACATCCACGTGCTGGGCCTTCTGTTCCCGCACCTGCAGGGCCGCATCGTCTTCCGGTGGATCTTCATCGAGAACGACACCCCGCACGGGGTCTGCGTCGCCGAGGCCGATGCGGCCGGCCTGCACATCGGCGACCACAAGGTCGCCCTGGCGCTCACCCGCTGGAACAAGGGCATGAAGTCCGGGACCTGGGCCGGCTACCCGAACCAGATCGTGCGCGTCGAGTACCCCGAGTGGGCGCAGAAGCGCTGGCTGGAGCGCGAGGAGATCGAGCTCGCGCGGGAGGTCCAGAGCTTCGACCTCAACAAGAGCCCGTGGCGGCCCCTGGATTGGGAGGACGCGGCGTGAGCTTCACCTTCGCACCCCCAGGCGCCTCGAAGGGCCGCGTCGGCCTCTTCGTCTCCCTCACCGGGGGCACCAACAGCGGCAAGACTTGGTCCGCCTGCCGTCTCGCGCGCGGCATCGCCGGGCCTCAGGGCCGGGTCGCCGTCCTCGACACCGAGGGCGGCCGTACCAAGCGCATCGCCGAGGAGGACTTCGGGTTCTTCACGATGATCATGGACGCGCCGTTCCGTCCGCACCTCTTCGCCCAGGCGGCCGAGGCCGCCGAGAACGGTGGGTTCGACGCCCTGCTGATCGACAGCTTCTCGATGGAGTGGGTCGGCCTGGGCGGTGTGCTCGACTGGCAGGCGCAGGAACTCCAGCGCATGGCCGGCGACGACTTCCGCAAGCAGGAGCGGATGAAGATGGCCTCGTGGATCAAGCCGAAATCGGCCCACAAGGCGATGGTCTACTCGCTCCTGCAGCGGCGCATTCCGATCATCTTCTCCATCCGCGGCGAGGAGACCGTGAAGCCGGGCGAGAACCCCGGCGAGAAGCCGACCAAGATCCTGAAATCGGTCTGCAACTCGCAATTCCCCTACGAGGTCACGGTCTCGTTCCGGCTGGAGGCGGACCGCAAGGGCTACCTCGACCTGTCCGACCCGAAGTCCTTCAAGATGGAGGGCGCGCACCGGGAGATCTTCAAGCACGGCGACCGCATCAGCGAGGAGCACGGCGCCGCGCTCGCGGCCTGGGCGCGCGGTGAACGTGGCGCCGCTCCCGCCACGCCCACGGACGCAGGGCCGCCCAAGCCGCAATCCGCCAAGGACCGCCTTTTCGCCGACGCTCGGGCCGCCGCAGATCAGGGTCGCCAAGCCCTCGACGCCTTCCGCGCCAGTCTTGAGGAGCGGCACAACCGCGCCCTCGACCCCATCGAGCCCGAGTTGATCGACCGTGCCGCCGACGCGGACACGCGCGACGACCACGACGCGCCCGAGCACGACCGAGCCGCCTGAACGCCTCCCCTGCCGATCCCCAGCCGCCAAGCCCTCAGGAGGGCCCGATGAACGCATCCGCCCATAATCTCACCCGACCGCAGGTGATCGCCCTCATGGAGGAGAATGCAACGCTAAAGGAGGCCCTGCGCCAGATGCGGGACTTCCTGATCCCGCAGGTGATCGTTCCTTACGACTGGCGCCTGACGGGACGCGAGCGCGAGGTGCTGCTGGCCCTGCGCAAGGCCAGCCCGAACGTCCTCCACCGCGAGCGGCTGCTGATCACGCTGTACGGTATCCTCGAAGCCGACATGCCCGATCAGAAGATCCTCGACGTGTGGATCTGCAAGATCCGCCGCAAGCTCATGCTCTCGCAGACCAGGGTGACCATCGAGACCGTGTGGGGGCGCGGCTGGCGGCTCGACGGTGAGAACCTCGCGCGCCTGAACGGATACATCGAGGAGGCCTCCGAGCCGAGCTGGACGCCCGGCACCCCGTTCCTGATTGCGGCGGAGTAGGGCGGAGATGATCCACTATCACGGCACCCCGATCACCGGGCGGCGGGGCGAGCCGCACCCGCTCTACGACCTGGCTGGTCGGCATTTCTGCGTCAGCCACGCTCGGCCGGAGCAGGTCGGCCGTGTTCACGAGATCGGTCAGAGCGCCATGCTCGACAACGGCGCGTTCTCGAAATGGAAGCGCGGGGCCGAGACGGATTGGCCCCGATACTACGACTGGTGCGAGCGGTGGCTCGGCTTTCCGACCACCTGGGCGGTGATCCCGGACGTGATCGACGGCGGTTCGCAGCTGCAGGACGCCCTCGTGCGCGAATGGCCGTTCGGCCACCGAGGCGCGCCGGTCTGGCACATGGACGAGCCGCTGCACCGCCTCCTGCAGCTCTGCCAGAACTGGCCGCGCGTGTGCATCGGCTCGACCGCCGAGTTCCGGGTGGTGCTGTCCGACCCTTGGCGCCGCCGGATGGACGAGTGCTGGAACGCCCTCGCCGCCGATCACCGGCATCTGCCGTGGGTCCACATGCTCCGCGGGATGCAGTGCAGCGGCCGGGAATGGCCGTTCGCCTCCGTCGACAGCACCGACATCGCCCAGAACCACAGTCGCCCGCAGAACACGCCGCGCGGCATGGCCGACCGATGGGACGCCATGCAGACGCCCGGCGCATGGGCCCGCCGCCCCCAGCAAATGGAACTCGTCGCATGACCGACCGACCCATCATCTTCTCAGCGCCGATGATCCAGGCGCTCCTCGCCAAGCGGAAGACCCGGACCCGGCGGGTGCTGCGCCTGCCGAAATGGGCGAGTACCGACCCTGGCCATATCGAGTTCGCCGACACGGGCGAGGCCGAGATCATCTGCCGGGACACCGGCTGCCTTGCGGCCCTGCCGCTGCCCTACGCCGTCGGCGACCGGCTGTGGGTCCGCGAGACTTGCCGGGCTGAAGAACTCGAAAGCGGTCAGGACGGCGTCCGCTACGCTGCCGATAAAGCGTTCGCCCCGATCCAGGATGCGCGATGGGCCGCCGATATGTGGCTGGCCTTGCGTGGCTACCGGCAGAAGACATGCAGGCGCGGCAGCATCGGCCTGCCCGTGCCCTCCATCCACATGCCCCGTTGGGCGTCGCGCCTGACGCTACCGGTCGTCAGCGTCCGCGTGGAGCGTCTCCTCGACATCACCGAAGAAGATGCTGAGGCCGAGGGCGTCTGTCACTTCGTAGAGCAGGGTCATCGCGCGGGGTCCTTCGAAGGGCTGTCTGGCGCGGAGCGAACCGCGCGGGTCTGCAACATCTACGGCTCATGCCGCGAGGCGTTCCGTGCGCTGTGGGAAAGCCTCCACGGCCCCGCTTCATGGAACGCGAACCCGTGGGTCGTGCCCGTCGGCTTCGACGTCCAGCACGCGAACATTGATGCGCTCGACGCCGGGAGGGCTGCAGCGTAATGGCCGAGCACAGCGCCATCGAATGGACCGACCACACCTGGTCGCCCTGGATCGGCTGCACGAAGGTCAGCCCGGCGTGCGACGGCTGCTATGCCGAACACCTCATGGACACCCGCATGGGCCGGGTGACGTGGGGCCCGCACGGCGAGCGCTCGCGGACCAGCGCGGGATACTGGCGCAAGCCGCTCGCCTGGAACAAGCAGGCGGCGAAGGCCGGGCGCATGCTCCGCGTCTTCCCGAGCCTGTGCGACCCGTTCGACAATCAGGCCGACCCCGCCGTGCGCCGCGAGTGGTTCGACCTCGTCCGCGCCACGCCCAACCTGCTCTGGCTGGCCCTGACGAAGCGCCCGCAGAACATCGTTGCGATGGCGGACGCCGCAGGCGGCCTGCCGAGCAACATGGCGCTCGGCACGACGTGCGAGGACCAGAAGCGGGCCGACATCAACGTGCGCGCCCTCCTAAACGCGGCGCGCGACCTCTGCCCGGTCCTGACGTTCGTATCCGCCGAACCGCTTCTCGGACCCATCAACTTCACGCGGATCTCCTACGGGACGGTCGGCGGCCACACGGTCCTGCGCGACGCCCTCAAGGCGAGCGACATCGAGCGCATCGAATGGGTCATCACCGGTGGCGAGACCGACCAGGGCGCCCACAAGGCGCGCCCTTCGCATCCGGATTGGTACCGGGCCATTCGCGACGCGTGCGAGGCCGCCAGGGTTCCGTACCTGCACAAGCAGAACGGCGAGTGGGTCGACGCCGAAACCTACCCCAGCGAGATCGTCGAGGATTTCGACGTGCGAGGGCTGCACGAGCAGGGCGCCGTCCGGGTCGGCAAGCGAGCCGCCGGTCGCCTCCTCGACGGCGTCGAGCACAACGGCATGCCGGCCGTGATCACGGCAACCACCCCCATCATGCTGGAAAGACCGAAGCCGTGAGCGATTCCCTGCGTCTGCCTTGCCCCACCTGCTCCGGCACGGGCACCGACACCCACGAAGATCGCCACACCGAAACGAACCGCGACACCTGCCGGTCCTGCGGTGGCGTCGGCACAATCCCGGCTCGGACGGGCGAGACGCCTGAAGCGTCGTTCCGGGTCACCCCACCTGAGGGAGAGGGGGCGGGCCTGCGCGAGGCGCTGGCGGACAAGGCCCTGCGCAAGGAAGTGCGCGACTGCATCGGGGAGACGATCCCGCTCCGGCGTCGGTGGGTTTCTGCGCTCATGGCAGGACCGATTGCCCGGCTCATCGCCGAGCGGGATGCGGCGGCCCTGCGCAACGCCGAAGAGTTCGCATCGCGGAGCCAAGCCCCCGGCGACCCTTGGGACATGGTCCGACATCTTGAAGAACAATGCCTGACTGTCGTCCGTGAGCGTGACGAATGGAAGTCCGTCGCGGATCGCGAACTTGGGCTTCTCCGCGCCGCCGAAGCCGATAACACCCGCCTCAAGGCTGGGATGGAGGCGCTGGGGGCCGCGCTGAAGCCGTTCGCGAGTGAGGCTGAGCGATACGACCCGGAAGAGGGTGACGACAGCGATCATCTCTACGGCGACGTCCGCCTACGGATCGGCGATCTCCGCGCAGCCCGCCACGCCCTCGCAACCCTCTCCCAGGAGCAACCCCATGGCTGAGACAACCAGCGCGCCGAGCTTGCGGGAGCTTTCTGAGGCGGTTCCGCGGTGCGAATGGAAAGCGTCCGGCCGGTACATCGGAACGGCGAACCACATGTCGCTCATCGGCGAATGCCGGGACGAGAACGGCAATTGGAGCGACACGAAGACATCGAAGGCGAAAGCGGCTTTCGTCGCACGCCTCGCCTCTGACTATTTCGCCAACCGCCTCATCGATCCCACCACCCTATCCGAGGCTGTCGCCTCCGCACGGGCTGAGAGCGTCCGCGAGGGGCTGGAGACGGCGGCGAGGCTGTTCGAGGCGCGCTGCACGGCGAAGAGAGGCGAGCTCGCCGATAACGCGTCAACCGACGTCCGGCGGCAACTTGACCTTCACCACGAGATGCGCGCCGCCGAACAGGCCGCTTCGGCCATCCGCGCCCTGGTCCCCGCCCCGCCGACCGGCTCACGGGCTGAGACGCCGCCCTGGCTCCACCCCGATAGCGGACCAAGGAACCGCACGCCCGTCATCTTGGCGGCACAGGCCCGCACGGATTGTAGGATCGTCGTTGGCGAAGGGTACTTCGACCCCGAGGACGGCGACGGCAAATGGTGGTGGGCCGGGGAGAGCCGTGGCGACTACAACGCCGATGCCATCGAGACCTATTTCGGCATCGTGATTGGCTGGATGCCCCTCCCCGCCCCGCCGACCACCCCCGGAGGCCGGACCGATGGTTAAGGGCACGGGACTGACGAACATCCGCGAGGAAGCAGCCACGGTCTACTACGGCGGCAGACGCCGCTTCTTCAAACTCATGTCGGCATGCCGAGCCGAGGCCAGAACCAGGGCAAAGGCCAAATATGGGCGCGACTACGGTACGGAGGACGGCGTCGATTTCAACAGGGTGATGCACGCCGTTGAACGCCTCGCCCGTCTCTACGCTCGTCGGTATCGCGCCGGCCGCGCCGCCCTCGCTGAACGCGGAGGGGCGAACCCCAACCGACGAGATGGGGAAGGCGCCGATGCGTGAGGACATCCTGATCCCGAAGCAGGTCGCCGAACGCTGGGGGTGTTCCGAGCAGCACGTCCGGAACATGGTCAATCGCGGCGAGCTCGGGCACTTTCGCCTCGGCGGCAGGCTCCTGCGAATCCCCCTTAGCGCCGTCGAGGAAGCCGAATGCGCGATCAAGACGCCCCCTACGACATCGGACGGCTCAAGTCGGCCAACTTCCCGAGCGGGGAATGCGTCCTCACGTTCTGGAAAGACGGCAAAAGGCGCCGGTTCCGCCTCGGCACCAGTGACGAGGCTGAGGCTCGCCGCCGTGCGCCAGGGGTCTACGCCGAAGCCCTGAGGCCGACCGGCACCACGATCGCGGAGTTGTGGGAGGCGTACCGGGCGGACAAGGCCGGGCGCCCCGTCGTGGAGATCATGGGGTACGAGTGGAAGGCCCTTGAGCCCCGATTCGGCGCGATGGCGGCCGAGGCCATCAGCATCGCGGATTGCCGAGCCTACATCGAGGAGCGTCGCGCGATCCGCACGACGCGGCACCCGAACGGAATCAAGGACGGGACGATCGTCACCGAACTCGGTCGCATCCGCATGGTGCTGAAGTGGGCCGAGAAGCATAAGCTCATCGCGAGCGCGCCCCCCATCGAGCGGCCGGCCCTGCCGAAACGTCACGCGGACAAGCATCTCACCACGAATCAGGTGCGTCAGCTCGCGGAAGCCTGCAAGGCGCCACACCTTGAACTGTTCGTGCACCTCGCCTTCGCCACCGCCGGCCGTGCCGCCGCCATTCTCGGGCTGACCTGGGACCGGGTGCATTTCGACCGCGGCAAGATCGACCTCGAGGACCCGGATATCAAGGTCGCGCATAAGGGGAGGGCGGTCGTCCCGCTCACCCGAACACTACGCGTCCGCCTCATCGAGGCGCAACGCGGCGCCCGTTCGGCCTACGTGATCGAGTGGAACGGCGAGCGCGTCGGTTCGGTGAAAAAGGGCTTGGCGACTGCGGCTAAGAACGCCGGCCTGCCGCACGTCCACCCGCATATGCTCCGGCACTCGGCCGCCGTGCGCCAAGCCGAGGCTGGCGTACCGATGGAGGAAATCGCGAGCTACCTCGGCCACGCGAATCCGAAGGTGACCCGCGACATCTACGCCCGCTTCTCGCCTGAGGCCCTGAGCAAGGGGGCGGCCGCCCTGGAGCTCGACGACGAGGAGATCGTCAGCCTCGTTCCGCGCCGACGGGCTTAGGTAGTGCTCTCTGGTTCGCTGCGCCTGTTCCCCGTGAACGCACGCGGAACAATCCGCGATTTTACCGAGGGAGACGAACGGCACTCCTTAATGACTAGAGGCCTTTAGATGGGGGTAACAAACTTGACATGGTAGGGGTCACAGGTTCGAACCCTGTAGTGCCCACCATTCCACCCTAGAGTGGTCTGGTTGGATAGAAGAACGGCTCCCTCGCGGGGGCCTTTTTTCGTTTCAAGGCCCATTGTCTTCAGGAAAGTCCTCGGAGACGGGGCGCGAGACACCCGGTACGGCGCAAGAAAAAAGGGGCTGGCGCAGCGCCAACCCCTTTCGGACCTTCGAGAATTCGATGGTACCACCGCCCCGGCTCGAACGGGGGACCCCCAGATCCACAATCTGGTGCCAGCGCCTATCACGGCCTCACATACCCAATCCTGTATCACCAATTTAAGCGAGCAATCGCAGTCACTTGAGGAAAATGTGATGCCCTGTTAGCAACAGCGCATACCTCGGGCTATCTCCATTTCGCCGTACCCCGAGCCGTACCCCGAGGGACACATGCCGCGCCCACTGACCGCCGTTGCGGTGATAAACGCGAAGCCTGATTCGGCGCGTAGGATCGAAATTGCCGATGGGGCGACCCCTGGCTTGCGCCTCGTGATCCAGCCTTCGGGCTCGAAATCCTGGGCATTTCGTTACGAGCCCGGCGGGCGGGCAGTGAAGCTGACGCTTGGGCCTGCCTCCGGGCCGGGGGCGCTGACCCTCGCTGAAGCACGCGAGCAGGCGGGCCATGCTCGGAAGAGGGTCGCCATGGGTGCCGATCCCGCCGCCGAGAGGAAGGCACAGAGGGTGGCCGAGGCAGCGCGAATTAAGGCTGAGAGGCGCAAGGCCGAGGCCGAGTCACGACGAGAGGAAGATCGAGTCGCGGCCGTGCTCGCGCGCTACTACGCGCAGAAGGTCGATCGAATGAAGTCGGGCTATGAAGTCCGACGCCTGCTCGAAAAGGAGGTGAGCCCCCTTTGGGGCGCTCGCCTCGTGGGGGAGATCACTCGAAAGGATGTCGTCAAGCTCGTCGACGACATCGCTCAACGCGGGGCGGGCACTACCGCAAACCGCACTCTCGCGAATCTTAAAGCGTTTTTTTCCTGGTGCGAAGATAAGGTGCTGGTCGACGCCAATCCCTGCAACGGTACCAATCCGCCGAAGAAAGAAGAGGCGCGCGACCGCGTACTCGTCGCTAGCGAGGTTCGCCTTCTCGCCTTGGCCCTGAAGAGGCTCGATTGGCCGTGGCGGCAGTTCTTCACCTTGGCTTTGCTAACAGGGCAGCGGCGGGAGGAGATCGCAGGGATGCGGCGACGAGAGCTTGAGCTTGATGCCGTGAAGCCGGAATGGGTGCTACCCAAGGCCCGAACAAAGAACGGCGAGCCGCACGCCGTGCCCCTCGTGCCCGCCGCTCTCGCTGTCATTCGTGAGGCAATGGACGCCCCAACGCGCCCTGCCGACGCGGACCTCGTGCTAACGACGACAGGCAGAACGGGCATTTCAGGCTTCTCGCGCGCGAAGGCAGCACTTGACGCGATGATGCTTGCCGTCGCGAGAGAGGAAGCGGAGGCACGAGGGGAAGATGTCTCGAAGGTGAAAATAGAGCCCTGGCGATTGCACGACCTTCGACGTACCGCGGCAAGCGGTATGGCGCGTGCCGGTGTTTCGGTCGCGGTCGTTGAGAAGGTGCTGAACCACGTCTCGGGCACGTTCGCAGGGATCGTGAAAGTGTATCAGCGGCACGACTTCGCCGATGAGAAGCGACAAGCCCTCACTCTGTGGGCTGAGCGCGTCGAGCAATTGAGTTCGATGCAGGACCCGACCTCGAACGGCGGTCGCGCTTAATGGTTGCTCTGTTCGATCTCAACCTCGCCCGAGCCGATGAGCTTCGACGCTGGCAGTCCCTTTTCGAGCACGACGGCAATAAAGCCGCCGCTTGGCGCTGCTATCGTCTCGCGAGGACGTGGGGCCTGCCGATTCCGCTTTCGGTGCTCGCCGAGCTTGATCGAGTGGCGGCGGCCTTCGACAGCGAGGTCGACCGCGCTCGTGCTCTGCGGAACAATCCCGGTCGGGGTGAGAACGACAATGCCGGCCTCAGCACGGCTCGCGTGGGCCGTATCGTCACCGAAGCGGGTCCAGGGTCAACCGACCCCGCAGTTGGCTTGCTCGATTGGGAGCGCGACTTCGAGATTTCCTCAGCCGTCGAAATGCTTCGCCGTCAGGGATGGACCGAGGCCGCGGCGGTCGAGCGGGTCGCGCTGGGAACTATCGATCTGGCATGGGGGATTCGTATCCAAAAAGACACAGTGATCGTCGGACCCGTACCCACGCCGGCACGATCGGCTGAACTCGTCCGCCGGGCCGTCCGTCGCGTGAAGGCCCTTGCGAAGGATACAACGGAAACACCGGATTTGAATGACGCGACATAACAAGGGTCACATTGTTAGAAAATGTGCATCACAAACCGAAACGGAACGAAGAGATGCGCACCAACCTGATCCCGGCAAAAAAGGTTCGAGAAGAACTCGGGGGCATCTCTGACATGACTCTCTATCGTTGGCTGAGCGATCCAGCGCTCGACTTTCCGAAGCCGATTTATATCAAGACGCGCAGATATTTTGATTCTGATCAGTTATCTGCATTCAAAGAAAGACGCGCATTCGCGTCGCTTCCGGCCGCAAGGATTCAATAGCAGGCGGAGGATCAATATTCAGCCCGATCCTCTATATCCGCCGGGTTTAATACTGATATTTTCTCTGGTGCCGACGGAACCTTTCGGCCATACCTCCCTCGCCAGCAAAGCAACAGCTAAGCGGCAACTTCACAGCGAAAGACAACAACTTCGCCGCCTGACCTAAACTGTCGGGCGCAAGCGGACGCACGCCGTGCGGCCGAGGGGGAACCTATGTCCGAATCCGAACACGCCGCCGCCCTCGCTCACGCGATTGAGGGCACTGAAGACGCATGCCTTGGCCCGACCGACATTGCTCTCGTCGTGAAAGCGCTTCGAGCGCTTGCTGAGACGATCGTTTCGATCGTCATTCAACCCAACACTGAGATTGCCTAGAGAAGCACGCCATGATGATGCCCGAAGACCACCTGTATGGGTTTGACCATTCGCTATTGCACTGGATTAAAAGCTACATAGCCACTCTACCTGAAGAGGGAATGCTGCTCGGAGATTTCAAAGCCGACTGTCTCGACGGAGTTTCCATCTCTGACCGAAGCTCGGTCGTGGAAATGCTCAAGAAGGCGGAACTCATCTTCGTTGCTCGGGATGGGGCGCATTGGAACGTCTACAAGAGCAAGCCCGACTATGCCGGCCTTGCAAAGGCCCATGACGACCTGATCGATGCATTCATTGCGGATGCCGCCCCCTACGTACGTAGCATCAGGCGCGCGATCGACGCTCAGGGCGGAGCCACCGATCGGGGTGGGGCCGAACGTGTGCGTAAGGCGGCCCGGCGCCTGACTGTCTTCACCCGGCGTCAGATCGGCAAGGGTGTTCAGTTTGATAGCCTGCGCCGTGAGTTATGGCTGACCTTCTCGCATGATGTGATCTCGCGGGCGGCCGAATGCGACAGCGGCTTCGGAAGGGACGCGACGCTTATCGAATCAAACGCGGACTGGCCTGCATTCGGGCGCATTGGGCGCGGCATTCCCTTCAGTCAGGTCATACTCCGTCACGTGGAGCGGGTCGGGCTTCAAGGAATCACCGTAGCGGAACTCCGCAAGTCCCTTCATGGCGCACTTTCGAGTTTTCGGATCGAAGAGTTTATCGACAAACTTGAAGCGCAGGGGCAGGTGCAATCTGCCGTCATGAAGCTCGACAGCGAATCTAGAAGAACGCGAAGGGTGTTTACTGCCTCTATGGGGCTCCCCTACGTTCGCGACGACGGAGTGGCTACGTGGGGCGCCGTCTGAGCAGAAGGGCCTTTAGCGGCCTTCAGTGGCCCCGCAAAAAGTATGCGGAGCCGCAGCGCCGTCGACTTAATGGCGTTCTCGGCTCGCGGCTATCGCGGGGCCGCCTTTTCGACCGGAGGGCATAGCGCGTTTCCCTGATCCGCCTTTGCGAGGCTCGCAAGCCAATTGGTGCCCACCAGTCAGCGCAGCGTCCGACCAGTTAGCTCATGCTCTAACTAGAAAACCAATGCGCTAACCGCTCGCCGCTAAGTCATTGATTCAAAACGATCATTATTTATCCGAGACCGATTTTGCCTAGCTTATACAAGGAGTCCTATGGCTATAGGTATATAGCTGTATAATGGCATATAATATAAAACATCATCTCTATATAGGTAGTTCTATAGAGTCCTAACTAACTCCGAGTCCTAATCGAGGTCCCACCCATGCCTGTAATGACTGAAGTCCGTCGTCTCGGTGGCGGATGGCCCCATTTAATCCGCCGTGTGGAAACCTACATGCGCGGCGTCTCGGCGGATGGCATCCCCATCGTCGAGTTTGAAAACGCCTGTCTCGCCGACGTGTTCGTTCACGATCGCCCGGCGATCCTGAAGGCCCTCAAAGGCAAGCGTCTCGTGTTCCCTGTGCGGGATGGCGTTGCCGTGCGGGTCTTCGCTGCGCCCCCTAAGAAGCGTCGCTTCGAGCGAGGGGATACCTCGTCCCTCGATCAGTGCCTTCGCGTCCTGGCGCCTCACATGCACGGCTTGGCGGCCATCGTGGCGAACGACGGCGGGATCGAGGATCGCGAGAGCAGGCGTCGGGGAACCGAGGCCGGTCGGCAAATCGTCGAGCTTGTGAGCCGGCACGTCGATCGAGGGCTCGATCTCGACAAGCTGCGCAACGCCCTGGCGATCACGTTCAACGCCGAGGCCGTCGAAGCCCTATCTCGTCGTCAGCCGATCCTTCGTGTCGGATCGGATCGCACGATCGTTGCGCGCCCGCCTGAGCGCCCCAAGCGCATACCGACCGGGCTGGACCCTCACGATAAGCTGATGGCGCTCGTCAGGAAGGCGGGCGCGAAAGGCGTCACGAAAAGTAGCCTCGTGAACTCGTTCCAGCCTCGGCGACCGACGGCCGAAATCGACGAACTGCTCCACGAGATCGAGAAGGCAGACTTCATCGTGTCGGGAATGATGCGGCTTGGGGGTAAGGGGCGCCCCGCCCGGCGCTATTTCCATGCTGATTTCGGGTTGCCGGCGCTTGTGAATGGCCGACCGATCTTCAGCTAGAACCCTGGCCTGCTCCTCGAGCCCTAGCCGGTATCGTCAAAGGACGAATGGGTGAGAAAGCGCAATACGGATCGATTGACAAACAAATATATCACACAAAAACAATGGCTTAGCGGTGCTTGGGTCCTTCCGGGGGGGCACCCCCTGCGGGTAACGCGCGATCCCGGTCCAGCCGTAGATATGAGGCAAATTTTTGCTGTATTTTGACTCCGGCAATGAGTGCTAAGGTCATCGCGCCTGACTAGCCCCGGGGCAAAAAATGATTTTTCTGAGTTACGCTCGCGAAGACGCAAATATTGCACTAAATATCTATGATAGACTAAAGAATAGTGGGTTTGATCCATGGATCGATCAAAAGCATCTTAAGCCAGGCCAGGAATGGGAGCCACTAATATGGGCCGCAGCCGCAAAGGCAAAGCTTTTCTGTATTCTCTTATCAAATAAGTCTGTCAATAAATCCGGGTTCATTCGGAAAGAAATGAGGTATGCCCTTGATAAATGGAAGGAAAAGCTTGCTGATGACACCTATCTCATTCCTTGTCTTATAGAAGAGATTGATCCGCCGAATGAGTTTAGGCAAATTCAATATCAAAAGCTCATTAGCGCGGATGACTTTGATGACTTTATTAAATATCTCCGTGAAACCCTTGAGCCCGGCGAAGATGCAATCCGTGGCGGACCTGATTATGTACCGCTGCATAAGAACATAAAGATAGGTCACAGCAGTCCATATTGGGATATTAGCATTGAATACCCCAATTTTTTAGACGTCAAACTTCATCGGCTCAACGTTATTATCAGAAGGTATGCTCTTGAGTCCTCTGCTGAACCTGACGAAGAGGGAAATCCCCCAGAGGAGGATATGAAAAGTTTCTTTTCTGCGGGATATCAAGTTTATGCGGCGTCAAGCAGGCTAGTAAGTGTTTATTTCGGGGTGGATTACTATCATTCCGGTGCGGCCCATCCTAATCATGGCTTCAGGTCGTTTAACTACGATATCGAAGCAGAAAAATTATTTAATCTAGAGGATATGTTCGAAGATAAGCTTAGGGCATTGAAGACTATATCTAGAGTCTGTCGCTTAGAATTGATGAAGCAGAGATTACTCGATCTATATGAAGAGGATCTAGAAGAAGAAAAAGATGAATTTATTGAGACGGGCGCCGGACCTGATTGGGATAACTTCACGACATTCAGTGTAGACGCAACGTCAATCAATCTACTATTTGCTCCTTATTCAGTAGGAGCATACGCATGGGGTTCTAGATTTGTGAGAATTGCAATCGATGATATCTCTGAGCTTTTCAATGAAAATTTTACTTCGTTAATCCGTCGTGGGGGAAATTGAATGCTGCTGTCGATTTGACCGCTACTCAAACAACCTCCCCACTTCGGCGGCGATCTTCATGATCGCCCCATGCCCGCTATTCAGAAGCACTCTCGCCGCCACCCTCAGCCGCGCCCTCAACGGCCCTCTACCGTCACGGTCCCCGAGCGTGCCGGCCCTCACGTGAAGCTGATTTTCACTGAGATGAGGCGGCAGAATAAGACTTACGATGCTGTAGAAGCGGGCTCAGGCGTGAACCGTCCGACTCTAAAAGCTTGGCGTGTAAGAAATGTTCCTACGCTGACGTCTTGTGAAGCTGTCCTCGGCTTTCTCGGCTTCGAGTTCGTCCCGATCCCGACCGAGCGCGCTCTACCTCCCGAACTCGTCGCCGAACTACGTCCGATCGCTGAGCGCATCGGTTTGGATATGCCCGCGGCGGTGCGGCTTGCGGCCGAGATCGCCTATCGGGATCACCGCAATCTTTCGGTTCCGGCCTAGTGGCGCTCGACGCTAGGCTGAAGAGAGCGGGGCGGGGGAGTCGGCATGCCCCCCGTCCCGTTTTTTGTTTCAGGGGTACGGGATTGCTCCTGACCCTTTCGCTGTGATGCATCACATTCGGCTTCTTCCTGGGTGAACTCAGCGGGCGGCCTTCGGGTCGTCCGCCTTTTCGCGTTGAGGGGATGCCAAAACAGCCTCCCTAACGAAGCTCTGACGCGCGAACCTCTCGTCGTCGGCCCTGAGCCGATGTCGAGTTTTTCCCATGTCCATCAATGCCAATTCCACCCTGACCGACGCCACGGGGCGTCATCGGCATCGGCCCCATGCCGGGCAGCGCCTCGGATGGGCGGCCGTCGAATTGGAGCGAGTCAAACGCTCTCTCGTTGGCCGTAAGCTCTTGATCCTCGACGATATCCTGTACGTCGTCGACCGGATCACCGAAGCTCAGGCCGAGATCGCCAAGGCGTCGGCTTCTCAGACCGCGGAGGCGCGGTCGTGAGCGCGATCCTCGATATTCTCTTCCCCAAGCGGAAGAAGGCCGCCCCGACCTCTACGGAGATCGCTACCGAGATCGAGCGCCATAATGCGCTCTTGGCGGACGCCCAATCGCGGCTCGCGGCCGCTGCGCAGAAGCGAACCGCTGCCCGTGACGGCCTGAACGCGGCCGGCATGACCGCCGCCGACAACGAGGCCGCCGGCATTCGAAACGAGATCGAGGTCGTCGAGATCGCGATCGGTGCTCTTAAAATCGAGCATGCCGCTCAGGTAGCTCGCGAGGCCGCGGACGCCTTGACGGCGCGCCGGGCCGCCGCCGAGCGCCGCCTTGCGGCCGACGTGCCTAAACTGCTCGCCGAATACGACCGGCTTGCCGCGCAACTCGCGACCGTCCTCGATGGCCTGCGCGAGATCGAGATCGACGTTCAGGCGGTCAACGAGGCCCTGCACCGGGCCGGGCGTCGCGACGAGGGCCTTCAAAACATCGAGCGTCGCTTCCGCTTCGTCGCGGGCAAGCAAGAGCCCGATCGGATCGAGACCGTTGAGGAATGGCACGAGCGTGACCCCGACGGCTCGTTCTCCCGCGCCGTTCAACTCGTTCGGGACCAAGAGACCGGCGAGATGGTGCCGCGCTACGGCGGCAAGAAGGTGAAGCGCGAGATTCGGCGCTCCGGCCGTAAGCGCCCCGACACGTATCTCGCCTCCCTCGCGGGGATCAGCCTCCCGGCGGGCCGCATCGGCGGCACCCATCATTGGCCGCGGGTCCGGTGATGCGCCCCGGTATCACTGTCCCCCTCAGCAAGCCCGTCGTGGTTCTCGGTCAGCGCTATGAGGCGCTGACCCTTCGTCCCCTGAAGCGTCGCGACCTGGGGGCCGTGGCGAGCGTCTTCAAAAGCGAGATGGGCGTCTTGCTCACGGCTCGTCTCGCCGGGGTGCCCGCGGCCGTGATCGTCGCCCTCGACGATCCTGACGATGCAACGGTCGGGGCCGCCGTGAACGCGATGCTCGATCAGGTGCTCTAATGGCGAAGACGTTCAGCGTCGCCGTCGAGATCGGCGGCCGGATCAATCCGAGCCTGCCGCGCTCGATCAGGAAGACGGAAGGGCTCGTCGCCGCGATGGGCCGCCGCATCGCTGGCATGAACGCGGGTGTCGCGTCCGCGGTCTCGTCGGCGGGGCGGGGCGTGTCGGCCGTTGGGCGCAGCATCCAGGATGCTGGGCGCAGCGTCACGGCGAACGTGTCCGCCCCCCTCGGCCTGCTCGGCATGGGCGCCGGAAAGATGGCTTTCGAGTTCGAGAAGGCTGGTAACGCCCTCGAAGCCCTCGGCGACGCGACCTCGGATCAGCGTGCCGAGTTCGAAAAGTACGCGAACGAACTCAACAAGAAGTACCCGCAAAGCCTCGCCGGCATCATCTCGACGGGCAACGAGATGTTGAAGGGCGGCTTCAACTTCGATCAGATGAAGGGCGCGCTCGATCAGACGCTCGCGACCGCCGTGCTCGGCGACATGGCCCCGGCCGAGGTCGGGAACATGATGGCGCGCACGATCAATGCGTTTCAGCTTCCCATGAAGACCTACGCCGATTCGATGCGGTCTTCTCAGCGCGTCTCGGATCAGATGACCTATGCCGCCGTGAAGACCACGGCGTCGCTGAAGGACATGGGCGAGGCGTACCGCTACATCGGCGGCGCGGCGTCGGCGGCGGGCATACCCCTCGAAAGCGCAACCGCTCTCACGATGGCGATGGCGAAGAACGGCTCGGTCGGGTCGGATGCGGGCGTTGCCCTCCGCTCGGCGATCGTCCGCATGGTGAAGATGCCCGCGAAGGGTCTCGCCGCCATGGAGCGGATCGGCATGAAGCTCGGCGACTACCAGGGCGGCGCCCGCAAGGTCACGGCCGGGAATGTCGTAGCGGGCCTGTCCGCCGACGGCATCGACGCGAGCCCGGTCCAGGCGCAGATTGGGAAGGCCCTCGAAAACAAGGCTCTCGCCGGCTCGCCCGTGAAGCTCGCGGCGGCGATCACGAAGATCGTGCAAGCCGGCGTGAAGGGGGCCGGGGAAGGCGCGCTCGACTCGAAGACGCTCGCCGAGAACGTTCAGTCGTCGATCGTCGCCGCCGGGTCGAAGATCGACATCGTGAAATTCTTCGGCGACCTCAAGAAAAAGTTCGAGACCGGGCAAGCCGGACTCGGCGATTTGGCGACGATCCTCGAAGGCCGGCACGCCTCCCGCTACATGCCCGTGCTTCAGTCCGATCTGCTTGGGCTGATCGATCAGGTTACGAAGGAGTCCGACGGGTACGCTCAGGCCCGTTACAAGATTATGCTGAAGGGCATCGTCGGCGCGGTCTATGAGATCAGCGCTGCGATGGAGAAGCTGTCGGTCTCGCTCGGCCGTGCCGGCTTCCCGACGATCGCTCAGGGGCTTGGATACGTCACGGATGCGATCAACGCGGCGGCTGACGCGAGCCCGAGGCTTCTGAAGTTCGGCGTTGCGACGGGTCTCGCCGCGATTGCCCTCGGCCCGTTCCTCATGGCGGCCGGGGCGACCGTGCGCGTCGTTGGGATGCTCGCTCGCGCCCTCGGCCTGCTCGCGACCGCCGCGACCTTCGGGCTCGCCTCGAAGCTCGTGATGATCTCGGCGGCGATCCGCGGCTTCGCGGCGGCTCAGGTCGCCGTCGCCGTCGCCTCGATCATGCGGCTTCGCACGGCCCTCGTCGGCCTCATGCTGCTCGGCGCCGTCGGCGGCCGTGGCGCGGTCTTCGGCGCCCTGGCGCTCGGCGCTCGCGCCCTGATCCCGGCGCTGCTCGCCCTGCTCAACCCCGTGCGCCTCGTCGTGTCGGCCCTGAAGCTTCTCCGCTTCGCGATCATCGGCACGGGCGTCGGCGCGCTGCTCGTCGGCCTCGCGGCGGCGGGGACGGCGATCTATAACAATTGGACCAGCATCACGAAGGCTTTCACGACCTTCAAGGCGGGACTCTCGAAGGCGCTCGGCCCCGAGGCGCAAGGGATGCTCGCGCCCGTCGTGGGGCTTTTCGAGCGGATCGGCAAGGCGTGGAGCGACCTGACCGGCAAGCAGTCGGAAGGGAAGCTCATGATGTGGGGCTATTCCCTCGGGCGTAGCCTCGGCGAGGCGCTGAACTCCCTGAAGGCCCTGAAGCCGGCCTTCGATCTCGTCGCCTCGGGATGGGACGCGCTGAAGGCGCACTTCACGAGCGGCGGCGGCGACCTGTTCGCGAACACGGCCCGCGAGTTCGAGTCGGTCAAGAGCGTCTTCACGGGCATCGTCGACTTGGCGGGCCGGGCGAAGGCCGCGATCGAGCAGATTCCCGAGGGCTTCGCGACGCTCCAAGCGAAGGCGCAAGAGGCGTGGAACGGCGTCAAGTCGCTCGATTGGGCGGGCCTCGGCGCGCAAATCGTGAGCGCCATTGCCGCCGGGATCACGAGCGGCGCGAGCGCGCTCGTCGGCGCCCTGAAGGGGGCCGCTCAGTCCGCTTGGAATAGCGCCAAGGGCGTGTTCGGCGGTGGCGGCGGCGGTGGAGCCGGCGGCGCGGCCCCGGCCCCTGGCGGGGCTCCCCTGGCGGGCGCTCGCGCGCTCGGCGGCCCCGTGCGGTCGGGCTTGCCCTATCTCGTCGGCGAGCGCGGCCCCGAGATTTTCGTGCCGGGCGCGACCGGGCGGATCGAGACGAACGGCGCGCTACGCAACCTGTCGGCGGCGGGCAGGGTCACGGCCGCGTCGCCCCTGCGCTCGCCGTCGGCGGGCGACATGGTGCGAGCGGGTGTCGGCGAGGGCACCGCGGGCTCAAAGAGCGTGCGCGGCGGCGACACTTCGATCGTCAACAACTGGACGATCAACGGCGCGACCGACCCCGAGGGCGTTCGGCGACAGGTTGACGCCCGCTTCCGGGCGCTGATCGCGCAGATGGAATCCGAGCAGCGCGGACTGCTGAGCGATTAAGGAGAGAATGGCTATGAAGAAATTTGTGTCCGAAGCCGATGTTGATCGGCGTGTTGCGGAGCAGGCGGTTCAACTGGCGGCGCGTGGGAGTACGCTCCCCGACGCCATCGCGCGTGGACTGGCGCGAATGCATTTGGAAATGACCTCCCCGTCGGGGGCGAGCGCGCCCGTCGCCAGGGCGAAACCTGTCGCGGCGCCTGTGATCGAGCCTCCGCCGCGACCGGCTGCGAAGACCGGCATGCCGGCGAGGGCCGCCGCTCCGGCTCCCTCCCCCCCCGTGCTTGCCGAGCGGGTGCGGGCTCAGAGGATCATCGCCATGACGCCCAAGGGCGCCGAGGACGAATGCAGCGATGCGATCCGGTCGGGCATGCCCATGGGCGAGTTCGAAGGGGTGCTCGCTGCTCGGGCGATCCTCGTCGCGACGCGGCTCGCGCAGGGCCGCTGATCGTCCCCAACCCGCCGGGAGGGCCTGAATCATCTAGGGCGCCCCGGCGGCAATCCGCTGAAAGTGCCGCTACCATGCTCCCGTGAGTTGCCGGCATTCCTTCCGGGCGGCCTCGACGCGCTTGTCGATATAGGCGGCGAGGTCCGTCAGATGCACGCCCTTCGCGCACTTCTGACTTTCCTCGATACGAACCATGGGGATCGCGATCTCGCCCGCAGAAATTTTTCGGATGAGCTTGTCGGTCGTGAGATGCGAGAAGTAGTCCCGCGCGACGGCCTCGATCGGAACGACGGCTTGCCCGTCGTACTGTGCCATTAAGAGAAAGACGGTTTTCATGCTGCGAACCTCGGGCGCGCGGCACAGGGACACCGCTTCCGTCGCAGGATCGAACGCGAGTCGCTTAGATTGAGCAAGGGCGGGGTGACGTGCGTCACACTCCGAAAACGCCATGGGGCGCCCCCGACAGGGCAAGGGACGCTTGGCCTAGGAGCGCTTCAGCTGTGGGGAGCGCATCGCACCCTAACAGTCGCACCCGGCCTTTTGCCGTACCCGTGGCCGTACCCCACAAGCCAGGAAGCAAAAAGGGCCTTTCGGGTTTTTCCCGAAAAGCCCTTTTAATTCAATGGTACCACCGCCCCGGCTCGAACGGGGGACCCCCAGATCCACAATCTGGTGCTCTAACCAACTGAGCTACGGCGGCACTGAGGGGGCTGTATCGCGAGCCGCCGCGCATTTCAAGCGTCCGTAGGCCATCGCGGCCAGGAGAATGTGGATGGGGCTTCGCACACCACCGGGAATATGGATCGACGCCCTTGAGCGAGGCCCCTACACCGACGCCGATGACGACGCCCCGTCCCCTCTACGACCGCGTGTTCGCCCAGGCTCCGACCCGAGTGCGGGCGCTGGTGCGGGGCAGCGAGATCGGCCTCATCGTCCTGGCGGCCTTGACCGGATGCGGCGCCGGGGCCGCGGTGGCGGCCATGGGGCTGGCGGCCCAGACCTTTCGCGAATGGCTCTATGGCCTGCCGCACGGCGTGCATCTCAGCGCCACCCACGATCTGCCGGCCCTCACCCTTCTCCTCGCGCCAGCGGCGGGCGGCGTGCTTCTGGGCCTCCTCGGGTTCTGCCTCGCCCGATGGCGGGGCCGGCGTCCCCAGGCCGTCATCGATCCCATCGAGGCCAACGCCCTGCATGGCGGCCGGATGTCCGTGCGGGGTTCGGGGCTCGTCGCCCTTCAGAACACGATATCGAACGGGAGCGGCGCCTCCGTCGGCCTCGAGGCCGGCTTCACCCAGATCGGCGCCGCCCTGGCGTCGCGCCTCGGGCGCGCGTTCGAGCTGCGCCGCAGCGATCAGCGCACCCTGGTGGGCTGCGGCGCGGCCGCCGCCATTGCGGCCGCCTTCGGGGCGCCGCTCACGGGGGCGTTCTACGCCTTCGAACTCATCATCGGCACCTACTCCATCGCCACCCTGACGCCGGTGGCGGCGGCGGCCCTCTGCGGCAGCGTCGTCGCGGGCGCCCTCGCGGCGCGGGTGCCCCTCGTCACCGTCGAGGGGACGGAGGCCCTGGCGACCATGCCGATCACCGCCGCCGACACCCTGCCGGCCCTCGGCCTCGGCCTCGCCTGCGCCGCCCTCGGCATCGCGATCATGCGCGGCGTCACCCTGGTCGAAGCCGGTATCCGGGCGAGCCGGCTCCCGGCCCCGGTGGCGCCCGCCCTGGGCGGCCTCTGCGTCGGAGCGCTGGCGCTCGCGGTCTCGCCCGGGGTGCTCTCGGGCGGGCATGGGGCGCTCCACCTGCATCTCGAGGGACCCGGCATGGGCGCCCGGGGCCTCGTCCTCCTGTTCGTCGCCAAAGCCGCCGCCTCGGCCATCTCCATCGGCTCGGGCTTCCGGGGGGGATTGTTCTTCGCCTCCCTGTTCCTCGGGGCGCTCGCCGGCGGCCTCTTCGCGGATCTCGTGCCGGGGCTCGCCGCCTTCGCGCCGACCTCCCTCGCCTATGCGGTGATCGGCATGAGTGCCCTGGCCGTCGCGGTCATCGGCGGTCCCCTGACCATGACGTTCCTGACCCTCGAACTCACGGGCAGCTTTCCCATCACCGGGCTGGTGCTGGTGGCGGTCATCGCCTCCTCCCTCGCCGTGCGGAAGACCTTCGGCTACTCGTTCGCCACCTGGCGCTTCCACCTGCGCGGTGAAAGCATCCGCAGCGCCCACGACGTCGGCTGGATCCGGACCCTGACGGTGGACACCCTCATGCGGCGGGAAGTCGCCACGGTGCCGGTCACCATGCCGCTCGCGGCGTTCCTCGCGGAGCACCCCCTCGGCTCGCCCTCGCGAATCGTGGCGGTGGACGAAGCCGGGCGCTATGCCGGCATCGTCCGCGTGCCGGAGGCCCATGCCCTCGCGCGGGATGCCCTCGCGCCGGATGCCGACGGGACGGCCCCCGCCCTCGCCACGCTGCTGCACCATCCCGACGACGTCCTGACACCGGACATGAACGCCAAGAATGCGGCGGCGGCCTTCGACCGCGCGGAGAGCGAGGCTCTCGCCGTCGTCGACGGCCTCGACACGCGGCGGGTGATCGGCCTCCTCACGGAAAGCCACACGCTCAAGCGCTACAGCGAGGAACTCGACCGGCAACGCCGGGCGATGGTGGGCGAGACCGCCTGATCGGGCGTGGCGCATGCGTTGACGCGGCCGGTACGGGCGTTGGATGAGGAGTGGAGCGGCCGGGACAGGTCGCCGTCGCGGAGGAGGTCCACGCCATGCGTCCCGTCGTCGTCGCCGTCGCGATCACCGGCTCCGTCCCCCGAACCACCGACAACCCGACCCTGCCGGTGACGCCGGAGCAGCAGATCGCCTCGACCCGCGCCGCCTACGAGGCCGGCGCGTCCCTCGTGCACATCCACGTGCGCAACCCGGACGAGAGCCCGTCCTCCGATCCGGCCCGGTTCGCCGCGGTGAAGGCCGGGGTGGAGGCGCACTGCCCCGGCATGATCGTGCAGTTCTCCACCGGCGGGCGCGGGCGCGATCCGGCCGCGCGCGGCCTGTCCCTGCCGCAGCGCCCCGACATGGCCTCGCTCTCCACGGGCTCGGTGAACTTCCCCACCATCGTGTACGAGAACCCGGCCGCCCTGGTGACCGACCTCGCCTCGGCGATGAAAGCCCACGGCGTGCGGCCCGAGATCGAGATCTTCGACCTGTCGCACCTCCACGGCGCGCGCCGCCTCGTGGAGGCGGGCCTCATGGACGAGCGCCCGCACGTGCAGTTCGTCATGGGAGTGAAGAACGCCCTGCCGGCGGAGGAACGGCTCCTCGACCTCTTGGTCGCCGAACTGCGCCACGTCCTGCCCCGCGCCACCTGGACGGCGGCGGGCATCGGGCGGCATCAGGCCGAGGTCATGGGCTGGGCCCTGGCGCGGGGCGCCGACGGCATCCGCACGGGGCTCGAGGACAACATCCGGGTGTCGAAGACGCGGCTGGCCGACGGCAATGCCGAACTCGTGCGGATCGCCGTCGATCTCTGCGCCCGGCACGGGGCGCGACCCGCGACCCCGGCCGAGGCGCGGGCGATGCTCGGTCTGGCCTGATCCAGCGTCCGCTTGATCAAAGCGGACGCTGGATCGGCAAGCCCGCGCGGCGCTTGAGCGAAGCCGAACTCCGCTATTCCGAAGGAATCAATCGGAGTTCGTATGAGCACCGCCCGGTCCGCTCAGGCGTGGACGACGCGGCCCTTGGCGCCCAGCGCCTCCTCGACGGTGCCGTCGCCGTCGAGATAGCCGTGGCGCTTGGGGTTGGGCATGATCAGCGAGCCCACGAAGGCGATGCCGAGCATGAGGGTTACGTACCAGAAGAACGTGCTCTCGGAGCCGATCTGCTTCAGGTAAAGGGCCACCATCTCGGCGGTGCCGCCGAACAGGGAGTTGGCCACGGCGTAGGACAGGCCGACGCCGAGCGCCCGTACCTGGGTCGGGAACAGCTCGGCTTTCACGATGCCCGAGATGCCCGTGTAGAAACTGATCACCGTGAGGCCGATCATGATGAGGCCGAAGGACAGGTAGGGGTTCGTGGTGCCGCCGATGGCGGTCATCAGCGGCACCACCATGAGGGTGCCGAGGCCGCTGTAGAGGAGCATGTTGGCCTTGCGGCCGATCTTGTCCGACAGCCAGCCGAAGAACGGCTGGATGATCATGTAGACCAGCAGCGCCGCCGTGGAGATCTGCGAGGCCGTGACCTTGTCGATTTTCGCCGTGTTAAAGAGATATTTCGGCATGTAGGTGGTGAAGGTGTAGAAACTCAACGAGCCGCCGGCCGTGTAGGCCAGCACCACGCAGAACGCGCGCCAGTGCTTGAACAGGGCCGCGAAGGTACCCGACTCCTTCGATTGCAGGTCCGCCTTGCTGGCGGTCTCGGTCAGGGACGAACGCAGGTAGAGGGCCACGACGGCCGCCACGGCACCGAGGACGAACGGGATGCGCCAGCCCCAGGCGGTGAGCTGCTGGGCGGTGAGGAAGCTCTGCAGGATGATGAGGACGAGGGAGGCCAGGAGCTGGCCGCCGATGAGGGTCACGTACTGGAACGAGGCGAAGAAGCCGCGCCGGCCCTTAATGGCGATCTCGCTCATGTAGGTGGCGCTGGTGCCGTATTCGCCGCCCACCGACAGGCCCTGGATCATCCGGGCGAGGAGCAGCAGGGCCGGGGCGAGGTGGCCGGCGGTGGCGTAGGTCGGCAGCACGGCGATCATGAGCGAGCCGGCGCACATCATGAGCACCGAGATCATCATCGAGGTCTTGCGTCCGAGCCGGTCGGCGAGGCGCCCGAACAGCCAGCCGCCGATGGGGCGCATGAAGAAGCCGACCGCGAACACCGCCGCCGACTTCAGGAGCTGACTCGTGTCGTCGCCCTCGGGGAAGAACACCGGCGCGAAGTAGAGCGCGAAAAAGGCGTAACAGTAGAAATCGAACCACTCGACGAGGTTGCCCGACGACGACGCCACGATGGCCTTGATCCGGCTGCGGTTGTCCGCCGCCTCGTCCAGTCTCGGCGTCCCCACTCCCATCCCGCTCGACATCCGCTTCTCCCCGATTCCCATGGCGTGTTCTTATTGTTTGGAGAGACGTCGGCCCGGATTGCCCCATGGCCGCGTCCCTGCATGACACGCCTCACGCCGACGTTAAGCGACGAAGGAAATTTCACAAGGGTCACATCGTCGTGAAGGCGACGATCGGGAACCGGACCCGTATCACCGATGTGGATGACGCACGCTCAAGCTTTCACGCATCGGTTTTCGTATCCGACTGCATCCCGGCAAGTTCCGCGCAAGATCTCCGGAACGGTTTTCCAGATCTCCTCGTTGCGGCTGCGTCTGGGCGTCGAAGGGCGCCATCGGTCGACGGGGCAGGAAACAAAACCATGAGCAAGCTCTTTCGCAGTACGGTCGCGGCGGCGGCCCTCGTCTTCGGCGCGACGACGGCCTTCGCGCAAGGCAGCCCCGGCGGGCCGGGTGGCGGCGCCGGCGGGGGCGCGGGTGGTGCCGGTCCGGGCGCCAGCGGCGGCGCGGGTGGCCCCGGTGGCGCGGGCGGGCCGGGCGGCGGCCTGCGCGGCGGCGCGGCGGGTGGCGCGGAGCGCGGTGGTCCGGCCGGAGCCGAGCGTGGCCCCGGTGCGGCCGAGCGCGGTGGTGCGGACGGGGGAGCCGCAGGGGGCCCGAATCGCGGCGGCGAGGCCCGTCCGGGCCAGGCCGGCCAGGGCCGGATGGATCGTGACGGACCGGGTGAGCGTGACAACAAGGCAGGAACCGGCGACCGCGACGGCAAGGCGGAGCGTGGTGCCGACCGGAACGAGCGGGGCAGCAGGGGGGACCGGGATGGGAAGGTCGACCGCGATGGCCGGACCGACCGTGATGGTCGAGCCGGCCGCGACCGCGACGGCGCCCGGGACGATCGGGGCGGGCGCGAGCGCGGAGACCGGGGTTCGGTGCGCGGC
>Ga0182226_1000004_pt1 | contig 49321 bp, 61 predicted proteins | sample G6R1MG_27_FD_129658 | JGI IMG/M metagenome (GOLD analysis project Ga0182226, IMG submission 129658) | Miscanthus phyllosphere microbial communities from Michigan, USA - G6R1_MAIN_07NOV2016_LD1 MG | ecosystem: Host-associated > Plants > Phyllosphere > Phylloplane/Leaf | place: USA: Michigan...
GAGAAGCCGATACCTGTAGAGCCTGAGATAGCCCACAGACCATTACTAGCAAAGACTAGAAGGCTAGTAGCTACAGGAAACATCTTGATGATCTGGCCAGCGTCAGGAATACTAATAACACCACCATCTGTAGCCAATAGATTAAATAGAGACTCGGAGGTAGGGTCGTTAGTCTGATAGCACTTGCCAAATTCAGCAGGAGTTTCAATTACCTGAGAGAAGTAGATTTTATCAGTGTAGCTAGGCCCAGAAATACCAGCGTAGAAAGCTCTACCAGCGTAGAAACTACTCGTGCTTGGCCTGTTCTGTGTAACCCTGCCAAGGGGGATATTGGGAATGCTAGAGGCACTAGAGCGATCTAGATTAAAAGGACTAAGGATATGGTGGCCTTTAGGGGCAGGAGTGTTACCTCTAAATACTGAGTTAGCTCTCAGGTCTCCATAGACTGTCTCTAGTTTGTCTTTTACTGCTACCTGAGTCTCAATAGGCCCAGGCTTAAAGTTGCCGTTAGCGTCTTTAAGAAGCCACCACACGTCAGCATACGAGGGCCATCCACCAACTCTGACCCTAAATTCATCCATTCTACTCTTAGACCAACCTTGATTGACAAGATTGTAAAATCTAGTTAGACTAAGGTCTAAGGGCCTATCTGTAACACTCACACCAGGGTCTTCTATCCCTGCAAAGTCTCTTATCCCTACGCTGATAAGAAAGGAACCAAACTCTCCATTCTCAAAGTTGTAAGAGATATAAAAGGGGTTACACGCAGGGTTAGTTACAATCAGAAACCCGTTACCTACAGAGAATTGGCATTCGTTAGACTCTGGCCTAAAAGAACCTCCTGCGTAGTACGCATAAAGGTCTTGCACAAAGTACAACTTATTGGCAGATGTAGGGCCATTAGAATTTCTAAAGAAATGTAGAGAACTACCATTCTGTAGAACAGTAAGGGTTACATCTCCATTACCTCCAGTATTACGCCAGAGGTAAGACGTGACTACAGAGTCTGACCGACTAATGGGAATGAACTCGTTAGAATCTTCGTAGTTAATTCCCGGTCTACGGTACACAGAACCAGTCTTATCAAACACACAATTGTCAGTAGCAGTTACTGCATTCTCGGGAAAGTTAAGAGAGGTAGCCTCAGTAACTAGACCTCCAGTGAAGTTATTCTCAACTGCTGTACCAAGGCTACGTGCCATTCTTAAACTCCCTTGAGTGGTGCCTTACCTTGTCGCTCAAGGTAAATCAATACATTCTTCTTAGCCTCTTCATAGGTTGTGTATGAACCAGTAAGAAATACAGGGATGTTTCCCTTTTCCACTGACACAAACCAGAACCCATAGGGGTCTTTACGAGTGAGGATAAATGGAGTGTTATCTACAACACGCCGGTTAGGAATATCTTTGGTAGGCTCAATATCGTGCAACATTTATCGTCTTCCGTATCTAGGGAGGTTGTGGTAAAAGGTGGTCTCTAATCCACTGTCCTTACGCCTTTGTGCATGGATACGACTATCCTTAGCATTACGTTCAGCAATAGCGTGAGAAGTCTGTTTTAGTTCTGCAAAGGCAAGAGCTTTAGCTTCTTGGTAAAGAATATTGAAATGAAGACTATCTAAAGGCGGTACAAAATCATCACTTAGATCAAAACTAAATGAACGTCTGCCGTACGCCAAAGCCCTAGTCTTCATAAGGGTGTCTGCTACAGTGGTATCTACTGCATCAAATAGAACACCAACACCATGAATAAAGGTAAAGTATGAGGGGTCTACATTATTCTTATAGTAGATTTCAATAGAGTTATCATCTTTCATGTAACTATAGGATTGAACTTCTGGATCATCTCTGTAAGTTCTTCCTAGACTGTACATTCTTTCAAGGAACTCAGTAGTGGGTAGGAACTTAAGATCACTAAAGCCTTTATCTGTAGTAAGACTATTATACTTCACCCACTCAACGTTGTCAAGTGAATTCGGCACATACATCAAATTTGGTTTAGCTGGGTCCCCAGAAGCCTTAAGTTCCACTAATTCGTGTTGCTCTGGAAACTCTGTTCGTGCTACAATGTTGTTGTAGACTGTCTCTACTACAGTGGCAACCTGTCGGCTCTCCACAGTATCTCCAATGGAGTTAACTTCATCAGAGTCCATTGCACTCAGAATGTCTTGTACAATCTTTAGGAGAGTTACCTTCATGTTCTTACCTCTTGATAATAGATGCGACTTTAGTCACTGTAGCTGCTGCAACACCAACGTAGAAGAACGACCTTACAATTTCAATCTCTGTGTCACCGTACACACCGGGCATTGCAGGTACGCCCCAGCCAAACCTAAAGGTACTGTCCAGCGCAATGGCAGACCAATGGAGAGCTACTGGAAGACCAAGGAGTGCAATCATAGTAGTGGTGATCCAGTCTTTATGGTCTAGTGACTCTTTCTTAGCCTGTGTCACAGCCATGTCAGCTTGAATCATAGTTGTAGCTACAGCCGCCGTGGTGTTGTTATTAGCTACTAGGGTATCCGCCTTCTTGTTGTAGAACTCAAGAACCTTGGGAAGAATGTCAATCCCAAGGAACTTCAGCACCCCTAGAAATGCACTAATCATTGTAACGTTTCCAGATGATGTACCCGATACAAGCAGCCACCACTAGAACACCAAGGGCTCCCACAGCTTCCCAGCTCGTTACTTGACTAAGTAGTGTACCAGAGCCAGCAATGGCAGTACCGATGGCAGTAGAGGTAGCGATAGGGGTTGACTTAGCAGCCTCCTTAGTAACCACAGCAGCCTTGGTTACAGGGTCTACCTTAGGGCCTCCCTTTAGGAATAATGCCTTTTCCCTCTTACGACGAGGAAGAAGTAGCTTGGCGTTCTTACCAGCCCTGGACCAATTCTCGAAGGCATCAGCGGCGCCTTGATAGTCTAGAGACTTAAGCTTCTTAACTACAGTAGAGTTAGAAAAACCAGTAGCACCGATATTAAAACACAAAGACACAAGAGCATCATATTGATTCTGTGTAAGAGGAACCTTTACGTTACGTTCTACAGCGTCCTCAAAAGTCTCAAGGTCTTTAGACAGAATTTCATCAGCTTCTTTAGCTGTAATCTTCATACCAGGGTATACTCGTGGAAGACCAGCATTAGATGTGTGTCCAACACCAATAGTCCAGACACCAACAGAGTCTTGGTACGCGGTAAGTTTACGGCCCTCTTCCTTGGTGATAAAGGCGCGTCCTGCGGGGGAAGTAGGCATATTATAAATCCTTAGTAGGCGTAAAGAAAATGAAAATTGAGTGGAGCTAGACCTGATCCCGATCCATTAGTCTCAATAGTGAGAATATCCCCTAGTGCAAAACTTACCGGTGGTACTGGCTGACCAGAGAAAGTAGTGCCAGGAGCTATGCTCGCCGGGACTACAAATGAAGAGAAGGAGCTAGTAGAATTTTTACGAATAGTGATTGTGGTGTCAGTATTTACTAGGCCACTGACAATAGAGCGTACTTCAAATAGGAGACCAGCCCTTCCAATAACGTAGTAGTTAATCTTAGCTTCATTGATGTTCTGAACTGAAAGTCGTTCACCAAACTCGGTAAGAGCTTTGATATTGCTGGTGTCGATGTCAGTCTTTAGAAGTTTACGCCAAGTACCCGATCCAGAACCATTCGCTACGTAAGACTGACCATCTCCAGCGGTAGAAATACCTTTAGGCTCATGTAGGTCTGCTCCAGTGAGGTCTCTGTGAAGAGCCATATAAATTTCTCCTGTTAAACCGAAAAAAGGGGACGCCCGTGGATGGACGCCCCCTGTTGGATTTAGTTCTTACGGCTTATGGAAGATAATACGCAGCTTGATAACACCTGCGGTAAAGGTTCCATTAGCCCTGAACGTAAGATAGGCTCCAGTCTGGGCAGGGGTCGTAAGAGTACCTACGAGAGCACCAGAGTTAGTGCCACCTTGGTCGTAGTTGGTACGCTTACCAGCCGGAGTAAGGTTAGCCGTGGGGCTGGCTGCAATAAACCCTGCGGGGTCAATGGCAGTGACACGATCTGAGGCAATCAGACCAAAGTCAATCGAGGTGCCACCAGCAGCAGCAGTCTCAACGTAGGACTCTACACGCTCAATACGGAAACCACGAGGGAAGCGAATATTGTCCTCAAGGATGACTACCTGACCAGCAGCGTAGTTAGCAAGAGTGACGTTAGCTTCGATTACGTGGTTACCACTAAAGGTTTCACCGTACTGGCCAGAGGTGCCGGAGACAGCCTCATCTCGACCAGTCTTAATGAGTAGACCGTCCTGGTTATTCCAAATAGGCATTTGTTAATTCCTTTTCTCTATATAAACTTAGGCGACCTGATCGGTATTCGACAGAGCAACGACCATGTTCTCAGGACGGAAGAGCTTGAAGCCGTAACGAGCAGTCGTCACGTACTCTTCACGCTGGAGGTCCTTGTTGTACTCAGAGTCAACCTTCGGAGCCTGACGGACGTTACCCACGTAGGGGAGGACATCCGGGGCCGCAGAGAAGAAGACGTTACCAACTGCCGAGGAGTTGACCGAAGCACCACCAATAGTCTCAACACCAGTGTTCGGAAGGTTCTGGGACACGTACACATCGAAGCCGTAGATGTTCACAAGGAACTTCAGGCCAGTCGAGATACCCGTAGAAACAATGCCTTCCCAAGCCTTGTTGTTCGAGATGTTGATAAGGTTGGTCTGCGTATTCATCGTGTACTCAACCGAGGGGTCAACGATGGCAACGAGGTTGGTCATAGGCACGTTAGCCTTCTGAAGGGCGTAGCGAGCGCGGGCAAAGTCAGCAGGGCTGAGCTGGCCGTTGACACCAGTACCTACGATACGGTGGGCTGCACCGTTGATGCTGTTGGTAGAACCAGCAACCTGGGACTTCGGGCCGAGACCCATCACCAGAACTTCCATGGCCTTAGCAATCGCACGAGCCTGCTTGGGGACGAAGCCCGACACAAGGCGGCTCATGTAGAACGAGTCCTGCTTCATCTTGTTGGTGATGAACGTGGCGCTGGACTTGTACTGGTCGATGCTGAAGGTGAAGTTACCGGTGTCCATCGCAGTGTAGCGAATGGCCTGCCCCTCATCGTAGTCCAGGACTTCTGCCTGACCGATAGACGGGATGTTGATGGTGTCGCCATCCGGGAAGTCCGTAATCATGTCGATGTACTTCATACCGAAGAGTTCATCGAGGAGGACTTCCTTGATCTGCGAAGACCAAAGGGTAGAACGAATCAGGTGCTCGTTATTAGCAACCATAAAACCAGACATATTTATTTACCTTCCAAATTAACTGAAGAATTTTTCACCCAGTCGGATTGCATCTTTGTGCAACTGATTCTGGGTAGCTGGGGACCAATATTTCTTAGGATCAGCCTTCTTGATGTTCTCATAGAAGGTGTTGTTCCGTTCCACATTGGAGGGTTCAAAGCTGGACCGTCCCTGTCCCTGCGGGGGAGTAAATACATCCTGACGCTGGGGTGCAGACTGGTTAAGTCCAATAAGATTATAGAAAGCCGTAGGAGACTGTTCTGCAACAGAGTTCATCCAATCAGTGGACACACCAAGCTCTGAAGCCTTCTGCTTGAGCTTTTCGCTGTACTGGGGACCAAGCTTCTCAGCCAAAGTCTTCTTTACAGCAGTGATGTTCTGTGACGCAGAGTTTCTCTTCTCACGCTGGGTGATAAGGTCTTCTACAATCTCGTTCAGTTTAGCTGGATCAAGTTGCCGATCAGTGTCGGTGCCATTAGGGGTGTCCTGCTGGCGCTGTTCCTGATTAGGCTTATTCTGGTTTTCCAATCGGTCGATTAGTTCTCCCATTCGATCTCGCCGGGCTAGTTCCTCCCTAAGCTCCTGCTGCTCACGCTGTAGTCGAGCAATGAAAGCATCAGCTTCTGCCTTACCACGGGCAAGGCTAGGGATGTCTTTAAACTTCTTATCGTCACCCACAAGCTGGGCGAGGTAATCAGTTTGTTCATCAACAGTGTCCTGGGTCTGGACCTGAGAGTCTTGGTTAAAGAGGGTCAATCTCTATTCCTATCTAAATGGCGCTAACAGGGTCATTAGCGAGTTAATCTGTTCAATTCGGCCATTCCTGTGTGCCTGTAGGTGACTCCAGGAAGGCGAATCGTAGTCCTTGATGCTTGGCTTCTCTAGACTAGCCAAGTCCTCCTGGAGCAGCGTTAGGAGGCGCGATAGGGCTACTCGGGAGGCTCGGATTGCCCCCTCCGCCTGCTGGCGCTCCTCCGGCTCCTTCAGGTGGGACACCCATCGGAGGTCCAGCCGGGGTTGGCGTGGTTGGTTGGTCATAGTCTACTCCAAGTCCTGTAGCTGTTTGCGTCTCTCGCATTACCTGCTCTTCAGCAGCCTGTGCAAGTCTCTGAGCATCTGCCTGTTCTGCAAGCCTGATGTATGGTGTCACCAGTTCGTACTCAGAAATCTCCAGAAGGTCCTCCACCATCTTAGCAACCTTAATGGAACTAAAGTGGACAGACACAGCCTGATCCTGACCCAATGGGGACTGGAAGAAGCTATTGAGATTCTGGATACGCTCTGCCTTCTCAGCAAAGTGCCTAGCAGCCATGGGCCGCAGGGTTCCATTACCAGCAATGTCATCTGGACTGATAGACATAAAAGAACTGGACTTAAGCTCATCATCAAACACACGGAACTGAGAGCTAGTCATCTTACGACGGGCAAGTTCCAGTAGTGCGTTGAGTAGAGGTTCAAGGATTTGTTCCTCGAACTGTGTAATCTTAGACTGGAAGATACGGGAAGCGGCATTCTCAAGACGCTGTACTTCGTAGGCTGTCTTCTCGCCAGGAGTACGGAAACCCATAGCTTCCTTAGGTGAACCAGCCATTTCCTCCATCATGGAAGTGATGTAAGAAATCTCAGAGTTAGCGTCTAGGATTTGAAAAGGAGGTGCCACTACTGACACATCACCATCGTCACCAACATAAATCTTCTCAAACGGACCCCAGTTGAAGTCCTCAACCTGACCCTTAATCTTAAGGGGTGGGAAGGTGAGTAGATCGAACACGTCAGCCTTTAGGTTCTCAATATGGTCCAGGCGGTACTGAAGACCAACCAGATTATCAAGAGGACCCATAGCCCACAGATTATCCTGTCGAGGGCGCCAGCCAGTGTGGAAGTAAGGGGGCTGTCCGAAGTAGGATTCGTTGGGGGCTTTGTAAAGTACCTTATGTCGGTCGGCCACAACGATGACATGATTTTTGTAGAAAATATCTTCTTCTTCATCATACATATCACCAACGAAAGTTAGGAGTTCGACAGTACCTGACTCCAAGTAAGCCTGGAAGGAAGTGAATCCATCCATATTTAGGTAACGATCTTGGTTGTAGTGTGTAGTTCCAGTTTCGTACTGAGAGTTACGATAAGACTTCATGTACTCCCAGAGTTCGTGGTAGGCGTCTTCTGTCTCAGGGGTGGACACCCTTTCGAGAATCTCCTTACACTCACCCATAGAGATGAGAGAACGAATAATTTTCGGAGACTGGTAGAAGGAAGGGGCAAGAGGGTTAAAAACAATGTCAAGAGGGGAGTGCCGACGCGGAATAGGGCCGACATAACCAACCTGAGTCTTGCCCTCAACCTCCACGGTATTATCAACCCACTCGGCACTGACAAAGCAGTTTCCATAGTCGATATAATCCTGGATTAGTGTCCCTACAACGTCTTTGAACTGAGGCTGGGAGATTACGTGGTCCATGTAAGCGATGATAGCTTCTCGCTTATTTTTCTCATCGTCTGACTTGGTATTTCCTTCCCAGGACAACCACTTTCTCTTTGGGAAGAGAGAGGCCATATAGTTGGCATAAAGGTTGTCGCGTATTTGACAGAGTTTTGGAATGGTAGTTTTGTTAGTCCAGGGTAGCTTGGAGTTGGTAGTCTGGGTGGTGTCAGTGGCATAGACGTATTCCCTCACCTCCTTCCAGGCTGTCACCTTATTCTGTCGGAGCATATTCCACTCCAGGTGACGGTTAGCAATCTCTGTACCGAGACGGTCTTCGAGGATCACGTCCTCAAATTCAATTACAGTGCCAGTCAAGAGACGCCTCCAAATCTTGTGTTACTCTGTGTGTTTCCAAAGCTGACGTTGGCAGAAGAAAACTGCCTAATGTTAGATGGAGCAACACAACTGTCTACACAGTTTGCTAGAGCGTCCATAACGTCGTCGTGAGGAGGATTACTGAGGGTCAGTTCCTCTTCTAGTGTTTGGCAATGGCCACCAAGGTAGTGCCACATTTGCATGTTCTGATACCTGTTCTGGAGGATTGCCTGCATACGTTCTTGCTTAGTGCCCATATTACGATTGGGCTTGAATTCCTCAACCGACAAAGCCAACCCATGAACTCTGATGTAGTTCATCTTAAGGTCAGTAACGATGACTGACTGTGCAGCAGTACACTCAGCCCTAAGCTTCCTAAAGTCCCACTTTTGGTAAAGAGTAAGGATATGTTGGAAGTATTCGTTAATACGGTCAGACTTAAATCTGTCAATGTCGAGTACGTAGTAGTTCTGAAATGCGTCTACACCAACAACTACAATTGAGGTGTAGTCTGCTTTCTTAGTCAGAGTGTACGCAAAGTCTACAGCAGCAAAGACATTAAGTCTGTTACCCTTGAAGAACCATTTACCTTCGTGTCTACGTAGGAAACCCTTGTCGTAGTATTGGAATAGGTCTCTACCAATACCAACACCATCAGGGTCGTTAGGGTCATTGTAGTACTGTGCTCGAAACTGAACCTTGTCCAAGTATTGTGCACGCTTCTTAGCAAGCACCTTGGCGTCGAAGCCAAACCACTTACCGTCAGATCGTTGCTGTTTGGGCCAAAGGAACTCTCCGGTTCCATCACCTCTGTTCTCTACTTGTCGTTCAAACTTCTCGTACAGGGGGTCTGTATGGGTAACGTCGCCGTCCTTGTCAAACTGGTCCACCTCCATAGAAAGTAGATCGTTGTAAAGGTCTTTTGGGTGGTACCGGGTACCTACAATCCATTCCCTTGCGTCAGCTCCCTCAATTGATGACAGGAGCGAATACTGAGAGCGGACCTTATCCCGTCCATCTTCTGTGTAAGCGTTTTCCTTAACAACCACGTCATCCATTACAGCGATGTCACAGTGCATACCGGTGATGCCAGTGGTTAGGCCAGCGGTAAAGACGGTGGGATCGCGAATAGCTTCAGCAGCACGTTTAGGGTGGTCTACTGCAATTTCATTCTCTGTCCACTTTTTACGCTTACCTTCATCTGCGTTAATCATCTCAGGCCAGTAGAACCTGTAGATGTCTGAAGCTAGGATATCCTTAATAAAGGAAAGTTGCTTCATAGCAAGGTTAGCTGTGGACGAGATGTAGAGAACACGAATAGCTGGGTTTTTGGTTATTTCCCATGCCACACGATAGGCAACCATTGCTGACTTAGCGTGGTCTCGCGGCAGTAGCACTAGCTGGTGTGACTTTGCGTCTTCTCTGTTCCACCAGTGGATAAGCTCTACGTGAATAGAGCCTAACACACGGGATGGGTGCACCAGCTTAATAAAGAACTCTAGTGACTGTTCAGCACGTTCTTTTATGAGTTCTTTGCCGGTTGGGGTTGATCCGACTTGGGGGGAGGTCCTAGCCATGGTCTGCTTGTTAGCTCCTCAATCTTCTTTTGAATTACAACGTCTTTAGCTTCAATCTCCCTAATGCTATCTTCAATCTGTGAGAGCCGAGACTCATTGAGTCTTTTCTGCAACTCATTAACTGCTGTGTTAGCTGTCTGAATTTGAAACTTATCCTGCCGAAGGAAGTTCCTACGGGCAGTAAGGGACTCTCGCTGCTGTTGGAGCACTACAAGCTGTAGGTTTACCAGCCCCTCCCTAAGAGGATTAATGCGAGAGTCCACCTGAGTAATAGTAGCGGGAACAGGTAGCCCCGCTGCTGTGTAAATTCCACCTAGAGGAATGATAACTCCAATAGTGGCTGCAATGTTTTTAATGGAGTCAATCATAGGCATTATAGACTCTTCTATACAGAAACATCCATGTTATAAATCAAGTTACCCTGAACAGCTAGGCCAAGGACGTAGACGCCTAGGGTAATGTTAGTAGAGTCTACCGCAGCTATAAACGCTGTGGCACCTTGGAAACTAGCACCCCCCTGATTGCCTGGAGGCCCCTGAACAGTAACGTGACATTTGTTAATGTTAGGAGTTGACGAAAGTCCATGCGGTAGAAGAACAAACCCATTAACGTTAGAACCACCACTAGCAGCCGTAGTAAAGTTAGAAGTACCTGTGACAAACGGGAACTTTCTAGCTAACTTGTGTGGCGTAGTTTCGTAGGAAGCAATAAGTTTAGATTTGTCAGAAATAGAGAACTCAGGTGCTCCACTTCCTGGCATTACACATCTACCAATAAAGAAAGGACCTCCTGAAGCCCCATCAATACAGACAAACGACCTAGCGCACCCTTCAAAGGTTGCCCCAATAGTAACGTTCTTAGACTGGTTGAAAATAACACCAGTGTCTGACATCTGGATGAACACAGACCCTGTAAAGTCTACGTTATCTGCGAGTCCGTCGAAAGTAGCTCCGTACTTACCACCAAAGATGTAGTCTTGGAATCGAGCAAACTTGATAACGGCATTCGGGCCATTTGCAAGGGTGCTGTCCTGTTGGATAACCGGACCAGTCGTGATCTGACCAGTGCTATCGTACCAATTCGATGTACTACGGACGTCCAGGATACCAGGGCCAGTAGGACGAATAAGGAATGTAGTGCCGTTAGAGATACAGAACGAGTTACCAGTAAGACGGAGCAGTAGGCAGCACTCAACTACAACACTAAAGTTAAATGTCTGGACTGAGTTGAAGTTTACGTGTACGCCCTCGGGCTTGTTCTGTGTGCCGTCGTAGTTAGTTCTAGCTCCTCGGCAGCCAATGTACAGGAATGGCCCAAGGCCACCACAGTAGTTCTGTTCGATATGATTCTCGATACAGTGGATAGTCTCATCTTTTGGCCGGTCGAGGGCGATAGCAAAGCTGTCGTTATTCCGACGGAAGTTGTCGAATGCGTTGTGGTGGTAGTGGCTAAGAGGTCCATTGCTATGAATGATGTCAGAAGGAACTGAACCATCATTGTCTGCAAGGAAGTAGTTATCGTAGATGTACCACGCGGCCCATTTACCTTGCTTGATACACCTGCCAGAAATACCGTAGTGGAAGAACGACAGTCCAGCAATAGTTCCGCCGTTACCCGCCATGGTAAACATGTCGATTGCAGCATTGGTACGAATTTTAACCAGACGGTCTTGTCCGTTTCCAAATTTAGCAATAGTGGTCAACGCAGGAAGATTGACAGTCGACGCAAAGTAGTAATCACCTGCGGAAGGGACTACGGGCTTCTTTTGAGCAGACGCAGCATTAACACAAGCCTGCCAAGCAGGGGCATCATTAGTAGTACCGTCTCCTACAGCCCCGTACGAGCGAGGGTCAAGACCACCACTTCCAGTAATAGCAGAGAAACGGGGATCATTGCCTTCTACGTAAGTGCCAGCAGTTTGACCAAAGGACAGGCCAAGGCGAGTCTTAGTCTGGGCTGCTGTCTGTGTAAGAATACCTCTACCGTCAGCAGAGCTGTCCGAAATCTGTGTAGAAGTTACAGAAGTTGGTCCAGAGCTTCCAGGTCCGGCTGGTCCGATAGGTCCAGTATCTCCCTTGTCTCCTTTAGCACCTGCTGCGCCAGTGTCTCCCTTAAGTCCTTGGGCTCCAGTATCACCCTTGTCTCCCTTATCGCCTTTATCTCCCTTTAGAAGAAATCTATCTTGTAAGCGGATAGGGTCAGTAGCAAGGAGAGGTGCTGGAAGATTGAGAAGCCTCTGGTTATTCATGTCCAGAGGTACGTTCATAGTAGCGTTACTAGGAGCCGTAGTAGACAAAAGGTTAGTTACGTACTCTGATAGATTCTTAAAGTTCTGATTAAGGTTCTGAATAGCAGACGATTCATTTTGAAGGCTACTAAGATTCTGTAGAAAGGGAGGTGTTGCCATTATTGAATGCTTCCTAGATTAAGACGGTCAAGGTCGGCTAGTACACGCTCGTTGTCTGCCACAATGTCCTCAGCAGCCTCCTGAATGGCTTTCTTAGAGGGACGGCCCACGGCATTGCCAGCAGGCTTCTTAGGCTCCCAGGAACGCTCTAGAAGGTACTTATTAGCGTTTAATTTAGACTGAGACTCTTTACGAGATTCAGTGATGATGTTAGCTAAAGCTTCTGATTGAATTTTTAGAAATAGCTCTCTACGCCATTCCTTAACAATTGGAATGAACCAATCACACTGGCACAAATCATCCCAGTGCTCAATGCTATAAAGGTATGCTTTAGCAAATTTGTACTCTGTAGGGTCTCCAACTTCAAGATAGAGCCTCTTGAGACTAGGAAAACCTTCGTGATCCTCATCTTTTAGAGTGTAAATAACTCCCTCTTTGTCGGCACCTACACGTTCGTAGAAGAGACCACGAAGAAGGAACTTACCAGAGCCGTTCTTAAACTTCTCCATGGTTTAGTCTCCTTAGGCAGTCGATTTAACTGCAATTAGTGAAAATTTATTACCAGCAGCATTCTCTGTGGTATCGTACCCCGTAATAGCGTTAGCCAGAGTGTTTAGGGCTCCAATTACACCAGTAAGTAGAGTAGTTAACGCTAGTGGGCTAGAGGCCAAAGGTTGTGTAGGAAGCTTACGAGCCCTACGGCCATACACAACACCACCAATAAACTTACCGTTAGCGTCCTGATTAAAGGTAAAGTCAAAGTCTGGAATGGCTGTACCTTGTCCTCTTGCCCCGATGGAGATAATAGATACTGCCGGTTCAGTGTCAAACACCTGGGTAAACACAACAGTAGCTAGTCCAGAGGAGTCTAGTTCACCTTTAGCAGTAGCTGTAAGCCTGGGGTGCTGATGGTCAATACGGGTAATCATATCTTTAGTGCCAGCTTGTGCAGTCATAGCCTCAGATTTAATTTCCGAGGCTGTCCCAAGCATACTGGCCACTACTTGCTTAATTTGTTCCACAGGGAGGATAGCCTCCCCTCCAGATAGAGGCATATACTATCCCTTTCTGTGTAAACACCTAGTAGGGGGCTCGGATGGCGAGGTAGATGTAGGAGCCTGTACCGAGATTGTTCGCTTGGAACCCTGTTGCAGTCGGATTGCCAAATTCCACAGCCGACAGTTCAGCATCGCTGTTGTTCGGGCTCAACGATGGATCAGAGCCTGTAGACCGCCAACCTCGGGCGGTATCAATAATGAACCACTGCTCCGCGCTGTCTGTCTTCTTGAATAGCAAGAACTGCGGCGGCCAGCCGAGGGTTACTGTTGCAGTCGGCCCCGCCATGCTCCCGCACTGCACAATCCCGTCTGCGCTCGGATCGTGGGCGAAGAGGTAGGCGACGAAAGTCTCGCCAGCAGTGTTTATATCGGTGCCAATACTTATTGCGGTTGCAGTATTGGCTGACGGCCACTCGCCACTATAAGTCGAAACCGCATCCGTTCTGTTCAGGTACAGACTTTTACCAAAACCTGTTGATGCGTGATATACGTACCAGAATGACCCGGTACTGCGCCGCTTTACAATCACCATCCCCGGCACAACACCAAGGCCGTGCGGGATTTGCCTGTTGCTCGTGCCGTCACCCGTCCATGTGACGCGCCAGATGACGCCCGCCTGTTGCTTGAAGGCGTATTCGATCCGGTTGTTCGTCCCTGAGTAGCCCGGCCAAGCTGCTTGCGCCGCCGTGGTGTTGCTCGCCAGCGTGTTGTTCAGGCCCGTCAGGCTGTCGCGCCAAGACCAATCCCCGGCCGCCACGCGGTCTTTGCCGATGAAGATATCCGGCGAGAACGGCAGGGAGTTGATCGCCGCCTGCATCGCGTTTGCCGGCTGTGCCAGGATCGCGAACACGTCCTGCGGCTTCAGGATCGCACCACCACCAATAATTCCAAGACCTAGGGACTTTTGAGTACCAAACTTAAAAGCCATTAGTTAGCTCGCAAAGAAGAAATACGGAACCGATGCAGTAGCTGACACAACAGAGATTAGACCGTCAACCTTAACGTCAGGCTCAGACACATAGAGCTGGCCAGCGGGGACACTAATCATACGTTTGGTAGTAGAGGCAGCGTTAGCTACAGAGGAGTCAGAACCCTGGTTAATACGCAGGGTAATGGTGGCAGTACCAGTATTCTGGAATTCAAACTTGGTACGAGTAGGATCAGCACCAAGAACCTGGGTAGCTGTGTTAACAGTGGCAGAAGTAGTGCCACCACCTTCAGCTTTAACTAATCGTTGGTTAAAGGTAGTAGCTACAGGAACACCACCAGAAATACCCTGAACTGCCTGGGCCTGTGTACCACCAACACCGGGATTAGTTACAGAACCACCAGAGGTTCCACCACCAGAGCCAGAGACAACAGTAACGTTCATGCTTCCATCAGGAGCGTAAATACCAGGCATATGAAATTTCCTCCTAAGGGATTAAAAATGTTTGTATCATTTGAGTTAGTCGAGCACCCTAGGCTGGTTCTTTAAGGCCACCTAGGGACTGAGCCCCAGTAGTTCCATCGTGTACCTCTACACTTTGGCTGGTCTCTTTGTGTATGAATTTCGATTATATGTAATTATACCATGTTTCTTAGGTACAAGTCAAGGACTATTAGTAAATCTAATGAATTATTTCCCAACAGCGGCGTATCTTAAAGATATCTAGGGGAATACTAAAGGAGTCTCCTTAAGTATCTCCTATAGATACTCTCGTAATCTAAATGATTGGCCTAGGGATAAACCTATAGATATATCCTATAGTATATCTATTAGTATATATAGGTAGGGCCGGGTGGTTTGTCAAGTAGTACACAAAAGAATATTTGCAGAAAACTACTGAATTTCTATGAGAAAATCTTGAGGTGGCTTTTGGGGAGGGAGGGGGTCCCCCTGCCCCCTGCCTGGGGTGGTCCTGGGGTCCTACCGTGGGAATAAATCCCTTGGTATGCCAGAGGGGTGGGCAAATACTCCTATCTATTTGAACAGTGTTCCAAGGGTGGGTACGGGGGGTGGCAAATATGTCCCACTGTTACAAACAAGTCACACTGTTGTATTTCTGTCAGTGTTGCTAAATAGTTACACCAATTGGCATAACCCTTGCACCCCGTACATTATGATCTTTAGGGGATATTCGTAATGTTATAATGTTACACCCAAAAATAAGAGAAACATAAGAAAGAAACTTCTTGCAACCATCGGCGAGATGGCGCATTGTCAATTCATCGGAAGGGCAGCGGCAACTCACCACTGAGTGCCTGGAACCTCCCGGTTCTTTCGGAGTTATGCTCACATGAACGCGAAACAGATTGCTTGGGCCAAGGCACACGATTGGTTCCTCTACGTTGGTATTGACGGGGCGTCCGTCATCGTGCTAGACCGTTGTGTGTGTGCCGCCGGGCACCTTCACGAAAAGGTTATGTACTTCACCAACTTCCGTGAACTCCGTGTGTGGGCAGGCTACTGAGATGGAAGCCCTGGCATTTATCCTTCCTGTCACTGTCTTTGCGGTGTCAGTCTCTTTCCTTCTCACCTTCGTAACTGAGGGTTAGTGTTATGCACAAGTCAAGGATGCGGCTCCCCTCTGACAAGCTGGTTCGGGCTGCACAGTTCAAGGTGCCTGCCAACTGCGAGAAGCTAGATAGCCGCACCCCTGACCAACAGTTTGCTGCCCTCCGTGTGTCTCTTGCTCGCATTGACATGCGCCTTGAGAAGGCACGCAAGGCCGGGGCTGATACCTCCAAGCTTCTTGACCTTCGGGGTAAGACTGTCTCCAACATGCAACGGGTTGCAACTGAGCTTGCCAAGTGGCAGGAGGGGGCACAGGCCCAATCGGATCGGGTGAACAAGGGTTGACCTGTCATAGTTCTCTAACCATCCACATTCCCACAAAGAGTGTGGATCATTAGGGAACCAAGGCTTAGGCCGAACGTTTCTCTAACATACCGGGACAGACGCCCTTCGGGGACAGCGCACCCGGTTCAAGGTCCGACTAGCAATCGAACCGATGCCGTTATGCGGCCGACTATGTGTAATCCTTCCCAAGGGCGGGGTGAGGTAGTCAAGGTGTGTGTTCTAATAGCACGCCTTACCAAATGTCCAACGACATATTGGGTCTGAACTAAGTAGCGCCACAACGCTATGACCTACGGGTTTGTTGTGTCTCTGAGCTGTTCTTCCCTTCGCGCGTGCGCAGTTGTCCTAGACATTGGTGAAATATTAGAGCGTTACGATTGCGTAGCGTTAGACTGAGAGGTGTCGGCATGTTGCACTGTCTCTTGACAAGGGTTGATCGGTTTGCAGCCCTTTAATATTGTCAAGTCTCAGTCTTACCCTACGCAATAGACGTAGGCAATTCTTCCTGTCATCATTGGAGTTATGCTATGGTCGCTCGTAAGCCCAAGGTTGCAGCCGCTGCTGCCCCCGTCGCTGGCAAGAATCCTCTTGGCCTCGTTACTGATACCAAGGCACTTGGCCTTGCAATCGTCAACGTCCACCGTGTGGGCCAGAAGTACCACGACCAACTGCATATCGTGGCCGTGTCCGTCATTCTTCACGCCGCTGAACATGGGCAGGTTGCTCTACTCAACCAGTTCTATGACGGCCTGTCCAAGGCTTATCAGTCGGGCTTCAAGCAGTGGGCCGCTAAGCTGGCTGGTGACTCGCCGCACCCGGCTGGTCGTGGTCAGGGCAATGGCTGGCTCAAGATGGAGAAGAACCAATTCGCCATCATCACGGATCGTATGGGTCCGCGTGTTAAGGACGACGATTCGTTCAAGAACCGCATTGACGCTGTGTTCAAGGGCACCAAGTTTTGGGAACGCTCCCTTGACGGTGGTATTGGTCAGGCTTTCGGCCCTGAGCAAGTGCTGTCCCGCCTCGCGTCTCTGCTGTCTGCTATCGAGAAGCCGGACAATGCTGCCAAGATTGACCCTGCCATTGCTGCCACCATCCGTGAGGCAATGACCAAGGTGGACGCCATGATCCCGGCTAATCCGGGCGCTGGTAACATTCACTAACCACAACACGCAACGTGACCTGTCATCAACCCTTGGCCGTGTAGCTCCGCAGGGGGCTCCGGCCTCTTTCTATGGAGTGAATCACCATGTCCAAGTTCTTTGATATGACTGCCGCCTTCCTCAAGGGTCGCGAGGGTGTCAAGACTCTCGCGGAATTCAGGGCTCTTGTGGCTAAGACCCTGCCGGGTTTCAGTATGACCCTTTCCTGGCCTGCTGAGGATAACTCTCCGCTCGGCTACGTGAATGGGTTTGTGAACCCTCCCGGTGGGCACACCAGCTTCAAGCCTGTGTTCGTCATCGGCTCTGACGAGGCAGACTTCACCCGGAAGATGCTGCATTCAGTGCCGCGTCTACTCAAAGAACTGTCGGACAGCGAGGCTGGCCTTGAGGAATCCCTTGAGTACGTGTCCCCTGACCGGCGCAAGCTAGCCCGTGAGGCTGCCAAGGCTGCTAAGGACGCGGCCAAGGAAGAAGCCAATGGTCCGGGTGTAGGCCCGGCTCAGCCTGCCCCAGTTGGTCGCCAGCCCGTGCGTCAGCGTGGTCCTCGCAAGGTTGTCCTCGGTGGGCAGCTTGAGGAAAACAAGGCAGCCTGACTACCTGTCATAGCTGTTTAATCCCCCTTCTCTTTAGGAACCAACACAATGTTCAATCTGGACAAGCTGACGGCTCACTTCGAGAAGCCTTATGAGGGTGCTGACAAGCTCGGCTCTCTCTACGTGTCTCGGCAAGCTCAGGCATTCTTTGCCACTCGCGAGAAGGACACCCGTGAGGCTCTGAATGCGGACTACGCCAAGCTTATCGTCAAGGCTGCCCGCAAGGTTGAGGAAGACGGTAAGGCTGTGAATACACCTGTGGTGTTCACTGATCTGTTCAGCCTTGGTCTTAGCACCAAGCTTGAGGATCGTAAGATTGACGGCAAGAAACTGATTGCCGCCATTCGTGCTGAGTTTGGCTGTTCTGAGGAGCGTGCCAAGAAGGTAGCCGATGCGGGTTACGTTCGACCCGTCAAGACTTCTCTCGTCATTCAGAGGCTGGTGTGATGGCGGATGAATACGCTAGGGCTAGACGCATCCACGTCAAGTCCCTCAAGCAACTCCGAGACCTTGGGTTGTCGAAAGATAATGCCACGGTCACATTCCACCGAGACAACCTGTCACTTATTCGTCACTGGTACTATAGCGAATAAGAAGCCCATAGAGCCCTGCCTTTAGCTTTCCCTTGGGATTGTACTAGAGGCAGGGCTTTTGCCTGTCCTAGGCCCCTCCAGATCAATCTAAAAGGCTATGTGGTCTGTCATGCTCTCACTCACTTGTCTCGATGACCATGGTAACAAGATCGCGGAGTGCCATCACGTTCACCCCAGGTTGTTGTGGTCCACCATTGTTGGTGTGTTCTGCGACATCTTTAGCCAAGAGCCTGACGAGTTCTTCCTTGGTCCCGACGCCAAGGTTTACAAGGGTGGGTTGACCCTTGGTCAGGTTGAAATCCATTCACAGATTGCAGCTTAACACAAAGGATTTGGTTTTATGCTCTCCAAGAATGACGATCACAAGCTCTTTGGTTTCCACTTTGGCAAGGGCTGCCACCTTTCAATCTGGGCTGCGTCTCAGAAGGAAGCCATTGATAAGTTCCGTAAGATGAATCCTGATCTGGTGTTCATTACGGACGCTGAGTGGGCCCGCCGCGAGAAGCAGCGGAATAATGAGCCCGCCAAGCAGCTTGAAGCCGCCTAATTCGTCGGGGTAGGGTGTATACAGATGAACATATTTGTAACTGACGTTTGCCCTACCTTATCCGCCAGAGCCTTGGATGATGTGCGGCTGAACAAGATGATCGTTGAGTCTGCGCAATTGCTTTCCACAGCGTTGCGTATCAGAGGGTGCGATGACCCTTTGCTCTACCGTATCAGCCATGCGCATCATCCTTGTTGCCATTGGGTGCGGCACAGCCGGGATAACTTCCTGTGGCTTGCCGATCATGCAAAGGCAATGCTTAACGAACGTTGGTGGCGTGGTTCGGGTGCTACCCATGCAACCTATCCTGTCATCAATGCGTGTTTGCAACATGCTGAGTTCATCAGAGATGGTGAGCTTACACCTTTCCACAATTCTTCCCTCTTCAAAGATAACACAGACGTTATCCAAGCATATAGGGACACCATGCGACACAAGTGGTCACACGACACCATCAAGGTGACATGGAAACGTAGAGGTCCACCGCCATGGCTGGAAAGTACACAATAGAACAGGAACTAGAGATGTACGGCCACAGGGCATCTATCTCTGTGGTCCCTGAGTTGTTTGGTAAGGAGCCCGACCAAGCACGAACCACATGGGCTGTACGTAAGTGGTGCCAAAACAACCTGAAGTCTTCTTGGACTGTGAAGGTTACTAGGCGTCTCTTATGGTCAACCGAAGTAGCTTACTTCGACATCATCACAATGGACAAAGTGGAGGCTCAGAAAGCAAATGACTTCTTCAACCACCCGAGAGTTTGACCCGACCAAGCCCGTCCAGACAAGGAGTGGACAAAAGGCCCGGATCATCTGCACAGACTGTAAGAGTCCTGAGGGTTTTCCCATTATTGCTCTAGTGGACGATGGACGCGGATGCGAAGACCCTAAAAGCTACACAGACGATGGAGCTTACTACTCAAAGGAAAAAGAAGAGCTGCTAGACCTAGTGAACGTACCTGAGGTTACTCGTATCCTTGTGTTCACTAGCCCTTACACCCCTTACCTGTGTTCTCAAGTGCTCCATGAGGACGATAACAAGGAACCTGGGGATCAACTCATTGCCCGTAAGAAGGCAGAAGGAACCTTTGTTAAACTCATTGAATTTGAGGTTGACAAATAGGATTTTTATGCTACCCTAACTTAAGGATAAACTAAAGGATATCCTTAAGGATACCTACTAAAGGATCAACCAATAGTGGTACTACTAATAGGTAGAACCTAAGGAATACAATATGAATACCGACGTCATCTACGAACGGATGAAACACCAGCGTAAGAATGGCACGTCTCTCAATCGCTATGGTTGTGTAGATAAGGATGGTGTCATCCTCGCAGAAACCAATTACGTTTGTTATGCCTCTCTAAAATCTGCCCCCTACACCAAGGCCCACATGATCTGGACTTGCTGGAATGGTGAGGCTCCTGGCAATCGTAAGCCAGAGGATGGTTTTGGTGATCGTGACAATCCCATGGTAAGGCGCTCAGAGTACCTTCCAGGGCCTTTGTCTGATAGATGGCTGGCATTCATGCTTGATCCGGTCATCAGCCCCTGGCGGGCCATCCTGGGCCATCTAATCACTACTGATCCTGTCATCATTCGTAAGTCTGGACTTATCTTCAAGGACCTTGACAACCTAGACTTCGGTCTGCTGTTCAATTTCCTTATCGCTACTCGTTACTGCTACGAGTTTAGCCACAAGGTAGAGTTCTGGCAGGAACTTGTAGACGAGCACGGTGTAGACCCTCGTGCTGCGTACCTGATCTGCTGTGGCTACAAGAAGTCTGACAACACTCAGAAGAAACCCCCCCTTCGTAAGGAACTTGTCCGACCTGCTGGCTATCGTAAGAATGCTGGTGGGTTCCGTTACATTCGTGACGAGTTCGGTGACAAGAAGTGGTTTGAAGCTGAGTACAAAGAAGTTGATGACTTCCCTGACTGGAAGAAGGGTAAGTGGGACCTTTCACTGACTCAGATTAGTGGCGACGGACACAGCCCTCTGCCCACTTGCTTTGGCTTCGAGAGAGCCATTCTTAACGGCACTTGGACGCCAATGGGTAAAACCATTCGCAGACCTCCGGCTTGGCAAGAGAACTCCTGGGACATCTTCCGTACAGAGGATGATAATCTCAAGAAGAGACCCACTACACTTCCTGAAGTTCTCGACTACTTCAAGACTCTCATTAAGGAGTAACAATTCAATGAAGTCTGTTTACGTTGTTGGTGGTGATCGTCTCATTGAGCGTATGTTCACCAAGAATGGTTGGCTGTGCACTGACGTAAGTGAGGACGCTGACCTTATCTGCTTCACTGGAGGGTCTGACGTAAATCCCTTCTTGTACGGTGAAGATGTACACCGCACCACCCGTTACGACGCTGAGCGTGATGGGCGAGAAGCTGGGGTGTTCAAGAAGTTCCACGACAAGCCTAAGGTAGGTATCTGTCGTGGTTCTCAGTTCCTCAACGTGATGTCCGGTGGCAGCCTTTGGCAGGACGTTAACAATCATGCCATTGGTGGAACACACGACTGTCTCTACCTGACGAGTGACGTGTACGACTACGATTGGAAGAAGAAGTTTCCCAAGGAGGCAGAACAGGGCTCACTCTACAAGATGCATGGTGATGGTATCCTGGAGTCTCACAAGGTCACTTCTACGCACCACCAGATGATGCGTCCCAAGAAGTCAACCTCAGAACTCTGGGGTTTTGCTTTCATGTCCACCTATCGGGACCGGGGCGATCAACACCACAAGTTCACTAACTTCGAGTACAGCCCCGACGTAGAGATTGTGTTCTATAGGGACACCAAGTCTCTGTGTTTCCAGCCTCACCCGGAGTACGGTGTCAAGTCTTGTGAGGACCTGTTCTTCACCTGCCTTAAGAGGGCTTTCGGATGAATCGTATCTTCATATCTAAAAAAGAGGGTTTTATTCTTAACTTGAACCAGCTCTCTTATATGAACGTGGATCGTTATGGCAATCGTAGTGTCTATGTAGTAGGGGACACTAGGCCACAACCTGTTAGTGCTGAGTTGTACGAAGAAATCTTGAACTTCATCAAGCTTTGTAACACTCCAGCCTGACAACCTGTCATCAATCTAACTACGGAGAATGCTAAGTGTGTGGAATTGTTGGAGCCTTTGGCTCGTGGTTATTGGATAGCCAAAAAGAACGCTTCAAGGAGCTTCTTACTGTCTCCAACCTTCGTGGGTTTCAGGGAGCCGGTGCAATCGTCACCGACAATAAGTGCAATGTTGAAGTCTTTAAGACGGTCCACACGGGCACTCATCTTGCCCACGACCCTGACTTTAATCATCGCCTTTACCATAAGAAGCCGCCTCAGTCAACGTCTGTACTCATTGGTCACACTCGTTGGCCTACTAAGGGTGCAGTTACGCTCGAAGCTACACACCCACACAGCTACGATGGGTTCACTGGTGTCCACAACGGCACCATTGACAGCATTAACGGTGTACACATTGGTCCTAATGAGTCGGATTCTTTCCTGCTCTATAAGTCCTTTGCTGAGAACGGTGTTGCTGACACCATCAAGGAAACTCGTGGCGCCTACTGCTGCGTGTGGATTGACGAGAAGGAACGTACACTAAACTTCCTGCGTAACGACAAGCGTCCCATGTACTTTGCTGAGATGGCCGGAGGTGGTGAGACCTTCTTCGCTTCTGAGCGTGGTATGCTTGACTTCGTGCTTGGTCGTCAGAGTCCCAAGTTTACCGTCACTCAGCTTGTAGTAGACAAGTGGGCTGTGTGGGAGCTTCCCCTCAAGCCTCAGCTTGCTCGTTCTCTCGTCGAAGTCACTGAACTCAAGGGTAAAGCTGCGCCGGCGGTCGCAGGCTACGCAGTCCCTTTTCGCCACTGGACGGGGACGACACCGGCTATCTCGGAAGGAGAGAAAACTTCAGAAGGCAGCAGCGAAAAGCCGACAGGGCATGGCGCAGTAACTCCTTCTGGGGTGAATGGTCAGACGAGTATGCAGACTACGACTTCCCTGACGGGCGTGAAGCAAAGCCTGATCCCGCCCCCGTCAATGCTATCGAGGCTCTCGCCCCCGATAACGGACAAGACAAAACCTCGGATGCGGTGGGACAACACACTGCAAACGTGGGTGGAAGTTCTCCCCCTGACGACAGTAACGAGTTCCCAGGCGGAGGCGAATCCTACGAAGCATGGTGGCTCTCCAGACGCTACGAACTCGAACGTCGTGAAGCTGCCGGAGTCAAGGAAGGAGTCTCAGTCCACTGAGGGTAACTTTCCAGTCGATCTTCTGGCAGATGATGGACAGATGGTCGGCGAGCGTGATTTCTCCAATCTCATGCCCGACGACGGAACGATCAAGGAACAGATAGACAAGCTGTTCCCTCCTACTCTGTTTGAGGGCTACCGTGAGACTATCACTGGTAACTGGATGGCTGAGGAACAATACATCACCACCCTTGGTAAGGGGTGCCTCTGGTGTGGTGATCCCCAGCCTGACAACGAGAGTGTTACATGGACTGATGTAGATGAGTTCATGTGCGAAACCTGTGTCAAGGACCCCTTTGGCAAGGACTACGTTGACCTCTGCCTTGGGTTAGTAAACGACCCTGAGGACGCCATCCACGACAAGCGACAGATTGCTTAACACACAAAAGGGATACAAGTTTTATGTTCGGTAACAACATCACCATCGGTGCTGATCCTGAAGTCTTCGTTAAGAAGGCTGGTGTCTTTGTGTCAGGTCACACCTTCCCCTGTGGTACTAAGGAACGGCCCCGTCTGATTCGTACAGGGGCAGTGCAGGTGGACGGCATGGCGTTGGAGTTCAACGTTAAGCCTTCTCGTTCCAAGGCCGAGTTTGTGGGTAACGTAGTCCGTGTGTTCAACGATCTGAATAAGATTGTTGCTAAGGCTGACCCCGAAGCAGAGCTTGTGGTTATTCCCACCGCTAACTTCGGGTCTGACTACATTCAGTCCATGCCTGAAGACGTGCGACAGCTTGGGTGTAACCCCGATCACAATGCTTACACCAAGTTGCCTAACCCTGCCCCTAACGGTGATCTTCCATTCCGTACTGGTGCTGGCCATGTTCACGTAGGCTTTACGGAGAACGCAGATGTTACGGACTACGATCACTATAGTTTGTGTTGTGCTCTTTCCACTCAGCTTGATTACTACCTTGGTCTACCTTCTCTTGATTGGGATGGGGACTCTCAGCGACGACAGCTCTATGGTAAGGCTGGGGCTTTTCGTCCTAAATCTTACGGTATGGAGTACCGGACTCTTTCTAACGCTTGGGTCGCGGATAAAAAGCTGATGTCCTATGTGTACGAAAGGACTATGCAAGCAATCGAGGACCTAAATGACGGTATTGTTCTTGACGAACGGTACCCTGGGCTTGCCCGAGAAGTCATTGATAACAACGTTCTTGATTGGGACAAGAAGTTCCCTGAGCTTTCTTACCTCAAGATGGTTGCATAATTTGACGTAAGGTAATCATCCTATGGTAGACTGGAACATTGACAATAAGCCCTTCAAGTTAGACCCTCACTGGGTAAAAAGGGTGCAGAGAGATGTAGTTGCTGCGAACTACAAACCCTTTGCTATCAACAAGGCAAGGCTTCTTAACAATCCTCCAGCGGGTATCTTTGGGGACCTACCTATTAATCCCTTGGCCCCTCCCCCCGCCGAGTTTCCCATTCGTCTAGAAGAGGAATTAAACATAATGCCTGACGTGTTTGATGAAGAGGGGGATGAGCAGCTAGGTCCCCTTAAGGAGGGCAACCCTGAGTTTCTTACACGTAGCGAGCGGTCCACTCGACTGCCTCGCTTCAAGCTCAGGTACGACACACAAGAAGAGTGTAACCTTCGACTTAATGGCACACTGATTACCATTCAGGATCAGGTCGTGCACATTCAGAAGGTGTCTCAGGTTCGTCAGCAGGGTCAGCGTGGTCTTGGTGTCATTGGGTACAATCGAGATGGTCTGCTTGTTCAGCTTCTTCTTGATCCCAATGGTCTGAACCTTCGGACTCTTGATCCGGGGTATATTCAGGTAGACAACTACGCCTTTCTCTTTCGTCGTAAGCCTGCCCGTATCTACAAGCAGGGCATCAACTCTGAGAACAGCGTGTTCTCTAAGGCTGGATCACTGGACCTATATCCTCTGTTTGGGGGTTTGGACAGTGTTATCAAGATGATTAAGGCTTTCGAGGATCGACCTGTCATTCAGTGGGACAAGTCTTTCTTCGAGGACGATAAAGAAGGCAAGCTTCAGTCCAAAAGACTGTCTGATCGGATTGCTGTGATCCGTAAGAACAAGAATCTTTTGGTTGAGCACCGAGGTTATAACCTTGGCTTCCTCCGTGAGGACACTGTGTACACCGAGGTGGATAACATCTGGGTTAACCGTGCTCTTGAAGCAGTAGGTCTGAAGCAGAGCATTATCAAGAAGTAGTAGAGGCTACTAAAATGGCAAGCGTCGTTTGGGATCAGAAGGTTCAGGACTCTAACCACTATCGGTACAAGAGGATTCCTGGACTACTTGGTGTGGAAATCGAAGCGGAGGGGAATCGTCTTCCTGCTGCTGTCTTCGGTTGGGACGTACACAAGGAAGGGTCTCTCCGAGGTGAGGCCAAAGAGTATGTGACTATTGGTGCTGTAACCTTTGAGGAGCTTGAGGAGTCCATGGAACTCCTACAACAGGCCCTTAAGCAGAATGGTTCAGTGGTGGACGAAGCTAGCTACCGGGCTTCTACACACATCCACGTTAACATGCAGCGTAAGACACACAGGGAAGTGGTGCACTCCATCATTGCTTTTCTGTTGGTCGAACCTATGTGGATGCGTCTGTGTGGTCCCACTCGAGACGGTAATCTGTTTTGCCTTCCGTCGTACGACTGTGGAGATATGGCAGAGTTCCTCTCGTCCTACGTAGACTCCATCGAGAAGTACGGTAACATTGGCGCTGTTGACCAGAGGGGTAAGTACGCTTCTCTCAACACAATGCCGCTGACTGGTTTTGGCACTCTTGAGTTCCGTACCTTCCCTTGTTCTGTCAACCTGGACAAGGTTATGGCTTGGGCTCACTGGTGTAACAATATTGTAGAGGCAGGTAGCCGTATCAAAGACCCTATGCGGACACTTACCACCTTCTACGACAATCCTAAAGGGTTGATGTACGAGGTCTTTGGGCCTCAGCTTGTGGATATGTTCAATCCTGTTGAAGTTAACGAGATGGTTGAACTTGGTGCAGAGAATGCCTACGAAGCTATCCGTTCGTACCAGGATAGTTTGCTCAAGGCTCCAGCAGTTAACCCTGAGAAGGAAGCTGCAAGGGCCAAGAAGAAGAACATGGAAGAAGCTGGTATGGTTTGGAATCCCATCGTTAAACGCTGGGTTCCTAGGGACGATCTACTTGTTCGTGTAGCTAATCCTTTTGATGAAATTGTGCCTGTTCCGGAGCCTCGCTGGTAATGATTAGCATCCACCCCTATCTACGCAACTCTGCGTCAGTTGTGTCGCTCATGGAGCGTGCCAAGGAACGTGGCATTCCCATGAAGGTTCGTATCAAGACCTCTCCCAAGAAGGGTATTCTGGTTAACTGGGGCAATCGTAAACACTCTAAGATGGAAGGCTTTGCTCCTCCGGGTGGTGTTATTAACAAGGGTGTGTATCTTGACGATATGACCTGTAAGCTGAGGTTCTTTAGACATGTCGGACACGATTCTGGACTGGTCCCTGAATGGACCGACTCTCGTGATGTCGCTGCCCAATGGGATGGAGATATCGTTGTCCGGCTCAAGACAGCAGCTTCTGGAGGCCAGGGGCTTTCTATTTCAACACTGGAGGAGCGACGTAACGGTAAGCCACTTGTTGCAGCACCTCTATACACTCGATACGTCAAGAAGGCCGAAGAGTACCGTTGCCACATGTTCCGAGACGAAGAAGGTGACTTCTCTATCGGACTATCGCAGCGAAAGGCTGCGAAGCGCAATGACGCTGGTGAAGTAGACGTTAAGGACTGGCGTGTAAGGAACCTTGAGAATGGCTTTATCTTCGCGAAGAATGACGGGCATGTGCTACCGGATGCTGTGGTTCAATGCTGCACTGATCTTATGCGTAAGTATTTTTCTGAGCTTGACTTCGTGGCCCTAGACGTTATCTACAACAAGCACGACAACAAGGCTTATGTGCTTGAAGGCAACACAGCCCCAGGTCTAGACGGCACCACCATCGACCTTTACCTCGACTATTTTGTGGAGAGAGCTAATGGATAAGATTATTTTTGAGCCGTGGCCCAAGCTTGCCCGGCTGACCAAAGATATGGTCATTACCGAAAAGCTCGATGGGACGAATGCTCAAGTAATCATTACTGATAACGGAGAGGTTGGGGCTGGCTCTCGTACTCGTTTGATTACACCAGACCAGGACAACTACGGGTTTGCTCGATGGGTAGAGGGTAACAAAGAAGAACTCCTTAAGCTTGGCCCTGGTCGTCATTTTGGTGAATGGTGGGGTCAAGGGATTCAGCGTGGCTACAATAAGAAAGAAAAGTCATTCTCTCTATTTAACAGTAGTCGCTGGAATGAACACAACCTTCCTGGTTGTTGTTCTGTTGTGCCAGTAATCCATACTGGACCCTTTGATACATCTCGTATTGATGAGACTATGGAAACTCTCAAGCTTCTTGGGTCTTATGCTGCCCCAGGTTTCATGAACCCTGAAGGTGTGGTTGTGTACCACCTTGGGTCTGGAACTATGTGGAAGAAGACTTTTGAATTTGATAATGGAAAGTGGGCTGCCTGATGCGTTGTAAGTTTTGTGACTATTCGCCGTACACTCCTTCTATGGCTCTAATCATTCCTCCTAAGAATGTACGTCTTGCTTGGGATGACCGAGAGAATGGATGGACTTGTGGTGGTAGCTGTGGTAACATGGATACGCATGATGAAGATGCAGAACCTTTGGAGGATGGTGTAACACTTGTCGAGTATGTTGAAGGAAACAGCGGGGTCGCGCTACTATCAGAAAAATAAGGCTAAAATCCAGGCTCAGAGGACAGCTTATTACCGGCTCAATCCTCTGGCCCAAGGTGTTAAGAATGCAGCGCAGCGAGCTAAGAAGAAGGGCTGGGCCTTTAATCTTGTAGCAGAGCAGCTACACATCCCAGAGGTTTGTCCTGTACTCGGCTTGAAGCTTGAGGTAGGACAAGGTAGACAGATGCCAAATTCACCCTCTATTGACCGTATTGATAGCTCTAAAGGCTACACTATGGACAATGTGAGAATCATTTCCGCTAGGGCTAATAACCTTAAGCGTGACATGACTGTGGAAGAAGCGAGGCTAATCTATGAAGATGTGACGAGGTTAAATGTTAATTAAAGCCAAACAACCGTGCCCAAGGTGTGACTCATCGGATGCGTATCATGTGTACGAGGATGGTGGCTATTGTTTTGCCTGTGGTAAGGGTGATCGTGGGCAAAGGAAGGATCAGGATCAATTGGAAGAGTACACAAGACAAGAGGGAGAGTTTACCTATGGTTTTGAGCCAGCCCGTGGGCTGACTGTAGAGACCATGAAGAAGTACCAGATTTTTACCAAGTACAACCAAGACCGTGAACCCGTAGAGGTCTTCTTTCCTTACAGTGCTGACAAACAGACTGGTAAGGTACGAGGGTTCCAGGACAAGAAGATCAAGGCCGTAGGTAACATGAGGGAAGCCAGCCTGTTTGGCATGGATAAGTTTCCCCCTGGTTCCTCAAACGTAATTACTATTACCGAAGGTGAGTACGATGCTCCAAGTATCTACCAGCTTACCCAACGTCCCTGTGTATCCGTTAGAGGATCATCCTCCGCCAAAGAGGACTGTCGTAGGGCTAGAGACTACCTCAATAGCTTTGACAAAATCATCCTGGCTTTCGATGCCGATGAACCAGGGCAGACAGCAGCCCGAAAGGTCGCTGAACTCTTTGATTTTAACAAGGTTTACTCTGTAAACTTTGACTATGAGCTTAAGGACGCCAATGGGTACCTTCAGAAGGGCCTAGCAGACGAACTTAAGCGTGCATGGTGGAATCATAAGCGGTACATGCCCGAAGGCGTCCTGAGTAGCTTTCAGGAGTTTGATAACGTCATTGATGACAACACCTTCAGTGACCCTTTGGGTACTTGGCCTTACCCTAGTTTGCAGGAGATGACAGGTGGACTTAGACCAGGAGAAGCTACACTTATTACAGCTCTGGAGGGAGTTGGAAAAACTGAAATCATCCGTGGAGTCGAGCACCATCTACTCGCAACAACCGATCACAATATCGGAATCGTCCATCTCGAAGAAAATAAAGCAAGAACTGTTAAAGGACTTGCAGGGCTGCATCTCGGAAGCCCAGTCCATCTACCAGACACTCCGGTAAGCAAAGAGGAGGTCAAGAGTGCCCTTCGTGATCTTGTTAAGCGTGACGACCGCCTTCACGTATATAGTCACTTTGGCTCTGACGACCCTGACGTTATCCTTGATACTATTCGGTTCATGGCTAGCGCCTGTGAGTGTCGTGTTATCTTTCTCGATCATATCACTATGTTGGCTACGGGATTGGTTGAGGGCGACGAAAGGAAAACACTGGATTATCTAAGCACTAAGATTGGACAAATGGTCAATGACCTTAAATTCCATCTCGCATTTATCAGCCATGTCAATGACGATGGCAAAACTCGTGGGTCACGAAACATCTCTAAAATTGCTAACACGAGAATTGATATGTTCCGAGACGTGGAATCATCCGATCCTATTGTCCGAAATACAACAAATCTTATCGTCTCAAAGAACAGATTTACAAGTATTACAGGACCAGCTCGACCACTATATTTCAACCCTGAAACCTTCGTGATGTCCGAAATAGCACATGATGCTCACTATGGACACCACGATATGGAGTTACCAGTATGAAATGTTTTAGCCAAGACGGCCGATGGAATCAGTTTGCTCATGAGGCTGTACTGAAAGCTGAAACCTCTAAGAAGATTAAGGAGATGCTCAAGTCTCTAGTTCAAGAGTCCGGACTTAATGTTCGTGAGGCTGAACTTATTCTTTACCAAGAGGTTAGTCAGTGCTCACTAGAGGAAATCCTTTGAAGATTACCTGGACAGATAGACCCGATGGACGGCAGTTCTGGGAGTGGAACCCTAAGACTGAGTCTTGGGAGAAAACTAAGTTTGTAACTTGGGCTGAACTTAATCGTCCTAATAGTTATGACTAGTTAGATAAATCCTCTGCTGTGTACCCTTTTAGAGTATTGACTTTAGGAAAATCTGTGGTACCCTAACTTAAGGATAAACTATAGGATATCCTTAAGGATACCTATTAAAGGATTAACTAGTAGTGGTACTACTAATAGGTAGTACTATAGGATTGACAAAGGTATACCGACGGTGTACAATATATCATGAGGTTGAAAAATGACTGAGAATAAGACAGAAGTTATCTCTGTGGTTGAACATGAGAAGAAAATTAAGAAGCTTGAGGAACGTCTCAAAAAGCTTGAAGAAAACGAACAGAAGCGTCCAATCTATAGCAAGACTTGGGCTGAAGTGTACCCTGATGGGAATTACCCGGAGTAATAAAATTGGAAAAGATTAAGACTTACGTCCACACCCTTCGTCTTACTCAGCATGAGATTAACGTCCTGATGGACATGATTTCTGAGATTGCAGATAAGCGCAAGGTTAAGAAAGCAGATCGCAAGGAAGTCTAATTGCTTGTTGTCTGTGACATCGAAGCTGATTCACTAAAACCTAATCGACTCTGGGTAATCGTAACAAAGGAAGTCAAGTCGGGTGAAGTCCGCGTCTTTAGAGAGCCGGACACCTATCCTGAAGAGTTCCGAGAGTACGCTAAAGGGGTCACTGGTTGGATCGGTCATAACTTCCTCTCGTTTGATGGGCCGGTCATCAACAAGCTGGTCCCTGGAGTCTACATTGACCCACAAACTATTATTGATACCCTTGTTGTGTCTCGCCTTGTCAACTTTCAGGTTGAGGGCGGTCACAGTCTGGAGGGATGGGGAGAGCGCCTGGGTTTCCCAAAGACTTCCTTCGACCCCTCCAAGTTCCCTGTGTTCCTTGACCACTGGAACGAAGGGCTGGCGTACTGCAAGCAGGACGTAGAAGTTAACTATCAAGTCTTCCTAAAGCTCAAGCCTTATATCTTTAGTCCACGTTGGGCTAGGGCTATGAGGCTTGAACATGACACGGAGATGATGTGTGCAGAGCTTCATGATAATGGCTTCTATTACGACATTGATCGTAGTAGGGAGTTGCTGGCTGGCCTCAACAATGAACTCAAGGAACTAGAAGATGAGTTCCAAGTACTCTTCCCTCCGAAGTATAAAAAACTCAGGGAAATCACTCCGACACTCACAAAGACCGGCAAACTGCACTCTAAAGACTTCCGGTGGTGTCCAGAGAATGAGCTTCAATACTACGAAGTGGGGTGTCCGTTTACGCTTGTGGAACCTGTTTCCTTCGACCCAGCGTCAGGAATGCAGAAGATTGACCGTCTATGGGAGGCGGGGTGGAAGCCAACAAACAAAACCGATGGACATAAAGATTTCATCAAAGCACAAAGGAGACTGCGGAGAAAGAAACCACTACCGGAGGATGAAGAGAAGTTAAAAAGATTCCAGAGGTACGGCTGGAAGCTAGACGAACAGAACCTTGCTACACTACCAGCTACAGCGCCTGAAGGAGCTAAGAAGCTAGTCAGGTGGGCCTTTGTGTCTGGTAGGCGCAACCAAGTTAGAGGGTGGGAAAATGAATTCGATCATGAAAGTCATCGTATCCACGGCAAGTTTTGGCACATCGGGGCGTGGTCCCAGAGGATGTCCCACAGTAACCCGAACATGGCCAACGCCTCGTCAGAACACGAGTACCGAGAACTCTGGACGGCGGACCCTGGAACTGTCCTCGTTGGATGCGATGCCGAAGGTATTCAGCTCCGTATCCTAGCACACTACATCAATGACCCCAAGTTCACAAAGGCTCTGGTGTCCGGAGATAAGAAAAATGGAACCGACGCTCACAGTCTTAATGCCAAAGCCCTTGGAGAAGTCTGCCTCCGTTGGGGAGATAAAGCTCGCGATAGAGCTAAAACGTTTATCTATGCTTTCGTCCTTGGTGCTACACCCCCAAAGATTGCCGAAATCTTTGAGTGTCCAGTCATCCGAGCTGAAGAAGCAGTTGATAACTTTGTTAGAGCTTATCCAGGACTTGCCAGACTCAAAACAGAAGTCATTCCTGCGGACGCACGCAGGGGATACTTTGAAGGCTTTGACGGAAGGCTTGTCAGATGTTCATCAGAACACCTAATGCTGGCTGGCTACCTCCAGAACGGGGAGCAGGTCATCATGAAACATGCAAGGAGGCTGTGGAAAAAGGAACTGGATGAGAAGGCTATATGGCATAAACAGGTTAACTTTGTTCATGATGAATGGCAGACCGTATGTTTACTGCCTAGCGCGATTGCAGTCGGGCAAATCCAGGCTCGTGCTATTGTCAATGCTGGGCAGGATTTAGGTGTGAACTGCCCCCAAGCAGGGGAATTTAAAATTGGTTTGAACTGGGCAGAAACTCATTGACGTGGCAATTTTACCCGTCCCTAGGCTTTTGGCATACCAAGAATTGGGACTCAGAGTACAACTATTTTCAACACTATGCACAGTTCTTGTGCTTTCAGTTTTTCTGGCGATCTTCTAAATAAGGATATTTGAATTGGCAACTAAGACGTATAAATTTTATGGTAAGTGTCAGTGGGCTAAGGTCCACACCCCTGACAAGGAGTACGGCCACTACGGTATTGATGTGTTCCTGGACAAGCCGTCCATGGACCTCTTCAAGAAGTCTGGCCTTCGCCTCAAGGTTAAGGACTACAACGGTGAGAAGTTCGTAGGCTTCCGTCGAGACCCCAACAAGGTCTTTGAGGGACAGCCCGGTAATCCTGGAGTTACTGACGCTGTAGGCCGCCCCCTGGACGCTCTAGTGGGTAATGGCTCTAAGGTTGCTGTAACTGTGTCTGTGTACGACACCAAGATGGGTAAGGGCCATCGACTTGAGACTGTACAGGTTCTTGAGCTTGTGGCCTTTGGTGAAGGGCCGCAGATTGAGGATGCCCATGAGGAGTATGACGATGATGGTGAGGCGGTGTATCAGGAAGTTGAACCTGTTGCTCCTAAGAAGCCTCTTAAGCCTGCACCGCGACGGGCAGTACCGCAAGATAATGAGGACGAGCTTCCGTTTTGAAAAAGATCGACACCATCGTAGAGGACATCTACGGGGTAATTGATGGAGACGTATCCGTTTCAGACAAGGCCATCGAGGAGCTTGGTGGCCGCCTATCTCAGACAATTAGCCAACAGTTGCGACGAAGGGAAGCTAGAACTGAGCTTCGCATGTCCAACCTCGGGACACCATGTGACCGTAAGCTATGGTACTCTATCAATAAACCAGAACACGCTGAGAAACTTCCTAGCGCAGCAAAGTTCAAATTCCTATTTGGACACCTTTTAGAGGACATTGTACTGTGGCTTGCTGAGCAATCAGGGCATAAGGTTGAGGGACGGCAAGATGAATGCCAAATCGGAACAGTTAAGGGCCATCGAGATGCTGTCATCGATGGTCGATTGGTGGACGTTAAGTCTGCCAGCACTTACAGTTATAAAAAGTTTAACACCAACTCCCTTGTGGGAGATGACGCGTTTGGGTACCTTACCCAGCTCGGAGGATATCTTGAAGCTGCGAGAAACGATCCGCTTATCGAAGATCGAGATAGAGCAAGCTTCCTTGTAGTTGACAAGACTCTTGGGAATATTTGTCTTGACACGTACAAGTTTCCAGAGTACAATTATAATAAGATGGTGGAAGAGAAGAAAGAAGTATTGGCTTCTCCTTTTCCTCCACGACGTTCTTTTAGTGACGTACCTGACGGTAAATCTGGCAATCGTAAGCTGGGTGTTGCTTGCTCATATTGCCCTTTCAAGTCATCCTGCTGGCCCGACCTACGGACTTTCTCGTACTCAACAGGTCCAGTATTCCTTACGCAAGTTAACCGCGTACCCAACGTACAGGAAGTGAGAATTGTAAACATAGATGAGTAGGGGTCCACGTAATCTATTTGAGGCGTCAACACATAAGGTTCTAGCGGCAAAGGCTCGGGAACATAACCTGAGCCTTTCGTATGAGCCACATAAGATTCCTTACGCAATCATTGGTAATTACCTACCAGATTTTCTACTAGAGTTCCCGTCTGGACACAAACGGTACATTGAGACCAAGGGTTATCTACGACGGGAAGACATCGTTAAGATGAAAGCTGTAAAAGCTAAGAATCCTAAGCTAGACATTCGTATCTTCTTCATGGTTGATAAAGTCATCGCTGGTAAGATGACGTATAGTCGCTGGGCTGAGAAGAACGGATACACATACTGTATTGGGAGTATCCCTGAAGAATGGTATCATGAGTAAAGTTCATCTGGTCATTCCTGACCAACATGCCCACCCTGACTTCAATAACGATAGAGCTGACTACCTAGCTTGTCTTATTAGGGACCTTAAGCCTGATGTCGTTATCAACATTGGTGACGCGGCAGATATGCCGTCTCTGGCCTCGTACGATAAAGGGAAGAGAGCTTTTGCTGGGTGGTCTTACTTGGCTGACATTAATAGTCATCTTGAGTTTCAGGATCGTCTATGGTCCCCGGTAAAGGCAGCTAAGAAGAAGCTACCGTATCGTGTAATCCTTGAAGGTAATCATGAACACCGGATTGAAAAGGCTCTTGACCTTTCTCCAGAACTTGAGGGGACCATCGGCTTTCAAGACTACGATTTCGACACATATTATGATCGTGTCATTCGTTATGCTGGCGGTACCCCTGGTATTCTGGATGTGGACGGAGTCTCCTACGCTCACTACCATCTTTCTGGTGTTATGGGTAAGTCTGTGGGCGGGGAAAGGCCCGCCGCCACCCTCCTTGGGAAGAAGTTCAAGTCCTGTACACAGGGACACACTCATACCTTCGACTACACCGTTAGGACAGACGTAGACGGTAAACACCTGCATGGCCTAGTCTGTGGTGTGTACCAAGACTATCGAGCCCCTTGGGCTGGTGAAGTCAACAACATGTGGTACCCAGGTGTAGCCATTAAGCGCAACGTAGAGAATGGTCACTACGACCTACAATGGGTTAGCCTTGCTGCCCTAAAGAAAGAGTACAGTGGAAAAGAATAACGAACAAGAAAATGTTTTGAACCTTTTTATTGAGCCCGACTGTATTGCTGAGGCTCTGCAAGATTACTTGGAAAAGGTAGAAGTCATCGCCCCTAATCGTCGTATTGTGTCAATGAATATTCCCATTGCTGTAGACGACGATGGAAACGTACCAATTATCATTGAACTCTCAAACGGGAAGAATGAGGGAATGAATTAGTCCATGGAGGACACAATGTTTCGAGACGAAGAAGACCTGATTAAGATGGAGATTGGAGAACAAATTCGTCTCTATGGCCTTGAAGACCTTCTGGATGAAATGGAGATTACACCAGAAGAAGCTATCTACTACCTGATTATCAATGGACTTGTTGTCCTGCCTGAGAGGAAGCCACTGTAATGGACCACAATCTTCTTTATGTACTTGCTGTATTTGTTCTAGTTATTGTAATTGCACGGATGATCTGAGTTTGATGGGATCGCTAAAAGGTGACAGGGCGGCGCAGCGTAAGCGCCGTCTACAGGACATTAAGGGTAAGAAAGAGGAGCGTACACCTCGTATGTCTCCTAATGTGCGTATTAGAACTGTAGACCTCAAGAAGCTGGAAGACATTCTAGACGATGAATAACGCTCAGGTTAAGTACGCTCGGGAACGAGCTACTTCTATCTACAAGAACCGTGAAGCTAGCCTTAAGGAGAAGTTTACAACTCCTGCTGTAGAGTACACTAACGAAGAGAAACTAGAGCTAATTCGTAAGGGCCTCTTCGTCACTAAGGAAGAAGTAGCAGGTTATGGCATGTACCTTAGCTCATTTATTGTGTTTCCTGAGGAACGTTCAGCCACTCTAGACAATGAAGGTTTTAAGGCGGCTCAGAAGCAGCTTAAGGCAGAGTACGACGTGGTTATGGATGAAATACTACTTGGTGATGAGCAGGAAGCTCTGCAACTGCTGAGGGCTTTTACAGCGCATGAAGGCTGAGTACATTGACCACATGGGGGATGATTTACGGGTAGTTAACGCTGCCCGTGTGTCCTTCGATAAGCAATCAGATTGGGCTATTGGCTTTCCAGAAGGGTACGACCCTGAACTCTCCGATAATGACACTAGGCTTATTGCTTACCTCGCCCGGCATAATCATTGGACTCCATTTTCTCATCCTCAAATTACTGTACGGGAAACTGTTCCAATCTTCGTGGCCCGTCAACGCTTCAAACACATGGTCGGGTTCACTTACAATGAAGTAAGCCGTAGGTACGTAGACGACGACCCTGAGTTCTATGTACCAGAGGTATGGCGAAAGAGGGCTGATAACGCTAAGCAGGGTTCTTCTACTGAACAAGTCTATTCAGAGGCTACACTAGTACAGACTGGATACGATGAGTGGATGGGCCCTAGCTACAGGCAGTTAAACGACATTGCACTAGAAGTCTACCGAGACCTACTAGCAGATGGTGTCTGCCCTGAGCAGGCTCGTATGGTTCTACCCCAGTCGATGTACACTAGCTACTACGTTACAGGTTCTCTAGCTGCTTGGGCTCGGGCCTATAAGCAACGCTCTGATCCACATTCACAAGTTGAAATCCAGGAACTGGCAAAGCAATGGAATACAATCATGAGCCCGCTGTTTCCCGTGTCGTGGAACGCCCTAACAACTTATTGATGCAGTACGCTGACTACCTTCGGGAAACACATCTACTTCCTGAGGATGACTACAAAGATTGGAAAGAGTTTCTAGAGAACAAGTACGGTATTTCTAAGCCTACAGAGGAAGACAACTATGGTGGATAAGAAACGTAATTACGCTAAGGAAGGCCGGTGGCAGGCTACACCAGAACAGGTGGCTCGACGGGTTGCACGTAACCGTGCCCGACGTGAGGCTATTAAGGAAGGTCGTGTTAAGAAGGGGGACGGTAAAGAGCTAGACCATGTTGGGTCTCATCGAAGAGGCTCTCTCGATAATGTGCCTACTCGTGTGGTCAGTCGCCATGCTAATCGTATCCGTCAACCCAGCCGTGGTGGTAAAAAGAAATGATTAATTCCAATCTTAATGAACTCGCAGCCTATTGCCGTGATCGTAATGATAAGTGGTGGGTACACCCCGAGACTAAGGTAAAGCTTAACCGTAATAAGGGTGAGCTTATGATGCTTATGGTTTCAGAGATTGCTGAGGCCATGGAGGGTGAACGTAAGGACCTTATGGATGATAAGCTTCCCCATCGTAAGGCTGTAGAGGTCGAGCTTGTAGATTGCCTTATTCGCATCTTTGATTATGCCGGTGAATATAAGCTTGATCTGGACGGAGCATTCCATGAGAAGACTGCCTACAACGATGTCCGGCCAGACCACCAACATGAGGCTCGTATGGCAGCAAATGGGAAGAAGTGGTGAACTACTTTGACAGCGGTTTATATCTACTTGGTGGTGCTCTGCTTGCTATTGGGCTTTGCTATCTGGCAGTCGTAGTCTATGTGTATCGTATGAAAGATTGGAATTAATGGAAGAAGTAGGTAAGACTTCTAGAGGTTACACAATCTTTGTAGAAGACACTGAGTATGGAGGACGCCGCTACTGGTCTGATGAGATTGGTGGTGGTGTTATTGTGTGGGAGGATATGATTGATCCCGAGTCTGTAGAATTTGCATTGAAGCACTGGAAAGAGAAGAATAATATTGTTTAAGTCAAATGTTAACCCTGCCTTCCGTTCGCAACTGTCCGAAACTATCTTTAACAACAAGTACCGACACCAGGGTGCTGAGTCCTGGGACGCTCTAGTAGAGACACTAGTAGAGGACGTTACAGGGGACCTAAAGGATGGGTCCCCTTTTCTGCCTAAAGAGGACCGTGACGAGCTTAAGGCTCTTATGCGGGACATGAAGTTTATCCCAGGAGGTCGCTATCTCTACTACGCCGGACGACCAGTTAAATTCTACAACAACTGTTATCTACTCAAGGCTGAAGAAGACAGTCGAGAGGATTGGGCCAATGTTAGTTGGAGGTCCGAATCGTGCCTTCTCACCGGAGGAGGTATCGGAGTTGATTACTCTGTGTACAGACCTGAGGGAGCTATTATTCGTCGAACAGGTGGCGGCGCATCAGGCCCACTCCCTAAGATGGAAATGATTAATGAAATTGGCCGAAGGGTTATGCAAGGTGGATCACGTCGATCTGCAATCTACGCGAGCCTCAATTGGCGTCACGGAGACATCCGAAAGTTCTTACGATCTAAAGATTGGGCCTCTAAGCCCGTTGGAACTACTGGCTTTAGTTACGCTGATGTCAAACAACAAGACTTTAATTTCCCCTGCCCCCTCGATCAGACTAATATCTCCACCAATTACGACACAGAGTGGCTGCTAAACTATTACCGTACTGGAGACCCTGGCGCTGTGTTTACTGAGAACGTAGCTCAGGCGCTTAAGACTGGTGAGCCGGGGTTTAGTTTTAACTTCTTTGATAAGGAAAAGGAAACACTTCGGAATGCCTGTACTGAGGTTACTTCTGAGGACGATAGCGATGTTTGTAATCTTGGTTCTGTCAATCTTGCTCGCATTGATAGCGTTGCTGACTTGGCCACTGTGGTGGAGCTTGGAACGAAGTTTCTACTATTTGGCACTCTTAGAGCACAATTACCATTCGAGAAAGTTTACAGCACTAGGACTAAGAACCGTCGCCTTGGGCTTGGGTTTATGGGTGTGCACGAGTGGCTTCTCAAAAGAGGCTATAGATATGAGGTCTCCCCAGAGCTTCATCAATGGCTTTCGGTCTATAAAGGTGTAAGTGATAATGTCAGTCGAAATGAATCTGCACGACTCGGAATCTCGACGCCAGTGGCCAATCGAGCAATTGCTCCGACAGGTACTATCGGAATGCTCGCAGGAACAACTACGGGCATTGAGCCGGTCTATGCCGTTGCGTACAAACGACGGTATCTTGTGGGAGGCGACCGATGGAAGTATCAGTATGCGGTTGATAGTTGTGCGCAGGACCTGATTAACCTCGGCATTAATCCTGATAAGATTGAGTCTGCCATTGACCTAGCGGAAGATTATGAGCGTAGAATTAAATTCCAGGCTGACGTCCAAGATTACGTCGATATGTCTATTTCTTCTACAATTAACCTCCCTGCTTTTGGCAGTCGTCTTAACAATGTCGATACTATCGTACCCTTCGCTACCACCCTGGCGAAGTATGCTAGTAGGCTGCGTGGTTTCACTTGTTATCCTGATGGCGCTAGAGGGGGCCAGCCACTCACTGGCGTACCTTACTCGGAAGCGGTGAGTAAACTTGGTACTGAATTTGAGGAACACGTAGAAGGCAATGATGTGTGTGATCTGAGGGGAGGTGGTAGCTGTGGGGTTTAAGGTTAGGACTATTGCAGACATCTATAAGGAGGGAGCCCCTCCGGACGCATACGAATTGTATCGTCAGCGTGTAATGCTCCAGAATGAACCAGTAGTTAAGTGGGACGGACAAGTAGGAGGTAATCATTACAGCAAGCTGCCTATCCAACCTCTTGAGTACGCTCTGGCTAACGGGCTCGGCATCATGGAACACGCCGTTGTCAAGTATACCACACGACACAAAGACAAAGGGGGTAAGCAAGACTTAGAGAAGGCTATTGACTACCTTCAGAAGATGATCCAACACTACTACCCTGAATAACAGAAAAGCCCCGGTGGCCACCTTAGGAAATCCTAGGGTAGCTGCCGGGGCTTTCTGCGTTTAGGACTTAAGGCTGTCCACAAGGTCACTGATGTTCAACGAACCCTTGTTAAGGCCGTCGCCATCGTAGTGACCCTTACCCTTTGTGTTCTTAACAGCAGCCCACTCCTGAGCAATGTTGTCAATGAACGCAGCTTTGGACAGCTTACCAGAGAGGTACTGGTCAAGGCCACGACCTTTCAGTAGGCCAACTGCAAGCTTGTCTTGAAGCTCAGGGGTGAATGGAGTATCAGGTCCAACACCCATCTTACGGGCGATATTACCAAGTGTGCTGTTGATGAACTGGTACTTACCAACTGCCGTAGAAGGAGAACCCTTACGGGACATTTGGTTCTGTAGGGACATCACCTCACCAAGTGTCATCTCAGTAAGGGGGAGCTTACGCCCACCGTACACAACGTTGTAGGACCCACCAGCTTCACCCTGGCCGATCTTATCGAGTAGACCCTTAACACCAGTCTGTTGGACAGCAGCGTCTACTTCACCACCATCAAGCTTAATGCCACTAAGGTCTGCTGTGTTAAAGGCAGAGTCGAGGATGGCACCCTTAGCGTCCTCTGGTGTGTAGGCATCTAGAGAGATACCCTTGAGGGAAGGCTCTCTAGTAGCACCCTTAGCCGGTGGAGCAATGGCGTTACCAACAGCACCAGCAGCACCAGACACAGCATTCACAATGCCATTACCAAGCCACTGAAGTAGACCCGTTTGCTTAGGTCCTTGTGGATCGATACCCGTCAACACTTTAGCCAGAGCCTCAGGGTCCTTATTACCTTCATTGATAATAGGGGCAAGGTTCTTTAGTGCGGCGTTAATAGGTGCCAGTGCCTGTTGTGCTTCATTGAGACGCAGCTTGTTTGCCAACACGTTAACCGTACCAGCAATGACCTGACCAGTGACAGGAAGGTTAGGGTTGGGCTTGGCGTCAGCAATACTAATTTGGTATTGCATAGCCGCTGGATCAAACGTAAGCTTAACGTCCTCGTTGTAGGCATTGATGTCCTGGATAGTGTTAGCCTGTGTCTTAAGCAAAGTGCTAAAACTATTGGTTGCCCACTTACGATAGTTCTCGTAGGTGTTGGGATCAGCAGTCCTAAGACGCTGCATCTCCTTAGTGACTTCAGGAGCAGTAAGCTTCTGGAACACACGGAGGCGATCAGACCCTGCAAATTTCTCTAGGAAGCCTGACTCCTGGTCAGAGAACAGGGACTTAGCTACGTTCACCTTAGCGTTGTCAGGGGCGTCCTTAGAACCGATGAAGTTCACCTTGTCGTCAATCAGACGAGAGGCTGCACCACGACCAAGCTTGTTAGAGCTAGGGTTCTTAAGGTTATCCAACTGCTTGGTGATAGAACCTTCACCAGTTACAGACTCTGCAATGTGTACGTTGTTGATTGCCTCAGAGAACTCATCCAGGATTTGGGGACGTGCTAGAGTAAGAGAGTTCAGAGCCACCGAGCTAATAGCGTTAGCAGCAGAAATCTTACGAGCAGCTTCAGACCTCTGAAGGATTTGCGAGGTGGTGTAGTCAGTGGAAGCCTTAGCAATAGAGGCATTCATCTGGAACACACCATACTGACCATTAGTCAGCAGTTCCTTCATGGAGTCAAGGTTAGCCAAGGCATTGTCCTTGATGGACTTAAGCTTACCAGAATCCTTAATGATACTGGCAGGAGTCTTAGTCTTGTCGTCACCATAAGGATTGTTAAGGAACTGATTGATAGACACTTCAGCCTTAGCTCTAAGCTGTCCATAGGCAGCCTGGAACTCTGCAATTTGCTCAGGGGGAATAGGCTTACCACCCTTAATGGCTTCCTGAATCTTAGAGCCAAGAGCCTGTACACCAGCAGCCACTGAGTTGTTAACAATGGTGTTGGCATTTAGAGTAGCGTTAGACTGAGCAGTCTCAGCGTCTAGAGCACCTTGCTTGGACAGAAGGTCCATACGGGTGCCTTGCTCCTTGAGAGCCGCATTCTGTGTCTGCTTCTGAGCAACACGGGCACGGACTTCATCAAATGGCACAGGATTACCAGCAGCCCTACGCTGCCAGTAGTCAGGAATAGTTTCACTGATCTCAGGAAGGTTCTGGTTGACGAATGCGTCTTCCTTATTGCCAGCCTGTTCAAGCTTACCCTGTGCTGCGTCAAAGTCAGACTGAATAGCCTTACGCAGAGCATTGGCAGGATTTGCACCAGTGACACTAGAGAACGACGAATCAATCTCTTCTCGGTAGCCAGGGTACTGTGTCCTAATCTGCTTGGCCAGAGCATTAACACGACCCCAGTAGTAGGAGTCATTGATCTTACCCTGGTCATAGGCGTCCTTAAGCCTAGCAACGTCGCTAGAGGCTTTGGAGATAGCGGAGGGTACTGGACTACCAGCTTGGTTGGGAACGAGGGTGTTGCCCTGTGCAGCACGATCTGTGGCCACATCTACACCAGTAGCACCACGGATAGCGTCTACACCAGCAACTACCTGGTTCTGAATGTCAGCTTTATTGGAACTGTCGATGGTCCTGACAAGGCCGTCTCCGACATTGCCAAGACCCTCAAACAGCGTCTCAAAGGATTTATTAGGTCTGGGAGCGTCTACCCCTTTCGATTGATTGAGGTAGTTCGGCTCCTGAACCTGTTGAACATCAGGGTTAAACTTTGCCATTACTGTCTATTCATCCTTTGAGTATTACGAGCGTTGTATTCCCCACCAGGGGCGTTGTTGACGAAGGAAGCTTCAGCACGATCAATCATCGGACCCTGATCCTTCAGGAACCTCTGAAGCAGTAGACCTTGCTTAGACACGTTGATGTCAGCAGCAATAAGGGCAGCCCTAGACTTCTTGTAGAAGGCAGTGGCAGCTTCTCTGTCTCCCCTGGCTGTGGCGTCCACACCAAGTCTCCAGTTCTTAGTCATCTCTTTGTACGCATTCTCTTCCACCTCTTTACGGGCTTCTCCAGACTTGTACATGAGGGACATATCAGACATACGCTGAGGCTGTAGACCTGTGATGGCACCAAAGATGGCGTCAGCAGGAGACATATCACCAACAAGCTTCCCTTGCTTATTGAAGTACTTAGCTGTGTTAAGAGCCATGAGAATCTTAGCAGCACTATTCACACTGGAGATGTTCTTAGTGGCTTCCACTACGTCCTGAAGGACTGGCTCAAAGGAACCACCGTCATTGAACAGAGTATAGAAGTCCTTTAAGAGTGGAGAACCAGAGGAAAGAACATTACCAAGAATAGAACCAGAAGCACCACCTGCAAGTTCAGCAAGAGACTTATCTCCATTTGCAATCTCCTTGAGAATCTTCAAGCCACCCGGACCATAACGGTCTGCGTAGTTGTAGTCCTTACCAGAGATGAGTGACAACATAGAGGACACGGCACCCTCATGGAGAGCCTTGAACATAGGGTCACCCACGTTCCAACCCTTTTCCAGCGCCATGGTACGAATGTCTTCGTAAGCGGTATAGCCGGTAGCACCAGCGATAGCAGACGGAACACCGTACATAGCGGAGTACACAGCAAAGGCTCTGGTCTTCTCAGCAGTCGTTAGACGCTTGCCAAGGAACTGATCCATCATCCTTGCTTGATACCCAAGGAACTGTGTAGGAATGGACAGCAGGCCCTTCTGCCAAGAGGCAGCAGAGGCACGGGACATATTAGTTCCCATCAGGTCCGCCCGGTTAAGGATAGACCTAATCTGCTCTGTGTCCATCTTCTTGAGAGGGTTAGCTTCCTTCCACTCCCGGTAAGCAGTGTGCCATGCGATAATACGATGGGTCCGTTCACCTTCGTTAAAGAAGAATGAACCCTTATCCAGGAACCCACCCTTGTCTTCACCAAAGATTTTAGGGTCAGAGATGTTGTCTTTCCAGACGTGTTCTCTACCAACGTTATCGTAGCCCACCTGACGCATAGTCTTGATGGACTCCTCAAAGTGCTCAGGCACCCAACCAAAAGACTTCATCTTCTGGGCAGTAGCCTTAATAAGCTCTTCTGAGGGGTGTAGACCAAGCCACCGAGTAGGGAAGTAAGAAATAGCTGCATTCAGACCATGCTTAGGGCTGATAGCAATGGCGTGAGTAGCACCCATAGCCTGTAGCGGGTACTGCATAGGGTTGAACAACCCAAGCTTCGTATGGAAGCCTACAGCACGGAACCACTGGCTAGGATCAATGGACTCATCACCCTTACGACCCAGAACGTTTACCACCTTAGTAGTGGCGTCCTGACCAAAGGTATTGAACACAGAGTTGTAAAGCTTCTGCTTCATGTTCTCAACTTGACGGCCCAGAGGCGTCTGTTCTCCCACAAAGTTCATGATAGCCCGTCTGGCGTTCATGGCCTCTGCGACCTTACCGTAGCCTGCACGGGACACATCCCACTCAGGGTTATGGAGGAAGTACATAGGGAAAGCCTGAAGGTCCTTAATAGGAGTCTTCATAGCGTCTGCGTACCTAGAGATAAAGTCCTCTACCGCACCAGTCTTGTAGTCACCAAAGAACCTATTGTTCACTGCATTGGCCAGTGACTTACCCATAGTCTGGATAGGGTCAATGGTCTTAGCAGGAACCATACGAAACAGAGGGTTACTGTCCGAACCAGAAGCATGAACCGTCATGAGGGGGCCATTACGAGCACCCACGTACTTACGGTTAGCTTCACCAGAGATGTTGTGTACGGAGTCAGTGTAGTCACGGATACCAGGGTTATCCTGACGGATAGCCTTGTTGTCCTGAATGATGGACCGACCACGCTTAACAACATGGAACTTCTGGTCAAGACTAAGGGCTTCTGCACCCTCAAACATAGCCTTGAACTGATCTTTGGTGTACGGAAGGTTCTTAGACACAAAAGCTTCTAAGCCTGCCTCGTCCTTAGCCTTGAGTAGTTCTCTGGCTGTGTTAAAGGACTTCTCAAACTTACGGGTCTGGGCTTCAGACGTAAAGTTTAGGAGTGCAGTATCACCCTCATAGAATCTCTGGCCGCCTCGACCCACGCTAATGCGTGGTTGCTTAAGGAACCAATCGTGCTGATATTCAACATGACCACCAGGATTATAGTCAAGTTGCTTAAGAGATAGCTCGGACTCCTTAAATTCTTTTGTGAGTACATACTGAATAACCTCGTTGTTGTTAAGAACCTTAGAGAAGGGCCTTGCAACAGGGTTATCCACCTGGATTACTTTGTACCCTCCGTTTTTAATCATCTCTTCGTAGATAGCAGGGTCAACTTCCTTAGTAGTAAACACAGAAGCAGACTTACCGTTATTCTCAAAGTGTAGAACCGTTGCAGGTTCACCACCCCAAGGAAGGTTGTCAATAGCCCGACCCTCGAAGTTAGGAGTACGAGGGAAGTAAGTACCTCCTTCGTCAGCCATCTGGAACTCTACACTGTACTGCTTAAGACCCAAGCGAGCCTTGTCACGGTACAAGCTAGTGTTACGCAGACCCCAGTCAAGGTCAGAGAGTTGTGTGTACGTGAAGTACGCCTCAATTTCCTTCTCGGACGGTAGACGATTAGTGGAGCGAAGGTAGCCTTCCTCCAGGTCTGCTACAGTAGAGTAGAAGAAGCCACGATCACCAGTACGGCTATCGAAGGCGTCTCTGTTGTACTTCAACACAGTCTCAAGGTCAGACAGTTCCTTCTTACCCAAGGTGGCTAGAGGCTTTACAACTTCCTTCAGCTCACCAAGAGTAGAGTTGAACCCGAACTGAACAGCCTTACGCTGCTGGTTCTGGAACTCAGGGAGAGACTCATCAGCACCCTTAAGATACCCAGGCAACACCTTATTAGGCTGCCTGAGGAAGTCCATAAAGCCACCGATACCTTCAGCATTCTCTGGATTACTAGTTTGGAGAACCTTACGCACACCTTCAGTTGTCTCATCAATAGGACGAGTAATCTCTAGTGTGAAGTTATCTCCAATCTGCTTAACGTTGTAAGACCCTTCCTCTAGACCATAAAGCTGCTCGGCGTGGAACCTAGCAAGGTCCTCTGACGGCCAAGGGGTGGCATTAGGAGCACCAAGCTCTAGGGTTACAGTCTCCACATTTGCTGTGTTGTTTTCAATGACGTTATGACGCACATCAATGATGCTGTCAGAAGTCTTTTCAAACTCTCTACGCAGAGACTCCTTAGCCTCAGCGATACCAACTTCAAGCTGCTCAGGGGTTAACCGAGTGTTACGAACAGTAACGGAGGCAGCCCCGTCCAGGCCACTCAGGTTAGCGTTTAGCTTCGCCGCAAGGCGGTCAGTTGCTTCACGGCTGAGGGTGCCAGCGTCAGACACAATAGACTGTACACGGGCAGCAGAGGGAAGGTTTCTTGCAAGGACTTCAGCATCAGTCATTCCTGTAGTTGGAAGAACACCAAGCTTACGCAGGGCTCCAATGTCTGCTGCCTTCTCAATTTGACCAACAGCAGCAAAGATATCTTCAGGAGTGTCAGGGTTCTTAGCGGATGCCTTGATGGTGTCCTTAAGGGCCTGAACTCTCTGTGTACGGCCAGCTAGATCAACAGCAGTCTCAGTAGCTAACTTAGGGGCAGTAAGCTTGGTACCCTTGGCTACGAGTTTGCCAACCCCGACCAGACCCTCACCAATCCCCAGAACATCAGCGATGCCGAATAGAGAGTCCAAATGTCTATCGTCAGCACCATAGCTTTTAACTGCTTCCAGGAACTTAATAGCATCCTGTGGGTTTTTGTCGTATAACGCATCAGTCACTTCCTCAAGCTTCTTCTTAAACTCAGAGGGTGACTTGAGAAGCAGGCCCTGGACTTGTGCTTCTAAGTTGTCGCCGGGAAGCAATCCGCCGTCAACCCCTGCCACATTCCTAAGGCGGGACGCAGAAAGCAGAGGAACAAAAGACTCTGCCAAATCAGATGCACTATCCCACCAACTGGTGGCCTTCCAGTCGGCTTTACGATTTTCAAGTAGAGTGTCAGCGATGGACTGCTTAGCGATTACGTCACTAGCAATGTCCATGTCTTGATAAGTTTTAGCGGGGTCCTTGAGGACACCCTTGTTAAACACAGAGGAAGTATCAGGGTTGTTGGCTGCTACGTCATTAACGATACGCTTACCAAACCCAAGTTCAAACACAACGCCAGGATCAATAGGGTTGGCAACCTGAGACCCCTTGTAGAGGTCCACGTCGTCCTGTGTAACTGGAGTCTGCTTGGACACCACCCCTAGGACACGACGAGCATTAGCAGCAGTCTGCTTCATCTCATCGGCAGCAGAAGCTGTCTGTCTAAGAGCTTGTTCGTTACCCGTAGAGATAGCGTTGGACAGAGCGTCACGGCCAGGGCTATGTTCACCAAGGCCGTAGTCTGCTCGTAGAGCCCTCTTAGCTGCTACGTCATCAGGAAGTTTACGAGTGGTTTCATCACTGAGAGTGACCAGACCGCCAGCGTCATAGCCGGTGTCGTTACCTTCGTCTAGAGCTACAGTCTGTTCCTCAACCATTAATTCCACCCACCAATTTTAGAAATAGTACCAGCGTCCTTTGTAATCGTTCCACCAAGGCTAGAGATACCCTGACCAAACGAAGTCATAGTACCAGCCCTAGAAGCATTGACGTCAGCACCGTACTTAGCACCATTGATTGCAAACATCTCAGCACCGGCCTCAGTGTTCTGCTGAACACCCTGAAGGTTAGTGCCGGACTGTCCGCTGACCTGAGCAAGGCCACCCTGGAGACCAGAGCCAAACTGAGCGTTACCAGAGGTAGCGTTAGCAATAGCCTGTGCTCTAGCGGTCTGCTGTTCACGAATAATACTGTACTGTTTGCGTTGACTGTCTAGGTCCATAGCCCTCTGCCGAGTAGCTTCTGCCTGCCTCTGAAGCTGGGCTGAACGTCTCTGGGCATCCTGGGCTGCCATAGAGCCCATGACCTGGACACCAGTACCAATAGCACCAGCGGCCAGACCAATACCAGCAATAATAGAAGTAACAGCCGCCATAATTAAATCCTTTTGAGGTATGAGGTCTCTGCTTCTGCAAAGCCCTTACGTTTATAAATTTTACCTACTCGGTCGTTTTCTGCGAGAAGGGACATGTGGACGAACTTACATCCTCGCTTCGCTGCCCAGAACTCAAAGGCATCGACCATCTTGAGGCTGATCCTTTTCCCCCGATGCTCTGGACTGACATACCAAATGGCTTCAGAAGCAACCTTGTCATGGGAGAATATAAGTTCAGAGATATACCCTGCAATGATTCCACAAGGTTTGGCCTCGTGATTGATAAGTAGGACTGTAACGGCGTCATCATTGGATAAGAGTGCATCAATAACCTTATCTACTTTGGTATGGTCTAGGGTGACGTCCCTGTACGGAGACTCCTTGTAGAAGCCCAGGACAAGTTCCTTGATGACAGGAACGTCGTTGTAAGTTGCAAGCCTAAGGTCCATTAGATGTTTCCATTTACAGAGTCCACAGAACCCCAGCCAGAGATGTTAAAGGGAAGATTAGCTACAGACTCAAATCTATACTGGACAGCCCTGCCTTGTCCTCTAATCTTTAACCGCCTGAAGTCATAGTCGTACTGACCTCTTCCTGCGTTTATCCTTTGCTTAGAAGACCACCTGTTAGAGTTTCTATCGTTTGAATAATCCCAAAGGGACTGCACATCAAAACTATTCCCGTAGTCCTTCTTAAAGAACACAACAAGATAGTTAGTCTGAGCTTTCTTAACAGCCTCTCCCCTCAACTTATATCCAGTTGTAAAGTAAGAAGAGTAGTTGTAAGTGGAGTAGTCCATAAGTACATCAGGCTTAAGTGATCCGAATGTAAAGCCAGAAGGATTAAACAGTAGGTATTTGTACGCGAATGTTACAGGGAACGCAGCAATATCTTCAGACGTTACAGAAGTTCCAGTAGTAGTAGTAACAATAGAGTTGCCCACTGTAGTAATAGGAATTTGAGTACGTCTAACTTCTGAACCAAAGCTAGTAAAGATACCAGCTAGTTCTAACCCAGGAGGATTATTAAAAGTCCAAGGGTAGAAAGATTCAATAAGGACACTGTAAATGAGAGCCTTATCATACGTATACCTGTTACCTACACTAGATGAAGGGGTAGACTTATACAGCCACTGAATAGTCTTGTCAGTAGGATTATAGAAGCCCTTGGCGTACTTCTTGGAGTCCAAGGGAATGTTGTTGTAGAATGTCTTAATCTTCTTCTCAGACATAGACTGAACTTGCAGAGTGCCTGCTTGACTAGCAGAAACCATGTAAATCCCTTCGTCGTTCCAGAAGGCAGGGTAACCTTCGATGTCTACTAGAGAGCTTGCACTGGTAAACGGAATAGAAGACACTTTAGACACAGAGTAGTCAGTAGCAGAGAAGCCGATACCTGTAGAGCCTGAGATAGCCCACAGACCATTACTAGCAAAGACTAGAAGGCTAGTAGCTACAGGAAACATCTTGATGATCTGGCCAGCGTCAGGAATACTAATAACACCA
>Ga0182226_1000005_pt1 | contig 47537 bp, 53 predicted proteins | sample G6R1MG_27_FD_129658 | JGI IMG/M metagenome (GOLD analysis project Ga0182226, IMG submission 129658) | Miscanthus phyllosphere microbial communities from Michigan, USA - G6R1_MAIN_07NOV2016_LD1 MG | ecosystem: Host-associated > Plants > Phyllosphere > Phylloplane/Leaf | place: USA: Michigan...
CTTCGGCGAGACCAGGCCGAGCAGGTCCTGCAGCATGAAGCGTCCGGCCGGCGTCCCCGCATCCACGGCGGTGAGGATGAACAGGGCCTCGAACAGGATCGCGAAGTGGTACCAGAACGCCATCATCGCCTTGCCGCCGATGGCCGAGGAGATGATGTGCGCCATGCCCACCGCCAGGGTCGGCGCGCCGCCGGCGCGGGAGATGATGGAGTGTTCGCCGACATCGACGGCGGTCTGGGCGATCTGCGCCGCCGTGATGGTGAAGGCGGGATCGAGCTTCGTCACCGCGGCCGCCGCGCTCTCGGGCGTGGTGCCGACGAGGCCGGCCGGCGAGTTCATGGTGAAGTAGATGCCCGGCTCGATGACGCTGGCGGAGACCAGGGCCATGACGGCGACGAAGCTCTCCATGAGCATGCCGCCGTAGCCGATGAAGCGCGCATCGGTCTCACGGTCGATGAGCTTCGGGGTGGTGCCCGACGAGATCAGGGCGTGGAAGCCAGAGACCGCGCCGCACGCGATGGTGATGAACAGGAACGGGAACAGCGACCCGGCCCAGACCGGCCCGGAGCCGTCGACGAACTTCGTCACGGCCGGCATCTGCATGTGCGGGGCGACGTAGGCGATGCCCAGCGCCAGGCCCACGATGGTGCCGATCTTGAGGAAGGTCGAGAGGTAGTCGCGCGGGGCCAGGAGCAGCCAGACCGGCAGGATCGAAGCGATGAAGCCGTAGCCGATGAGCAGCCAGCACAGCTGCGTGCCCGTGAAGGTGAAGAACGGCCCCCAGGTCGGATCGGCCGCGACGTTGCCGCCGTACACGATGGCCAGCATCAGGAGCACGAAGCCGATGATGGAGACCTCGCCGACCTTTCCGGGGCGGATGTAGCGGGCATAGAGGCCCATCAGCATGGCGATCGGGATCGTCGCCGCGACGGTGAAGGTGCCCCACGGGCTCTCGGCGAGCGCCTTCACGACGATCATCGCCAGCACGGCGAGCAGGATCACCATGATCATGAAGGTGCCGAACAGGGCGATGATGCCCGGAATGGTCCCGAGTTCGGCGCGGATGAGCTCGCCGAGGGAGCGGCCGTCGCGGCGCATGGAGATGAACAGGACCATGAAGTCCTGCACGGCGCCAGCCAGCACCACCCCGGCGAGGATCCACAGCAGGCCCGGCAGGTAGCCCATCTGCGCGGCCAGCACCGGGCCGACGAGGGGGCCGGCGCCCGCGATGGCGGCGAAATGGTGCCCGAACAGCACGTTGCGGTTGGTGGGCACGTAATCGAGCCCGTCGTTGTGACGGTGCGCCGGAGTCGGGCGGGTCTCGTCGAGTCGCATCACCTTCTGTGAGATGAACAGCGAATAGTAGCGGTAGGCGATGAGGTAGACGCAGACGGCGGCGACCACGATCCAGAGGGCGTTGACCGTTTCCCCCCGCGTCGTGGCCACGATGGCGAGGGCGGCGGCGCCCAACGCTCCTACGAGGGCCCAGGGCCCGTGTTTACTGATCGCGCTCATCGGCGTTCCACTCCCGCGACCTGTCCTTACCCGCAGATCGTCAAGCCCCCTTTTTGCGCAATTTCGGCCTCAGGGCCAGACGCCTTGCGCAAACCGCAAACATGATTTGCCAACTGTCACTGCGTCGTTGGCGCGCGAACGACCTCCCGAGGCCCCTCGGTTCGGGATCAGTCGACGACGATCACCCGGTTCGAAAGGACGGCCGGTCCGTCCGCGCCGTCGGGAAGCTCGGACGCCAGGATCGCCCCGACCCGCTCGACGGCGGCGACAAGGCCCGCTTCCATGTCCCCCCGGCGCAGGGCCGCAAGCAACACCGCGATGGACGCCGTCCAGGCTTCGGCCGGCACGCGCACGGCGACGCCGGAATCGGCCACGATCTCCGCATGGCCCTCGGCACAGGCGAGATAGATGAGGATTCCCGTGCGCCCCGGCGTCCGGCAGAGGCCGCGCGACCGGAATTCACGCCGTGCCGCCTCGTGGGCACGGGACTCCCGGATGGCACGCGGCACCAGGGCCATGCGCAGGCGCGGATGCAGGCCGAAGCCGAGGGCGCCGAGGGCAACGCAGGCCTGAGCCAGGGCGATGGAAACGGCGCTCCACGGCGTCAGGAGGATCAGGGGCCACGGCGCGAGTAGCCCGCAGGCCAGGGCGAAGGCCAGGGGGGCCGAGCGGTACGTCCCCGCGCGGGCCGCGACCAGGACGACGATCTCGCCCACCGTCGCGGCCTCGGCGCGACGGACGGCCTCGGCGATCCGCGCCAAGGCGTCCCGGCTCAGGATCGGCTCACCAGTCACCCGAGGCTCCTCCCCCACCGGACGAACCGCCGCCGCCCGAGAACCCGCCGCCATCCCCGAAGCCGCCGGAGACGCCGCCGCTCCATCCGCCGGAGGACGGCCCCGGCAGGACCACGAACCCGCCGCCGCGCCCGCCGCGGTTCATGCGGTAGGCCAGGAACAGGATCACCAGGAAGATCACGATGAAGAGGATCACCTGTCCCGGATCGGCCTCGTCGCGGCGGATCTCGGCCTTGCGTTGCCAGGTCTCGGCATCCCCCAACAGGATCGACAGAACCGCATCGACGCCGGCATTGAGGCCGCCGGCATAATCGCCCGTCTTGAAGCGCGGCGTGATCGCCGTGGTGATGATCACCTTCGACAGGGCATCCGTCAGGGCGCCTTCGAGGCCGTAGCCGACCTCGATCCGGACCTTGCGGTCCTTCGGCGCCACGAGGATCAGAACGCCGTTGTTGGTTTTCTTGGCGCCGAGCGCCCAGTGCCGGAACAGGCGGTTGGCGTAGTCCTCGATGGTGAAGCCCTGAAGGTCGGGCACCGTGGCGACCACGACCTGATCGGAGGTCTTGTCCTCCTGGGCCTTGAGCTTCGCCGCGAGGCCGGCCCGATCCTCCGGCGCGAGGAGGTTCGCCGCATCGACAACGCGTCCGGTGAGCGGCGGAAAGGCCGGTTCGGCGGCCCGGGCCGGCCCCGCGCCCACGCTCGCGTAGAGCAGGAGCGCCAGGCACAGCAGGACCGCGCGCATGCCGCGGTCGGCGACGCCCGCCATGGCGGGCTAGAACTTCACGCTGGGGGGCCGCTCGGAATTCGGCGTCGCCGTGAAGGTCTCCATGGGCTTGGCCTCGGGGTAGAACCATGCGGCGATCCAGCGGCCCGGAATGGTCCGCACCTCGGTGTTGTAGGCCTGGACGGCGCCGATATAGTCGCGCCGCGCCACGGCGATGCGGTTTTCGGTCCCCTCCAGCTGCGATTGCAGGGCGAGGAAGTTCTGGTTCGATTTCAGGTCGGGATAGCGTTCCACGCTCACGAGCAGGCGGCCGAGGGCGCCCGAGAGCTGGTTCTGGGCGTCCTGGTACTCCTTGAACTTCTGCGGGTCGCTCACCGTGCCAGCATCGACCTTCACGCTCGTGGCCTTGGCCCGGGCTTCCGTGACGCCGATGAGCACGTCCTTTTCCTGCTGGGCGTAGCCCTTCACCGTCTCGACGAGGTTCGGGATCAGGTCGGCCCGGCGCTGGTACTGGTTCTGCACCTCACTCCACGACGACTTCGCCTGTTCCTCCAGGGTCGGCACCCGGTTGATGGCACCGCAGCCCGCGAGGGTGGTGGCGAGCGCCAGGGCCACGAACGCCGCGCGGACACGGCCGAACACGGACGGGCTCGGGAGAAGGGCGGCGCCTGCGGGCATGCGGGGAGACTCCGGAAAGGACGAAGAGTTGGGGCGACCGGACCGGGACGCCCTGCGACAGATAGGCTTGGCCGTACGGAAGGGAAGGGTTTTTCTCCATCATGCATGGGGTTTGAGAAAACCTCATTAAATCAATGGCTTGGGTCGCCTCCGGGCGGCCCTTCGTCGTTTTGGGAGCGGTGTCTAAGCCCTTGATTTCACACGATGCGCCAAAAAGCGCCGGCAACTCCACGCGACACGGATGCGACATGCAACGCGACAGCGACGAGGGGCAGAACCCCGACTTCCTCTATGGTGCGCCCGCGATCGCGGCTGCGCTTGGCCTCTCGACGCGGCAAGCCCGACACCTGTCCGATACCGGCGCTATCCCAACGTTCAAGCTGCCGGGCAACAAGATCATCTGCGCCCGCCGGTCCACCCTCAACGCCTGGCTCGCCGAGCGCGAGGCCGAGGCACGGAAGGGCAAGCCCGATGCCTGACGAGCACATGACGATCCCGCCCGTGGACCGGGTCGAGGTGTTCAACGTCCGCCCGTCCAAGCCGACCGATCCGGCGCCGGCCGGCGGCACGGTTATGGCGATCTTCGATTGCCGGGTGGGACCGTTCGACATTGACGGCGTGCGCCTCATCCGGATGCCTGACAGTAGCGTGCGGGTGTTCCTACCCCGATGCAGTCAGACCGGCTCCCGCATCACCCTCACGGATCCGGATATCCGCCGAGCCCTCAAGGCCGCAGCGCGGCGAGCCCTGAAGCCGCGGCATGAGGATGGGGCGTCCGATGCCCATCCATGAGGAGACAGTCGCCCTCCTGGCCGACGAGATTTTCATGCACCTTGCCGAGTTCGAGCCCGGAGAGGCGTACTATCGGGACGTGCTGTGTCGTGTTGCGGCCGGCTCGCCTGACGTGACCGTGGCTGAGTTTGCGGAGGCGCTTCTGCGCGTCCAGGCGCGGGCGGATTGCTTCCAGGATGGGCCGGACACCCGGCAATGACCCCCAACGAGCGTAGCGCCCTGGAAGCCGCGCGCAGGGCCTGCCTGGGGGCTGTGGCGGCAATCGACGCGACATTGGCGCTTCCTGCCGGCCCCGCCCTTCCTGGGGCTCCTGAGACGTTCGTCTCGCTGAAGGTCGCTGCGGCAGCCTGGGGGATCGGCGAGGACGCGGCCCGAAAGCGGGCGAAGCGTCTCGCATCCGCGCACCCTGGCCTTGCGAGCCGACGCGGCGCGTCCCGGTGGTTTGTCCACCGGGACGCCTTGCGGGACGCCTAACTTAAAGGTCTCGCCTCAAATACTCAATGACAGCGTCATTCATGGCATCTTCGTTGACAGGGAGATCTTTGTTCATCGAAAAGAAGTTCACGATATTGTCCTCTGGGTCGCCTTTTCGTTCTGAAACAGTGAATTTATTCACATCAATGACTTTGACCGCAAGAAAATCATCGTCCGACTTATGTATCTTGATGACCAGATCTCGGAAAGACAATCGGTGCGACGGAAAATTTGTATTTATGTACTCGATAAAATCATCTCTTATCTCAAAGTACTTCTTTTCCATCAGATCGGTCTTGGTGGCGGCTTTACGCTCCTGCGCCGCAACTTCGGCGGCTCGTTTCTTCATATGATCTTCGAGGCCCATTTGAGACTCCCATTCGCGTGACGGGTGGCGCCCAGTCAACGTAGCGAGACGGGCGCACACTGCAACGGCTCGTTGCGATTGAATCGCGCCCGCCGTGGGAGGGGTGCAAGGTCGCCGGATCGATCCAAGAGGTATGAGCTTGAGTCGTGCGACCCGGAAAGGTGCGATCGTCGGCGCCTTCGTAGCGCACCCCTTAGAGCTCCGAAGGTCGCCCGCTTGGCGCGCCCTACCGGACGATGCGCGCCGCGTCCTGATGCGCCTTGAGCTTGAGCACATGGAGCACGGTGGGGCCTGCAACGGCACCCTGGCCTGCACCTATAGCGACTTCGCCGACGACGGGTTGCGACGCTCCTCGGTCTCGCTCGCGATCCGCCAGTGCGTCGCCCTCGGCTTCCTCGAGGTGACGCAAGCCGGCCGGCGTTCGGTCTCGGACTTCCGGCGCCCCTCACTCTACCGGCTCACCTACCTCAACGGGTGCGGGACGAGCCCCGAGGCGACGCACGACTGGCGGCACCTGGGAACGGTCGAGGACGCCACGGCAGCGCTCAGCAAGGCCGCTGCGCCACCTCCGATGAAGGTCCGGCAGGGGGCTTCGTCGTAGCCCCTCCCGGGGAGAATATAGATAGGAGACCCGCCCGTGGGTCTTACCAGTAGGCCCGCCGGCGGGTCTTAGGATCAAAGCCACAAGGCCCGCCCGTGGGTCTTGATAAGGCACACAGGCGGTCCGGCTTTTCAAATTTCGCGCACTCCAAGTGGCGGCCGACTTCCCGGCCCGCACCCATGCGAGTCGACCTCCGCCCCTCCAGCCCCGAGGAATCGCCATGGCGAAAGACCCACCCGAGGACGGCCCTAATCTGCCCGCGCCCCTCCGGTACGGCGGCAAGGTCATCCACGACCGCGACGAGATGGTCTCGCTGACCGACATGTGGAGGGCCGCAGGCTCTCCAGCCGAGAAGCGTCCGGCCGATTGGCTATCTCAGGTCGCGACCAAGGAGTTCGTCAGCCACGTCGAGGCGACTTTGGATGCCGGTCAGGGCGGCATCCAAACGAGCAAGGGCGGCCGGGGCATCGGCGGCAACACGTTCGCCCACTGGCAGATCGGCTTGGCCTACGCGAAGTATCTCAGCCACGAGTTCCACATATGGGCGAACACCGCCGTGCGCGAGCGGATGGAGGAGGTTCGAAGTACGGCCCGCCTGCCGAGCCCTGGCAACCCGACCGACCCCGCCACCATCTTGCAGGTGATCCAGCATCTTCAGAGCCAGGTGGTCGCGCAGGGCGGCCGGCTTATCGCTCTCGACAGGATAGAGGCATCCGAGGGGTCTCGATGCATCACGGACATCGCCAAGCTTCTCGGGATGCGGCCGACCGATCTTTTCCGGTTCATGAGCGCACGACGTTGGATCTATCGCCGGCCCGGCACGGACACTTGGCTGGCCTACCAAGACAAACAGGACGCGGGCCTGATGGAGCATGAGCCCTTCCGCTTCACCAGCCGGGACGGCACCCCTCGCGTCCGGATGAACGCCCTCGTCACTCCGAGGGGGCTCGTGAGGCTGGCCGGGCTTCTCGGCAAGGACGTGCAGGAGGTGCCGGCCCATGGGTGACATCCTTCACCTTCCACCCCGGCCCGAGGTGGTCGAGCGATATCAAGCCGTGAAGACCTACGGCACGTTCGGTCGCATGTCCGTCACCATGGCGCGGGGGCACCATGGGCGACCAGGGGGATTGCTCGCCCTCTGTCTCGACGGCTTGCCCGAGGGCGTGGGCTTCGAAGTGCTTGGCCGGGTGGAGGGCACGCAGAGGGTATCGCCCTGGCGGATTTCATGGCTTGCGCCGTCACCCTGGCGCTGATGCACATTTCGTGACGGCGATGATCGGCATCAGGCGCCAATATAAGGAATTGAGGAAGCGCGAACTGGCACATCAATACCATACTGCGTCAGAAGAAACTCGGCAGCCGGGATTTGATTAGCGGCCATAGCTGGGCCGACGACAACTTCAGTCAAACCGAGATTTGAATGAGGAGCCATATGCGGCACCATCGCGTCTAGTTGCATTTGGAGATAAGGTATCAGCGATCTTGCCGTGGATCGGACTTTTATCGAATCAGTATCGGCGGCGACCCCAGCGAATATTCTGTACTCAGCTTCCTCCTTGAAATGGGTATTCTTGAATATTGATACAGCACCCAGAACTCTGATCCACCAAATGAGGACAGATTGCCTTTGCGGGCGCTTGCCGTCCTTCAAAATATCGAAAAGAGTATCAAATACTCCTTGCATTGCCTTCAAATGATCAGCTCTTTCGTAGACTACAGGAGCCATCTCAAATGATTGCGACTGAGCCGCGGAGTTCAATGCATCGCTTGAGAAGCCTAGCGAAAATCCATACCCTCCGTTATATCCTCGCCACTGTGAAAGCATATCCCCATTCAGCGTAAATGAAGCGACATGAGATGTCATTATGTGGATCCCCCTTATAATGGCCGATATTTGATTGTAAACCTCTTGATGATCCTGTTTTAAGCGCGCTTCATTTGCAGCTAGAACGTCGCGAAACACGTCCCACCCAGTCTTGAACTCATCACGGTCATTGAGGAAGCGGGTGTCAGTAGCCCAGATCCCCTTCGATTGAAGGATGCCCTGGAAGCCGGCTGGCGTCGTGTAATGATAGAGGGTCGACATGCTCTGATGCGGCGGGTTGCCCGCCCTCCCTTTGAAGGTCAGTGGGCACGAACGTCTCACGGCCAGCTTTCAGAGGCAAAGGCGAGAGGTTTCCGGCTCTCATGGCGGTCAGCAGTGACCGCTGGAACCCCACACTTGCCACACCTGTGCACACCACATTTTGCAAGGTGTGGGAGAGGAGTACGCGCGCCATGCACTTCGTCCAAGACGCAGGCATCATCATCGGCCGGGTGGACGGTGCCGCCGATCGGTGGCGGGCCTACGATGCCCACGGGAGCGCGCTGGGCACCTTCACGACCCAAGCCGAGGCCGAGGCGGCTATCCCGCGCCCCGTGCCTATGAGCGAGCGTGAGATGATGCTGGGCAGGCGGGACAAGCCTCGGCGATCCGATGCCGGGAAACATCGAGGCCGGCGCCTGCGATAGGCCGGAAGATCCGCAATACAGCGCACAGAGCCTATCAAATGCGAGTTCCAGGGTCCTTCGGAGGGCTCCCACCCGATGGGGGTAATTCGGACCCCGGCGTCTCACCAGCTACGAACTTTGAAATCCCTTTTTTATGTTTATGTCGAGGGCGCGTAGTGGCTCAGATCGTCAACCGCAAACAGGCCGCAAGTTATTGTGGCGTAAGCCTTCCCACCCTCGACGCTTGGGTGAAAAAGGGATGCCCCTACGTTCAGCGCGGAAGTAAAGGCAAGGAATGGAAATTCGACCTTGCTTTGGTTTCGGCTTGGCGTGACCGGTACGTCGCGAAGCCGAACGAAGTCGTCGTGGACGGCGCCGCGATTGAACTCGACAGCCGAGAGCAAGCCGCCGTGGTTTCGGCGGTCGGCAACCTCATCGCTCGCGTCGGTAAGATAACCGCCGAGATGATCGTCTTGGCCGGCGGGTCCATCGAGACGGCCTATGCCGCTGAGCAACTGGTCACGATCAAGCTCTCCGATGTCGCGGAGGAGGATCTTGAGGGCCGCAAGTTCGCTCCGCTGGATCTGATGGAAATGTTCTGCCTGAGGCAATTCGAGGTCGATTGGGACCGTCTTGCCAAAGAGGCAGGCTTGGCCTTTGACCCCGACGTTTGTGATGCCCACATGACGAGCCTCGACGACAAGTGGACTTGCCGGAAGTAAGGCCGATTTGCTTTCCGGTTTTTCTTGTTTCAATTCTGGTTTTTCTTGTTTCAATTCTGGTTTTTCATAGGTGACAGCCTGCGTCGGCCCTTCGAAAATCGGGTCCATGAGTGCAGACGCATCCCCCGTTTCGAATGCCGCTCCCGGTTTAGGTCATGGGCCGGTCGAGCAGCGTGGCGGCGCCGGCAGGGTTTCATCTCCCCTTGCCCGGCGCCGGTCCCCCATTGCCGCAAAGGACCGCCTGATGGGCCTGTTCAGCCGCGATCCGATGAAGGCCGCGCAAGCCGACCTCGTAAGCCTGACGGCGCGCCATGAGGGCGTGCTGCGGCGCCTCGCCGATGCCGCCGGCAAGGCCGACGCCGCGGCGGCCGAACAGCGCCGGCTCCTCATCGAGACGGACGGGGCCGACGCCGTGGCCCTCAAGAAGGCCGGCGACGCCTGCCGCAAGACGGCCGACGATCGAGCCGCCCTGGAGGACGCCGCGCGCGTCCTGGGCGAGATGGTCGCGGAGGCGCGGGCCAAGGTCGAGGGCGAGCAAAACCGGATCGAGCGCAGCCGCATCGCCGACGAGCGCCTGGCCCACGTCGCCCGCATTGAGGCCGCCGTCGCCAAGGTGGACGCCGCCTCGCACACCCTCGCCGAGGCACACCGCGAGATGGCCGCCGCCGTCGAGGCCGGCGTCGATCCCGACCCGATTGGCGGCCCGAGCGCCTTCGTCGGGCAGGTCACGGCGCTCGTCCTGCATGTTGCCCTGCCGCGATCCTACACGCCGCCCCTGACCTACTTCGACACCGCGACCGGACAGTTCACCGTGACCACGCCGAGCGAGGCGGCGGCTCCCATGCTGGCCGCCCTGCGCCAGCGCGCCGAGGACATCCGCGGCGGGGCGTTGGCGGCGATGCTGCCCGTGCCTGCGGCGGCCCCGCCTGTGCCGGTCCCCGTGCCCGAGGAGGTGGTGTTCTTCCTTCAGCCGGCCGGGTTCCGGGGCAACATGAATCAGTGGTGCGAAGTCGAGGCCGGCGGGTGGATGGTCCCGGCGCCGGTGGCCGCCCGCGCCTTCGCCATGAAGGTCGGTTTCCGGCCCGGCACCGCGCAAGCCACGGCCATCAGCCGGCTGCTCACCGAGGCCCCCGGGCACGGCCTGGAGTTCAACGAGGATGCCGGCGCGGTCCGGCGCATCCCCATCAGCCGCGACGGCAAGGACCCCCAGCCGGCCCGCGAGCGCGTCGACCTTCAGATCAGCATGCACGACTGGATCGCGGCCGAGCGCGCCCGTCTCGTCGGCGGAACGGCGGTGTCGGCATTATCGTCCGCAGCTACAACCCGATTGAGCGGGGCCAGCCTGCAATCTGGCTCGATGAGCCGGTGCGCTCGCCCACCCAGGTCTGTCGGCTCGCGCGGCAGCTGCGCGAGTATCCGAAGGGGGGCGGGCCCGTCGATATCATCATCGCGGGCGCGGGCGGAAATTGCGGGATCGGGCTCGAGATCTACACGCTGCTTCGGGAGCACCCCCGGCCCAAACGGGTCACGATCTGCGATGCACCTTCAATGGCCGGCGTGATCGCCATGGCAGGCGACGAAATTCGCATTGTCGAGGGCGGAACGATCTTCCTGCATCACACCGGCTACGCAACGGACTTCCTTCTGAACAAGGCGCCCGGCGCTCACATGCCGGCCGCAGCCCTGCGGGCGCTCGCCCGAAGCTGCGATGCGACGGACGCGTTGCATGTGCAGATATTCGCCCGCCGCACGGGCTTGCCACCCGAGACCATTGCCGAGCTTCGGGCCGCCGATACCACGCTCGACGCCGCCCGCGCCGTGGCCCTCGGCTTTGCCGATGCCGTGATCCCTAGCGAGGCGACCTGATGTTCACCCTGGACACCCGCGATATTGAGCGCATGGCGCGAAAGGTCGGGGATGCTGAAAAGCAGATGCCCTTCCTGTGTTCGTTCGCCCTGAACAACGCGATGAAGGACGTGCGCGACGCCGAGTACGCGCAGATGAAAGCGTCCTTCGACCGGCCGACGCCGTACAGCCTCAACTCTCTTCGGATCGAACCTTCGACCAAGAGCAAGCTCAAGGCGCAGCTGCACTTCAAGGAGTTCGGTGGAACGCCGGCCTACAAGTACCTCGGACCCGAAACGGAGGGCGGCAAGCGCCGGCATACCGGGTTCGAGCGCGCGTTGCAGCGGGCCGGCATTCTGCGCGGCGACGAGTACGTGGTGCCGAGCCGGCGGCTCAATCTGAACGGCTACGGCAACATGCCCGGCGGGCTGGCGACCAAGATCCTTTCGGCCCTCGGCGCCGCAACCGATCCGATGCAGAACCGGGCCAAGGTCCAGCGTCGCAAGACCAAGAAGCCCCGCGCTGAATACGTGGTCTTCCGAAATCGCGGCAAGGCGCCGGACGGCATCTATCAGCAAAAGGCGAGATGGGCCGTTCCCGTTTTCCTGTTCGTCGGCGCCCCGAAGTACCGGGCGCGATACCCCTACTATGACGCGGCCAAGCGGGTCTTTCCCGCGTCCTTCAAGAAGCACTTCCACGCCGGCTTCGAGCGGTTCGTTGCCAAGGCCCTGAAGTGAGTGGAGCCCCTGCCATGTCCGACCTGAAGCATACCCTGTCCACGCCCATCACTGCCGGCGATACCGAGCTCAAGGAGATCGTTTTCCGCGAGCCTCTCGGCGGTGACATCGCGGCGGTGGGCCTGCCGGCGCAACTCAACCTCGGCGCCGAGCCGCCGACCATGGACATCAACGCCAGGGCCATGACCGCCATGATGGCGCGCCTCGCCAACGTCCCGCCGTCCTCCATCGGGCAGATGTTGCCAGGTGACTGGACGGCCTGCGCCTACATGCTTGCCGATCGCTTCATGCCCGGCCCGTCGCGGACCTAAGCCTGCCCAAGCCCTGACGCCACAAGGACGAGCCCATGGCCGACAAGATGGAAATCGCCGCCGAGGTGGTGGACCGCTTCTCCGACCCGATGAAGCGCCTGCGCACTGGCCTTCAGAACCTCGGGCGCGACACCAAGGAGCACGCTTCAGTCATGGGCGCCGGCTTCGCGAAGGTGGACAGCGCCATCGCGAAGACGGCGAATACGGTCAAGGGTACCCTGGCGCCTGCGCTCGGGTCCATCGGCATCGCCAGCCTGAGCGTGACGGCGGCGCTCGCCGGCATCCAGGCGGCGGTGCGCAATTTCACCACCAACGCCTCCGGCCTGGGGCAGCTCGGCCGGGATACCGGCATCGCGGCGCAACAGCTTCGCGATGTCCAAAGCATCTTGTCGAAGGTCGGAGTGGATGCCGGCGCGTCCGGCTCCGCGATCCAGAGCCTCGCCGAGAAGTTCCGGGTGGCCCGCACGGGCGGCGGCGAACTCATGGAGTTCTTGCGCACGCAAGGCACTAGCGCCGAGGGGCGGAAATACTTCAACGATTTGGCCGACAGCATCATGCGGTCGAAGGACAACGGCGAGGCCCTGACGAGGGCTCTCGAAGGCATGGAGGGGATCAAGGACCCGATCGGCCGGCGCAAGTACGCGGAGCAGGTGCTTGGCCTCGCGGACGCCGCGCGCCTCGCGGAGAAGCACCGCGGCACCATTCGGGAGCAACTGGCGAAGGCCGGCAAGGAAGCCGGGCCCCTGACGCCCGAAATGGTGAAGAGCGCCGAGGACTACGACAAGGCGATGAACGGCCTCGCCAGCACCATGAAGAAGATCGGCACCGCGATTGCCATGGAGCTTGAGGGGCCGCTGTCGAAGATCGCCGTGGCGGTGAAGGGCTTCATGGACGACGGCAGGCAGGGCGCAACCCCCGCCATCGTCCAGACGGTCCGGGAGACGGTCGCCTATCTGGAAAGCGTCGACTGGGCCGGCGCCCTGAAGAACCTCAGCGTGGGCTTCGAAAAAGCGAAGGGTGACGTAGCGGATGCGATGAAGGAGGTCGGCGCCCTGCTTCGTGAGTTCGGGATCAACAATTTCTCGGACGCGATCAAGGCAACGTTCAACTACTGGGGCGATGCCGCCACCAAGACCGCGACCGCCATTCGGTCCGTTGCCCTGGCCCTCGGCGCCCTGAACGACGCCAAAACTTCGACTTCGCCGCAGCGGGCAAGAAGCTCGCCGAGATCGATAAGCTGACGGAGATGGATGTCGGCAAGCGCAGTAACGCCGAGCCTTCGAAGAAGCTCGATGCGCAGACTGAGGCGATGCTGGGCATCATCACCGGCGGCAGCAAACCTGAGGACGCCGCGCGCAATCAGCGTGAGGCCGAGGCCATGCGCAACACTGCGAACGCGGCCAAAGTCGAATCTGCCTTGAAGGAGAAGCAGGCTCAGTTCGACAGCAATACTGCCATTATGGCGCGGACGGGCGGGAGCGAGGCGGCCAAGGCTCGCCAAGAAGAGCTTCGTCGCGAGATGTCCAAGCTGACGGACGAGCTTCGCCGCTTGCGCGAGGCGACCTCCGACAAGCGGGCAGGCGACGCCACGGTGGACAAGATGTCTGCGGTGGGCGAGGGCGCTTTCGCTGGCGCCCGAGTTCAGACAGCCTCGTTCGGCGTCTACGGGTCGATGGCTCGCGTAGGGCGCGGTCTCGCGCAGGTCGGCGAAGAGCGGTCGCAGATCTGGGGTGGCGGCGCGGGCGGCGGCTACGGTGGGGCAGGCGGTGGGGGCAGGGCGCCGGATGCTGCCGAACTGCCGGGGGCACCTCCACGCCGGTCTCCGGGTCGCCCTGGCGATCCCCGTGGCGTTCCCGCGCCTCAGTCCGGCCCGTTCCCCGGCCGCAACTTCGGCGGCGGCAAGTTCAACGTCTTGTCCGGGGTGCCGCTGGTCGAGCCGCGGCGCGGCGGGCCGGCAGATCAGATCGGGCGTTCGCTGCGCGGCGAGCGGCCCGAAACAATGCCTGAAGATCGGGGGATGCTCGACCTCATCGCCGCGGCCGAGGGCACTACGAAGCGAGGTTATGACGACAGCTTCGCCCACCAGCTTCAGGGCACCTTGACCGATAAGAGCCTCGGAGAGATCGAGCAGATCCAGCGAGGCATGCGCGGCTCGTCGGCAATCGGCAAATACCAGTTCATGCGCAACACCCTTTTCGGGTCGCGTGGGCGGCCCGGCCTGACCGACGAGCTCGGCATCAGTCGCGACGAGAAGTTCACCCCCGAGCTACAGGACAGGCTTGGAAACGCCCTGATCGAGCGTCGCTACAAGGAGGCCCAGCGCAACCATGCGCGGTCGGGCGGCGAGTTCATGAGCCACTTCCGAACTGCCTTGGCGAGGGAGTGGGCGAGCTTCCCGGGCGACTATGGCCAGCAGGGAATTAACGGCGGGATGTACCCCGGCCAGAAGGCGAGTATCAGCCGGGATCGGCTGACCGGCGCGGCGCAGCGCTGGCTGGACGAAAGGGAGGGGAGAACCAAGAAGGCCGTTCCGGCAGGACCGAGGGAAACTGCCGATGGTGCCGGTTGGGCCGCCCGCGAGCGGGCGCGCAGAGAGTTCGAAGCGTCCGAGAGGCTGGCCCCAAACTCGACCGCGGCATTCGCTGAAGCCGTCCGCAAGCGGAGGGCTGAGAGTGAGAAGCAGGGGTACGACTTTGCCGGGGACGGAGGGCGGAAACTGATGGAGAAAGCTTCTCGGACTCCCATGCTTGCAGGCGGCGCGACGCTCAATGCGACCGGGAGTGTAGGCGTCTACATCAAGGACGGTGGTCCCGACATGAAGGTCAGCACTTCAGCGAGCGGCAACCTGTTTCGCGAGGTCAGGCTGCGCCGGGGCAACCCGATGACACCATCAGAGGATGACTAGGAGCCGTGGTTGGATTAGCAGCCGACCCGGCACACGGCCTTAGTGACAGTCACCTGATTGTCGCCATAGGTCAGAACAGAGATCAGGGTCCCGCCCTTCGACCACAACATCACGCACGCGCCAGACCCACTTGGGGCGCACCTCTCAGCCTCGGGGTACATCTCGCAGGTATCCTCCCGCCGCTCGCAAGTCCGCTCGCTGGCAGGAACCGTTGCAGGCTTCCAGCCGAGGGCGAGCAGGCTCGTCCGCGCCGAGTCGTAAGAGGTGTTCTTGTGCAGCTTCGGAACGCTCCCTGCCTCCGCTGAACCGGCCAGGACGACAAGGGCGATAGCGAGCAGGGCAGGGCGCATCCCGGCAAGATAGCCGCTGGGGTGCGGTTGTCGAGACCGTAACGTGACGAAGGTATAGCCATGGCTATGACATCGGCCGAACGGCAAGCGGCCTACCGGGCACGCCTGCGAAGCCGGGCGCCTGAGACCCTGGAAGCCGGCATCGAGCGCGAGCGGCAGACCATCCTCACGGAATGGGCATCCGAACTCGATGCCGAAGACAACCCGGAGGCGGCCGCCCTCGTCCGTGACGTTGCGGCCCAGCCAGCGCGAACCGGAGAGCGGTTCAGCGATTGGCTATCACGATTGCTTGTGAGGGACATCGAGGACGACATTTCCCGGGCTCGCAAGGCTATGACTAAAAGCGTTCAGCGCATGAGGCCGCCATTCGCCCGTTGATTATATTTTAGCAATGCTTTTAATCAGAGCTTGCGCGCCTTCGCTCGATGAAAGACTTTTGATGGTTTCGGTCAGTATTTCATTATAATCTTTGTCGTCAATAACTTTCTTGTCGTATAGCTTTTTCAAAGTTGCCACTTGGAGGGCAAGAGCAGCATACGATGCAGAAGCGGCGTCATGTACCATGAAATCTCCTATAGTGAATATTCTGCTTGCTATTAGCGCGTAAGGGGCACGGCAGTGATGAAGCGCATTTCGAACGGCTCGTGAACTTCCCAAACCGTGCGGAGCGGCATCGCTCTACCGTCAGGAGCGTCTATGGCCCCCTCGAAAACAACGCGGTTCGGGCCTCTGCCCTGCGGCATCACCTTCCCGGGCAGATTGAGCATGGCGTGATCGACCAAGGCGTCGGCAAGCACCTTGGGGGCATCCAGGGTGAACCCGAACCCCAGCAAGTATTTTGCCTTGGATCGACCAACCGGATGATCGGGGTTGAGCAGGTAGGCCGAGACCTTTGGGCCATCGATGAACCAGCGAACCGGAACGGTCCCTCGGCTCAACCGGCCAGATCCTCAACGGCGCGCAACTCGTGCGGCGCAGCGGTCACTAGGGCGCCCAACGGCTCGGCGAACTCGACCACATAGCTTTCGCCGTCGCCGTGGACGCTCACGATCGTGCCTTCGGTTCCGGCCGCGATCAGGTCGCCGTCATCGCTCGTCAGGGGCACGGTCAGGACGACGCTGTCGAGATCCCGAAGGCCCGGCAGCAAGGCGTCTGGCGTGAATTGATATGCGAACTGGAACGACATGCCGAAAGGATATGGCATTGCGGGCGATTTGCAATCGCGCAAACGGCGTAACGTGACGCGCACGACGAAACCCCCGCTGGCTTGCCGGCCGCGGGGTGTTCGTGTCATGCTGGAAAGGTAGCGTCAGAACTACCGCGATGGGCCCTTGCCGGGGCTGGCATCGCAAACCTGTAGGCGGAAGCTCATCACCTTGCCGGGTGAAAGGCCCCGTCAGAGAACGTGCTCACCTCCCGGTGAGCGCGACCGGCTCACTATGCCGGGAGTGCGGCGATACGGTCAAGCGGAAACGCTCGGCCGCGATACAACAGCCCTTTGGGGTAAAGATCGCCGCGCACGTTCCTACAGGCGTGTTCTGACCCTCCCGGCGCCAGTGCCGTTCGCTGGCAAAACCTGATCGGACGCCCGTCAGAAGGCGCGAGGTCCCGGCCGTCAGAAGCCGGTTTGAGCCTGTAGGAAATCGAATCACAATGTCCACAATCCACACCCGCACGGCGCCTTCCCGGCGCGTGCCGCCGGCTGCCCGTCAGCCCGGCCCGGTGACGCGCGCCATCCGTGGCATGCGCCCGAACGAAGCCCCCACCTGGGAACAGCGCCAGCGCGAGATCGACGTCGAGGAGCGCGAGGCCATGCGCGCCCTGCGCCGCCGCGTCGCTCAAGCCGTCGCGGACGGTATCGACTTCCTCGACGCCACCGGTGGCGACCCGGACCTTGATGCGGATTACACAACCACCGAGCATGCCCCGGACGGCGGCCTGCGAACCGTCGGCCGCAGCACCGACGACGAGCCGAGCCTATGTGGCATCGGCGGCCATGTCATGTTCGGGCATCAGCACGAGCTACCTGTGACTGGCGGCGGGTGCGGCGGCAATGCCTTCGACCTTGAGGGCGAGGACGAGCACGGCGGCGACGTGCAAGACGAGCCGCACGACGCCGAGGAAGACGCCAGCGATGAAGACTTGGGGGGCGAGGAAACGCTGGGGTGGGCCGGCAACGTCGGCCAACTCAACCTTGGGCCGAACACCGCGGACGGCGACGCGACGGCCCTTGAAACCTACGGGGGCGGCTTCCGTCGCTCGGGCCATGAGGACGACGAGGACAGCCACGACCGCGAGGGCAACACCGACGACAACGGCATAGCCGATGCGCCGGGCGCCTGGGATGCGGGCTTTCTCCATTACGGCAACTCGTACTGGCCGGGAGAGCATGACCGGACGGCCGAGGTGTCGGCATGAGCGCCCCTGCATCCCGCCGGGGCTTCTTGTCCGGCCTCGCCACCCTCCCGCTGATCGGCGGTAGCGTGGCACTCATCGGCTCGCCAAGCGCGGTGGCCGAGCCCGTCAGCCCGGTCCTGATGCACGAGTATGTGAACTGGCTGGCCTACGAGTGGTCACGGGCATCCATCGAAGCCCACGGTTCCGACCGGGGCATGTGGTTTCCGCTCCACGGACCGGCCCACCAGTGGCACGCGGAGAGAGGCAACAGGGTGCGCACCTTGGTGCCACCCTCGACCCGCGCGGCGCTCGTCCTCGCTACGGTCGGCTGCGACTGGCGGGAGGGCGGCCGATGACGACGGCTATCCTACGCCGAGCCATGTTGAGGGGTGTCGTTGCCCTGCCGACGATGACGGCATCCGCCACTCTCGCCGCAGGACCGTCGCAGCCGTCAGATCTCGCACGGGCCTGCCTTTGGGCAACCGGGCACCGCGCATGGATCGACGCTGTGGCTTTCGGCGATGACTGGGACGACGACCGGGTCAGCGCCGAGTGTCGGCGCGTGGATGACATCATCACGCGCGCAATCCGAGAGCCGTCCATATCTTTGGCCGATTTGGGGGCGAAAGCCCGTCTCGCGCTGGAGGACTTCGAGCGATTCACTGCCGTGCCGGGTGGGCCGATGGATGACGGGGACCGAATTGTTCTCACCGTCCTTCGGGAGGCGGTCGCGCTATGCGCCTGATCCTCGCTTTTCTCGCCCTGGCGCAAAGCCGCCTCGCACAGCACGACCTTGAGAGATCGCGGTTGCTCAGTGACGATGCGGAGTTGGCCTTTCGCCGCGCTGATGATCGGCTTGCGCTCGCTCGCGACCTGACGGCCCGCGCCGGTAGGTGCCGCCGCTGATACCCGGCCCGGCCGCTCGCGCGGTCAATCCAGATCTGGACCCATCCCCCGAGCCCGGCCGGGCCTCACGAACGCCGCTCGCGCAATCCCGCGCGGGCGGCACATCGGCTGAAATTTCAGCCGTTGCCGTGAGGATGCCATGACCAAGCCCACCCCCACCACCGAATCCCCCGCCTCGTCGGCGGGTGGCGAGCCCGCACGCGCCGAGCAAGGCGGCCGGGCATCACGAGGACCGGGCGCACGACGCGCCGCCGGCCGAACCCCGGAGAACGCCATGTCCAAGCTCATCACCGTCGAGTTTCGCGAAGACACCCTTTTCGCCATCGAGGCGCCCGAAGGGGTGTATGTGGCGATCAAGCCGATTTCGGACGGGCTCGGCCTGAAGTGGTCGGGCCAGCATGACCGGCTCAACCGCAGCCCCATCCTGGCCGAAGGCATCCGTGTAATGCGGATGCCTTCGGTCGGCGGCGAGCAGGAGACGACGTGTCTGCGCCTCGACCTCCTGCAAGGGTGGCTGTTCGGCATCAACCCGGGGCAGGTGAAGCCCGAGTCGCGCGACCGGGTGCTGGCCTATCAGCGCGAGTGCTACGCGGCGCTCCACGCCCACTTCTACGGCCGGCGCATCGACAGCGCAGAATTGCGCTGTCCTCCCGCGGACCCGGCGCGAGAGGAGCCCGTGACCGTGCGGCGCGGTCTCGTGGCCGAGGCGCGACACACCTTCGGGGTGCGGGCGGCCGGGAGCCTGTGGCTGTCGCTCGGCCTCCCCGTCGTCCCCGAGATGCGCGAGGGCCGGCGCCAGGGGGATCTTGGCTTCACCTACACCGCCGTGCGCCAGGATGGGCCGGGCCAGCCGCAGGGAGGGAAGTGACATGGCGAGCGTTCGGAAGCTCAAGAAGAACGACCCCTCGTCGCCCTGGATCGTGGAATACACGAACCCGAGCAACGGGAAGCGCGTGCGGGCCACGCCGAAATCCGGTCTCAAGCGGGATGCCGAGGAACTTCGCCGCAAGATCGAGCGAGAGGTCGAGACCGGCACCCACATTCAGCATTCGCTATCGCCGGCCGTGGCCGAGGTGGTGGCGGTGTGGATCGAGGTTTGCCGCAAGCGCATGTTGGCCGACGACATGTCGCCGGAGACCTTTCATAGCTATACGGGAACTATCCGCAACCACATCATTCCACAACTTGGAAGCATGAAGCTATCTACCCTGACTTTGCCGAAGCTTCAGGCTTGGATTGACGGGCTGGCAGCTTCCGGCAAGGGGGTCGCCACCATTCAGTACGCGCGCCTTTGCTTGAAAATGGCAATATCGGAGGCATGCCGTCTCGGCACGGTAGGGCACAACGTGATGGCTGCGGCGCCCCTTCGCCTACCGAGAGCCCGGCGCCCGCAGATCGTGATCCCGACCAAGGACGAAGTGCGCAAGCTCATCGCGGCCACGCACATGCCGTTCCGCCTCGTCGTGAGCACGGCGTGCTTCACCGGGCTCCGGCAGAGCGAAATCCGGGGCCTTACCTGGGCGAACGTTGACCTCGTGGAGGGGGTCATAACGGTCCAGCAGCAGGCCATGACGCGGAAGCCTCTCGACGGGAAGGCATACGGTCTACGCCGAACGAAGAGCTGCGCCGGCAACCGCGTGGTGGCAATCGGCGAGATGCTTCGTGAGGCTCTGGTAGAGTGGCGGACCAAGTGCCCGCCGTCTCACCTCGACCTCGTCTTTCCCACCCTTGCGGGCGGACCGATCCATGTCAGCACCTTTCGAAACGACAAGTGGATTCCCTCGCTCAAGCGAGCCGGAATGCTGGACGCGGAGGGCAAGCCGCTGTTCCACTTCCATGCCCTGCGCCACGTCTACGCGACGCTCATGATCGAACAGGGCGTACCCCCGAAGATCCTTCAGAAGCTTATGGGCCACGCCTCGATCAAACTCACGTTCGACCGATATGGGCACCTCTACGAGCAGCACGAGAAGACCCGGCCGGCTCTGGGGAAGATCGATGCGGAGTTCCGACTTGAGGCGGCGTAGCGACACAATCAGAACCCTGGACGCGACTAAAACAAGACGAAATTTTGCAAGTCATTGATTTAGAACGATATTTTAGCCCGTTATGGGTTTTTCTCCATCGACGACGGGCATCGGCGGGCAGCGGAGGCACGCGGGACCGTGGCGCCCCCGTGTTGACAGTCGGGGAGGTTCGGTGCGCTGTGCCGGTCATGGACGGAACGCCGGTCGCCCTCGACGAGAAGCCGAGAATCGCCATTACCTACTGTACGCAGTGCCAGTGGCTCCTGCGCGCAGCCTGGATGGCCCAGGAGCTCCTCTCCACCTTCCGCGACGATCTCGGCGAAGTCGCCCTGATTCCCGGATCGGGCGGCGTGTTCGTTATCGCGTGCGGCGACGAGACGATCTGGGAACGGACGCGGGACGGCGGCTTTCCCGACGTGAAGAGCCTCAAGCAGCGGGTCCGCGACCGGATCAGCCCGGCCCGCGACCTTGGCCACGTCGACCGTTCATGACGGAACCTGCCTCGCAAGCCGGTGACGGCGAGACCAAGCCGGGGAAGACGCGCCCCGGCCGGACGCCCCTCGAACGGTTGCGACGACGCGCGAGGCGCCTCGGCCGCCTGCTGTCCGACCTCTGGCGCGGGGACGTCTCGACCCAGGTCTACCTCATCGCCCTCGTCGTCGCCCTGATCGGACCGGGCCTGCTGTTCACGGCGATCCTGCTCGTGCGCTACGCCAGCGCCGAGCGGGCCCGCTTCGAGCAGGATGCGCGCGAGAACGTGCGCGGAATCGCCCTATCGGTGGATCGGGACACGGCTGGTCTCGTCTCGGTGCTCCAGACCCTCGCGACCTCGCCGCGCCTGAGGGATTCCGAATTCGCGAATTTCGAGACCCAGGCCCGTCTCGTACGTGACGCCGTGGGCCTCGATATCCTCCTGCGTCGCCCCAACGGGCAGCAGCTCGTCAATACGGCGGTGCCCCCCGGCGCGCCGATGCCGAAGGCGAGCCTGCCCTTCGACGGCGAGATCGCGAGCGGCTCCGTGCGCGCCGTGGTCTCGAACCTCCTGCAGGGATCGACCCCGAAGGCCGCGACCTACGCCATCGCGGTCCCCGTCTCGGTGGAGGGGGAGGTCGCCTTCATCCTCAGCTTCACCGCGCCCGTCTCCCGCCTGCAGGCCCTGATCGGCCGCGAGAGCATTGCCGGCTGGACGACGGGGATCTCCGACCGGGACGGCGTCGTGCTCGCGCGCATGCCCGATCCGGATGTGGCGGTGGGGCGCCCCCGCTTCCCCCTGCTGCGCCAGAAGCAGACGAGCACGGCGGGCGTCTGGGAAGGCAAGGACCGCTCCGCGAAGCCCGTCACCGTCGTGGAGGCCCGGGCCCGGCTGACCGGATGGACGGTGGGGGCGGTGATTCCCCAATCCCTCGTCGAGGCCCGGCTGCATGGCTGGATCTGGGCGTTCTGCGGTTTCGGCCTCGTGGTGCTCGCGACGTCGTCGGTCCTCGCCGTGAGCCTGTGGTCGCGGGTCGCGCGTCCGCTCAGGCGCCTCGCCGCGACGGGACCGGCCCTGGCGCGCGGCGAGGCGATCCCCCGCGTGACCTCCCAGATCAACGAGATCCGCACCCTCGGCGAGGTCCTGGCCGATGCCTCGATCCAACTGCGTGCCCGCATCGGCGAGCGCGACCGTGCCCTGGCCGAGACCGAACGCGGCCTCAGCGCCCTGCGGGAGAGCGAGGCGCGCTTCCGGCACATGGCCGATTCGGCCCCGGCCCTGATCTGGATGACCGACGAGACCGCGCGGCTCAGCTTCGCCAACCTGCATTTCGAGCACATGTTCGGCGCAGTGGCGCAGACCCTCCGGGACGACGGCTGGCAGCGCATCGTCCATCCCGAAGACCTGCCGGCCTTCTCGACCTTGTTCCGCGAGGCCTTCGAAACCCGACAGCCGTTCCGCGGGGAGGTTCGGGTGATCGACCGCGACGGCCAGGTCCGCTGGCTGCGCTGCGAGGGCGTTCCGCGTCAGGACGATACCGGGGCGTTCCTCGGGTATACGGGCTGCAACGTCGACATCACGGATGCCAAGCGCGCCGAGGAGCATCTTCTGCTCCTCATCCACGAGCTCAATCATCGGGTGAAGAACACGCTTGCCACCGTGCAATCCATCGCCGGCCAGTCCCTGCGCCGCCTCGAGGGCCCCGAAGCCGACGCGGCGCGGGCGGCCTTCGAGGCGCGCCTCCTCGCCCTGGCGCGGGTCCACGATGTCCTGACCCGCGAGAGCTGGGAGGGCGCCGAACTCGCCACCGTCGTGGCCGACGCCATCGCGCCCCTCGACGCGGGCGGCCTTGCCGGTGATACGCAAGCCTCGCGCTTCCGCGTCGCCGGGCCGGCCCTGCGCCTGCCGCCGCGTGTCGCCCTCTCCATCGCCATGGCGCTGCACGAACTCGGAACCAACGCCGTGAAGTATGGCGCCCTGTCGCGGGAAGGCGGCGCCATCGAGATTCGGTGGACCGTGACCCGAGACCCGGAGTTGCGCTTGTTCCTGAGCTGGCGCGAGAGCGGCGGCCCGCCCGTCGTCCCGCCCGCCCGCACCGGGTTCGGTTCCCGGCTCATCGAACGCAGCCTCGCCCGCGATCTCGCCGGAGAGGTCAAGCTGCTGTTCGCGCCGGAGGGTGTCGTCTGCACCATCGCGGCCCCGGTTCCCGCGCCGACGCTCCTCGACCGTAAGGCCGCCCTTCCGCCCCCGGATCGGATCAAGGGTCCGGCGGCAAGCTCGCGCGACGCCTGAGCGTCGTCGACTTCCGCCATTCCAAGGAAATCAACCGGTGTTCTTCGAGGCCCAAAGACTCCGTTGCCGGATCGAGAGGCATTCAGTGTTCGCGCCCGCGCCGGCTCCGACTTCAGGGCAGAATGTTCCCTGAAATGCCACAGGCAGCCAGTGCAGGTTGCATCACAATGCGACAGGACAAATTGTGGCACGAAGGGGCAATCGTGGCTGATTCGGCTGGCACGGCGTCAAACTTACCGTGATCGCCGGAGGAACAGTCCGTTAAGTGCTCTTTAATCAGGCCGTATTACTTGTCGTGCGTTGCCACAGGACGCCGCTTGATGCTTGGTCTGCCCCTGACCCGATTCGCGAAGAATCAGGCGCCGTCTGAAACGACGCCGACCACCGCCGCCCCTGCGGACGACACCCTGCTGGTCCGCGCCGTGGAGCGCCTGATGGCGACCCAGGACATGAGCGCGACGGATCTCCCCGAAGGCCCGTTGAAGACGGCCCTGGGCAAGCTCCACGCCTCGAGCAACCGGACCACGTTGCAGGCGCTCGGCAGCACGGCACGGGTGGCGCGCGAAGCCTCCGAGGCCGCGACCAACACCGGCTGGATGACCTACGACATCGGCGAAGTCGCCCGCGCGACGCAGACCATCGCGGGTGCGGCGGAAGAATTGGCCGCCTCCATCGCCGAGGTCGCCCAAACCTCAGACACGGTGGTGAAGGTCGCCGAGAACGCCCTTTCGGCGATGCAGCACTGCATCACGGATGGCGGCCAGGCCCGCAACGCCATGCAGGCCATCGAGGGACGCACCGTCCAGATCTCCGACCGGGTGGTCGTTCTGGAACGGGCCATCGCCCAGATCGAGGCCATGGCCACCGCCATCGCGGCCATTTCCAGCCAGACGAACCTGCTGGCGCTCAACGCCACCATCGAGGCCGCCCGGGCCGGCGAGGCTGGTCGCGGCTTCTCCGTCGTCGCCGCCGAGGTGAAGTCTCTCTCGGCCCAGACCGCGAAGTCCACCGGGGAGATCCGCACGCTCCTCAACACGCTCACCGTCGAGATGGGGTCCATCGCCCAGGCGGTGAACGAGAGCCGCAGCGCCATCGCCACGGGTCGGACCATCGTCGAGGGCCTCGAACAGCGGGTCTCGCAGGCCAACGACCAGATCGGCCAGGCGACCGACCTCAACCACGCCATCGCGCACATGCTCGGCCAGCAGCGCAGCGCCACGGCGGAAATCTCCACGACCGTGCAGGGCATCGCCGGCAAGGCGGCGAAGACGCACGAGGAGATCGCGCAGATCACGGATCGCCTCGTGAAGGCCGAAACCACGGGGCAAAAAGCCCTGGCGAACGGCCCCCAGGATCAGTCCACCTACGCCATCGTCCGTCTGCCGGCCGATGTCGGGTCCTGGAAGCGTAAGCTGGCCCGCGTCCTCGTCGGCCTCGCCGAGCCGGACCGCGCCCTCGCCCAACTGCCGTGGAACGGCGGCGCCAGCCTCGCCGGGTTGCTGCGGACGGGGCCGCTCGGCAACCATCCGTCCCTGCCCGACCTGATCAGGGCCGAGGCCAAGTCCCAGGAATGCGCCGAGCGGATGATCGGCGCGATCGCGACCCACAACTGGGACGTCGGCACCCCGGCCTACAAGGATGCGGCGGCGGCCATGAAGACGATGCTCGACACCGCCCGAATCATGCTCGGCGAGAACGCCTCGGCCTAATAACCAAGCCTCGGTGACCCTGACCCATGGGTCAGGCTCACCGAGGTTCGGCGGACGGCCGCCGCCGCGCGGTCGCGCGGGCAGAGCTCGATGAGTCGGGCTCAGCGAGCCCAGGTACAAGCCCGTCGTTCGACCGCACGCATTTAGGTTCTCAATCCGGCGACCGCTTCGATGGAGCGGGCGCCGGATCGTTGCCGTGACGTCACCATCCGCCCCGGTCGAGGGGCGGGATCACCGGATGGCGTCGCGCTGGGCCATCGTCGTGGCGGAGCGCGATTTCTGCATCACGCCGTCGATCTGCTCGCGCTGACGCGAGAACTCCGCCAGCATCCGGCCATCGAGCTCGCGTCCGCGCGGCACGCGGATCTTCATGGGATCGACGAAGTGGCCGTTGATGATCACTTCGTAGTGCAGGTGCGCGCCCGTCGAGAGACCGGTGGAGCCGACATAGCCGATCACCTGCCCCTGCCGCACCTTCACGCCGGCCGCCATGCCGCGGGCGAAGCGCGACATGTGATTGTAGGTCGTGACGTAGCCGTTGATGTGCTGGATCTCGACGCGCCGGCCGTAGCCCGAATCCCAATCCGCCTTGATCACCGTGCCGTTGCCCGCCGCGACGATGGGGGTGCCGATGGGGTTGGCCCAGTCCACGCCCGTGTGGAGTTTGGCGTAGCCGAGCACCGGGTGGCGGCGGTAGCCGAAGCCCGACCGCATGATGCCGTCGGCGATGGGCTTGCGAATCAGGAACTTCTTGAGGGAGCGGCCCTGCTCGTCGAGGTAGTCGACGGTGCCGTCGTCCGGTGACTGGAAGCGGTAGACCTTGCGCGGCTCGCCACCGAGATTGAGCGACGCATAGAGCAGTTCCGGCCGCTCGGTGCTGCCCTGCCCTGCCTCCTCGTCGAAGGTATAGAAGACGTCGAGGGAGTCCCCGGGCGAGATGCGACGCTGGAAATCGACGTCGTAGCCGAAGATGCGCACCAGATCCTCGACGGTGGTGCGCGGCAGCTCGTGCCGGGCCGCCGTCTCGTAGAGGCTCTGGTACAGCCGGGGGCCGGAACCGTCCTCCTCCTCGTCCTCGGACGTCGATTCGGCCTGGCTCGCCACCTTGGCGGCGGGCGCCCCCTCCGTGGGCGGCGCCACGGACACGAAGGCGCCCCGGTCGTTGACGGCGGCGATTCCCTCGATGCCGCCCTCGCCGTACAGGATGACCCGCGTCACCTGCCGCGGGTCTCCGGGCTTCGGCCCCGGAGCGATCTGGAGCCGGAATTGCTGCCCTTCGGTGAGTTCGGCGATGCGCGTGCGCCCGCCAAGCGCCGCGACGATGCCGCGAACCTGCTCCTCGCTTGCCTGCCCGGTGCCGCGCAGGACCGCGTCGAGGGTCTCGCCGCGCTTGAGGGCGAGGTCGCGCTCGTCGACGAGGGACACATCGCCGGCCCGCAGGCTGACCTTGGGCAGTTTCGTCACGTTCTCCGGAACCACGAGAACGTCGATGGACTGGAACGGGCTGCCGCCGGCGGGCTGGGCCGCCCCGTCGAAATCCGGGGCCGAGCCGCCATGCTGCAGGGTGCGCGACAGCATGATCTGGGGCGCCACCGGGACGGCGTTGCGGCGGCCGGCCTCGGTGGCGAGGCGGCGCTCCTCCTCCACCTGCGCGGTGACGTCGTCGTCGGTCAGCGCCGGGGACCCGGTCTCGACGGGGAGGCCGACGAGGTCCTGCTTGACCACCGTCACCTCGCCGCCCGGGCCCTCGCTGATGCCCGGCTCGGGCGCGCGCTCCGCCGGCTCGTCGGAGGTGAACTTCATGGGATCGAACTTCGGCATCTCGGCCGCGAACACGCCCGTGGTCATAGATAGGGCGGTGGAGACGCGGACGAAAGGCCGGACCTTGATGATCTCCCGGTCGGCCAGCCGCACGGTGACGGGTGCGCGGAAGCTCTGCTTGGCCGAGGCGATCATGAGGTTGCGCACGAGGCGGTCGCCCTTGCGGGCGAGGGCGATGTCGTCGTCGCTCGGCGCCGGCTTGACCACCACGGCGGCCCGCTCGGGAATCGCCGCGAACGAGATGTCGCTCTGAAACGAGACGTGGATCGCCGCCCCGATGAGGCCGGCGCCCGTCAGACCCGTGAGGGTGCTGGCGCAGAGCCAACGCAGGTTGACCTCGCGCCGGTCGAGGCGCGGCGCGTCGGGGCCGAGGAGGTCGAGGGGCGCTTCGGTCCCGGTATGGGAGCGCACGTCTTGCGCGGCGGCCGGATGACCGATCTTGAGGCGACCGCGCTTCACGAAGACCCCTTGGCGACACGGGCGGGTGGGAAAGCCCCTCCCCCGCCGGATCTAGGATGTCGAAGGTCAGCGTGTCGAGAGTGAGGCGGGGGGCACGCACGGCGCGCCCCCCACGATTCGCTCAGGCCGCGTCCGGCATGCGGTCGAGGAGCTTGTCGAGGGTGATGGGGTAGTCCCGCACCCGGATGCCCGTGGCGTTGTAGACCGCGTTCGCCACGGCGGCGCCGACGCCGCAGATGCCGAGTTCGCCGACCCCCTTGGCCTTCATCGGCGAGGACAGGGGATCGACCTCGTCGAGGAAGATCACCTCCTGATGCGGAATGTCTGCGTGGACCGGCACCTCGTAGCCGGCGAGATCGTGGTTGACGAAGAAGCCGCGCTTCGTGTCCACGGCGAGCTCCTCCATCAGGGCCCCGCCCACCCCCATGGTCATTCCGCCGATCACCTGGCTGCGGGCCGATTTCGGGTTCAGGATGCGCCCCGCCGCGCACACCGCGAGCATGCGGCGGACCCGAACCTCGGCCGTGTGCATGTCGACGCCGACCTCCACGAAGTGGCCCGCGAAGGTGGATTGCTGCTTCTGCTTGGAGAGGTCGCCGTACTCGATGAAGTCCTCGCCCGTGAGGTCGCCATCCGTCGCGGCCTCGGCGAGGGGTATCGCCCGATTGCCGGACCGGACGGCGCCATCGGCAAACACCGCGTCCGCCGAGTTCACGCCGAGCTTCTGGGCCACGGCCTCGCGCAGCTTCACGCAAGCCGCATAGACGCCGGCCGTGGAATTGTTGGCGCCCCACTGGCCGCCGGACCCGGCCGAGGCCGGGAAATCGGAATCACCGAGGCGCACCACGACCCGCTCCAGGGGCAGCCCCATCATCTCGGCCGCCGTCTGCGCGAGGATGGTGTAGCTGCCGGTGCCGATGTCGGTCATGTCGGTCTCGACGGTGACCACGCCCTTCGCGTCGAGGCGGACACGGGCGCCCGACTTCGTGAGCTGGTTGTTGCGAAAGCCCGCCGCCATGCCGATCCCGACGAGCCAATGCCCGTCCCGGACCTGGCCGGGCTTCGGGTTGCGCTTCGCCCAGCCGAAGCGCTCGGCCCCCTGTTCGAGGCAACCGACAAGATTCCGGTGCGAGAACGGGCGCTCCGGGTGCCCTGGATCGACCTGCGTGTCGTTGCGGATCCGGAACGCCACGGGGTCGAGGCCGAGCCGTTCCGCCATCTCGTCCATGGCGATCTCGAGGGCCATCAGGCCCGGCGCCTCACCCGGCGCCCGCATGGCGTTGCCCTCGGGGAGGTCGAGGTGGGCGAGCTTCATGGCGGTGAGGCGGTTCGCCCCGGCATAGAGGAGCTTCGTCTGGTCGACGGCGGTCTCGGGCCGGCCGTCGGGCAGGTTGCCGGAGGTGCTCTCGTGCGCGATGGCGGTGATCTGCCCTTCCTTCGTCGCGCCGATGCGGATCCGCTGGATCGTGGCGGGCCGATGCGTGGTGTTGTTGGCGATCAGCGGTCGCGTCAGGGCCACCTTGACGGGGCGACCCGCCGCCTTGGCGCCGAGGGCGGCGAGGATCGCGTCGGAACGCACGAACAGCTTTCCGCCGAACCCGCCGCCGATATAGGGCGAATCGATCCGCACGTTCTCGGGCTGGATTCCGAGGATCTTGGCGACGCTGCCCTTGCCCCAGGCGATCATCTGGTTGGACGTCCACAGGGTCAGCTTGTCGCCGTCCCAGGCGGCGATGGAGGCGTGCGGCTCCATCATCGCGTGGCTCTCGTCGGGCGTCGTGAAGGTTTCGTCGTATGTCACCGTCGCTTCGGCGAAGGCCTTCTCGAAATCGCCCACCCGGTCCTCCGGGCCGCTGCCGCTGCCCTCGCCGCTCCCACCCTCGACGGGCTTGGCGGATTTCGCCGCGGCGGCGAGGTCGAACGCCCCCGTCTCGACGGCGTAATCGGGCCGGACGAGGAAGGCGGCGGCCCGCGCCTGCTCGAAGGTCTCGGCGACCACGAGGGCGATGGCCTGATGGTAGTGCTGGATCTCCGCTCCGCCGAACAGGTTCGCGGTGTTCATCCGCCCGAGGCCGAGCTTAGGCATGTCGAGGGTGCTCACGATCGCGATCACGCCGGGCGCCCGGCGGGCCGCGGCGATGTTCAGGGCGCGCAGGCGCCCCTTGCCGATCCCGGCGCCCAGCACGTAACCGTAGGCCTGGTTCGGCGCGACGTCGTGGCGCTCGTAGGCGTAGGGCGCCGTGCCGGTGGTCTTGTATTTGCCGTCGATGCGGTCGGTGGGCTTACCGACAACCTTGAGCTGATCGATGGGGTTCTGGCCCGCGGGCGTGTCGAACTTCATGGCTCAGGCCCTCGCTTCGATGAGCGCCGCCCCGAGCGTGCGCTCGGCCAGCTTGATCTTGTAGGCGTTGTCGTGGGTCGGCTTGGCCCCGGCCAGGAGCTGCTCCGTCGTCGCGCGGGCCCCCTTCGGCAGGGCGGCCTCGGCGGCCTCGACCCGCCAGGGCTTGGGGGCGATGCCCCCGAGGGCGACCCGGCCGGATCCGTCGGGCTGGATCACCGCCGCCACGGAGACGAGGGCATAGGCGTAGGACGCCCGGTCGCGGACCTTGCGATAGATGTGTCTGCCACCGAGGGGCTTCGGCAGGGTGACGGCGGTGATGAGTTCGCCGGGTTTCAGGGTGGTGTCGATCTCCGGCCGGTCGCCGGGCAGGCGATGGAACTCGGCCATGGGGATGCGGCGCGCGTTGCCCCTGGCATCCACGGTCTCGACGGCGGCGTCGAGGACGCGCATGGCCACGGCCATGTCGCCCGGATGGGTGGCGATGCAGGCCTCGCTCGCCCCGATGATCGCGAGGGTGCGCGAGAACCCCGCGAGGGCGCCGCAGCCCGAGCCGGGCTGGCGCTTGTTGCAGGGTTGGGCGGTGTCGTAGAAATACGGGCAGCGCGTGCGCTGGAGCAGGTTCCCCGCCGTCGTCGCCTTGTTGCGCAACTGGCCCGACGCGCCGGCCAGCAAGGCCCGGCTGAGCACCGCGTAATCCTTGCGCACCCGCGCATCGGCGGCGAGATCGGTGTTGCGAACCAGGGCGCCCACGCGCAGGCCGCCCTCCGGCGTCGCCTCGATCGTGTCCAACCCCAAGCCGTTCACGTCGACGAGGTGCGTCGGCGTCTCGATCTGCAGCTTCATGAGATCGAGGAGATTGGTGCCACCGGCGATGAACTTCGCGTTCGGCTTGGCCGAAAGCGCCTTCGCCGCTTCGGACGGCGTGTTCGGGCGCTCGTAGGTGAAGGACTTCATGCAGGCCTCCCGGCAACTTCGGTCATCGCCGCGACGATGTTGGAATAGGCGCCGCAGCGGCAGATATTGCCGCTCATGCGTTCGCGGATCTCGGCCTCGGTGACTTGCATCGGGGCGTTCAGATCGGCCGTGACGTGGCTCGGAATGCCGGCCTTGATCTCGGAGAGGACCGCGACGCCCGAGCAGATCTGGCCCGGCGTGCAGTAGCCGCACTGATAGCCGTCATGGGTGATGAAGGCGGCCTGCATCGGATGAAGATTGTCGGGCCGCCCGAGACCCTCGATGGTGACGATCTCGGAACCCTGGTGCATCACCGCGAGGGTGAGGCAGGCGTTGATGCGCCGCCCGTCGACGATCATCGTGCAAGCGCCGCATTGGCCGTGGTCGCAGCCCTTCTTCGAGCCCGTCAGGTTCAGGTGCTCGCGGGCCGCGTCGAGGAGGCTCGTGCGGGTGTCGAGTTCGAGTTCGCGGCGCTCGCCGTTGACGGTCAAAACAACCTTGGCCAGAACCGGTTGCTCCATGGGCTCTTGCTCCGCGTGGGCTCCTCTCGGGAGCGTGGTGAGGGCGCCGGCAGCCGACGCTCCCACCACCAGTTCGCGTCGATTCAATTCGAAGTCTCTCGGACTCGTCATGGATTTTACCGAACCTGTCGAAGGGTTGGGCACGTCCGGGCGAACGTTGCGCTGCGCCGGGCCGCGGCGGTCTGAAGTCTGGATGTCCTCCAAACTAGGGTTCGATCGCGCAAGGATCAGGGGCCGCCCCGGGAAAAGCCGACGCATTCTTGCCGCATCCCCGCTTCCCGCATCCCCGCCGGATTCGCGATTCGGCCCTCCGATGCCCATCGCGGCCGAGGCCGACGACCGGAACAATCGTCATTCGGACGCCGTCGCGGTCGCAGTCGAATCCCGGTGTTCCCAACTCGTTGGTGCGTCGGCGCACTTAAGGATCGTGGTCCCTGAACCGTCCGTCGCCGGGTCCGTTTGGCTTCCATGTCCGCCGCGAAGGAGGCTCCGCGTGTCTTCGAAATTCCTGCCGATCTGTACCGCCGTGTTCTCCCTCGGGCTGTGTGGGATCGCTTTCGGCCAATCGCCGGCCCAAACCGGCACGGGCGGAGACGTCACCTCGACGTCGCGCGCGCGCAACACGACGGGCGTGGGCCAGACCAAGCCTCCCGGCGCGGCGGCGGGCGGAGAGGTCAGCCGCGATGCCGACCGGCGAACCCCGCAACAGAAGAAGGACAACGAGATCTCGAAGGGGATCTGCATCGGGTGCAACTGAGGGAAAGCCTGACCGTCCGGTCCGTCCGGCTGGACATCACAGCCGTGTCCGGCTCCGCGGCGACCTTTCCCGTCCCCGTATCCGCATGGATTTTGCAGAGACCGCCAGTGATCGAACAGATTTCAGGATCGATATCTGAGTTCAGAGACACTTTTTTCTTGTAAGTCCGCCTGAAATGGCGTGACAAGGATCCGATATGAACTATCCAGACGGTCGATCGATCCGGATCCTTATCATCCATGACATCCCTCATCGACCAGGTCGGACTGAGGAACAAGCTCCTTGCCAATCTGACGCCGGACCTGTTCGCCCTTCTCGCCCCCCACCTCTCGCAGGTTTCGCTCGAGCAGGAATACCTCATCGAGACGCCGAACGAGGCGATTTCGGAGGTCTGCTTTCCCGGCCCCGGCGTGGTGTCCGTCGTGGCCCAGACGCCGGGCGGGGCCCGCCTGGAAACCGGCCTGATCGGCCCGGAAGGCATGACGGGCCTGCCGCTTCTTCATGGCCTCGACAGCACGCCGCACGAATGCTTCGTGCAGATACCGTGCAGGGTCCTACGGATCGACGCCAAGGATTTTCGCGAGGCCGTGGAATCGAACCACGCCCTCCACCTCTACTTTCTCCGATACGCCCACGTCTTCTCGATTCAGGTGTCCCACACGGCCCTCTGCAACGGCCGCTTCACCATTGAGCAGCGCCTCGCCCGGTGGCTGCTCATGTGTCACGATCGCGTCGACCGGGAGGATATCGCGCTCACGCACGAACTCCTGTCGCTGATGCTCGGCGTGCGCCGCGCGGGTGTCACCACCGCCCTGCGTGATCTCATGATTTTCGGAGCGTTGGTCATCCACCGGGGCACCATCGTCATTCGGGACCGCACCCGGCTGCTCGGCGCGGCGGGCGAGGCGTACGGAACCCCCGAAGCGCAGTACGCCGCTCTCATCCCCGCGAAAGCCGTCAAGGCCGCCGTCTGACAGGAGCGTTGTCGCCTACGGGAATCTTCCCTCGCCGGCCCGGCCGGGCCATGAAGGCTCCCAACCTGGGCGGCGCCGCGAGGACGCGAAACGACGATGCGCAACGTCGATGAGTGAGGTCGATGCCCCTCGGTCGGGGTTCGGGCCATGGACACGCCGGGGCGTTCTGACGGTCGCCTGCGCCGCCCTCGCGTCCAGTGCCGAGGACGAGGGGTCGCGCAACCGGCGCCTGGCCGCTGCCTACCTCGCCCGGCGGTTGCCCGAGATCCGCGCCGCCCTGGACGCGGCGAGCCCGGGCTTCCTGTTCGTGGCCGGCAACTCGCACGCAGAACTGCTGGGGCATGCCCTGGCGCGGCGGATGCCCGTGGTCAACGGAGGGATCGGGGGCGCCTCGGCCCGGCGCTATGCCCAGCAGACCGACACCCTGCCGTTTCGGAGCCGGGCCGGCGTCGCGGTTCTGATCCTGGGAACGAACGATATCCTGCGCACCGCCGCTCCGTTGGCGTCGGCCACCCTGGGCGGGTTCGAGACGGCTGCGATGCACATCCTGGCCTGGCTGCACGCCCATGCCGAGACCGTCCTGGTCTCGGCCGTTCCCCCCCTCGGGCCCGAGGCCCAGATGGCGCGCGATCCCCTGGCGGTGGACGCCTATACGGCGGTCCTGCGCCGCCTGAGCGAGCGCTCCGGAAGCCGGTTCTTCGATCCTTTCGCCCCTGTTCGCGACGGCGGGGCGGGTCTGACCACGCAGGCCGCGCCGCCGGACGGCGTCCACCTGCGGGATTACGACGGACCCTCGACCGATCTCGTCACGCGCCTGCGCGAAAACGGCTGAGCCACCGCCGGATCACGCTACCTTGTCGAGGCAGCACTTCTTGAATTTCTTGCCGCTGCCGCAGGGGCACGGATCGTTGCGGCCGACATTCTTCAGGGGATTGCGCACGGGTTGGCCCGCCCCCTCGGCGGTCCAGGCCAGATCCGCCACGGGATCGTCGACGGTGCCGTAGCGGCGCGGATCGAAGCGGGCGAGGTCGTCAGGCTTGGCCTGCGCCTGGCGCAGGGTGGTGCGGAACCACGGCTCGTCGCTGAATTCGTCGGTGAGCCGCCCGTCCTTGCGCGCGGCGGCGGCGCGGGGCGCCAGATCGGCGAAGCCGAGGAGCGCGATGGTCTCCTCCCAGCCGACCCAGCCGAGATCCCCCTCCACGGCGGCGCGCTTGTCGTCGAAGCGCACGAGGAGGTCATGGGTCGCCTGACGGTCGACGCGTCCCGTCTGGGTCAGGAAGGTCAGGGCCGCGAGGGCCTCCGACCGAACCAGATCGTCGAGGGTGCTGTCGAGGATGAGCCCGTGGAGCGGCGCCACGTCCCCGTCGAAGACGCTGACGAGGATGCGCGCCAGCGTCATCGTCAGGGCATCGCCCAACAGGGCGTCGAGGGTCTCCCCGTCCTGATGCAGCAGGCGCACCAGGGGCACGAACGCGCGGGTGTCGCGGGCGGCGGCGAGCACGTGGAGCCCGTAGAACAGCAGGTTGGCGTCCGCCTCCGACACCTCGGCGCCGGCGACGGGGCCGGCGAGCACCCGCAGGATCTCGTCGGCCACCGTCTCCGGCGCCGCCACGGCGCGCCGGAGTTCGTCCGCCGGGAGGTGCCGGGCCGCCGAGAGGGCTTCGACGAGGGCGTGGTCGGTCATGGCGGGGCTCCGGGTTCGGTCAGGCGCGCAGGGTCGCGCCGGTCTTGCGGCCGACCTCGGCGACGATCCGGGCCGTCACGGCCTCGATCTCCGCATCCGTCAGGGTCCGCTCCACCGGCTGGAGCCGGACGGCGATGGCCACCGATTTCGAACCCTCCGGGATGCCGACACCCTCGTAGATGTCGAACACGTCGATGCCGGCGATGAGCTTGCGCTCGGCGGCCTGCGCCGCCTTCACCACCTCGCCCGCCGCGACGTCGCGGGGGACGACGAAAGCGAAGTCGCGCGAGACCGCCTGGAAATCGGAGAGCGCCAGGGCGGGCTTCACCTTGGTCGGGCGGTACTTCGGCAGGGGAACGGCATCGAGGGTGATCTCGAAGGCGACGATCTGCCCCTTGAGATCGAGGGCCTTCATCACGCGCGGGTGGACCTCGCCGAAATACCCGATCACGTTCTTCGGCCCGAACTGCAGGGTGCCGGAACGGCCGGGATGCAGCCAGTCCGGCCCGCCGGCCACCACCTGCAACCCGCCCGTGGGGATGCCGAAGGCGGCGAGCAGTGCCAGGGCATCGGCCTTGGCGTCGAACACGTCCACGGGGGCGGCGGCGCCGTCCCAGTGGCGTCCGCCGCCGAGATGGCCGGCCGTGCCCCGGCGGATCGCCGTGGCGCGGGTGGTCTGGCCCTCGGGCTGGTCGCTCTCGAAGCACTGGCCCACCTCGAACAGGGCGACGTCGGCGAGCCCCCGGTCGGCATTGCGCTGGGCGGCGCGGAGAAGCCCCGGCACGAGACTCGGGCGCATGTCGGACAGGTCGGCCGCGATGGGGTTGGCAAGGACGAGGTCCGCCCGCCCGCCGCCGAACAGGACCGCGTCGTCATGGGGAATGAACGACCACGTCACCGCCTCGACGAGGCCACGCGCGGCGAGCGCCCGCTTGGCGAGGCGCGTCCGCTTCTGCAGCACGGTGAGGACGGGCTGGCCCGCCGTGTCGTGCAGAGGCTCCAGGGGCTTGGCCTCGATGCGGTCGAGGCCGGCGATGCGGATGATCTCCTCGACGAGGTCGGCCTTGCCCTCGGCATCGGCGCGCCAGGACGGGGTGAGCACCTTCACCCGGTCGCCGGTGCCGGCGACGTGGAAGCCCAGGGTCTCCAGGGTCACCTTCATCTCGGCGCGCGACAATTCGAGCCCCGCGAGACGCCGGGTCTCGGTCCAGGGGAAATCGATGACCCGCCCGGTCTCGGGCGGTTCGCCGGCGATCACCGCCTGGCTGGCGGTTCCGCCGCAGATCTCGAGAATCAGGCGCGTGGCGAGGTCGAGGCCCGGCAGGGTGAAGGCCGGATCGACGCCGCGCTCGAAGCGACAGCGCGCGTCGGTGATGACGCCGAGGCGCCGCCCGCTCTGGGCGATGTTCACCGGGTCCCACAGGGCCGATTCCACGAGGACGTCCGTGGTGCCCGCGTCGCACCCCGTGGCCTCGCCGCCGATGATGCCGCCGATGGATTCGACGCCGTTGGCATCGGCGATGACCACCGTGTCGTCGGTGAGGGTGTAGGTCTTGCCGTCGAGGGCCTTGAGCGTCTCGCCGCCTTGAGCGCGGCGCACGGTCAGGCCGCCCGCCACCTTGGCGGCGTCGAACACGTGCAGGGGCCGGCCCCGGTCGAAGGTGAGGTAGTTGGTGATGTCCACGAGCGCGTTGATCGGGCGCAACCCGATGGCGCGCAGGCGCGCCTGCATCCAGTCCGGCGACGGCCCGTTGGTGACGCCCGTGATCCGGCGCAGGGTGAAGTACGGGCAGAGCGCGCCGTCGGCCGCCTCGAACGCGAGGGTGACGGGCACCGGGCAAAGCCCTTCCCCGCGCACGGGCGGATGCTGCGCGTGCCGCAGGACGCCGACACCGGCGGCGGCGAGATCGCGGGCGATGCCGTGGATCGAGGTGCAATCGGCCCGGTTCGGCGTCAGGTTGATCTCGATGGTCGGATCGTCGAGGCCGGCATAGACGGCGTAGGGCTGGCCCGTCGGCGCATCCGCCGGCAGGTCGAGGATGCCGTCGCTGTCCTCGCCGAGGCCGAGTTCGGCGCCCGAGCACAGCATGCCCCGGCTCTCGACGCCCCGGATGGTGCCCACCGACAGGGTGATGTTCTTGCCCGGCACGTAGGTTCCGGGCGGCGCGAACACCGTCTTCATGCCGGCGCGCGCGTTCGGCGCGCCGCACACCACCTGCACGGGCTGTCCGTCGCCGGCATCCACGGAGCAGACGCGCAGGCGGTCGGCATTCGGGTGCTGCTCGGCCGACAGCACGTGGGCGACCACGTAGGGCTTCAGGGTCGCGGCCTTGTCCTCGATGCCCTCCACCTCGAGGCCGATCCGCGTCAGCGTCTCGGTGATCGTATCGAGGGGCGCCTCGGTCTCGAGGTGGTCTTTCAGCCAGGAGAGGGTGAATTTCATCACTTGCGTCCGTTGGCGCTCTCCGATCGGCCAGCGACTGGCGATCCGGCACCCATCAGGGTTGGGAAGAACGATTCGAGCAATGCCCGAGCCTGCGCGGCATCACATCAACCGGACAGCCCGGACACCAGGCTCGGGATATCCAGCGGCCGAAAGCCGTAATGGTCGAGCCAGCGCACGTCCGCCTCGAAGAACGGCCGCAGGTCCGGCATGCCGTATTTCAGCATGGCGATGCGGTCGATGCCCATGCCGAAGGCGAAGCCCTGGACGCTGTCGGGGTCGAGGCCGCAATTGCGCAGCACGTTCGGATGGACCATGCCGCAGCCGAGGATCTCGAGCCAGTCGGTGCCCTCGCCGAAGCGGATCTCGCCGCCCTTGCGCGAGCACTGGATATCGACCTCGGCCGACGGCTCGGTGAAGGGGAAGAACGACGGCCGGAACCGCATCTTCACGGCATCCACCTCGAAGAAGGTCCGGCAGAACTCCTCCAGCACCCATTTGAGGTTGGCGATGTTGGCCGCCTTGTCGATCACCAGCCCCTCGACCTGATGGAACATCGGCGTGTGGGTCTGGTCCGAATCGTGCCGGTAGGTCCGCCCCGGGCAGATCACCCGGATCGGCGGCGCCTTCGACCGCATGGTGCGGATCTGGACCGGCGAGGTGTGGGTGCGCAGCACCTTGCGGTGGCCGTTGTGGTCGGGGGCCAGGAAGAAGGTGTCGTGCATCTCGCGGGCCGGGTGGCCGGGCGGGAAGTTCAGGGCGGTGAAGTTGTAGTCGTCGGTCTCGATGTCCGGACCTTCGGCGACGGAGAAGCCCATTCCGGCGAAGATCGCGGCGATCTCGTCCATGACCTGGCTGATGGGGTGGATGCGCCCGCGCACCTCCGGCGCCTCGCGCACGGGGAGCGTCACGTCGATGCGCTCGGCGGCGAGGCGAGCCGTCAGCGCGGCTTCCGCCAGGGCCTCGCGCCGGTCGGCGAGGGCGGCCTGAACGCGGTCGCGCAGCCCGTTGATGAGGGGTCCGCGCGCCTTGCGCTCGTCGGGCGTCATGGCACCGAGGGTCTTCAGGAGTTCGGAGACCGACCCCTTCTTGCCGAGTGCCGCCACGCGCACGCCGTCGAGGGCCGCTTCGTCGGACGCGGCCGCGACCTGGGCGAGGAGGTCGCCTTCGAGGGTGTCGAGATCGGTCATCGGGTTCAACTCACCGGCTGCGCGGACGGCCGAGGGGCCGGGCGCTCATGAGGTCGGGCGGACGATGCGGGAGGGTTTTGCGGGTCGAGGCCGCCTTGGCAAGCCGTAGACGGCCGCAAATGTTCGGCGCGTCCCTCGAAAACCGAAAAAGGCGCGGCCCCGTGCGGAGCCGCGCCTTGTCCGTGGGGTCGCGACCGAAAGGTCGGACGATCGGCGGCTCAGGCAGCCTTGGCGGCGCCCTGCAGGGAGGCCTTGGCCTTCTCGACCACAGCGGCGAAGGTCGCCGGCTCGTGGATGGCGAGTTCGGACAGGGCCTTGCGGTCCACCTCGATGCCGGACTTCGACAGGGCGTTGATGAAGCGCGAGTAGGTCAGGCCATGCTCACGGACAGCGGCGTTGAGGCGCTGGATCCAGAGGGCGCGGAACGTGCGCTTCTTGTTCTTGCGGTCGCGGTAGGCATACTGCATGCCCTTCTCGACCGCCTGCTTGGCGATCCGGATCGTGTTCTTGCGGCGGCCGTAATAACCACGGGCGGCCTTGAGGACTTTCTTGTGCTTCGCGTGACTGGTCACGCCGCGCTTGACGCGGGCCATGGGTTCTCTCCTGGATTACGAAAAAGGCAGTTCGGCGGGTGAGGAGGACTTACCGGCTGTTGGGCAGGAAGTACTTCTTCACGTTGGCGGCATCGCCCTCGAACAGGGTGGTGGTGCCGCGCAGGTTGCGGATCTGCTTCGTCGTCCGCTTGATCATCCCGTGGCGCTTGCCGGCCTGGGCGTACATGACCTTGCCGGTGCCGGTGATCTTGAAGCGCTTCTTGGCGCCCGACTTGGTTTTCAGCTTGGGCATTTGGCTCTCCTGAACGCGCAACGACTCCGATCCGGATGGATCGAAGGGATGCGCTCGGTTGATGCTTCTGATGGAGCAGCACGAACCGCCACGGCAGCCCGATCGGCCGGGCGGTTCAACGCGAGGCGGCATATGACAGAAAAGCGACCGGGTTTCAATCCTGCGCGGACCCTCAAGCCGGCGCGAGGGCTCGGCGCACGTCGTCGTCCGTCACCTCCGCCATGGGCTTCCCGATCTTCACGGCGCGGGTCGCCGCCCCCTTCGGCATCAGAAGCAGAACCGTCTCCAGGCCGGGGCAGGCCGGATCGGCGCAGACAATCTCGTTGACCTTGACCACCGCATCCGCCCCGAGGCCGGCGCCAGCGCGGGTCCAGGCGAGAAGCCGCTCGCGGACCGCAAGGTCCACCGGGGACGGGCGACGCCCAAAACCGAACAGCGCCATGGCCCTTAGCCCGGCAGGGTGAGGAGGCCGGCGGCGCCATCGGCGCAGCCGAAGCCGAGGCGGCCACCGCGCCCATCCCAGGCCAGGGCCGTGACACCGGAGCCCTTCACGGCCGGGCGCACGAGGAGCTCGGACCCATCGGCGAAGCGCACGAGCAGGATACAGCCGTCCTCGTACCCGATGGCGAGGACGAGGGCCTTCGGGTGAAACGCCACGCGGGAGACCCGGGCCGGGCGCACGCCGCACTCGCGCGGGGCCTTGCCGGTGGGGCCTTCCTTGGAATCGAACGGCCAGATGATGGCGGCTTCGGCGCCGCCCGTGGCGAGCCAGTTCCCGTCCCCGGACCACGCCACGGAGCGGACCTTGCCGGGATATCCGGACATCCGCATGTGGCCCCGGTCGGGCTGGAGGCGCCAGCCGTGCAGGGCGTTCTCCTGCATCGTGGTGACGACGAAGCGGCCGTCCGGCGACCACGTCACGTCGATGTGCGAGCCCTTCCACTCGACGAAGTCGGGCGTGGCCTCGAGGTTCGGGTACCAGAGGGTGGCGCCGTTGTAATGCGCCACGGCGAGGCGATAGCCCTTCGGCGCGAAGGCGAGCCCCCGGGCCGTGGAGGGTGCGGCGAACACCTTCTCCCGCCCCTTGGCGTCGCGGGCCACGACATTGCGCCCGGCCGCGTACGCGATGGCGCCATCGGGATGCAGTGCGAGGGCATCGATCCAGGCGCCGCCCTTGGCGACGGCGACCTCGACGGCATCGCCCTCGGCCGACGTCGCCACCACGCGGCCGTCGTCGCCGCCGGTGACGATCCGGCGGCCATCCCCGGCGGCGACCAGGATGGCGCCTTCCGGGTGGGATTCGATCCGGCGGACGTCGCCCCGGCCGGCCAGGAGCACGGCACCGTCGCCGAGCGCCAGGGCCAGGGTGTCCTTCAACCAGACGGCGGCGGTGACGTGGGCGCCCGCCGCGATGGGGGCGACGTGGTCGCGGAGGGAGGGAGGGGTCTCGGCCATCCGGCGGGAACTCTCGTCAGGCGGTTGCGGTCGGCCCTGACGACCCGGACCTCACGCCGTCGACGTGCCGGGGGCACGCCGCGCCGTCAGGACCGTGGCGACAAGGGCGAGGATACCGGCGATGCCGGCGGGGATGGCGAGGGCATACAACGCCAGGCGCCCGTAGGCGACCGTTCCGGCGAACGACCCGACGAGGAGGGCGAGCCAGACGACCCCGTCCCCAACCCAGGCATAGCGGGCGCTGCGCCGGGCCAGCGCCAGGGCGAGCTTCTGGCCGAAGCTGAACAGGGCGCCGGTGACGAAGGTGGTCCCGGCGCGAAAGCCCTGGACGTGGGACAGGACGGCGTTCTGCGCCCCCATGGCCAGGGCGAGCATGAGGGAGGCGAGCCCCGAATCCGGCGCGGCGACGGCGGCCTCGAAGGCGGCGGCGACGACGGCCGTCTCGAAGCCGAGGACCACGGGGGTTCCCCAGCGCGCCGGCGTCAGGGCCGAGAGGGCCCCGCCACAGATGCAGCCGAGGATGAAACAGAGGATGAGCAGGCCCGGCAGCAGGGCGTGATGCGGTTGGTCGTGCCCGAGGGCGACGGCGAACTGGGTGGTGTTGCCGCTCATGAACGAGGTGTAGAGGCCGCCCAGGCGGATAAAGCCGAGGGCATCGACGTAGCCGGCGAGCGCCGTGAGGATCAGGCCGAAGCCGAGGTGCCAGGGACGGGTCATCGCGAGCGCTCCCTCGGATTCACCCTCGGTCCGGCAGGGTTAAAGCTTTGCTCACCAAACCCGCGCAATTGGAGCGAACGCCCCCGAACGCCCCGCCGCCACGGTCCGTTGAAGAAGGGATCCGGCACGGGACCGTTCGTCCCCCGCCGGGTGAGTAGGAGTTGCGTCATGATCCCATTCGCCTGCATCGCCCCGGCCCTCCCCGCCTTTCCCCTTCCCGGTTTCGACGGCTGCGGCATGGCCGAGACCGTGCTCGTCGTCGAGGACGAGATCATGGTCTGCGAACTGGCCGCCGAGGCCTTGCTGGAGGAGGGCTACCGAGTCCTCACGGCGTCCGACGCGGACGAGGCGGAACGCATCCTGGCCCGCGAGCCCGTGGACCTGCTCTTCACCGATATCGATCTGGCCCGCAACACGAACGGCATCGCCCTCGCCCACCGCGCCCGCCGGGTTCGCCCCGGCCTTCCGGTGGTCTACACCTCGGGCGGGCGCGCCCACCTGGCCCACGGCGACGCCGTGACCGACTCGGTGTTCGTGCCCAAGCCCTACCGCCTCAGTGCCCTCGTGGCCCTGGCCAACGACATCCTCCGCCCTCACGCCTGAGCTCAACCCCCGGACTCCGCCGATGCGCACCCTCCTCCTCGCCCTCGCCCTCACGACCGCCCCCCTGGGCGCCGCCCATGCCTGCGACGTGAAGGCGGCCAAGCTCGAAGAGGCCATCGCGGCCAAGAGCCAGCTCCGCGAGGCCGCCAACAAGCAGGCGGTGCGCGACCTGCGCACCCTGCGCGACGCGGCCATCGTGCTCGAGACCTACGGCTACGGCTCCGAGTGCGAACGCCTCGTCGAGATCGTCCAGGCCCTGGCCGCCAACCCCGCCAAGGCCATCGAGCGCAGCGGCGACACCGACGAGGAGAAGGCTGAGGAGGTCCTGGAGACCCGCGAGCCGAAGGCACCCCCGGCCGAGGCGCCGAAGGCGAACTGATGCGGCGTTCGTGACGCCGAGGGGGCGGAAGGTTTCGTGAACCCGCAGGCCGTCCCCCTGGCTTTCCGGCGCCGTGGCGACAGATTACGAGCGTGACGGTTCCGTCCGCCGAGGGTCGACCCGCCCACCGGCGCGTCGACGGGACGGGCCGCGTATCCGAAGGACAGCGCACAGCATGGCGACGGACACCAAAAGCCGCGAGGCCGGCATCGCCCAGGCCCGCGAAGCGGGCATCGCGCATGCCGCAGACCGCCTGCCTTCGGTGATCGTCGATGCCTACAACAGCGAATTGAAGACCGACGAGGGGTTCGTCGGCGACAAGGTCTCCAAGACGGCGTTCCGCGAGTTGCTGGAGACGTGGCGCGAGACCCTGCGCAAGGTCGGCCCCGACCCCCTCGGCGACAAGCCGAGCGCCGACCTCAGCAAGAAGAGCCTCGACCGGGCTCTGGCCGGGGACGATCCCCTCGCCTCCGGGCTGGTGTTCAGCGCCATCGAGGAATTCGCCCAGGAACTCGCCGGTGTGGTGCGCCGCTTCCTGAAGCAGAAGGGCTGGCGCGACACGCAAGGGATCGTGGTCGGCGGCGGCTTCAGCGACAGCCGCGTCGGCCACCTCGCCATCGCGCGGGCGAGCGTCATCCTCCGCGCCGGCGGCCTCGACCTCACCCTGGAACCCATCCGCCACCATCCCGACGAGGCCGGCCTCATCGGCTCCGTGCACCTCGCTCCGGCCTGGATCTTTTCCGGCTACGACAGCCTGCTCGCCGTCGATATCGGCGGCAGCAACATCCGGGCGGGCGTGGTGGCGACGAACCTGCGCAAGGCCTCAGACCTGTCGCGCAGCGCCGTCTGGCGCTCGGAGATCTGGCGCCATCGCGACGAGGACCCTCAGCCCACCCGCGACGAGGCCGTGGACCGCCTCATCGCCATGCTGACCGATCTGATCCGCCGGGCGGCGCGCGCCAACCTCACCCTCGCCCCGTTCATCGGCATCGGCTGCCCCGGCGTGATCGCGGCGGACGGCACCATCGACCGGGGCGGCCAGAACCTGCCGGGCAACTGGGAGGCCGACCATTTCAACCTCGCCCAGCGCCTCGTCGCGGCGATTCCGCGGATCGGCGACCACGCCACCATGGTGGTGATGCACAACGACGCCGTGGTGCAGGGCCTGAGCGAGGTGCCGCACCGGACGGACCTGACCCGGTGGGGCATCCTCACCATCGGCACCGGCCTCGGCAACGCCCGCTTCACCAACCGGGCGCAGGACGAGAACGATGAGGAGGGGGGCTAACGCCCCCGCCCTGGTCCGGCGACCTTCTGGGCGATCCGCTCGCGCAGCTCTTCGGGAAGTTCGATATCGACGAGGCGCCACGTCCAGCCGCGCAGCCGCAGCCGCAGGCGCAAGCGCCGGTCCCGCGCCGCCTCGGGAGGCACCGGGATGACGACGGTGCGAAAGCCGCGCATCTCGGAGGAGAGGTAGAACGGCACGAGGCGCCGCAGATTCTCGATCCGCAACCCGAGCTTCGGCGCCGGCTCGGGCGCGGCGTCGGGAGCCTCGCTGGTGCGAAGATCGAGGGGGCCGGATTCGACGGAGTCGAGCCAGCCGTCGTCGAGAAGATCGACCACGGTCTGCGGCGTCACCAGAGATTCGGCGATGGGAATCGAGAGGGCCACGAGGGCATCGGTGATGCGCTGACGCTCACGCGGTTCCGCACCGGCCTCGCCCCGGACCTGCGCGGCGGCGGCGATCTGCCGGATCACCGAGAGGCGAAGGGTCCGGAAGTTGACGTGCCGCTCGACATAGGCCGCATCGTGCGCCTGCACCGCCCGGGCGAGATCGTAGAGCGCCCAGAACGGCGTCAGGGTGAAGACGAACCACCCGAGTGCCAGGACGAGGGGAAGGGACCACCAGCGCATGGGTGGCCGGCCTCAGGCGCGGGCCGGAACGGATGCGGTGTTCACGCCCGACCGTGCCAATCGACGAGACCGCCGAACGCTTCCACCACGCCTTCGTAGACCGGACGCTTGAACGGCACGATGAGATCGGGCAGTCCCGCCATCGACTCCCAGCGCCAAGCGTCGAACTCGGACGGGTGGGCGCCGCCACCGGGCGCGGCCACGTCGATCTCGGCATCGTCGCCGAGGAAGCCGAACGCGAACCACTTCTGCATCTGTCCGCGATAACGTCCCTTCCAGGCCTGCTTCAGCACGGCCGGCGGCAGGTCGTAGGAGAGCCAGTCCGGCGCCTCGGCGAGGTACCGCACGGAGCCGGGCGCCACGTTGGTCTCCTCGTGGAGTTCGCGCAGGGCGGCGGCGCGCGGATCCTCCCCGGAATCGATTCCGCCCTGCGGCATCTGCCACGCGCGCCCATCGGCGACGTGTTCCGGCCCGGCATCGGCACGGCGCCGCCCGATGAACACGAGGCCGCTGCGTGCGATCAGGGTGATGCCGACACAGGCCCGATAAGGCAGGTCGGCGGCGGCGCTGTTCGGGGAGGCTGTCATCGCCGCGACCATAGGGTACGCCGTTCCCGTACCGCAACGCACGATCCCGAAACGGCCGGGGATTCCTACCTGTCCGGCGTCAGGGGGTGGCGCTGCTGAGGCGGGTCGTCCCCGGCGCGCCCCGCAGGGTGACGCTCACGGGCACGAGGCGGATGCCCCGCGCTTCGAGGTCCCGCGACCAGCGCGCGATCCGGTCGATAGTCATGGGCATGGCCGTGGCCGATACGAGGACGAGGCCCTTCGTGCGGGCCTGGGCCTCGGCCCGGGCGAGCTCGCGGTCGATGGCCTCGGGCCGGGGCAGCGCGTCGAGGACGATCTCGGCCCGGGCGTTCGGCACCTTCACCTTGGCGCCGAGGGCCGTCACGATGGAACGCGGCGAGGTGCCGTCATCGACGTAGCCGAGACCGCGCCCGGCGATCTCGCGGAGCATCGGCTCGAACGCGGCGGCCTCGCTCGTGAGCTTGGCGCCCATGTAATTGACGACGCCGATGAAGCCCGCGAACCGGCTCATGGCCCAGGACAACCGATCGATGTTCTCCGGCAGGCGGGCGGCGGTCAGCAGGGTCTGCGGCCCAGGATCGCTGTCGGGATAGTCGAACGGCTCCATGGGCACCTGCAGCAGGGCCTCGTGGCCGGCCTCGCGTGCACGGGCGACGGTGCGCTCCAGGTCGCTGCCGTAGGGGGCGAACGCGAAGCTGATCTCGGGGGGAAGCTTGGTGATGGCGCTGACGGTGGCCGCCTGGCCGATGCCGAGGCCCGTCATCAGGATGGCGATGCGGGGACCGGTCACGCCGGGATCCGGCCGGGCGTAGACGTCGAGGACGCGGGTCCGGCCGTCACCGAGGCGCGGCACGTTGCCGTAGCGTCCGCGCTCGGCGAGGCGCGGATCGAGGGCGGCGAGCTTGGGCGGGCCGGCATCGGGCACGCGGATCACCACGGCGTCGCCCGGCGCCTGTCCGCCACCCGCGCGCACGACGGTGACGCCCGATGCCGTCTCGACGGCGTCCGCGGAACGCGGTCCGGCCGCGAGCTTCTCGGGGATCTTCTCCGGGGCCTTCTCGGCCATGGGCGCTGCTGGCGCGGCTTCGCGCAGGGCGATGGCGGCGACGGCCACCGGCTCGCCCCCATGAGGGTCGCCCATGACCGCGAGGGCGCTCACACCCGCGACGAGGCTGAGGACGAGGGCGCCGCCCATGATCCGGGAGGTCGGGCGCAGGGCCGTGACGGCGGCGAGCCGCTCGCGGGATGTGCGCTTGGTGCCGAGCGGCTGGGTCAGGATGTCGTCGGAGGCCACGCTCAGCCGTTTCCCTCAGAGTTCGGGGCGAGATCGGCGAGCACCATAACGAAAGTGGCCCCCGATACCGGTTCTGAACCGATATTGAGGGCCAGGGTGGTTAACACGTTCCTAAGGCGGAGCGGGTTGGTCTCAATTCGGCATGGGGGTCTTGGCGTTGGAGGCGCCCTTCTGGATGCCGCGCAGGAAATCGAAGGCGGCGATGAGCTGCTTGTCCTTGGCCGGGTCCGGCGGAACGTAGGCGGACGAGCCGCCGCGCTCCTCCACGTCCTTCTGCTTCAGGTGGCCCTTCAGGCCGGCCTCGCCCTTGGTCTCGTCCTTGCCCTTCAGCTCGTCCGGCACCTCCTGCAGGACCTCCTGATCCGGCTCGATACCCTTGGCCTGGATCGAGCGGCCCGACGGCGTGTAGTAACGCGCCGTGGTCAGGCGAAGCGCGCCGCTGCCGCCCAGCGGGATGATCGACTGCACCGAACCCTTGCCGAACGAGCGGGTGCCGAGCACCGTCGCGCGCTTGTGATCCTGCAGGGCACCGGCCACGATCTCGGAGGCCGAAGCCGACCCGCCATTCACCAGCACGACGATGGGCTTGCCCTTGGTCAGATCGCCGGCCTTGGCCGAGAAGCGCTGGGTCTCGTCGGGGTTGCGGCCGCGCGTCGAGACGATCTCGCCCCGGTCGAGGAAGGCGTCGGACACCATCACGGCCTGATCGAGGAGACCGCCCGGATTGTTGCGCAGATCGAGGACGTAGCCCTTGAGCTTGTCGGCGCCGATCTCGGTGTTCAGCTTGTCGATGGCCGAGCGCAGGCCGTCATAGGTCTGTTCGTTGAACTGGGTCAGGCGAATGTAGCCGACATCGCCGCCCTCGGCCCGCGAGCGCACGGGCTTGATCTTGATCACGTCGCGGTTGAGCACGACCTCGATGGGGTCCTTCGACTCCTTGCGGGTGATCTTGAGCTTGACCGGCGAGTTCACCGGGCCGCGCATCTTGTCGACGGCCTGATTCAGGGTGAGGCCCTGGACCTGATCCTCGTCGATCTGCGTGATGATGTCGTTGGAGAGGATGCCGGCCTTCGAGGCAGGCGTGTCGTCGATGGGGGTCACGACCTTGATGAGGCCGTCCTCCATGGTGACCTCGATGCCGAGGCCGCCGAACTCGCCGCGGGTCTGCACCTGCATGTCACGGAAGCTCTTGGCGTCCATGTAGCTCGAATGCGGATCGAGGGAGGTCAGCATGCCGTTCACGGCCGCCTCGATGAGCTTGGCCTCGTCGGGCTTCTCGACGTAGTCGGTCCGGATCTTCTCGAACACGTCGCCGAACAGGCTGAGCTGGCGATAGGTCTCCGCCGACGCCGCCACGGCGCTGGTCCCGGACAGCAGGCGGGTCTGGGTCGCGACCATGGAGGACCCGACGCCGAGGAACGCGCCGAGGAGAACGAGGGAAACCTTGCGCATTATCCGCGAACCTTCTCGCTGGGGCTTTTGGCCCACCA
>Ga0182226_1000006_pt1 | contig 46733 bp, 40 predicted proteins | sample G6R1MG_27_FD_129658 | JGI IMG/M metagenome (GOLD analysis project Ga0182226, IMG submission 129658) | Miscanthus phyllosphere microbial communities from Michigan, USA - G6R1_MAIN_07NOV2016_LD1 MG | ecosystem: Host-associated > Plants > Phyllosphere > Phylloplane/Leaf | place: USA: Michigan...
CGGCCGCCCGCCGAGCGCATCTCAAACGCCGTGCCTCAGACCCCAAACGGCGGCGACGAGCCCCGAAGCCCGGGAAAACCAGCCGACAGACACCACGCACAAAAACGCAACTGTAATGCTAGACGAACGACCGGCAGGTCGATCCGCTCATGCACGCTGACGAGACCAGCCGGAAGATCGGCGGGCAGCGGCTCGCCGCAGACCGAGCAGGAGGCGGCCCGGTGCTCCACTACCTGATCCAGATCCAGGGTCAGTGCCCGCTTGTGACCCTCATGCCCAGGCTTGCCCCCGCCGGGGCGGGATGTCTCGCGCTGCTCCTTGCGGTCGCTCGACGGCGGCTTGGACGAGATCTTCTCCGGCTGGTGAAGACGCAGCACCAGCCGGAGAAGATCTCTTTGCTCAGGCGCTCCAGATCGCTGCGGCTCATGCTGGCAGGGAATTACCCAAACCACCCTCCGGCAAGAGGGGGGACGATCACGCCGCTGCCGCGATAAGCAGAGCCGTACCAAACACCCCCCTGGGTAATTACGCTATGGTTCAGCTGGGTGATCAGGCATTACCCCATGAAAGCGGATCAGCCGATGCCATATTTGCGATTCATCCGTCATTTATCGTCAGTGCGGTGCGAGGCTGCGATCCACCGGGTCCTATGCTGATGCGGGGGGCGTCGTGAAACTGGTCAAAACGTTGTTCATTGCCGCGGTTGGTCTCACGAACCTGTCCGCGTGTGTGGGTGCCGATCCACAGGCCCGCCTGCGTGCAGGAGCCGGTGCCTCCCTCGCGTCTACGGCTTCGGTTGAGGTGGACCCTGTCGATTCTGGACAGCCCGTTACGGGCGTGATGCCGGGCGATCTGCTCCTTGAGCCAAAGCGCAGGCTTGCGGGCATCGATCCGCAGACGGTGCTGATGCGTTCCAACACCCGCGTTGCAGACGTCACCGCCACGCCGTCTCGGCGGGGGGAAGCCCATGCGGCGCATATCGCAGAGAGGCCGGCCCCCATGAGAGCCGCGGGGGCGAGAGTGCCGGTCCAGACCTCTGCGTTCTTCGCCACACCGCTTAGTCCGGCTGGATCATCGAACAGAACGCCCTCGACGGTACAGGCGGCCTCGACACCCGCCGATGTCGAGACGCGCGCCGAGATCGAGCAGCGGGCGCAGGAAGGCCGGAATCGACGGTTCGACGCGCAGGTCCGGCGCGCCAGCAGCATCGTGTGCAGTGGGTGCCTCTCGACGACGGGGCGCAAACCCACGCGGGCTCAGCCATCAGACCGCGAAGCGGACGACTGAACACGCCGTTCCCGCGCCGTACGAGGTTGCCAGCTGCACCTTTGCGCCGGGCCTCGACCCGAGGACGCTGGCTCAGTTGAAGACGATTTCGGTCTGCCCCGGCTCCAGCCACGTCGCGTCGACGGCGATGTTCCAGCCGGCGGCGTCCGCCCGCTGGCTGAGCGTCTCTACCACCCGGTGCACCTCCAGCCGGGTGAGGCTGAGGGCGATCAGGGGAGCCCCCTCGTCCCGTACGCGGATCTCGAAGGTTGTGGGCGTCACAGTGACGTCAATGGCCGTGGCAAGCCGTGGAGCGGGCAGGTTTGGCAGGATGGCGCCTGACTGCTCCTCAGCGAGATCAGGCGCCTGGTCAGCCTGCTCATGCCCATAAAGGGCATCCTGGTGCTCCATGAGGATGATGTCGGCCCGCAGCTCGGCCGGTGCCTGGATTGCGACGGGGCTGGATTGTTCCAAGAGGTGGGCCAGACCGTTGATGAGACGATCCGTTATCCGCCGCGTGAGCGCGACGTAGACACCCTGGGCCTTCGCGTTCACGGCCATCAGTGTCAGCCGGTCCTCCGGCTCGCTGTAGACGATCTGGAGACGGGCGGCGACGATGGGAAGGGTGGTGGCCATGAGCGCCATCTGTAAGCGGAAAAAGAATTTTTGGATCTAGTGTAAGGCGAGATGCGTGCACTCTAGAACTTACCGACCTTACTCCAATCCCATTCGATACTGCTATCCTCCGGCAGTATCACCATTGGTGTGACGGCGGAACGCGTACGCTCGGCAGCCTCATTTCTGGCCCGATCTTGTAAAAGACCCCCAAGTATTTCTATATTTCCCATAGATATTATTTGTGCGTATGCAACGCCTATAGCTCCGTTTTGCCTCAAAGATGCGTACGTAGTGTCATCTATCGAATTCAAGAGCGATTCATTTATGCGATACAGTCCTGAGACTTTCTGTGTCTCGTGATCCGCTTTAATTTCTATAGGCCACTCTTCGAGAAGGCCGCATTCACTAAGTGCATTAGATATTGAATTTAAGAGCGCCTCACCCTGAGACATTTTGACCAATAATTGAAAAATTTGGGTAGTACGTTTAGTTAGCGAGCCATCTTCACAAATAATCACCTCGCCATCCAGATTTTTGGAAAGTAGGTCACTTGATTCGTCTATATAAAGTATAGCCTCTCCATTGGGTTGGACGCCAATTATGAACGGATATCCACGCAATACTGCGGGCATATAGCGTGCGATCCAGTTTCCACTAATATCAACATACAAATTTTGGTTCGCGAGCAATCCTAAAATAGCTCCCAAGCTCCACCCATTCTCACGCTGCACGAACGCGAGCGGAAAAGCCAAACTAGCTTGGGTCAATTCAAAAGCAGATAAATAGGCGATCGTGGTGCTTCTCGCAAAAAGGGCTTTTGTGTTTCCAATCCATTTCACGCCTCTATGTCGGTCAGCGCTAACAGGATGGATATCAGTCATCTACACATTCCTTGACACGGATCAAAATAGAACAAGGCCGGCAAATCATCAAATTCGAGCCCGCCAAAAACGATGCGGGCCCCCTGTTCTTTATGAACAGGGGGCCCGCCGCGGAGCATTCGCTTACTTATACGTGTTTTTAGGCGAGCGTAACCAGACCAGCGTTGCCGCCGATACCAGTGACCGACTGAGCCACGTAACCGACGAGAACGACTGCCTCGTGAGCTTGGCTACCAACAGTCGCCGCGCTGTCATAGACGAACAGCGAGTCTGCACCGGTCGCAGAACCAACGAACGTGTTGGTACCGCTCGAATAAGTACCACGAACAATCTCAACGCCGTTATCGACGGTGGTCAGAGCAGCCACACTGTTCGCAGCCGTGCCATTTGCAACCAGACCAGCGGCGGCGCCAGCATTACCGGTGTAGCCACCCGTAAACTGGATATGATCGCCGGCCTTGAGACCAGTCACGATATCAAAGGTCGTCGTGCTGACTTGGTTGGTTCCAGCGCCCGGAGCCGTGAAGGTGCCACTGTCACCACCGGTAGCCGTCGTGCCACTGACTAGGTTGATCGTATCGATACCCGTATGGGTGCCGAAGGTGATCTTGTCCGCGCCAGCTGCACCAGTGATGGTGCTTGCACCGGTACCCGTGGTGATCACGTCGTTAGCAGCGCCGGTGACAACCGTATTGGCACCGTTGCCGAGCGTGATGGTCTTCACACCGCCGCCGTTCATCGTGATGTTGATGGCAGCGTTGTCCGTCGAGGCCGAGACCGAACCCACACCGTTGAAGCTTGAAGAGCCGGTGTAAGCGACCGAGCCGTTCAGGGTGAGGTTGACGAGGTTGTTATCAGTATGGGTGCCGATGGTGAGAACGCCGGCGGTCCCGGTGTTGGCATTCGTGACCGTCAGGTTGGCGACGTTGTCGGCCAGCGTACCGACCGTGAAGGCATGCGTGCCGCTGTAGGAGATGTTACCGAGAGCGTTGTTGGACGAGGTGAGCGTCACGATACCGTCGGCAGTGGCGCTCGTACCGGTCCCGTTGTCCGAGAGAGTCAAGGACGTGGAGGACGTGGCCGCAGCGGTGATGCTCAGGCTGCCCGTGCCTGTGATGGCGAGGCTGGACAGGTTCGGGTCGGTCAGGGCGGAGACGGTGTGAAGGCCCTGGAACACCGACGCATCAGAGTTGATGGACACGTTGCCGATGCCGACACCGTTGGCGTCCTGAAGGACAAGCGCGCCGGTGGTGTAGCCAGCCGTACCACCACCATTGGCGGCAGTCACAGTGGTTCCCTGGAGGTTAACCGCAACGCTGCTGTTAGCGCCGTTGGTGCCAGCGAGCTGGTACGTCACGGAGGTAGTCGCCGCATCAAGCTGCAGACCCGTACCGGCGGTGATGCCGGTGATGGTCGTGGTAGCAGCATTGATCACTTCGATACGGTTGATGCCCGAAATCGCAGCGGCGTTGTAGGCAGTGGTACCGAGAGCGTTGATACCCAGCTGCTCGAAGCCGGTCACGTTAGTGAAGTTGGCGTAGTTGGACCCGTTGGCCGTCAGGACGATCTGATCGGTCGTGCCGGAGCCGCCCGTGATAGCCCGCTGTGCCGTACCACCGATCGAGATCACATCGCGGCCCGAGCCGCCCGTGAAGGACTGCGTGGCAGCGTTCAGCGTCAGGGTCTGCGCACCCGTGGTCGAAGCAGCGTTGATGGCGGTGATACCCGCAACACCCGACACATCGGCCGTGAGACCAACAGCGCCCGTCTGGTTGATCGCCGTCACAGCCCCGTTGACAGCAGTCAGGTTCAGAACACCGGTGCCCGAGAGGTTCAGGGTACGAAGTGCCGTATCCGTGATGCCAGCCAGGGTGGTGTTGGCGGTGAGAGCCGTGTTGACCGTCGCGAACTGGTTGCTCGCGTCGGTGATCACGCCGAGATTACCGCCGCCGAGCGTCAGGCCGAGCGTCGTGTTAGCGGCGATCTGAGCGGCCGAGCCACCCGTCGTGATACCCAGCGTTCCACCGGTGCCGGAGAGCGACAGGGTGTTGAGGGCCGTCGAGGAGACGGTGGAGGCACCGTAGTTTGCGAGGGTCACCGAGTTGATGGTGTTCGCAACCGTGGTGCTGCCAGCGTTGGCATCGGCAATCGTCACCGCACCGTTGGTGAGACCAGCCTGGGCAGCGACTGCATTGCTGGTGTTCGCAGTAGCAGTCACAGCAGCAGCAGCAGTGGTGGCAGCAGACTGTGTGACGCTGACGCTGGTGGTCGCAGCAGTACCGGTCACGCCAATGGCGCCGAGCGTGGCCGTGCCGTTGGTACCGGCTAGACCGGACTGGGTGCTGGTGATGCCAACCGTCGTACCACCGAACACATTGATCGTTCCGCCGGTGCCAGTGTTTGCAACCGTGTTCGCAACGTTAACCGAAACAGTACCGACCGGAGTCGTGCCGGCCGTAGCCGAACCAACCGCGACCTGACCGGTGGTGCTGCCCGTTACGGTAACGGCAACATTGCGGCCGCCCAGAACGGTGGTGTTCGTGGCAGCAGCGGCAGTGTTGGTGACAGCTTCGTTCGTCGTCGCATCGGCCGTCAGCGACACAGAACCGCCCGTGTTCTGAACGGAAAGCTGCGTGACACCAGTGAAGCCCGAGCCGGAAGCGGTGGAAATCGTGCCGCCCAGAGTGAAGGCGCCGTTCACGGTCTCGACATTGGAAACAGTGATGCCCGACGGAGTAGCATACGCGCTGGTCGCAACGATATTCAGCGTATCGTTGCCGGCGCCGCCATCGATCTTGTCGAGGCCCGTCAGGGTGGGGTTCGCCGAAGCAACGAGCGCGTTGAAAGTGTCGTTGCCGTTGCCACCGACCAAGTTGTCAACACTGGTGGTCAGTGCAGTCGTGATGCCGACATTCCCAGCAATCTGCAGCGAACCGGTGTAGGTGGCCTGTCCCTGAGCGGCAGCCGTCAGGAAGTTGACGACGCCAGTGTTCGAGTTAGCGGTGAACTCGCTCGACTGAGCGAAACCGAACAGCACATCAGCGCGGTTGGCGTAGCCCGAACCGGGGGTGGCGACGGCATTGAGCCAGTTCTGAATCTCGGCCGAGGAGCCGGTACGGCCGAGCACGTTCACGTAGAGCGCCTGGAGATAGGCGACCGTGACGGTCGTGTCGGTGCCGTAGCGGTTGGTGAACTCGGTGGCCTGGGTGAAGCCGGTGGCAATCGCCTTCAGGTTGTTGCCGTTGACGTTGTAGGTGTCGACCTGCTGGTCGAGGCCTGACTGATCCGGCACGCGGCCGAAGGCGGCCTGGTAGAAGCGGGTGACGGCGAAGGTGCCGGCAGCGGCCTCGGGCGAGGTGATGATGGCGGTGTAGACCTGCGAGTCGTTGAGGGCACCCGACTGCGAGGCGGCGAAGTACGAGTTCAGCTCAGACGTCGAGGCCGGGCGCTGAAGGACGTTCTGAAATGCGGTTTGAATTGCAGCTTGTGACAGAGCCATTGCGGCATCTCCTGGTGATGCGACCGTGCCCCGTCGGCGGGGTTCCGGTTCTCTCCCGCGGTCGCACCGGGTGCGTCGAGCGTGAGCGGGTTGTTTGGTATCTCGAACGCCATACCCCCGCAAGCGGAATAATGCGGTTCACTATACACCTTGGCGCGATCACCCACGGGAGTCCCGGCACGTGTACCTTGGGGGCAACAGATCGCGGCGGAGGCGATCGAGCGGTCCCGTCGCGCGGGCTTCTTAGGGATGTCGTACCGGGCCCTTTACCTCACCCGCCCGGTTCCCGATGAAGGTGGGCGCGCTTTGAAAGGTGAAGGACCGGGAGCTTGGTGTATTCCAGACGCCGAAGCGGCCGTTGTAACGCAGGACGGTACCGTTCACGAGAATCGTGGCGCCCTCTGCCTCGTTGTGAATGCCGTCCCGCTTGAAGTTGAAGACTGTTCCGCCCTGGAGCGACACGGTCCAGTTCACACCGGGCGCGAGGAACAGGCCGTCGCCCGGACCACTCGCGAGCCAGGTTCCAGCGAGCTGCAGCCAGGCCGCGGCGTTGGCGCGCGTGTCCGTCACCTGCAAGGCGGGGCCGGTGCGGGGCGAGTCGAGGGAGACCTGCGAACCGAAGAAGATTTCGCGGTTTCCCTCCGCGGCGAGGCTCGTGTCGATACTCACGTTCGTGCCGTTGTCGATGATGTCAACCTGATCGATGTAGAGGCCCCCAAAGGCTCCTCCGACGCGCAGCCCGACGCCGGAGCCCGTGACCTTGCCTTGCTGCAGCATCAGGCCGGCCTTCGAGCGCCCCTCGCCGACGCCGCCATTGACCCGGACCGCGTCGTTGCGGGCACGCGCCTCGAAGCCGCGCATGACAACTTGATCAATCTCCTCGAACCAGATCCCATCCCAGAGCAGCCCCCCACCGTCTTGACCGTCGATGACGACCTCGCTCAGCATGCTGCGGTTGAACCCGCGCAGCCGCAGCGCACTCCCCGCTTCCATGGGGGTGCGACTTGTGATCCGGAACCCTGAGAGGCGAGCGTTGCGGACACCGACTGGCGTTGTGCCGAGGGTAAGGAGATCGACGCGCGGATCCGAACCCGCATAGGCGAACACCGTCTGGTAGGGTCCGTCGCCCTCCAGAGCCACCCCGGAGGTCATCAGCACGAGCGGCTGTGTGAACAGGCAGATGCCGCCCGGCGCGTATGTCCGTTGTCCGGGTCGCGCCTGGTCGAGCCAGCGCTGCAGCGCCGCGGTGTCGTCGCTCTTACCGTCACAGCGCGCACCAGCGGCCCGCAGGTCATTGACGGGGGCATTGGCTGCCTCCGGTGGTTCCGGATCACCGGAGCGAGCCTGCGCCGCATCCGGACTCGCCAAACTCAGCAGGAACACCGCAGCCGTCAGCCAGCGCGTCCTCGTGGCACAGCCCTCAATCATCGTTGACACAATCTGCCCTCGTTTTCGCGACACGTTAAGGACAAGTTTGGGCGGTACAAACCACACTGGATTATCCTGTCCGAGATGCGGCTGATCACTTCCGAGCCCGGTCACACTTTTGACCGCGCAACCTTTGCTTTGCCGCCCAGTTCGGGGTTCGGCAGAGCGCATCGGCTTCGGTATCTGCGGGGCTTCGGTGCGGTCTTCAGCTCTTACTTCAATCGGTGCCTCTGTCCGAACGATCGGCTTATTTGGTTAAGTAGGCTGGGGTTTGACACCCGGCGCCATCCCCCGCACTTGACCGCGACCCTCAAGCCGGCGGCCGTTTGATGGATCCGCGTAAACCAGCGACCAGCATGACACACCATCGAGTAGCCCGATTATCGTGTGCTTCGCTCCTTGCCGCCCCGCCTGCTCAGGTGCTTTAGGGCTGCCCCAGGGTAGAGGGCGAAAATTCTGATCGGACCCATACATAATCGCGGCGAAGCATTCGTCAGGTACACCTACGACACCTACAGACTCATGCGGAGTAGACGACTTTATCATGTCTGATTCGAGCCCCCAGACCATCCATCCCGTAATCTTGTGTGGAGGCTCGGGCACGCGTCTGTGGCCAGCCTCGCGGGAGAGCATGCCCAAACAGTTCGCCCGCTTGGTTGATCCAGAGTACTCCACCTTCCAGGCCACCGCCCAGCGCGTGGCCGAGCCCAGCCTGTTCGCGAAAGCCACTGTGATCGCGGCTGCCGAATCTCGCTTCATTGTTGCCGAGCAGCTCGTGCAAGTAGGCCTGTCGGCCGACATCATCCTCGAGCCTCAAGGCCGTGACTCGGCCGCCGCCGTTGCGGTAGCTGCACTGCACGCCGCCGCCGCAGACCCGCAGGCTATCGTACTGATCATGGCCGCTGACCATGTTATCGGCGATGTCGACGCCTTCCGTCGCGCCGTCGCCGCTGCCGCAGCCGGTGCGCGGGCGGGCTACACCATGACGCTGGGCATTGAGCCGACCCGTCCCGCCACCGATTACGGCTACATCCGCTGCGGGGCCGTCCTGCCGCCGGCCGCGGGTGGGGCGCAGGGGCCGGGAGAAGGTGGCGCTTGTGCGGTCGAGTGCTTTGTTGAAAAGCCGGATGCGGCGGGCGCTGAGCGTCTCATTGCCGAGGGCGCCCTATGGAACTCTGGCTACTTTTTGTTCCGCGCTGACGTGATGCTTGAGGAACTCGAGACCTACGTTCCTGCGGTGCTGGCAGGTGCGCGCGCTGCTCTCGGAGCAGCGGTCACCGACCTCGACTTCGTGCGTCTCGACGCGGACGCCTTCGAGAAAGTTCCCAAAATTTCAATCGACTACGCGGTGATGGAGCGCACCACCCACGCGGGTGTGTTACCGGTCTCCTTTTCCTGGTCGGATGTTGGCACCTGGGACGCCGTTTGGGGGGGGCTGGAGCGGGACGCAGATGGTAACGCATTGCGGGGCCGGGTCGAACTGATCGGCACGAAGAATAGCTTGGTTCACAGCGCGGGTGAGGGCCTGACTACGGTGGTCGGGCTGGAGAATGTGGTCGTGGTTGCCACACCTGACGCGGTGCTGGTGGCCTCCAAGGCGCAGTCCGGTCGGGTGAAGGAGCTGGTGGGCCAGCTGCGAGCTAAGCAGCATCCAGAGGCGGATGCGCATCTGCGGATGTATCGACCCTGGGGTTGGTACCAGCGCATCGATATCGGTGAGCGCTTCCAAGTGAAGCGGATCATGGTGACCCCGGGCGGGCGCCTATCGTTGCAGAAGCACTTCCATCGGGCGGAGCACTGGGTCGTGGTCAAGGGTACGGCTGAGGTGACGGTCGACGAGCGGGCTGTACTGGTGCACGAGAATGAGGCAGTTTACCTGCCGATCGGTGCGATGCACCGGCTCACTAACCCTGGCAAAATTCCGCTTGAATTGATCGAGGTCCAAGTGGGATCCTATACCGGCGAAGACGACATTATCCGCGTCGAAGATATTTACGGACGCTAAAATTTAGGTCCGAAGTGCTCTCGAGCGGATACTCTATATATCTCTCGGGAAGCCCGATCCCTCCGCCCTCCCCTAAAATTCAAGATGGTTGAAAAACTCGTGCTTACCGTAAACCATCTTGCTGGAGATGCTCAGACAACGGGCGTTGCTGCAATTTGCAGCGCCTGGACGACGGCCTGTCCAACTTGATTGGCTAGCCCAATTCCCTCCTCCGTATCCGGGAAGCCTGCAATAAAAGATGGCCCCAAGGTTGGATGGCCGAGGACAACGACATGGGTCAAGGCAAGGCTTAAATCACTACGAACAAGCCGTACCACTTGAAGTGGGCCGATTTGTCCGTAGAAGCTTTGCTCTACATAGATTTCTTTGCTGGATTGGAATGAAGGTTTAGTCATTGTGAGATCTTAATCATTGCTTTTTTCGCTCGAGTAGGAAGAGTGCGCCTGCCTATGTGACTAAATGAGACATATCAGCCATAAAGAGACTAAATAAGAATTTGGTATATCAAAGTGTTTGACCCAGAATGCCAATCTGCGCCTCAATATTATCCAGCCGATGGGCATATCGCTGTCCAATCGCGACTGAGCTGAACGCTGAGGCGACGTGCTGCGCGGCTGCTTGAGCGCGCTTCTGCGCTTCCGCAGGGTTTTCATAAACTGTTCGTATAGCGGTCACTGCCGAAGGTAGAAGAGGGTCAGCCCAACGGCTGCCAGGCTCAACCGCAATATAGGCTTCAGGACGGACCGGTACGAGCATATAATCGACAAGGAAGGCGGTCTCATTCGAGCAGAAAGCAATATTTCCGGAATAACCTGTTGCAATCACTGGACGTTTGAGTTGCATCGCCTCAATCATACCGATCCCGAATCCTTCTGAACGATGAAGCGACACATAGGCATCGCAAACATTTTTGAGGCACAGGAGTTCATAATAAGGTAAAGTTTGATCGATAATTTTGATACGCGAATCTTGTGCGACAAAACTGTCGATCATGCGCCAGATCTTAACTTGATGGGGATCATCGACACTCGTCCGGTTCTGGGTTTTGAGGACGAGATAAACTGGCTCTGGCGAGCCTTTTGGAAAGGCTGCCTGAAAAGCCTGAATAAGGCCAAGCGGATTTTTACGTTCGATAAATGAGAAGGCGTCGAAGGTCGATAGATACACGAAGCCGTCTTCGGGTAACCCGTACGTGGCCCGCGAGCCTAGGATTGTTTTAGGTAGAGGCTCCACTGCCAAGCCAACATTGTAGACCGGGACATGGCAGACTTTTTCGTAGATTACCCGATTGTATTCCGACGCAACCCAAACCTCGTCAAGTAGATCTAATCCAAGCATATGACTCTTAGGTACTTGATCAATTTCCCAAAATATATAGCCTATATTATAAGAGCGTGCAAATATACGATTATCAACTTCTGCGATGGCGAGCGGAACCGTGTCTGCATTAAGGTGGATAAGATTGATTGTTCGCGGTGTGCGCAGCTCTGGCGTTGTTATATGCGACCGCTCAAGTGGTGAGGGGAAATCCGCACGATAGTCGAAGACGGCCGGGCTCCGACCCGCAGCCGTGAGCGCCGCAAGCGACTGGCGAGTAGCCTGCCCGATGCCGGAGGCCGCGCTTACCGGACCAATCACGGCGATGCCTGGCTCCAGCCTCGAGCTAATCCGCGGGTTGCGAACGAGAGCCGGTGCAGTACCTGAATGCCCGCTGAGCAGGCTGATACTTCCGGGCGCAAGACCGCGGGCCGCAAGGCTTTCAATAAGCTGTTGGCAAAGGGTACGTGCTGTCTCCGGCCCACTCCCAAGGGCTAAAGCGACCAGAGCTTCAAATCGTGAATCCGCGCCTATCCCAATAGGGGCTAGAAGTTCGGCGATTGCAGCTGCTGGTAGGAAGCGTGCGAGCGCTGGCAAGCGCGCGCAGCGTAGAAATAAAATACAGACTGCAAGCGCTCTCTCAAGTATGCCGCCCCCTACAATGGGAGCAAGAACGGGGTCGCGTGTTAGATAGGTACGTATAAAATCGTTAAGTGGATAGGACGCGTTTGGAATAGTGTTTCGTGTTAGTGAACGCACCTGAGCTTCAGTGATAAGGGATCCATCTGGTGCAAGCGCAGGTGCACGTTCTGCGCACCACCAGAACAAAGCCTCGTGTAAGAATGTTGGATCAGCAAGTTGATTTATCTCCGGTTTTGCGTCAGCGATGGCGTTGTACGCTGCAATGCTCAGCTCGGGTGCAAGTCCAAAACGCGGCATTGGGGTATTGAGGAAGGCGATCTGCGCCCGTGATAGGGGCAACCCACCAGGGCGCTGTCCATCCGCCGCGAGATAGCGCTGCAGAGCGGTCAAAGATCCGGCAGGATCGCTAGCCGTCAAGGGACGATGAGCGAGTTCGGCTCGATAGGCTAGATACCGGCTGATAAGACCTGCCGGATCGTGCTCCGGCTCAGCAATCGCAAAAAGTGTTTCGAGGCGAGCACGTGTCGCATAGCCCTGCTGGGCCTGGGGTACCTCGCCGTCTATCAAGCCGAGAGTAAGCCGCGCATGCTCCGCTTCTGCACGTAGAAGCTCACGCGCACGCTGATTGGTAGATAAGCTAAGAAGATGCAGTGGGTCAAAGTGGACAGGCGAGCCTGGGAGCGGCGTACCAGTCGTAGCATCGCGAACCTCAACGGGACCAGAACCACGCAGATCGAAGCGGATTTCGAAGCCATGGCACCCGTCACCTTTACCGGCAGCCAGTAGGTCCCTCCGATCACGATCAGCAACAGTGCGCGCGCATCGTCCTTCATATTCAAATTCAACTATAACGCGACGCTCAGGTATGGCAGCATTTCGTACCCAGCCGACAATACGATTGTCGTCGATGAGATCGATGAAACCTTCGATTTGGGATTGCGGGGCAGCAATTTCTGACCGCGATCGATTACCCATCTTGAACAGCGCCATCTTGCCTTCTCCAGCCGCGCGTGCGGCGTTGGCTCGTATGCGCAGCCCGTGTTCACGAAGGTTGGGGCCCTGACAACCCGTATTTGCCCTAAGAATTTATCGGAGATTTTTTTCGCTGATCGTCCCCATCTGTCTCATGTGGGGACCGGACGCATCATCACCGGCCGAGGTGGCCAGCTCAAATGACCTTTGGCGTCGCTCTATCAGACGGCGAAAGCCCCGCAACGCCAGATCGGATCTGTTGTTCCTCCACATCAGAGTCCGAGTTGGGGGGTGGTTTAGGGCCTGAGAGTCCGTCCGATATGTCATGCATCTCGGCCCAGCCTTCGGACGAGGATCATGACGGCTGCGGCGTAGAGGAAGGCTTGTGCGGAGGCGAGGGTGGCCTCCGGGTCCTTCCAGAGGCGTCGGTTGCGGCTGATCCATCCAAAGAAGCGTTCCACCACCCATCGACGCGGATGCACAGCGAAGCCGACTTGATCCTTGGGTTTGCGCACGATCTCGACGGTGATTCTCGTGGCGGTCGCGGGTCTGTCGCCGGCATAGCCGGCATCGGCGAAGGCTCTGACGATGAACGGGAAAGTTCGCCGCGACAGGCGTAGCACCGGTCCGGCCCCGTCGCGATCCTGGATGTCGGCGGCCTGCGGATCCAGCACGAGGGCGCGCCCGTCCGTGTCGACCAGGGCCTGACGCTTGCGGCCCTTGATCCTCTTTCCAGCGTCGTAGCCGCGCGGCCCGCCGCTCTCGGTGGTCTTCACACTCTGACTGTCGAGCACGGCCGCTGTCGGCGAAGCCTCGCGACCGGTCCGCTCGCGGTCGGCCATGACCCGGGTGTGGTTGATCCGCCCGAACAGTCCCTCGTCCCGCCAGCGGCTGAAGTCGCCGAACGTCGTGCTGCGCGGGGGCAGGTCCTTGGGGATCAACCGCCACGCGATGCCGCCACGCAGAACGGTGAAGATCGTGTTCAGGATCTCCCGCATCGTCCAGACCGGCGGACGCCCGCGCGAGGCGGGCTTCGGCATCAGGGGCGCGATCACCGCCCATTCCGCATCCGTCAGGTCAGTTTCGTATCGCAGGCTCGCACGGCTATGCTGCCGGCGAGTGGTCGGGGTCCACATGGCACGTCCAGATCAGGCTTCAGCACCCTTCTGGAAGCACTGCCATCCCGGCCACTCAACCCCCGCAAGACATTATCGGACGGGCTCTGAGTGGGACTCGAGTCTTCGCACCGAATCACTCCTTTCTTTTCGCTAGCGGTGGTATGGCGATTTTCGCCGTTCGACCGCTAACGAGAAAGCTATGAGCCAGAACAATTCCTCAGAAGGCGCAGACACACCGTCCGATCAAATCGCGGCCATCCATGCGCGCCTGCTCGGGAGTAAGCTCGAGGATCTATCTGCCAAGTTCTATCCGCCGACAGCTCAAAAAACGTTGAGGAGATTTGCGGCCGGTGAAGTCGCCAAGCTGCTTGGCATAACGGAGGTACGCCTGCGGCAGCTGCCGTTCGACCGGTTGACGCCAGACCTCGAGATCGGTTCCGCTGGACGGCGCTACTTCACGCTGGCCGAAATTCATACCCTCCGTCTTCACCTTCATGAAATTGATCGTGTCGGTCGCGGCTACCTTCCCCATCGCGATCTAGCTAAAGGAGAGCATCTCCAGGTTATCGCACTGACGAACTTTAAGGGTGGATCGGCCAAGACGACTCACACGGCGGGCCTTGCCCATTACCTCACTCTCCGCGGCTACCGGGTTCTGGCGATCGACGCTGATCCGCAGGCCAGCCTCTCGACCTTACTCGGGGTCAGGGCGAACGACGATGGTCCGACGATTTATGACGCGATTCGGTACGGGGACGAGCAGCGGCCACTCCGAGAGGTAATCCGCAAGACCTATTTTGCCGGACTTGACCTTGCTCCAGCGAATCTAGAGCTGGAGGAGTTCGAATTCTACGCCCCTCTGATGTCTACGCCGGAGCGTCGGCGATCCGGCGGCGCCCCGTTCTTCGCCCGGCTGCCAATTGCTCTCGAAAACGTGGCCGACGACTATGATGTGGTGGTAATCGATTGCCCCCCGCGCCTAGGCTATTTCGCCATCTCAGCGCTTTGTGCGGCGACGGCAACCCTCATCACCGTTCACCCGCAGATGATTGATCTTGCATCAATGCGACAGTTCCTAACCATGATGAGTGACCTCATGGGGACAGTGCAGGCGGAAGGCGCACCGCCACCAGCGCAAGACTGGTTCCGGTACCTTATTACTCGGTACGACCCCCAGAGCGTACCACAGACCTCCGTGGTCGGCATGCTCCATGACCTGTTTGGCCCCCACGTTCTACCAAAGCAGATGCTGCAGACGCCGGCGGTGTCGACCTCTGGCCTCGTCGGCCAGACGATCTACGAAACTTCACTCGGCCGCGACCGCAGCGACGAGGTTAGTCGGGCGACCTATCGTAGGGCGCTTGATGCCTTCGATGATGTGAACCAGGAGATTGAGCTTCTTATTCGTCGGGCATGGGGACGGGTATGAGCAAGAGCATCCGCGATTTGATATCCCGCCCGGTGGTCGACAGTGCGCTGGAACAGGCGTCACCAATAGAATCAACGACTTCACCCCCCTTATCAGGTGATAACTCAGCCCCTCCCCTGAAGCGTACCGGGGCCAGTCGCTCGTTCGGTGCGATCTGGCAGCAGCGTGAGTTGGCGGGGATGGCTTCTGCTGCCGAGCACGATGGGGCTGTGATCGAGCTCGATCCAGACATCTGTGATCCATCGGCCATCGCTGATCGCGTGCCCGATACGACCGATACGGCATTCGATGTGTTCGTCGAGCAGCTGCGGCAGGAGGGGCAGCGGAGCCCTGCCCTGGTTCGACCGAAGCCAGGCGAGCCAGGGCGGTACGAAATCGCGTATGGCCGCCGCCGTCGGCGCGCCGCCCAGATCCTTGGCCGACCGCTACGGGTTATTGTACGCTCGCTCAGCGATACAGAGCTGCTGATCGCCCAAGGGTCAGAGAACCTTGCTCGCGCCGACCTCAGCTACATTGAGCGGGCTCACTTCGCCCGCAACATGGTCCAAGCCGGCGTAGCGCGCGATGTGATCGCGAGAGCGATGGGCACACAGGTAAGCAACCTATCGAACTTGCTCACCGTCGCCGAAGCAATCCCAGAGGAAGCGTTGGCTACCATCGGCCCTGCCCCCGGCATCGGCCGGCCTCGGTGGCTAACTCTAGCAGAACGGATTAAGGCAGCAGGCTCTGAGCGGCTCAACATTGCTCTGACTACCAGCGACCTCACCGGTAAGACGTCGGACGAACGTTTTGGCGCGATCTTTGCCGCATTGGTAGGGCCGCCTACGAAGGCGAAGGCCCGCCTAAAATCTGAGATGGTGAAAGATACCAAGGGCGTGAAGTTCGCGCGCGTCGAGCGCAGTGCGACCGGTCTACGGGTTACCATCGAAGATGCGAATGAGCCTGGGTTTGGCGATTATCTCGCCGATCGGCTTCCTGAAATCCTTGCAGCTTATCGAGCTAGTAAGGCCTAAATCCAACCCGCAACGCCAAACAGAGGACGACGCACCGCAAAAGAAATAGGCCCCCAAGACGTTTCCGTCCCGGAATCTATTCTCCGTCATAAGCAAACAGAGAATTCCACTTGGTCCGCTCCCACTGAAGTGGTCCGCCCTGAGGTATGGCTTGCGGGCCAGGACGAGTACGGACAGATGGGAACGAAGCGGCACAAGCCGGAGGATGTGGTCGCCAAGCTGCGGCAGGCGGACGTGTTGATCGCGCAGGGCCAGAGCGTGGCCGACGTGATCCGCACTCTCGGCGTCACCGAGGTGACGTACGACCGCTGGCGCAAGGAGTTCGGCGGCCTGAAGACGGATCAGGTCCGGCGGATGAAAGACCTGGAGCTTGAGAACCAGCGGCTGCGCAAGGCGATTGCCGACCTGACGCTGGACAAACTGATCCTGCAGGAGGCGGCTCGGGGAAACTTCTGAGCCCCGCGCGCCGGTGTGCGTGTGTCGAGCACATCGTCGAGACGATGAAGGTGTGCGAGCGCCGGGCCTGCCGTGCGCTCGGGCATGGGCCTCGCGACTGCGGAGCGATTCGCCCGTGAGGGCTTCCAGGTCGTCCTGAGCGCCCGCAACGAAGGCAAGGTCAGGGACCTCGCCGAGCAGCTTAGGGCCAAGGGCCACAAGGTCGAGGTTCGCACCGTCGATGCCGGTGATCCGGCCAGCGTCGCGAAGCTTGTCGAGGGCGTCGAGCGCGACTTCGGCGGCATCGATGTGCTGAACTTCAACGCCGCCTCGATGCGCAACCAAACCTTGGCCAACCAGCCGCGCGACAGCTTCAACACTGACCTCGCCGTCAACATCGGCGGTGCCGCCGTCGCCGCCCAGGCGGCGGCGCCGAAGATGCTCCAGCGTGGATCGGGCTCCGTCCTGTTCACGGGCGGCGGCTTTGAGCTGCAGCCGCATCCCGAGACCTTTCACTCAGCATCGGCAAGGCCGGCATCCGCGCCCTGGCGCAAGGCATCTTCGAGCCGTTCAAGGCGAATGGCGTGCACGTCGCCACCGTGACGGTCGTAGGCTTCGTAACTACCGCCGAGGACGCCAACGCGCTGGCCGAGCACTTCTGGCAGCTCCATAGCCAGCCGAAGGGCTCCTGGGAGGTCGAGGCTATGTACACCCCGAAGGGCTGAGCCATTTCAGGGTGACCGACGACACGCACGCCGATTCAGGGAAGAGGAGAACGCCGACAACGACGATGGCGCTGCAAGGCTAACGCTTCCTCGTCGTCGGTGGGAGTTCCGGAATCACCATGAGATAAGACGCTCAGAGGGTTGGCAATGAGCCGTAATCAGTCTCAGATCAGTGAAGCTGAGTGGGTGGCCGCCCAGTAATGTATCATTGATCAAATCGATATTGGCTATCGATATCATCTGTTTGAATGATGATGCGGTGCGAAGCATATTCCTCTCATGAAACGGGGATTGGCCCCGGATCACGAATAGGAATCAACACGATGACCGTCCGTACTTTCGCCCTCGCTACCTTGGCGTCCGTCATCCTGACTGGTGCCGCGGCAGCCGACGAGCGCATCAACGTCACGCCGACGCTGTACCGCGATTGGGCCCGCGTAACGGCCGCCGTGCGCCCGGCCTCCGAGCTGACGACAACGCCCTCCCTGACCCCCCGGGCGCCTGCGACCCGGCGCATCATCGCCGAGGTGTTGGCGCGATAACCCGGACACTTCTCGATGTCCGAGAGCCATCACAGCAGAGCGGCAGGGCAAGGCCCTGCCGTTTCGCGTTTCGATCACCCGCCGGGCTTCGCGGTACGGCAGTAGGCGGGACACCGCCCGAATAGGCGCGGACCGAACCGCCATCATCGGCGGAACCGATCATCGCCCGCCGCCGTCTCCTCCGGCACTGCCCGTAAGGAATGGCCGATGATCGACCTCAATGCTGCGACCGCCGACGAACTCGATCAGGTCCCCGCCCTGAAGGGGCATGGCTTCGAGATCGTGCGCTACCGGGAGGAGCGCGGTCGCTTCACTAGCCTTCGGCAGTTGAACGAAGTGCCGGGCTTGGCCGGCAAGGTCGATGATATCGATGCGGCGGTCACTGTCGCCGAAGGGTAGCCCCACCTTGTCCGTCAGAAGCTCAGGGCTAAGCGGTCTCACGAGTCCGCCTTTCACAGTGTTCCCCGCCGGGCAAAAGGCAACCTGAATGGGTTCGGCGACTTGATAGGCCGGGCGCGATGACGCTCACCAGGAGCGACGCCAGCCATGCCCGAAACCGAGATCCGCCTTGCCCTCGAAGCGATCCCGATGGGGGGCATGAAGGAGGGGTCAGCCGGGGACGAGAAAGTCCTATTCGTGCGCGAGGCCTCCGGTGTGCGGGCGTTTCAGGCCAAATGCCCGCATCTCGGGGCGCCGCTTGCCAAGGGCGAGATCTGCGGTGGACGCCTCTACTGCCCCTGGCACAAGGCCGCCTTTGCGCTGGCCGATGGAAGCCTGAAGGAGCCGCCGGCCCTTGATTCCCTGACGCGCTACCCGGTCCGCATCGAGGGGTCCGACGCCGTCGCAACCCTCACGCCGGAGCCGGCGCTGACGAAGACGGCGGGCGCGACGGTGGGGAGCGTGCTCATCGTCGGCTCGGGTGCAGCAGCCGTCGCCTGCGTGAAGACGCTGCGCCGCGAAGGCTATCACGGTCGCATCACCATGATTGGCCGCGAGGCGTACCCGCCCTACGACCGGACCAAGCTTTCCAAGCAGTTCCTGGCCAAGCCGACCCCACCAGAGAAGGTGCTGATTGAGCCCGATTTCGACCGGATCAACAAGGTCGAGCGCATCACTGCGGAGGTCACACGGGTCGATCCCATCGGGCGCAACATCACCCTGAAAGACGGCAGGACCTTGAGCGCGGACGCGATCCTCGTCGCCACCGGAAGCCGGGCGGTAGTGCCGGATTTCCCAGGCAAGGACCTCGGCGGGGTCTTCACCCTACGCAGCCTCGACGACGCGCTTCGCGTGAGCGAGGCGGCCGGCGAGGGCGGGTCGGTCGTTATAGTGGGCGCCGGCTTCGTCGGCATGGAGGCTGCAGCGTTCCTCATGAAGCGCGGGCTTTCCGTCACTGTGCTGGCGCGCGAGGAGGTGCCCTTCGCCAAGCGTTTCGGCGAGGCGGTGGGTGCAGCGCTGAAGCAGTACCATGCAGGCAACGGTGTCACCTTCGAGACCGGCTCCATCGCTCGGGTCATCGGCTCCGGCCGTGTCGAAGCTGTCGAGACGGAGGAGGGGCGACGCCTTCCGGCCGACATCGTTCTCGTCGGCGTAGGTGCCAAGCCGGAGACTGGCCTGATCGCTAGCGTCGAGCCCAACGAGGACGGCGGCATCGAGGTCTCCGGCGACCTCAAGCTCGAGGAAGACGTGTGGATCGCGGGCGACATCGCCGCTTTCCCTGAGAAGGCGAGCGGCGAGACCGCGCGAATCGAGCATTGGCGCCTCGCACAGCAGCACGGCACGCATGTAGCTCATGCCATCCTCGGCCGGACCGGTGTGTTCGCGGGGGCTCCGTTTTTCTGGAGTAACCAGGGTGACAAGCGCCTCGATTACGGCGGATACGCCAAAGGGTTCGACCGGATCGTCATGCAGGGGGACCCCGTCGCCCTCGACTTCATCGCCTACTACGTCACGGGCAATCGGGTGACGGCCGCCTGCAGTATCGGTCGCAATGGTGCCTTCACGGCTTTCCTGCACCTGCTCAGCCTTGGGCGTCTGCCCTCGGCGGACGAGATCGAGGCCGGGGTGGACCTGCTCAACCTTGCGCGAGAGGCTGCTTAAGAGCAGTCAGGCAACCCATCGAGAACCGCGGCAAAGGCAGAGACCAGGTTGTCGGGTCGGCATGACGCCGGCCCTCCGCCACTTTCAGCCGCTCGGACCGCCGCGCTTCCAGGGTCATCGACGGTTGGATGCCCTCTGGCATTCTCGACCAATCGAAATGTGCTGAAAGCAGCCCTAGCCCTCCAACGGCCTGACGGCGTTATGGATCAGCCCGCCAACCGGTGCTCTGCGAGGGCTCGCCAGCGGTCGCGAGCCCGCTCGGCGGTGAGAAGCTGTTCCCGCAACGCCTCGATCTCGGCGTGTAGCCCACCCGCGTCGACGGCAAGCTCGATGCATTGATCCTGCGCCTCGGCGAGCTGCTGGCGTAGCTCCGTGTTCTCCAGAACGACGGCCAGAAATTCTGGATGGTGTCGCCTGTCGCCGCTCATCCTGGCCTTTCACGTCCATGAGACAGCCAAGCTACAGCGCTCGCCCATGCGTCGCCACCGCATGATCCTGCGGCGTCCATGCGCGAGCCGGGCTACCTCGCCCCAATCATCCCCCGTTCGTTCTTCCGCCCGGCCTAATGCGCCCTCGGCATGGCTCCGCCGTCGCCACCGGTCGCCGCGATTCTGGAAGCGCCCTCAAGATCGGGGCCGGCTCTGCCGTTCCGGCAGCTTCTTGGATGGTTCCGCTGGCGAATTCATCCCCAAAGTTATCCCCTTATCCGTGGGGTGGATCCGTTTGCACCCTATCCCCTGAGGTGACGGCGCCACCTCGGCTTGCCCCCGTAAATTTGCGGACTTGCGCTCGCCGCGCCGCATCCACGTCTGCCACTCCCGGCTGATGATCCGCACGAGGTTGGGCGAGTTCTTCCGGCCCTCGTGGCGGCGCTCCTCGACGGTCAGAAGCCCGTCGCCGGCAGCAAGGCGGATCGCGGCCTGGGCGAGGCGGCGGCAGACCCCGGCCCGCGCCGCGATGGCGTCGATGCAGAGCCCGCACACGCCTTTGGCGGCCACCTCGTCGGCCACGATGCGCAGGACTGCGAGTTGCCCCGTGGTGAACCGAGCGGCGAGGGCCGGCGGCATCGGGCCGGAGCACGCCAACAGCCGGCGCCGGTCGCGCGACGCGGTCCTGTCGGGACTCACGGATCTGGCACGGGGCGGGAACAGGCTCGCCTGGCCGGCGGGGATGCCGATGAGCCTGATCCCCTCGCGGATCGCACTACGGCGGGCGTGAAGCCGTTCGGCGAGGTCCTGAGCCTCATCGTCGGCCAAGACCCCCGATCCGTGCCTCTGCCAGACCTGACGCGAGAGCGCGTCCATCTGGGCGAGGGTGCGCGCGTCCTCAATCGCGGCCTTCATGGCGGCGTGCAACATCGTCCCCGGTCCCTGCTCGGGCCGCGTCGAAGCAGGGGATGTAAAGGCTACCCCCATCTCAAAAGGCAAAGCGCCATCGTCACGAGAACAGGGGTTCTCGCTTGACTCCTCGGGGGAGCTTGTGGCTTGTGAGGGATTGCAAAACGATCCTCACAGACCCTACGATCTCGACGGCCTCACCCCTGCCAGGGTGGGGCCGTTGGCGTTTTGGGCTTAGGTCTTTCTCGCGGCGCTAATCCATTGTTGGTGGCCGCCTTACGAGTCGCGAACGGATCGTTAAGGCAGCCGGACATGGCATGTCGGCCGGGGAGGCCGGCAGAGTCAACGGGAGGGGTTGATATGGGATCAGGCGCCGCCCTACCTGCCCTGTAGGCTCTCGGCGAAATCCTCTGGCACCTCGCCGAACTGGCCCAGGATAGTCGCAGTCTTCAGATCACCCGTTTCGTCGTCCGCGACGACCTTCAGCGCGGCCGTCCCCGGCATCCGGCCAGCCATGACTTCGGCCCTCTTCAGGGCACCGCTCTCTGTCGGCGCCACCTCGCGGTCGCCCGGCACCAGCCGCTTCCGCTTGATCACGAACGTCTGCACCACGAACGTCGTGTTCATCGCCTTAAAGTCCGTCCGGTAAGTCATGCTGCTCGCCCCAGCCTTCGGACGAGGATCATGACGGCTGCGGCGTAGAGGAAGGCCTGTGCGGAGGCGAGGGTCGCCTCCGGGTCCTTCCAGAGGCGCCGGTTGCGGCTGATCCATCCGAAGAAGCGTTCCACCACCCACCGGCGTGGATGCACGGCAAAGCCGACCTGACCCTTGGGCTTGCGCACGATCTCGACGGTGATGCACGTTGCGGTCGCGGGTCTGTCGCCGGCATAGCCGGCATCGGCAAAGGCCTTGACGATGAACGGGAAGGTCCGCCGCGACAGGTGCAGCACCGGTCCGGCCCCGTCGCGATCTTGAATGTCGGCGGCCTGCGGATCGAGCACGGGCGACCGGCCGTGGCGCTACAGCAAGGCCGGCGTCATCACCACGGACCTGATGTCCCTCGCAGCCTCACCCCGCGCGCTGATCGGCCGGCTCGACCGCGAGCGCAGCGGCCCTCTGATGGAGGCGATGGATGCGTGCAACAGCCGGTTCGGGCGCGGCACCGTGGTGCCGGCACGGGCGGGGCTCACGGAGAAGCGGACGTGGTCGACGAAGTTCGAGATGCGGAGCCCGCGCTACACGACCCAGGTGGGCGAACTGCCGACGGCGCATACCTGAGTGCTCGGGCGTAACGACCCCGCTGCCCGATCCGATCACGGGCCGGCGGGGTGTGACGTCCATCTCACGTTCGAGCCGGTAAGCAACTTGGCTCGCGGGCAGAATGCGGCGGTCGAGTTAGCGGCTGCTCAAGCGGATCGGCCGGCGTCGATCCCGAAACGAGATCTCAGTCGAACAGATCCCCATCCGCCCGTCTGCGGAACAGCGTGCGCCAGCGGCGACGGCGATGCTCCGGCCGGTCGTGATTGACGTGGCACCGCTGGCAGAGCGCAACGAGGTTGGCGTCGTCGTTGCTCGCCGTGTCGTGGTCTCGATGCGCGGTCGCCAGAACCACCTTCGTGCGCCGTAGGCCCTCAAGCTCGTCCAGACGGGGTAGGATGGCCACGGAGCGCCCCTGGCCATCTCTCCAGGCTCCGCAGGCCGCGTCCCACCAGCGCCCGTCTCTGAGGCAGTAGACGAACCGTCCGTGGGGTCGGCCGCACCCCTCGCAGGCCCCGCCCGCCCGCCGAAATCGGATGACGGCCGAAAGCTGGGGCCAGTCGATGGGGTAGAAAAATCGGTGCTCGCGCCGGATCGGCATGACGTGCTCGGATAAGCGCCTCGGGCGTCGGCTGATCGGGAGGGCATGGGGGTTTGTGGTTAGCCGATCCTGTGCAAGTTTGGCAGCGTGAGCAATTGACAGGTCAAGGAGAACAGGTGGCGGTTCCCAGACGCCAACTCGCAGCATCAATCCGCGCGGCCCCGCATATCGTGGATCGCGATGCGATTGCCAGCTTCATCCTGGATGACGCGACGGAGGCGAGCCTCAATCCATTCCCGCACACGACGGCGGGGGCTCAGGGCCATATCTGGGCTGGGCATAACTTCGATTTCCAAGCCTCGCGGGTCGAGGCTCTCGGCTTAGCCTGCCTGCTGAAGGCACTTGGTTCGCTCGCTGGTGACGAGCCGCTGGTACAAGAGATATTCCGCTCAGAGGTTTACCGAGCCTACGTCTATCACCCTGGCGATGGGTGTCAGATCGTCGGAGCGGTCGTGTATGGCCGCGCGGGTATGCCCCTTCCGGTGGCCAAGCCGATGTCTCGGCGCCGTCCCCTACGGCGTTCGCATCGTGCTCATCCGCAACAGCTCGATCTCTTCGCACGCGTAGCATGCGCGGCCGAGTGCACCGGATAGTATGGGGCTGGGCGGGGCCTTGAGATCTTGATCTGCTATCGGCACCAAGGGGCGACGCCACACCATGTGACCGGCTTCGGCTCGATGGAATTGGTGGTTTCAGGGGCACGCCCGAGGGAGGCGAGGGCTTTGAACCGCCCCGGGTTTCCCGGAGGCCATTTGGTTTGGGTCAGGCGGCCAAGGCTTTCACCTTGGCCTGAGTAAGCAGGCTGCGGGCCCGCGGCATCCGCAACACCCATCCTGTGCGAAGACACGCGGTCAGCTCACGCTTCAGCGCCCCCCGACCCTGGACGTAGAGGGCCTGATAAATCGCCTCGTGACTGATGCGCATCGTCGTGTCGCCCGGAAAGTCGATCCTTAGGCGCTCGGCGATCTGTTGCGGGCTCCAGGATCGACCCCATTGCCGGCTCTGGCGTCGCCCGTGTCGCCGGCCCCTCCAGACAACGCTCGGTCCAGGCAAGGCGCTCCCGCTCGGTGTCGCGACAGCACCGGCGAGCCGGTCCTGCACGTACGTCCGCAGCGCGGCATTCCCCGCCAGCTTGGCTGGCTTGGGCCGGCGTGCCGAACGTTCAGCGTGCCACTGCGCGGTCGTGGCGCGGTAGTCCAGGCCGCCACTGCGGGTCGCCGCATTGCGCCGCAACTCGCGCGAGATGGTCGACGCCGCCCGTCCCAGACGCCGGGCGACGTCCCGAACCCCGTGACCTTGCGCCTGCAGTATCGCGATCTCCTCCCGCTCCGCGAACGATAGGTAGCGCGCAGAGGGCGACTTGGATGAGGGCGACAGGTGGGACGGTGCCATCCCGCCTGCCGTCCGGAACCACCGCGAGCCGACCGGTGGCGAGATCCCGACCTTCATCGCTGCGTCCTCGCTGGAGAGACCCTGGGCGATCAACGCCCAGAACCCCCGCCGCGTCTCGCGCAGACCGCCCCCGGGACGACCCGGTGACCGAAGCTTCTCGCGAAGAGACCGATCCGAACGCCGCCGCCCCACCATCACAACCGCGCCCTGCCAAGCCGTTGCGACGATCAATTGAATCTACCCTGGCTCCCCCTGTCGCTATGATGCACGAGCCCGCTGCCCTGGAGGGGCCGGCGCTCGTGCAGGGCCTGCTCCAAGGCATCGAGCACGAAGCCGGCATGGGGCAGTCCGGGAGACCCGCCATCCGACGATGCGCCGGGCGAAGGCGTCGATCACGAAGGCCACGTAGACGAAGCCGGACCAGGTCGCGACATAAGTGAAGTCACTGACCCACAACGCGTTCGGATGCGGTGCCTTGAACTGACGGTTCACCCGATCGAGCGGGCAGACAGCCGCTGGGTCGGCGATGGTCGTGCGGACCTTCCTGCCTCGCACGACGCCCTGCAAGCCCATCGCCCGCATCAGCCGGGCGACGGTGCAACGGGCCACCACGATCCCCTCCCGGCCGAGCTGCCGCCAGACCTTGCGCACGCCGTAGACGCAGAAGTTCGCCTCGAACACGCGCCGGATCTCGAGCATCAGCGCCGCGTCCGAGTGAGCCCGGGCTGGCAACCTGCCGGGATCGGCCCGCCGCGCGGCATGGGCGTAGTACGTCGACGGGGCGATCGGCAGAACCTTGCAGATCGGCTCGACCCCGTGGGCCTTCCGGTGATCGTCGATTGATCGCGATCATGTCCGCGACCGGCGGTCGAGCTCCGCCATCGCAAAATACGCGCTGGCCTTCCTCAGGATCTCGCTGACTTGTCGAAGTTCGCGGTTCTCGCGCTCCAGCGCCTTGATCCGCTCACGCTCGTCCGTTGTCGGGCCGGCCCGCTGGCCCCGGTCGCACTCGGACTGGCGGACCCAGTTCCGTAGCGCCTCGCCCGAGCAGCCGATAAGCCGGGCGGCGTTGTCGATGCCGCTCCGGCCCCTGCGTGGGTGATGGGTAAGGTGACCGTCAGTGCCGGGGGGCGTCTGTCCCGCGCAAGGCGAGGATCGCCTCTACCAGTCGGGTCAGCTGCCGCACCGAGCCTCCCCGCCAAGCGGCCTCGAGTGCGCGACCTTCCTCACCGTCGAGCGGAGGTAGAAAGCGGGCATCGATGCCTTGGTTGCGGGCGATCCCGGCCAGCACGGCCGGCAAAAGTGCGCCCAGATCCGCCCGCCTAGGGGCTGGCACCGCGATGACCCGCATGCGGTCCAGGAGCGGACCTGGCAGCGTCTCGACGCGATTGGCTGTTGCCAGCCACGAGATGTGACTGAGGTCCACCTCCACCTGAAACGCCGGATCCATGTAATTCCGAGCCGTTGCCGGCTCCATCATGACTAGAAGAGTGTCCCATAACCGGCCATAATCCGTCCGGGTCGGTGCTTTCTCGATCTCGTCGACGAGGAGCATCGGATTCCCGATGCCGAACCTGTTCATCGCCATCACGGCATGCGACGGCTCGGCGCTGGACCACCGACGGTCTGTCCCGCCGAGAAAGCTGGCCCCGTCATGCGAGCCGTCGACCCGCCACGGCCCCAGGCTGAGCAGCTCGGCCACGCGCGCGGCCAGCCTCGACTTTCCAGCACCGGGAGGGCCGACCAGCACGGTGGGATGCAGTCGCACACTGGAGCGCCCGACGAGGTCGGACAGGAGGGCATCGATCGCCGCCTGGGCGTACGGGAACTCTTGGATCAACGCGACGCGCACTGTCGCGAGGTCGGGGGTCGCGACTAAGGGGATTGCTCGTCCGACGATCGTTTCGTAACCGCGGGTGATGCTCTTGGACTTGTCCGCGGAGTTCTCCTGGACCCAAGGTACAGCTAGGAGGTGTCCAGGCGGAACCGATTCGGAGCCCCGTCGCTCCTTCGCGCTCAGCCCATCCGCGGCGCTCCGGGACCCGTCCGGCCGATCGCGGGCTGGCTTTTCTTCTTTTGCGCGCCGCAGAGCTGCCTGGGTCCGGCTCAACTGCTGCATCAGTTCGTGCTGGCGCAAACTTGCCTTGCGCGAGACCTGCTCCGCGACCGGCGCGCACAGGCGGCGGCCGAACTCGAGTACCGCTTGGCCTAACCCGACGTCGGCCACCCAATCGTCGCCCACGCCCTTGGCGAGAACCGCCGCTCCAACCACGGCGGCTGCGGCGTCCGCCTGCAGCGCAAGGAGCGCGGCCTCCAGGGCGTCGGTCCAGGCCTTCTCGAGGTCCGCCCATGCCTTGAGACGGTGATCGTGTGCCTCACCGTCCGCGAAGAGGACAAAATCGTCCGATGCAGGCTTGTCCGTTCCCGCATCAACGGGTTCGGCCACAGCAATCATTGTTCGACTTCTAGCGAGCGGTTTGATGAGATGTCTCAGGTCCGCCAGGCCGTCAGCCTCCAACCACAATGGCCGGGCCAAGCGCGCTGCGGCAGCGCTGTCCTCGCCAGAGTGCGAGAGTAGCACCGCAGCGTCGGCCAGCGTCCTCAGAACAGACAGATCGCGCTCGGTCGCGCTCGCATCGAGGTACGCTATCAGCTCCGCGTTCGACCGCATGAAGTCGGCCTCGAGCCACGGGGTCGCACCCGAGCCGTCGATCGCTTCAATCCAGGCCGCGGTGAGGTCGGCCACGTCCGGAGCAAGCCTCGCGATCTCGGAGGCGAGCTCGCGCCGGATGCAGGCCGTATGACGGTTTGACGTCAGGCACAGGCGCAGGCGGCGGGGTAGGTGCGGCAGGAGGAGACCGTGGGCGAGTTCGAGATCGATGACCGGGGGGCGGGAGGTGGATGAAAACGCCATGATGTGTCCTCCGGTCAGCGGCGCGAGACAGGCGCGGCGAAGAGGCCGGCCGGATTTGTGGCGGGACGGCGCCAAGCGCGGGCTAGGCACAAGGCATTGAGGTCAGCGCTGCTTCGGGCGTGTTTATCAAGGGCGTGAGCGATGACGACGGCGCAGGCGCGACTGCCCTGCGTTGCACAGAGCAGGGCTAGGGACAGGCCCAGGTCGAGGGCGCTCGGTGTATCCGGGTCGTTCAGCGGGGGCATCTCACCCCCGGTGGGCGCGGCACCAAGGGCGGCCAGCGCTGCGCCTACGGCTGCCGCAGCGGCAGCGTCGCGGGCTGTTGCGAACAGCGGCGAAGCCGGAGGGAGTCGCGCAAGGAGCGTAGCTCGCAGGGCCTTTTGGAGTACGAGGTCGAGGGCGGTCGGCGGCAACCGTCGCCACCAGGTCAGGGGATCACCCAACAGCAACGGGACCTGCGCGGGGCGTGCGCTCGGAAGGAGTTCGGGAATACGGACACGGCGAATGGAGGGCATGCGGACAGGCCTGGAAAGCGCGGTCGGCGCGGAGGCCGACGCGGGAGGATAGGGAAAGGGAGGGCGGAGGATCAGGGGGCCGAGCGGGCGTCCGAGCGCCCACGGCCGGTTCAGGGCAGGGGCTGCCAGACGCGACCGTCGAGGTGGCAACCTGTCACAAAGCGCGCGGCGAAGGTCTGGGAGCCCACGGTCACGTCGCGCACTAGGCGCCAACGGCTGTTATCACCCGGCACGGCGACCAGAGCGCGCTCGTCGCAGCAGACCCTGCGGGCCTGGACGATGCTCTCAGCCATCGTGCCATAAGCTCCGATGCGGACATCGCTGCCGGCTTTGATCGTCACGCTGCCGTCGAGGGCGAGAGCATGGGCCCACAATCCGCGATGCTCCAACTGCAACCTGCGCGGCTCAATCGGCCCAGCCAACGAGGTCCTGCCGTCCTCCTCCCCCTGGGCTTGGGCAGGCTCGTGTTCGACCGCGTAAGTCTCCTGGCCGGCGAATGCGGTCGTCGGCGCGGCCGGTGCCTCTTCCAACGGTTCGGGCGGACGGGCCTCGACGCAATGGGCCGGGCGAGCAGGCTCAAGCAGGCGGCAACCCAGTGTGATCAACGCCAAATTGACGTTCGACAGCATTTCCTCGAGTTGGGTCCAATCCCCCGGATCGAGCGGCGGTCGACTGGGTCGCACGCCCCGCAGGATATGCGCCCGCCCTGCCTGCTCGAGTTGTCGGTCGACCAGGAACTGAAGCCCCTGAACGTGGATCTTGCCGAAGGTCGAGGCGCGGCTGGTGATCACGAATAGGGTATTCACGAAAGCCTTGGCCGGGTCGCGGGCGTGGCGGGCCAAGCGCTCGGGAAAGTCGGCACTTTCGCCGGCATAGACCCGCCAGGACACCCCCTCGAGATCGACGGGGCCGGCCAGAACGTAAGCCGCCACCGTCAGGCCATCTATACCAGCCGCGAGTTCGCGGCGGCGGGTCCACGGGGCAGCGAGCACGACCACCGGGGAGCCGGGGATGGTGGCCATCCTGACTCCAAGAGGGTCGGTGTCGAGGTGTTCGACGAGGCAGGCGGCACACACGGCCGTCGGGTTGGTGAGAAAGAAATGCACGGGGACGCTCCTGTCCGTGACGCGCGCCAGCCACCCGGCCACTGCTGGGTCCGGGGAGATGGGGGGCCTGGGCGCGAGAAGCGCCAGGCCACCGAGCGGGTGCGCAATCGGGGTTGCCGGGATCGAGTTCGCGAACGCGCGCAGACCTCAGGTGAGGTGGACGCGCCGTGCAACGATCACGGACGGGGGACGGGCGGAAGCGACCGGGACGCTACGGCGATTGTGCTGTAGGAACGGTTTCGGGAGCGGCGCCTGACCGCTATATTGGCTCTTAGCCATGGTGGTATCCTCATTCGATACAACTGTGGTCAGGCCGCGCCGGCGCTGCTAACGCCGGTGTCGGCCGCCTCTGCTAAAGGCGGCGCGACACGCACGAGGACTGCCGGGATCGAACTTGACTTGGTGATGTTCGGTCGCAAAGTGCTTTTTCGTGCTCGACCACAGTGATGTGTTGATATGCTTAACGACCCTGCCGCGTGAGCCTTATGGGCGTTGGAAGGGTCTGCCAGGGACCCTCCAGTGCAAAGTATGGGCTCGGATCAAGCCTTGGGGTTCGCCGGATTAAGGTCGGCACGAGGCTCGTCGATCCCGCGGTAGCGCCGCCGAACCGTCGCCACCTCGGCTGGATTGACGCTCACCTCGATGCTGGGCCAGCCGCGGGCCGAACGGGGGCGTGCGTAGTGAACCGATGCGGTTCGATCCGTCGCGTGTCCGAGCAGGGCCGCGACGCCGGCGCGGTCCATCGTCCGACGTGCACGGGCGGCCGCGACGTGTCGCGTTGTGTACGGGCTGACCACGCCGCGCAGGCTAGGAACCGTGAGGCGCGCCTGTTTCGATGCCGCAGCAAAAAGTTGGCGAATCTTCGAGTGGATCGTCTTCCACGATGCGTTGGCGAGTGCCGTGTTCAGTGTTTCGAGGAATAGGGCAACCTCTTCGGCATATCTCGGGGCGGCGGCGCTGAGATCCAGGGTACGGCTGACGCCATTGGCACGTCCGTTCCCTCTCTTCGCGTTGGTAACGATCAGCGTGGAGCCCTCGATCCGGGCACCAACCCATTCCCCGGGACGGAGACCGAGTTCGACATTGAAGCGCCAAAACCCCAGAGCGACAGGGCCATAACGGTGATTGGCTTCAATTAGGGCTGCCTCGATCGCCTGGGCTTCGGCGGGAGTGACCGTCTTTTTTTTTCGGGCGCTCGTTCTCCGGTCTTTCGGTGCATTGGGGCGCGGCGTCGGCGACGTATTCAGGCGCTCGAGAGCCGCGCGGGGTTCGATGGCGTCAGGGCGCTGGGTGCATACCCGGGCCAGGACTTCTCGAAGAGCCAGGCGATACTGCCGGATCGAACTGGGAGCCCAGCGCTCGTGGGCTCCGAGGAACCACGTGATCACCTGCGGGAGGTGCACAAAATTTCTAAATTCGGTGAGGCCAAGCTCTGTCCCCGCCATCTTGAAGAGGGCAACTCCCTTCTTGAAATAGTCGTCGGCGGTCGACGTCGTCCGTGTCGGTTCCATATGTGCCATTTCATCGTACCCCTACGTTACTGCGACTCGCAGTAACGGTCCGCAGTAACGGCGGACCGATGCGATCGCGGTCAGGGATCATGTTGGCAGGCTCTGACGAAAATCGCTCGTCACAACCGTTGATCGAGGCCAAACGGCGGCAGGGACTTCCCCCCAGAAGAGCTATGTGGCGTGCTTCTCCCTCCTGGCCGGCCCCCGTCAGTTCTGCAGAGTGCTAACAGTAGGGCGCGATGACCTAACGCTAGTGAGCAGGCGAAAAATCTGCCCACTCGCGTTAGGAGTTTGATTTCAGCCGTTAGATCGTGAACTCGCCATGACGTCGTGACGACGTTGTGGGAACTCCCCATAAATTTGAGATTTCGCGGCACCGGCCAAGGGTTGGGGTCCTTCTCCAGGGGCGCCGGCTAAGGCCGTCGCGCCCGTCGCGCCCGCTGGACCCTTGACCCGCCCATCTGCGCCACGCGACCCGCTTCGACGGTCCTCTCGGATCAAACGTACGCGTCCGGGGATGGCCAGCTGATCCGCTCGATGCATGCCTACGAACTATCCAAGCATTGCCGCGGACGCGGCTTCCAGGCCCCAGCGAACGAGCGCCTCGGCCTCCCTGGCCGACGTCGCCTCGGCGTAGCAGCGCAGCTCGGGCGCGTTGCCGGAGGCGCGGAAGTGGATCGTCCGTTCTCCCTGGAGTTCGATCCGGATCCCGTCTTGCGTGTCGACGGCCTGTGGCGTGCCGATCGGGCGAAGGAACTCTTGTCGGAAAGATACTTGGCCCAGCTGCTCCAGCAGGGCTCCGCTCCGTGCGGGGGAGATGTCGGGCAGTCGAGCGCTCGCGGTCTCTCCCGCGTTCAGGGAGGCCACGAGGGCGCAGAGCGTCAGGCCGGCCTCGCGCGCGGCCGCGAGCGTCGCCAGGATCGGCAGCATTGCATCGCGGGTCGGTAGGGCGGACAAGGTCCGGCCAGCGACACTTACCTCCGAGCCGAGGAGAAAGCCGCCGTTCGCCTCGAAGCCGACGACGGGTCCGCCGCTGTCGCGCGCTACCCCCTCCATGCCGGCGATGACGTAGGGCGAGCCGACTCGGGTCCTCACTACCCGCCGGAACTCGCCGGCCCGCTCGATGGCGGCGCCGGCCGTAACGGGGACCACGACTGCCTCGGCGCCGAGGTATCGCGCGGTGATGAGGCCGAGGACATCCCCGCGCAGAATTCGGCCGGCGGCATCCGCGACCAGGGGCCGATCGGCGTCTCCATCCGTCGTGACGAGGGCATCGAGCCCGGCGGACGCCATGGCGTCGCGGATGAAGGCGACATCCTCGGGGCGGTGCGCCTCTGTGTCGATGGGCACGAAGGTCTCCGACCGACCGATGGGCACGACTTCGGCACCGAGAGTATTGAGGAGATCGACGAGGAGGTCCCGGGCGACGGAACTCTGCTGATAGACCGCGATCCGCAGGCCAGCCAGGAGATCGGATGGGAAGGCATCGCTGTAGCGCCGACGATAGCGCTCGCCCGCACCAGAATCGGGTGTGGCGGGAACGTCCGGCCCCATCGTGCCGACGCCGGTGACGGAGTTGAGAGCAGCCAGGATGGCGGCCTCGTCGGCCTTAGTAATCTCTCCATCGGGGCGATAGAATTTCAGGCCGTTCCTGTCCTGCGGGATGTGGCTACCCGTGACCATGACAGCGCACGCCCTACGCCGGATCGCCTCGAGGGCGAGGGCCGGCGTCGGCAGTGCGCCGCAGTCGATCGCCCGAAATCCCGCCGCCGCCGCCGCGTTCGCGACGGTCGCGGCGATCCCCGCGCTGCTGTCGCGCAGATCGCGGCCGATGACGACGGTGCGCTCGGGACCGGTCGCCATGGCGACGGAGCGAAAGAACGCGCCGGCATAAGCGTAGCTCGGCCATCCGACGAGGTCCGTCACGAGGCCGCGCAGCCCGCTCGTGCCGAATTTCAAGTCGCCCATCTCATCACCCATCGTCGAAGGCCTACAGTCGGGGAGCCGATAGCACGATCGTCCCGCGCCGGGCAGGACGACAAGGCGTTCGTGGTCTCCATCCAAAGTCCCGGGCTGCCTGCATCGACCCCATCAACCCCGGCGAGGCGAGGTGGCCGATCCGCGGAGCCGAGACTTTCGCGCTCTCGAACGCCCCGCCGTTCGGCGGGGAGGGGCGCGACAACGTCGGGCGTTCTGCTTCAGGCCGAGATCTCCGAGAAGCAGGCATGGTCGATCCGTTACCAGATGACGATCACAAAGCTGGCCCTAGCCAACGACATCGCCGAGTTTGCCTTCGACGGCACCCCGATCAACGAGGGGCTGGTGGCAACCTCACCGGCGGTGAGTTCCTGGCTCACCAGCGCAACGTCGTGCTCGTCGGCGGTACCGGGACCGGCAAGACCCACCTCGCCATCGCCATCGCACGGGCCTGCATCCGGGACGGGGCGCGGGCCCGGTTTACAACGTCGTCGACCTCGTCAACCGGCTCGAAGCCGAGGCACGGGCCGGCCGTCAGGGCCACATCGCCAATCGTCTCGCTCGGCTCGACCTCGTGGTGCTCGACGAACTCGGCTACCTGCCGTTCGCGCAGTCGGGTGGCCAGCTCCTGTTTCACCTCATCAGCAAGCTCTACGAAACCACCTCGATCGTGGTCACCACCAACCTCGCCTTCGGGGAATGACCGAGTGTGTTCGCCGGCGATGCCAAGATGACCACGGCGCTGCTCGACCGACTCACCCACCATTGCGAGATCGTCGAGACCGACAATAAGTGTCTCTCACAAAACTCCCGTGGCGCCGTCGTGCACAGAGCGAGAACCGTCCGGGATCGGGAGTTTTGTGAGGCACTCTAAGAGCTGGCACTTCAAGAACCGCGTCTGAGGTCGCCACATATGTCGCGCCTCCTGGACCCCTGATCAGCCCAGCTGCGCCACCCCGACCCGCTTCGCCGGGCTGATCAGGGGCGTTCCGCCATACCCATCCAGGGGGTCAAAGGTCGGTTCTTCCGCACTTTCGGTGCTAACGGCTTGGCGTCCGATCAAGCCTTGCTGATTGCGGCTCATGCAGCATGCAGGACGCGCTGTCGCAGGAGATCGAATCCGGCGCGACCGTACATGCTGCGTTTGATCAGCTTGAGGCGGTTGACTTGCCCCTCGACGGGGCCGTTGCTCCAGGGCTCGACGATGGCGGCGCGCACGGCTGGCTCGTCCTGCCGGAGCCCTGTGACGAAGCCGCCGAGATCGGCTGCGGCTGCAGCTTCCAGCCAGGGCGTCAGTCCGGTGGGATCGTTCTGGCGAAGAAGATCGGCGAAGGCGCGGATAACCTCGGCTGCTTGGCTCAGCTTCGGCGCAGCGCTGCAGAGCGCTTCGGTGAAGGCGCGATCCTCCGGTGACAGCGCAGCCAAGTCGCCCGTGAGCCACCGGGTGATGCGGCGCGTCGAGGGGATCCGAGTGGACTGTGGTCGAGCCGGTGCCCCTCGCTTCCGACGCGCAGCCCAGCGTCGGACGATGTCGTAGCCGCCCGTGAAGCCCTGTGCGTGCAACTCTTGGTAAAGCGCGGTGGCGCTGTGCTGGCCTTCCTGCCAGTGGGCCTCGACGAAGGGGAGATGGCGGTCGAGCCGGCTCGAACCCGGTGCGCGGCGGTAGGGCACGAACCGGCCTGCCCGCACCCAGCGGCGCACGGCGTTGCGGGACGCGCCGGCACGGCGAGCAATCTCCTTGGTCGGCAGACCTTCGCCGTGGAGGCACAGGGCCGCCTCACAGCGATTACGTCGTCGGCTTGTCACCTCCGGCTTGGGTGCGGTCTCCCTCATACCAGGGGAGGCAGAGGGATCCTTCATAGCGCGGTGGGCCACGCTCCGGATCTCCAGCTGGTGTCGCTCGACCACGCCGCGTAGCGCCTTGGATGCGTTGACGAGCAGGTGCCAGCGATCTGCGACCTGCGTCGCCGTCGGCGCTCCCGTACGCGCAGCCTCGGCATAGGGCCCCGAGCGGTCGCGGCTGACGACGGTCACGCTCGGATGGGCAGCGAGCCAATCCCGCACCGGTGCCGACGAGCGGCCGGGCAACAGGTCGATGACGCGCCGCCGCTCCAGGTCGCACACGATGGTGCCGTAGGACCGGCCGCGCCGCCACGCCCAATCGTCGATGCCGACCACCCGCGGCGGCGGAGCCGATACGGTCCCGCGACGACGGATCAAGCGCAGCACGGTGTCGCCGCTGACAGGCATGGCCAGCCGCCGCAACAACCGCGCGCCGGCCTCACCACCCAGCACCATGCCGATGTCGGTCTGCGCCTCAGCCAATCGGTCGCTGCGGCGCGCCTTGCGCGTGCCCAGCCCCGGCACGCGTTCGGCGAAGATCCGCCCCGGGCAATGGCCGCAGCGGAAGCGGCGGACCTGCACCTGCCACGTTACCGACCGGTCCTGCCAGGGCAGGTCCTTGAACGTCCGCCAATACCGGCTGTGCACCTGCGCCGAAGCACGCCCGCAGACCCGACAGGCCGCCTGGGCCGACGTGGTCCGGGCCGTGATCAGCAACCCCGTTTTATCCAGCGTCAGGTCATCGACTTGCAGGCCGTCTAGGACCGACGGCATCGACGGGTTCGAGATCGGCATAGCGCTGCCCTCGGGTGACCATGCGAATCAACGCCCAAACCACCGCTCAGCACCGAAAGTGCGGAAGAACCAAAGTTCGGCGCCGATCCAAGAAATGTTCAACGCTGTTTGAAACATCTTACCCGCGATAGAAGCAAAACTGCCGTGAGGCAGCCTGCTCACGCTGCATTGCAGTGACCTTTCCGCGCCTACTATGGGAGAAACATATACTTTGTCCTGCAGTCTCTTTCGCATTGAAACCCAAGGAAATACCAAATTCGCAGCGAGTCTTATGCCAGCCGACGCACGATAGTTCGCTCCATGATTAGGCCGATCGTTAGCGATCCAAATCCCCACCCCAAAATGTAGATATAATCAACACTAACCCCGAGGGATGGATAATATCCGAGTCTAACCCATTCAATGATCTGAACGATTGGGTTCCATTTCATAGCTTCATAAATTTGAGGCGGCATAAATTGCGGCAGAAAATATACGCCAGATGTCAAGTAAAATATGATTATTACGATCATATAACCTATTTGCCACCCAGGGAAAAATGATAGAATTCCAACGTTAATTGCGCCCACCCCCAGGCCTAGCAACAAGGCTGCGCAATATCCTCCCACCGCCATGATAGGATCGTCAGGTATCGGATCGATACCAAAACAGGATAGTATGACAAATACAACTATGAGCCCTGTGAAACCCTTTACAACCTCAACGATATAACGAGCTACGATTAGATCGAACAATTTTACTTGAGGATAATATGTCAAAGGCTTGTTGATTCCTATCGCTTTCATTGCCTCTCGCGAAGTATATTGGAAAACTAAAGCAGGGACGGCTCCCGTAGCGATAAAAAGGGCGGTGCTGCCCTCCAACGGGGATGCAATCCCACGAGTGACCATAATTCCAACTATCAGGAAGATATGCGCCACAGGCCACATGACTACGACAAAATATCCCCAATACGAGGCACCAAATCGGGTCCGCATATCACGCAGTATCAGCGCATGAATGACGTGTGCGTAGACCTCCCAGTTGCTCCGCTCTACGTGCTCTCTGGGTTTGTATTCAGACATGTGGGTCTCTAGGAGGGGCAAGGTTTTTGAAGTGTTATGCATGAAACGCGTCAAAAATACGCTTAGTGTTTCTCACAAAACTCCCGTGGCGCCGTCGGGCACAGAGTGAGAACCGTCCGGGATCAGGAGTTTTGTGGGGCACTCTAAGTATTGAGAATAATAAAAATCTTGTTACCGCAGCATGGGGGAGATTTTAAGTAATTTACCCAAAATCATATATTATACTGAACTATTTATAAAATATCATAAGTAAAATTAAAATAATTATTATACATCCGTATTTTTACAATAAAAAACTTAGATTCATGGTAGCAATGAAATGATTTTCGTTCACGATGCTTATTATTTGATGTGCGTATATTGTCGGATAATAAAGGTATGGACGATAATATTATTATAGATATGATCGTGAAATTTTACGCGTATCGCACGCTAGTTATAATTTCAAGCCGATTTCCCTTAACGGAGCGCACTTGGATCCTCCCGTATGCATTACCTTCGATAATGGCACCTATCGCAGGAAATTTGTGGATCGTTAGGGTTTGAGCCGCTAAGCTCTCGCCATGGAGCTTGACGCCACCGAAAACCACGCCCCGCCGTCCAGGGGCCCGTTCGCGCTGCCGGTCCCGTTCGCGGAGGCGTTGCCGCCCGGTCTCGATCTGCTGATTGAGCGGCTGGAGCAGCACGCCCACGCAGCGCAGGGTGCATTCGCCGACAACACGGTTCGCGCGTTCGCTGCCGACAGCCGAATTTTTTCTGCTTGGTGTGGGCGAGCGGGAAGGGCGATGCTGCCGGCCACTCCCGAGACAGTCGCCGCCTTCATCGATGCGCAGGCTGAGATCAAAGCGCGCGCAACGGTCGAGCGTTACCGCTCCTCAATCGCCGCCTTGCATCGTGCGGCCGGACTTTCGAACCCCTGCGCCCATGAGATCGTCCGGCTCGCGGTGAAACGAATGAATCGGGCGAAGGGCCGACGCCAGAAACAGGCGGAACCGCTCAATCGGGCCAGCATCGACCGCATGCTCGACGTGAAGACGCCCGAGCGCCGGCATCGTCGCGTCACCGAGGCGAAACGCGACGTGCCGTTGATCGCGTTACGCAACGCCGCGCTGGTCGCGGTCGCCTACGACACGCTGCTACGCCGCTCCGAACTCGTTTCTTTATATATAGGAGATCTGCACAGGGGCACGGACAGCTCCGGCACGGTGCTGGTGCGGCGCTCGAAGGCTGACCAGGAAGGGGAGGGGGCGATCAAGTACCTCGCCCCCGACACTATGGAGCATATCGACGCTTGGCTCGCGGCCGCGCACCTCGAGAGCGGGCCGCTGTTCCGGCCACTGAGCAAAGGCGGACAGGTCGGTTCGGTCGCGCTCGGGGGAGGGGAGGTGGCGCGGGTGTTACGCGATCTCGCCACGGCTGCCGGACTGAAGCTGGCGCGGCTGCCCTCCGGGCACTCGACCCGGGTCGGTGCAACACAGGACATGTTCGCGGCCGGCTTTGAACTGCTCGAGGTGATGCAGGCGGGTTCGTGGAAGACACCGGCGATGCCAGCGCGATACGGCGAGCGTCTGCGCGCACAGCGAGGAGCGGCCAGAAAGCTTGCGACGCTGCAGAACAGAGCGTGATTTGCCGACTGATCCTCCCTCGTTTTATAGTTATTTTACAGCTTGTATGAAAATATTACTGCTGACCTTGCCCCCTGTTTGCCCCCGCTCATAACCAGAGTCGGTTCTGGTTCTGGTCCTGGTTGGACCGGTTTGCAAACGCGTTCGGGGTGAGCCCGCCGAGGCTCGTGTGAGGGCGACAGGTGTTATAGTCGACCCGCCACGCCTCGATGATGGTCCGGGCCGCCGGCAGGCTCCGGAATAGATGCTCGTTCAAGCACTCGTCGCGCAAGCGCCCATTCAAGCTTTCGACAAAACCGTTCTGTTGCGGCTTGCCGGGAGCGATGTAGTGCCACTCGACTGCACGCTCCTCCTGCCAGCGTAGGATGGCGTGCGAGGTCAGTTCGGTGCCGTTGTCCGAGACGATCATCAGCGGCTTGCCCCGGCCCGCGATGATCCGGTCGAGTTCGCGCGCGACGCGCTGGCCAGAGAGCGACGTGTCGACCACCAGCGCCAGGTACTCCCGCGTGCAGTCATCGACCACGACCAGGATGCGGAAGCGCCGACCGTCGTCGAGCGTGTCGGAGACGAAGTCGAGGCTCCAGCGCTGGTTCGGCTCCTGGGGTACGGCGGCCGGTGCCCGCGTGCCAAGGGCTCGTTTGCGCCCACCGCGCCTGCGCACTGACAGGCGCTCCTCCCGATAGAGGCGGAACAGCTTCTTGTGGTTCAGCGTGAGGCCCTCCCGTCGCAGCAGGATGAGCAGGCGCCGGTAGCCGAACCGGCGGCGCTCGCCGGCCAGGCCGCGCAGGCGTACCCGCACGGCCGCATCGTTACCTCGCGTCGAGGCGTAGCGGTACGTCTTTGGCTCCAGGCCGATCAGCCCGCAGGCGCGACGCTGCGAGTAGCCCTTCTCCTCAATGGCCCAGCTCACGGCTGTTCTCCGTGCGCCGGGCGTCAGAAGTTTTTCCCAGCGCCTCACGCAGCGTCGCCACGTCGAGCATCGCCTCGGCCAGGAGCTTCTTGAGCTTGCGGTTCTCCTCATCGAGCGCCTTCAGACGCCGCGCGTCCGAGACCTCCATGCCGCCGTAGCGCGAACGCCACGTGTAGAACGTCGCATCGCTGATGCCGTGGCGGCGGCAGATCTCAGTGACTGGAAGCCCGGCCTGCTGCTCCTTCAGGATGCCGATGATCTGCTCTTCGCTGAACCGGCTCTTCTTCATCGTCCGTCTCCTCATCGACGGACCCTAGCTTCAGAATGAGGGCAGACCAGGGGGCAAGGTCACTGCGATACGGTGTGAATAGGCGGCCATTAGGGATACAAGATCCAAGACGGTGCAATGTCTCATACTGAGGATGAAGCTATATAAACCGCGCAGCAACATGATCCCGCAGGTCATCGAAGCTCTCGAGCCCGGGGCTATCTGCTCGTAACCGGACCCTATCCGGCAACCACCGCCTGAGACACGACACCTCTGGGGAACGCTGACCGGATTTTCGTCAAGTTTTGGGTAGCGGCTGCAGGGCGGTTACAAACCAACGCGCCGGCTCGGGCAGGTCGAGAGGCTCTGGCAAGGTCGCGATCGTAGGCGATGGTCCAGAATCGGTCTCCTGTGGCGTTTCGATGATTGCTGCAGTCGGTTCTGTCGTGCCAGCGAGTTCGGAGACTGCTCCGGGTAGCGGTGCTTCATAAACAGGCGATCGTTTCTGGCCCCAACGTAGCGGACGCGTAACACGCCAGGACAGGCTGGCGATTGTGCGTTTGTAGCGGGCTCGAAAGCGATCGCGATCCTGGGTAATCCAGCTGATCTTATCGTCGCGGAACGCGATCTGCCGGCTCTGCCGGATTGCCAGCGCACCCAGTTCCGCGAGTTGCCGGTCGCGGCGCTCAATCTCTGCGAGCGCGCCGGCCAGAGCACTGGCTTGGCTCTCTGCCTCGCGCAGTGCTTTGGCCTGCTGGGCATTGGCTTGGCTTTCCGCCTTGCGCAACGCTTCAGTCTGCTGGGCGCTGGTTTGACGCTCCGCTGCGAGCGCGTCGGCCAGACGCAGAACCTCAGTTTGCTGGACGTCTGCCCGCTCCGCTGCTTTTTGAAGGAGATCGACGAGGCGCTCGATCTCGATATGCTGACGCTCGGAATGCTCAGCAGCCTGCTGGAGGAGACCGACATGATGGGCGAGACCTGCTTTCTCGCGCTCAGCCGCAGCGTCGATGAGACTGACGAGGCGTAGGATCTCGACATGCTGTGTTTCGGCGCGTTCTGACGCCTCCTGGAGCAGGCCCACATGATGAGCGATCGCCGTTTTCTCGCGCTCGGCCGCGGCATCGAGAAGGCCAACATGATGGGCGATACCCGCTTTCTCGCGCTCGGCCGCGGCATCGAGAAGGCCAACGTGATGGGCGATACCCGCTTTCTCACGCTCGGTCGCGGCATCGAGGAGTTCGATGAGGCGTAGGATCTCCACGTGCTGGGCCTCGGCCCGGCGATTGATCTCGCCGAGATGGCTGACTTGGCTTTCTAGGACTTCTTGTTGACTTGATACCTGCTCGCCCAGTCGATCGATGATCCCGAGATGGTGATTGAGATTGTCTAGCGCGCGGGCTTCCCCCGCTAGAACGAACCCATCGAAATAGTTTGGTGGAAGCGCGAAGGCGGCGGCTCGGTGTGCCTGTTCCTCGGCCAGGTAGAAGCGATTTAACCCATCCGCGTAGACAAAGCGGTAGTTGCGTTCGGTCAGCAGCGGTTCCCAGTGCGCATAATGCGGCTCCGTAGAGTTCGGACGGGTTGCCTCGACGACGACGATCCAGGGTCGAACGGTCTCGAAACGAGTGCCACGCAGGACGAGCTCCTCTGCACCCTCGACGTCAATCTTAAGAAAGTGCACCGTGTCAATACCGTAGGCGGCGCAAGCTCCGTCGAGCGTCATCATCGGCACGGTGTGCTCGATCCGCGAGCCCGGGAAGCTCTCTGTAACTGCCTCAATGATTGTCGATAGCCCCGTATCGGCCAGCTCGTAGAAGGTGACGCTGCCGGCCCTGTCACCCAGCGCGCAGCGTAGGGTCAGGTCACGCGGGCGCGCTGTGCTGAGGCGGGCGTGATAATTCTCGGATGGCTCGAAGTTCAGGCCCTTCCAGCCGCGATCGTAGAAATGCTTCGTGACCGAGCCTTCGTCTGGATCCTGCGCGCCGACGTCGATGTAGAAGCCTACCTCGACGTCGCTGAGCGCACGGGCCAGCATAACGTCCTCGAAGTTCTGGGCGTAGGAGACGAAGCGCGTACCAGTGTCCGAAGCCGGGCGCGGCGTTGCACCAGGGCTCGGTTTACAGCCAGGAACAGAGGATGCCGGTACGCGCGATGACAAGTCGACCTCCGAGAAAGCGTGTGGGCGCACCTGCGCCGGTACTGGTGCGGGTCAGCGCCCGTTCTCACGGGTGGTGTGGTACGGTGTGCAGGAAAGCGAGAAGTTGGCGTGCGCTTTCCGCCCAAGTTAAGGGCGCAATGCCGGTCGACGCCGGTGCACGCCCCGCGGCGTACGCCTCGAGCCAATCCTCCATTGCCCGGGCAAGTGCCGGGCCGTCGAAGCCACCGAAATAGGTGGCGTGCGTCCCGCCGATCTCGCGGAACACCGGTAGGTCGCGAGCGAGGATTGGTAGGCCGACATGCGCCGCTTCGACGAGTGGGAGACCGAAGCCTTCCCCCTCGGAGGGCAACAGCGCGACCGTGGCTTGGCGGTAGATCTGCTGGAGAACGCTATCATCGACGGCCTCGAACCAACGCAGGCGCTGCCCGAGTTCCGGGTGGTTCTCGATCCGTTGGATCAGGGCATCAACGAGCCAGCCGCGCTTGCCCGCGATAGCTACGATCAAGGGCGAGCCCTTGGCCCAGAGAATCTCGGCGGCATCCAGGAGTTGGGCATGGCCCTTACGCGGTTCGAGTGTACCAACGGTCAGGAAGACAGGCACATCCGGCTCGAATAGGTGATCTGGCGCCTGTGGGATCACGGTATGGTGAGCGTCGATGACTTCTGGGATGGGGCGTAGGCCCGTGTCCAGATCGGCTCCGAGATGGAACGCGCCTAGCAGGACGGGGCGATCGGTAAGGATCCGCCGTTCCACGAAGACCTTGGCAAGGTCGTCGGCGACGGCCTGCGAGATGCAGGCGATCCCGTCCGAGAGCTCAGCCAGGACGTGAAGCCACTGCGTGTAGATTGCCCCCATTCCGCCCCCGAACCAGTCCGGCCGGTGGAGGGGTAGGGTGTCGTAGAGGACGTGCACGAAGCGCACGCCGCGGAGGTGCTGCCGCTGCAGGTTCTCGACCGCAGGAGGCGGGATTGTGGCATCGAAGTCGAGCCCGAGTACGGTGTCGCCCGAACGGAAGTCGACCGGCGCGTCAGGACCTTGGAGCGGCTCATCTCGGAAGCGTGCCATGAAGGCACGTGCGTAACGATGCTCGGCCGCATCGCGTCGGATAGCCAGTACCTCGAAGCCATCGGATTCATCCAGCAAGGCGGCCAAAATATTGCGCACCACCCGCTGAATCCCTGATCGAGCATCGTGCCGAGCGAGTTCCGTGATATCGACGAAAAGCCGTGGACGAGCGGTTGTCGGAGCGTGATTGTCGGACAGTGCGCGGGCCAGATCGAAGGCGGGGACCGGGTGCGTTGCGTCTGCCAGCTGGCGCAGACGCGACAGGGGCGTGGCGGCACGGCCCAACGGGTGAGTTGTAAGGATCTCAGCGAGTGCGTCCGCAGGCGCCAGGCCGGGCTGAGGCAGGCGGGCGCCGCCCGTGCGAGGCCAGCTGTGCCAAGTCAGCGTGACGGATGCCCGTTTCGTATCGTCTGGGCTCAAGGTAGCGACGAGGCCGGGCGGTGCGGAGACATCGCTTTGGCTTTGGCCGGCTTTACCCTGGATGCGACCCGGCGTCGACTCGGGGTCCAACGCGATGAGCAGGGCGGGACCGTGCGCAACAAGGTTTTCTCGTAGAGTCGTCTCGGAGGTAACCGGGAGCGGTTCGAGGGGCGTGTTCGGCTCAAAGCAAGCGGCGAGCGGGAGATAGTGGCGCCCTTTCGCGAGCCGAGTGAGGTCAAATGACGGAGTGGGGTGGGTCGGTCGCTCTTTAGCGCGGCGGCGTGCGATTGCATCCGCGAAAGCCTCACAGGCGCGTGCCGCACTCTTGTCCCAGGAAAAAAGAGCCTGTTGAACCGCAGCGTGCGCGCGGGCGCCCATGCGAAAATCTGTGTCTGTCAGCATGCGCGCGAGGCTGGCGGTGATTGCTGGTACGGAGGTTGGATCAAAAGTCAGGTCGTCCCGACCGATTACCTCCGGGATGCTCGTCGTCGACGAGCCAAGAACGGGGCAGCCGCATCGCATCGCTTCGAGGAGCGGCAGGCCGAAGCCCTCGTTAAGGGACGGCATCACCGTGACCTCAGCAAGGCCGTAGAGCGCGGCGAGGTCGGCGTCGGGCACGAAGCCCGGCAGGACGACCGAGTCTGCAGGAAGACCGAGGGCTCGCACGAGCACCGACACACTCTCGCGCTGAGCATCCGTAATTTTAGTCACAAGGACGATCTGGTGCGACGCACGGATCGCTTCGGGCAAGGCCGCGAACGCCTCGATCAGGCGGGCAGTATTCTTACGCGGCTCTAGGATCCCGACATGGACGAGGAAGGGCCGGCTGATGCCGTAGCGGCGCTTCAGAGCTTGGCTCGCGGCTGGCGCAAGCGGTCGGGGTGCGAAGACCGGATCGACATCCGCCCCAATGTTGACAACAACTTCTTCGTCAAGGCCGAGCCGGGCGCAGGCAACGCTGCGAGTGTGATCTGAGATTGCGAGGGCCGTATCGACCTGCGCCAGACCGTCGAAGCGGCGCTGGTACCACTCGGCAACCAGCGGCGTTGGTAGAAACAGCTCGGGCTCCTCGAAGGGGATCAGATCGTAGACGGTGGCCGCGAAGGCCGTACGGCGTCCAGGAGCGCCAAAATCCGCGATCGTCTCGTCACCCCAGCCGTCAAAGGGGCTGGCTACATGCACGAGGTCGACGGCGAGGGCCTCGGTGAAGCCGGCGTAGAGCGCCTCGGCCGCCCGAGCTCGTGTCGCGTTATCGGCCTCTAGGCCGCGTGTCGGAGCTAAGCCGTGCAGAACGTGGATCCGCTCGGCCTCCATGCGGCCGCGGGCCCAGCGTAGAGCGGGCCGCAACGTGTCGGGCATCGCGTCTGAGAACAGGACGTGCCACTCGACATCCGGGCACCGCATCAAGGCATCCGCAAGTCCCCGCGCGTAGTTGCCGATCCCACGGTGACGCGACTCCGACTGGAGCGTCTGCAGATCGAGAAGAACCTTCAGCATGATCGTCGCGCGCGTCCCCGCCGCGTCACCGCCCGACGGCTGGGGGGGTGACGTCCGGCATGTGCACCAGCTTGGCCGATGAGTGCAACAGCTGCGCCCTGCCGTTGCCTCATAGGCTTTCGCGCAAGGCACATTAGTGCCCCAGCGCCAGGGCACCTTGCCCGTGTGATCCGGCTCATTCGATCATGATATGCTTAAAATATTCCGTCGGTGATAGCGCATGTTCCCGCCCTTTGCTGCAAAATTCTACTGACGGCCAAGCGGGTGCAAGATGACGATCGAAGAACGTGATCCGCTTCGGGCACTTGCTTCCCGAGTATCGACCTATGAACCGACGGTGTCCTCCTTTGGCCTGAGCGGTAAAATGCAACTCTAGTCGCAAATTCAATTTGACTTAGGAAGGCATCAGATGGTCCGAATACTCACCTTAGTGATTGATCGCGGATCGCGATCGTCCCCGCCGTTCGACGATCCTGCCCGCTGGCCAGAAACACCCCTGTTTCTCGTCCAGTCAGGATGCGTGACGTCGACCACAGCTTGGTGGACGTGCAGAGGGCCTCGTATTCAGGCAGAGGTATCCAATCGCGTGCCGCGTCTCATACGAAAGCGCCATAATCGAGATGAATGCCTGCGGCGATGGTGGAATCGACTCGGATATGGTTCTCGGAACTGTCGGCGAAAGCCGCGAGTGCGCCAGCCCGGTCGAGGGTGTTGGTGGTGAGCGCTGTCATCCAGTTGGAGAGGCCCGCCGCGTCGGGCGCGCGCTGCAGAACATTCTTGTAAAGCGCCGTCACGAAGGCCTCGTTCGTCGGAGCGCTCCCGTAGCGCAGAGCGAATTCAGGCGAGGACAGGAAGGTCGCGGCATCGGCGCTGATGCTCACGCCGCTATCGACAGCCCTCACATGCGCGGATAGGCCGCCGATGTCAGGCACTCGGTCAAAGGCCGCTTTGTAAAGTCGGTATACTTGGCCAGCAGTGCCCTGCACGTCGAGGGCAATCATATCGTTTGTGAAGACAAGGCGCTCAACTCCTAGATAGGTCTGGTTGACGCCGTTGAGGCTGACATAGCGGAAGTCACTGCTGCCGCCAATCTGGCTGAGGCTCGTTAGGGTAAGGCCTGTCAGCACGGTATCGGTACCGGTACCGCCATTGACGTCCAAGCTCTGGCCGGTGGCCACGATAACATCGTTGCCTTGCGCTGTGTAAACGGTATCACGGCCGCCCTCGGTGTAAATGAGGTCGTCGGTACCGGTGCCGCGTAAGAGTTCGCTGTTCGTGCTGCCATGGGCGATAAAGCGCTCGGTGCTTGCGTCGTAGCCCCAGCTGGTAAACTGTGTGCCCTTCGCACTGGGCAGGCCGTAGAGATACTGGGCCGCGGCGATATCAAGCGGTCCGAGTTGACCCGCTCGATTGCTCTGGTCATAGCTCATCACCGTGTTTGCGCCCTTGTCGGCTTCGGTGGTGAGGGTCTCAGTATGCCCGCTCGTCGTGTCGAAGGGGTGCTTGAGTCCGAGTGCGTGTCCAATCTCGTGCAGCGCGACGTGTAGGAAATCGGACGCGAAGCTCGGCGAAGCGCGGTAGTCAGTATCAAACCAGACGTCGCCGCCGCTCAGGGTATCGCCGCTGTAGGCTCTAGTCTGTCCGCCCGATGTGTAGGCAAAGGATGATGGATAACCTCCTTGACCGGCCGCATTCCCTCCGCCTGTTAGATTGAGATTATAGAACGCAAATGTAAGATCGCCCTGGTGACGATCGGTCTCGATAAATTGCACGCCACTAACGGATGACCATTGTTGAATGGCAGCGCGCACCACGCCTTTTTCTGCATCGTTCAACATAGAAAAGCTACTGGCCGCGCTTGGATACTGAGAAACAAAATAGTTTGGCGGCGCCGAATTGAACGAATACGTTAAAATGGATGGCTTGCCGATCGTGTCCTGCTGATACCACGTGTAGCCCGATATCAGGGCGCTATAATTATCAACGGCAGCCATAGCGCAACTCAGCAATGGAGGGCTCGAGCTTTCATGTTAATACCAGCCCCCGACGAGTTCAACTCATCGGATTCCGCCCGCGCGACTGCGCGACGGCGGGCGTTCGCCGAATCTGAGCAAGGTTCGGCATAAAATGTTCAACAAAAATAAACATTTTATCTATATATTATGAGCACGTAAAAATATTTATATATATTATTCATCAAAATAATATACAGTGAAGATTATATGAAATAGTATCCAGCTATATTTTAGATCAGTGCAAAATTCTAAACTTGTATCGTTATTATTGGAGACTTAGATCATAAAATTTAATATCCAGTCGCCTCTGAGTCGCACTTTTATCTCCGTTCCATCGGCTGGATGAGCCATCTAGCATTACAGTTGCGTTTTTGTGCGTGGTGTCTGTCGGCTGGTTTTCCCGGGCTTCGGGGCTCGTCGCCGCCGTTTGGGGTCTGAGGCACGGCGTTTGAGATGCGCTCGGCGGGCGGCCG